>Ga0268266_10005965_pt1 | contig 11260 bp, 6 predicted proteins | sample KBSS13metaG_FD_190356 | JGI IMG/M metagenome (GOLD analysis project Ga0268266, IMG submission 190356) | Switchgrass rhizosphere microbial communities from Kellogg Biological Station, Michigan, USA - KBS S1-3 metaG (SPAdes) (version 2) | ecosystem: Host-associated > Plants > Roots > Rhizosphere >... | reverse complement strand
GTTCCGCCGCCCCCGCGCCGCCCGGCAGCAGGCTGAATTGTCCGGCGCCCAGCGACAGCATCTGCACCAGAAAACTCCAGGCCCACTGCAAGTCTGCGCCCAGACCGCGTACCGCCAGATACAACACGCTGTAGCGCAGCAGCCAATGCACGCACGTCAGCGCAAAGACCTTGATCAGTGTCTGCCAGGGCAACTTCAGCGTGTCGGTAAAAGCCGCGAGAAAGTGCAGCAACTTGCGCGCCCAACGCCGCCGGGTGCCGACCTTGACGTTGGCCCTTGCCAACAGACGCCCGCTCAGTCGAATCAACGCGCGGTGGTAGCGCGCGACCAACACGCAACTGAACAGGCCGCCAAACAACGACACGGCGCTGACGGTCAGCAGCCACTCCAGTCGATCGCTCAGATGCTGAAACAGCGCATAAATCAGAATTCCGCTCAGGGCGCAGAGAAAGAACAGCAAGTCGCTGAGCTGATCCATGGCAAACACCGCGCTGCCCCGCGCCGGGCGCACGCCCGATCGGGCCAGCAGGGCCATGATCGTCAGCGGCCCGCCACTGCCACCGGGTGTCGCGCAATAAGCGAATTCGGCGGCCATGACCACGCCCAGACTTTTCAGCGGCGTGACGCGGTCGCGTTGATCGCCGAGCAACAAACGCAAACGCAAGGTATTGATGCCCCAGCACAGCAGAATCATGCCGAACATCACCAGCAACCATTGCAACGGAAAGCTTTGCAGGCGCACCCAGGTTTCGCTGCCGCCGAGCACAACCGGAATCAGCACTGCCGCGAGCAGGCCGATCAATAACAGGAGGCCGCGACTCATGCGGCGCGTTCCAATAGGCCGCGCTGTTGAGCGAGCCAGTGCATTTTGGTCATCGGTACGCGTCCTTCCGCCAGCAATCGTTCAAGGGTGTGCAACCAGTAATCACGAGAGAAACGATGGCGCATGTCCACCGGATGCAAGCCTAGCCGAATTACCGGCGCCTGACGCCAGCGCTGCTGCCGCTGCTCGCTGACTATTTTTGACAAGCCACGGCGCCAGGCGCTGCGGGCACTCCAGACCAGGCCCGGGGCATGGATGGCGGTGAAGTCCGGCAAGCGATAGAGATACTGCGGATCACTGGTGTAGCTCAGCGGCAATTGGCGCAGTGCCTGGCGTGTGCCGTCGCTCATCAGCCACGCCGGGGCGACGAAGCCGTGCAGTGGCCAGTCGTAGCGCTGAAACAACTCGATGCCAGCGCGCAGACGGGCGAGGGCGGTTTCAGGGGGCAAACCGTAGAACTCGCCTTCATGGGTGTAGATCCGGCGCATGAACCAGTCACGTGGGGTCGTCGGCCCGGGCTCCAGGTCGTCATGGAAATAGCCGTGCAGGGCCAGTTCATCGCCACGGGCGACGCGCTCATCGAGCATTCGACGAAACGACGGGTGAGCCTGAAGGGCGTTGCGTCGATGGAGGTCCGGCACCACCAGCCAGGTCATCGGCACATGACCCATTGCGTCGACGGCCGCGACAAACGGCTGGTAATCCGCCCATGTCGAGGGCGCCACATCGTGCAGCACCAGCAACACGGCAGGGTGATTCATCGACTTAGCCATTGGCCACCCGTGGCAGTGCGTGGCCGAGGACGGCGTGATAGTGACTGAGCAGGCTGTCGACCACCGCATCCCACGCGTAATGCTGCTCTACATGTTCGCGCGCCTGTTGGCCAAGTCTCTCGCAGCCACGACTGAACAGCTCGCGCACGGCATTGGCCATCGCCTGCGGGTTGTTCGGCGCACAGAGCAGGCCGCATGACTCAGTAACGATTTCTTCAAAGGCTCCCGCGGCCACGGCGACCACGGGAATGCCGCAGGCCATGGCTTCAAGAATCACCAGCCCGAAAGTTTCCTGATCACCGGCATGCACCAGTGCGTCGGCACTGGCCATCAACTGCGCGACTCGCCAGGCAGGGCAGAATTCGTCGATCACACTGACGTTTTCCGGCACCACCGCGGGCATCGATGAGCCGACCAGCAGCAGGTGATAACGCGGGCCGAGGCGTCTCATGCAGTTGAGCAGCACTGGCAGGTTTTTCTCTTTCGAGCCGCGTCCGGCGAAAATCAGCAGGCGCGTGTCCTCGGCGATGCCCAGTTCTGCGCGCAGATTGCGGTCCTGCGCTTCAGGGTGAAAGGTTTGCAGGTCCACGCCCAAGGGCTGCACAAAGACATTGCGTACGCCAAGTCCGCTGAGTTTGTCAGCCATCACCTGGCTGGGTGCCAGTACCCGGTCGAAGTTGCCGTAGAGCCGGGTGACATACGCCTCGATATTCGGCGTGACCCAATGCCCCATACGATTGCCGATCAGCAGCGGCAGATCCGAATGATAAAAACCGATCACCGGCACATCCAGTTGTCGCCGCGCATCCAGTGCGGCCCAGGCCGTCAGGTAAGGGTCGCCGACTTCGATCAGATCGGGCTGCAAATCCTGCAGGACATTTCGCCAAGGCGCGAGGCGCAGCGGGAAGCGATACCCTTTGCCGAAGGGCAGGGCGGGGGCGGGAACCGTATAAACGCCATCGTGTTCACCGAAGTGCGCGCCGGGAATCAGCAGGCTGTGACGAATGCCGGGTTTGACTCCCAGCCGGCGATGCTTGGCATCCAGATAAGTGCGCACGCCACCGCTGGCCGGGGCGTAGAACATGGTGATGTCGGCGATATGCACGGTGATCATCCCTCCGCTGCGTGGTTCTCCCTTGGTTGACCTTTATCAAGAATAGATGTTCGGTCGGGATTGCGCGGTAGAGCTGAAGAGCACCCTCACCCTAGCCCTCTCCCGGAGGGAGAGGGGACTGACCGAGGTGGATGTTGGAGGTACGCCGACTTGAGAGACCTGAGTCGAACTCAGGTTTTGAAAGGCTTGAAGATCGGCTCCCTTTCCTCTCGCCCTTTTAAGGACGAGGGATCAGACCGTGGTGGATGTTGGAGGTACGCCGACTTGAGAGACTTGAGTCGAACTCAGGTTTTGAACAGCACGAAGATCGGCTCCCTTTCCCCTCGCCCTTTTAAGGACGAGGGATCAGACCGTGGTGGATGTTGGAGGTACGCCGACTTGAGAGACTTGAGTCGAACTCAGGTTTTGAAAGGCTTGAAGATCGGCTCCCTTTCCCCCTCGCCCCCCTGGGGGAGAGGGCTGGGGTGAGGGGGTAAGGCTTTTGATCTTCAGATGCGGAAGCTGCCAACCAGTTGTTGCAACCGCGAAGCCTGCTGCTCCAGATCCGAACACGCGCGCAATGTCGCCTGCAGGTTCTCCACACCTTCCTGGTTCAGCGTGTTGATCTCGGTGATATCGACGTTGATCGACTCAACCACGGCGGTCTGCTCCTCGGTCGCGGTGGCCACCGACTGGTTCATCCCGTCGATCTCGCCAATGCGCTGCGTCACGCTGTTCAAGCGCTCCCCGGCGAGGTTGGCAATCTCGACGCTGTCCTGACTGTGGCGCTGGCTGTCGCTCATCGTGCTTACCGATTCACGGGCGCCGACTTGTAGCTCCTCGATCATGGTTTGCACTTGCTGCGCCGATTCCTGGGTGCGGTGCGCCAGGTTGCGCACTTCATCGGCCACCACCGCGAAGCCACGACCGGCCTCACCGGCACGCGCCGCTTCAATCGCCGCGTTGAGCGCCAGCAGGTTGGTCTGTTGGGAAATGCTGGTGATCACTTCGAGAATCTGGCCGATGTTCACGGTTTTGCTGTTCAGCGATTCGATGTTGCTGCTCGACGCGCTGAGCATGCTCGACAGCTGATTCATCGCTTTGATGCTGCGATCCACCACTTGCTGGCCGTCTTCGGCGAGGCCGCGTGCATCACTGGCCTGATTCGACGCTTGTGCTGCATTGCGGGCGATTTCCTGCGCGGCGGCGCCGAGCTGGTTGATCGCGGCGGCAACGCTGCTGGTGCGCGAAGCTTGCTGATCGGAGTTGTACATCGACGAGTTCGACGCAGCGACCACACGCAGCGCGACTTCGTTGACTTGCCCGGTGGCCGACGACACTTCGCGGATCGAGCCGTGAATACGCTCGACGAAGCGGTTGAATGCGGTGCCCAGCACGCCGAACTCATCGTTGTTAACGATGGTCAGGCGTTTGGTCAGGTCGCCTTCGCCATCGGCAATGTCTTCCATGGCGCGGGTCATGACGTGCAGCGGCTGGATCAGAATGCGGATCAGCATGCCGAGCAGCGCGAGGATGATCGCTACAGCGATGACTGTCGCGATCACTGCGGAGGTGCGGAATTCGCTGAGCATTGCGAACGCCTGATCCTTGTCCACCGACAGACCGATGTACCAGTTCACCGACGGCAGGCCTTTGATCGGCGCGAAGGTGACGATGCGGGTTTTGCCGTCAACGGTGACTTCGCTGAAGTCGCTGCTGATGCGCGGGGTATCCTGCGGATAGGCTTCCTTGAGTGATTTCATCACCAAAGCCTTGTCCGGGTGCACGAGGATCTTGCCGTCGGCGCTGATCAGGAACACATAACCCATGCCGTCGAAATCCCGCGCGGCGAGGGTGTCGACCAGCGATTGCAGACTCAGGTCACCGCCAACCACACCGACGCTCTGACCGGCCTTCTTCGAGGCAGTGGCGATGGAAATGATCAACTGGCCGGTGGCAGCGTCGATGTACGGCTCGGTCAGAGTCGAGGTGCTGCTGCTCTCGGCACCTTTATACCAAGGGCGCACGCGTGGATCGAAACCGTCGGGCATCTTCGCATCAGGACGGATGGTGAAGTGGCCAGTGGCATCGCCGAGGTAGGAAGCCATGAACGTCGACGTCAGGGCCTTCTGTTCCAGCAGGCTGGCGACATTGGCCGGTTCCGGGTTGATGGCGATGTTCTGGGCGGCGTTCTCGATCAGCAGAATGCGACCGGTGAGCCAGGTCTGGATATTGCCGGCGGTGACTTCACCCATCTCGTTGAGATAGTTGTTCAGGTCATCGCGGATCGCGTTGCGCTGTAGCCAGTCGTTGTACAAGGTAAACGAGGCGAAGGCGGCAATGACGATAAGGGCGGCGGCAAGCAAAATTTTATGGCTGAAGCGCAGATTTTTGTTCATGGCTTGGGGTTCCGCTAAGGTCTTAATGTCCAGGGCGTGCTTTTATAGAGGCGCGCGAAATGGGCAAGGGTGAAAACAAGCTGATATTTCCGTCTCTCCTTAGGGAAATGTCCGGCCTGACTTGTGGTCGGGTCTCTCACTCTTCTTTATCGGCCATGCAGAATCAAAGATTAACCATTGGGTGACAAAATGCCTGACTCATCGCAACTCGTAATCGGCGCCGACCTCGCGGGGCAACAGATTGGTCAGGCCATGCGCCTGGCGAACCGCCACGGACTGGTCGCCGGCGCCACCGGTACCGGTAAAACCGTCACCTTGCAACGTTTGGCCGAGGCGTTCAGCGATGCCGGCGTCGCGGTGTTTGCCGCTGATATCAAGGGTGATCTGTGCGGCCTCGGTGCGGCCGGCAACCCGCAGGGCAAGGTTGCCGAGCGCATTGCCGGGATGCCGTGGCTCAATTACAAAGCGCAGGCGTACCCGGTGACCTTGTGGGATATCCACGGCGAGTCCGGTCATCCGTTGCGCACCACGTTGAGCGAAATGGGCCCGCTGCTGATCGGCAGTCTGCTGGAGCTGACCGACAGCCAGCAGTCAGCGCTCTACGCAGCGTTCAAAGTTGCCGACCGCGAAGGCCTGTTGCTGCTCGATCTGAAAGATCTGAAGGCGCTGCTTAATCACCTCAAGGACAACCCGCAACTGTTGGGCGAAGACGCGGCGCTGATGACCACCGGTTCCAGTCAGGCGCTGTTGCGCCGCCTGGCGATTCTTGAGCAGCAGGGCGCCGAAGCATTGTTTGGCGAGCCGGCACTGCAACTTGAAGACATTTTGCAGCCGACCGCCGATGGCCGTGGGCGCATTCACTTGCTCGACGCCAGTCGTCTGGTACACGAGGCGCCGAAGGTCTACGCGACGTTCCTGTTGTGGCTGCTGGCTGAGTTGTTCGAGCAGTTGCCGGAGCGCGGCGATGCCGATAAACCGCTGCTGGCGCTGTTTTTCGATGAGGCGCATTTGCTTTTTGGCGATACGCCGAAGGCCTTGCAGGAAAGGCTGGAGCAAGTGGTGCGCTTGATTCGTTCCAAAGGTGTTGGCGTGTATTTCGTCACCCAGTCGCCGGCGGACTTGCCCGATGACGTGCTCGCGCAGCTTGGCCTGCGTATCCAGCATGGCTTGCGCGCCTTTACCGCCAAAGAGCAGAAATCCCTGCGCGCGGTGGCGGACGGCTTCCGGCCGAATCCGGCGTTTGACAGTTTGTCGGTGCTGACCGAGTTGGGGATTGGCGAAGCGCTGGTCGGCACGCTGACCGAGAAAGGCACGCCGGAAATGGTTCAGCGCGGGCTGGTGGCGCCACCGCAATCGCGGATCGGGCCGCTGACGGAAACCGAGCGCACGCTGCTGATTGCCGGATCGCCGTTCAAAGGGCGCTATGACAAGCCGATTGATCGCGAGTCGGCGTATGAAATTCTCATGGGCCGTAAAGGCCTGGCGCCTGAGGCCGAGGCACCCGCCGGCAAGCCTGCGGTTGAAGAGCCAAGCCTTGCCGACAGGGCAGGGGAGTTTCTCGGTACGGCGGCAGGGCAGGCGTTGAAGTCGGCCATGCGTCAGGCTGCCAATAACCTCGGTAAGCAATTGGTGCGCGGTTTGATGGGCTCATTGCTCGGTGGCAGCAAACGCCGCTGATCTAATGTAGGAGTGAGCCTGCTCGCGATTGCGGTATGACAGTCACGACAATGTCGACTGTTTCACCGCTATCGCGAGCAGGCTCACTCCTACAATTATTGATAGCTGTCAGGATTTGTTTTTGGCGTGCGCCGCCAGGCGCTCCAGCGCTGCGCGCAAACCTGGATCAGTGATCCCGTCCGCCGTGGCCTGAATCGTAGCCGCCGCATCCGTGGACAAATCCATCGTGTGCCCGGCCGCCCCGCGCTGCACTGTAGGCGGCTGCACCTTGAACAGAATCCGCGTCAGACTGGCGAACTCGTCGAACATCTGCAATTGCCGCTGCAGGCGTTTTTGCTGGTAGCGCAGGCGTGTGGCCCAGTGACCGTCGGTGACAATCAGCAACAGACTGCCTTCGCGCCACGACGCTACATGGCAGTGTTCGCGGGCTGCAGGTTGCAATTGGCTTTCGAGCAGGCGTTGCAAATGACCCAGTCGCTGGGCGTGGCCGAGGATGGCTTTGAGCGGCTTGGCTTCGCGCAGGAGAACGGCGGGTGCTCTGGCCGTAAGAGGGCGAAATGCCATGATCGAACACCTGAAGTAACAGAAACGCCATGGTAGCAGAAAGGCCGAAATCACTCGCCCATTGCTTTTGCCCCCGCTTTACCCATTAAATCAACGACTAACTTCTGCCTTGTATGACTTGAAGTTGAGCAAAACGCCCCTATTTTAAGTGAGCCCCGTCAAAGCGCAGTGCCAGCATCGTGGAACATCGCCACTTTCCTCACTTCCGTTTCCGGGTAGAATGCTCGTTCGCATGCGGCCATGAGGGCTGCACGGGCGACGCTCACGGGGCCGCCCTCCATCCCTTTAGTGTGGAAGATCCTGCCGATATGTTTGCGCCTTTGTTAAAGAAACTTTTTGGAAGCAAGAACGAGCGTGAAGTCAAACGCATGCTCAAGACGGTGCAGCTCGTCAATGCCTTCGAAGAGCAAATGGTGGCCCTTTCGGACGATCAATTGCGCGCCAAGACCGATGAGTTCAAGGCCCGCATCGCCAAAGGGGAAACCCTCGACAAGCTGTTGCCAGAAGCCTTTGCGGTCGCCCGCGAAGCCGGCAAGCGCATCATGGGTATGCGCCACTTCGACGTGCAACTCGTCGGTGGCATGACCTTGCACGAAGGCAAGATCGCCGAAATGCGCACCGGTGAGGGTAAAACCCTCGTGGCAACGCTGGGCGTTTACCTCAACGCACTGTCCGGCAAGGGCGTGCACGTTGTGACGGTGAACGACTACCTGGCGCGTCGTGACGCCAACTGGATGCGTCCGCTGTATGAATTCCTCGGCCTGACCGTCGGCGTCGTGACGCCGTTCCAGCCCCCGGAAGAGAAACGTCTGGCGTACGCCGCCGACATCACCTACGGCACCAACAACGAATTCGGTTTCGACTACCTGCGCGACAACATGGCGTTCAGCATGGAAGAAAAATTCCAGCGCGAACTCAACTTTGCCGTGATCGACGAAGTCGACTCCATCCTCATCGACGAAGCGCGTACCCCGCTGATCATTTCCGGTCAGGCCGAGGACAGCTCCAAGCTGTACATGGAGATCAATAAACTGATCCCGCAGCTGGAACTGCACGTTGAAGAAGTCGAAGGCGAAGTCACCAAGGCTGGCCACTACACCGTTGACGAGAAGACCCGTCAGGTCGAACTCAACGAAGCCGGTCACCAGTTCATCGAAGACATGCTCACCCGCGTCGGCCTCCTGGCTGAAGGCGAGAGCCTGTACTCGGCGCATAACCTGGGCCTGTTGACCCACGTGTATGCCGGTCTGCGTGCGCACAAACTGTTCAATCGCAACATCGAATACATCGTGCAGGACGGCCAGGTCGTACTGGTCGACGAACACACCGGCCGTACCATGCCGGGGCGTCGTCTGTCCGAAGGCCTGCACCAGGCCATCGAAGCCAAAGAAGGCCTGAACATCCAGGCCGAGAGCCAGACCCTGGCTTCGACCACGTTCCAGAACTACTTCCGTCTGTACACCAAGCTGTCCGGCATGACTGGTACGGCCGATACAGAAGCGTTCGAATTCCACCAGATCTATGGTCTGGAAGTCATGGTCATTCCGCCGAACAAACCATTGGCGCGTAAAGACTTCAACGACCTGGTGTTCCTGACCGCCGAAGAGAAATACGCGGCGATCGTTACGGATATCAAGGAAAGCATGGCTGCCGGTCGTCCGGTGCTGGTGGGTACTGCGACCATCGAAACCTCCGAGCACATGTCCGCATTGCTCGTGAAGGAAGGCATCGAACACAAGGTTCTCAACGCCAAGTTCCACGAAAAGGAAGCCGAGATCATCGCGCAGGCCGGTCGTCCGGGCGCACTGACCATCGCCACCAACATGGCCGGTCGTGGTACCGACATCCTGTTGGGCGGTAACTGGGAAGTTGAAGTCGCGTCGCTGGAAAACCCGACCCCTGAGCAGATTGCCCAGATCAAGGCCGACTGGCAGAAGCGTCACCAGCAAGTGCTGGAATCCGGCGGTTTGCAGGTGATCGCGTCCGAGCGTCACGAATCCCGTCGTATCGACAACCAGCTGCGTGGCCGTGCCGGTCGTCAGGGTGATGCCGGTTCGAGCCGCTTCTACCTGTCGCTGGAAGACAGCCTGATGCGTATCTTCGCCTCTGATCGGGTGAAGAACTTCATGAAAGCCTTGGGCATGCAGCCGGGCGAAGCGATCGAACACCGCATGGTGACCAACGCGATCGAGAAGGCGCAGCGCAAGGTTGAAGGCCGCAACTTCGACATCCGTAAGCAACTGCTCGAGTTCGACGACGTCAACAACGAACAGCGTAAAGTGATCTATCACATGCGTAACACGTTGCTGGCCGCCGACAACATCGGTGAGACCATCGCCGATTTCCGTCAGGACGTGCTCAACGCAACCGTCAGCGCACACATTCCACCGCAATCGCTGCCAGAGCAGTGGGACGTGGCCGGTCTGGAAGCGACGATTGCCAGCGACTTCGGCGTGAAGCTGCCGATCCAGCAATGGCTCGACGAAGACGATCACCTGTACGAAGAAACCCTGCGCGAGAAGCTCATGACCGAGCTGATGGCGGCGTACAACGAGAAAGAAGACCAGGCCGGTGCCGACGCACTGCGCTCGTTCGAGAAGCAAATCGTACTGCGCGTGCTGGACGACCTGTGGAAAGACCACCTGTCGACCATGGATCACCTGCGTCACGGTATCCACTTGCGTGGCTACGCTCAGAAGAACCCGAAGCAGGAATACAAGCGCGAGTCGTTCACGCTGTTCTCCGAACTGCTCGATTCGATCAAGCGCGACTCGATCCGTGTGCTGTCGCACGTTCAGGTTCGCCGCGAAGATCCGGAAGCCGAAGAGCAACGCCTGCGTCAGGAAGCCGAAGCACTGGCCGCCCGCATGCAGTTCGAACACGCCGAAGCGCCAGGTCTGGAGCAACCGGAAGTATTGGGTGAAGAGGTCGATGTGGCCCTCGCCACCGCCCCGGTTCGCAACGAGCAGAAGCTGGGCCGCAACGAACTGTGCTACTGCGGTTCGGGCAAGAAATTCAAGCATTGCCACGGGCAGATCCAGTAAAACCCGTTTCAATCGCTGAAATACCCGCGCCGCGACCGGCTCCTGCCGTCGCGGCGTTTTGCCATTTAAACCACCGTCACTGCGCGTGGCGGTGCTGACATCATTGAGTAAGGAGCGCATTCATGGCTGTTGGTCTTGGTCCTTTGCCAACGTTGCACCCGGTTGCCGGTTTTGAACTCGGTATCGCCTCGGCCGGCATCAAGCGCCCCGGGCGCAAAGATGTTGTCGTAATGCGCTGCGCCGAAGGCTCGACCGTGGCGGGTGTGTTCACGTTGAACGCCTTTTGTGCCGCACCGGTGATCCTGGCGAAGAAACGCGTACAAAATGCCGTGCGTTACCTGCTGACCAATACTGGCAACGCCAACGCTGGCACCGGCGAGCCGGGTCTGGCCGCTGCCGAACGTACCACCGCCAAACTGGCCGAGCTGACCGGCGTTGCTGCCGAGCAGATTTTGCCGTACTCCACCGGCGTGATCGGCGAGCCACTGCCGGTCGAGAAGATCGAAGGCGCGCTGCAAGCCGCGCTGGACGACCTCTCGGAAAACAACTGGGAAGCCGCTGCTACCGGGATCATGACCACCGACACCCTGCCGAAGGGTGCCAGCCGCCAGTTCGAGCATGACGGCGTGACCATCACCGTCACCGGCATCAGCAAAGGCGCGGGCATGATCCGTCCGAACATGGCGACCATGCTCGGCTACATCGCCACTGACGCCAAAGTCTCCCGTGACGTCCTGCACAACTTGATGCTCGACGGCGCCAACAAGTCGTTCAACCGCATCACCATCGACGGCGACACCTCGACCAACGACTGCTGCATGCTGATCGCCACCGGCAAGGCTGCACTGCCGGAAATCAGCCGTGCCGAAGGCGAGCTGTTCGCCAAG
>Ga0268266_10005962_pt1 | contig 11263 bp, 14 predicted proteins | sample KBSS13metaG_FD_190356 | JGI IMG/M metagenome (GOLD analysis project Ga0268266, IMG submission 190356) | Switchgrass rhizosphere microbial communities from Kellogg Biological Station, Michigan, USA - KBS S1-3 metaG (SPAdes) (version 2) | ecosystem: Host-associated > Plants > Roots > Rhizosphere... | reverse complement strand
GTAGCGACCATCAGGCGTCACCGGATGCTTCACGATAAGCTTAAGCCGACTTTCGCTGCGGTTTGGCGGCCGGCTTCTTCGCCGCGGCCTCCTTCGCTGGTTTTTTGCCGGCGATCGGCATCAGCAATTCCTTCTGACCACTGGCGACCTTGCGCGGCTTCTTGACCGGCTTCGACTCCTTGGTCGTTTCGGCCGCAGCGCCGATGCTTTTGCGCAGCGCGTCCATCAGGTCAACCACGTTCTCGCCGCGGGGTCGCGCTTTCGCTGCAATGGGTGTGCCGGCGCGCTTCTGGTTGATGAGATCGATGAGGGCGGTTTCGTACTGGTCTTCGAACTTGTCCGGCTCGAAGTGGCCCGCCTTCTGGTTGACGATGTGCCTGGCGAGGTCAAGCATGTCCTTGGTGACTTTGACGTCCTGAATATCGTCGAAATACTCGTCTGCAGAACGCACTTCGTAAGGATAGCGCAGCAGCGTTCCCATCAGGCCCTTGTCCATCGGCTCTAGCGCGATGATGTGCTCACGATTGGTCAGCACTACGCGACCGATAGCAACCTTGTTCATCTCACGGATCGTTTCGCGAATAACCGCGAAGGCGTCATGGCCCACCTTTCCGTCCGGTACCAAATAGTAGGGACGGATCAGATACCTCGGATCGATCTCGCTGCGGTCGACGAACTCGTCGATCTCGATCGTTCGCGTCGATTCCAGCGCGACGTTCTCGAGTTCCTCCTTGGTCACCTCGATGAAGGTATCGGTGTCGACCTTGTACCCCTTGACGATGTCCTCGTTGGCGACCTCCTCGCCGGTATCGGCGTCTACCTTGGCGTATTTGATGCGGTGGCCGGTCTTTCGGTTGAGCTGGTTGAACGAGACCTTTTCGGATTCCGACGTGGCCGGGTAAAGCGCTACCGGACAGGTGACGAGGGAAAGGCGCAGGAAGCCTTTCCAGTTAGCGCGCGGCGCCATAGTGGGAACTCCAATTACTGATTGCCGGATTCAAGACGATTAGCCGGGCTTGGTTCCGACACCACGCCCTTCCCAACAGGATGATTTTTCACCCTCGTCGCCTAAGCCGGCTCGACTTATGTTCACTTTATGTTCTAATGAGGCAATGACCGACCCGCGAGCTGGCGCATGCCGACCCCCAAAGCAGATGGAAAGACTGGCCGCCGAAGCCGCCACCAGACGGGCTCTGCCGCAGCAGCTCCGCGTGCGCCGCTCCCGGCCGAATACTGGGAGTCGGTACTCAAAGATCCTCGCGCCGGCGCGACCGGGACCGAGATGCGGCAGCGACAGCTATCGGAAATTCAGCGTCGGGCGGCGACCGCAAGGCTCTGACGAAAGAGCTGGGAAAGGCAAGCGCGATGGCCAACTTCCTGGCCCCCAATCGGCGGAGATACGGGCGAAGGGCGAAGCGATGATCCAACAGGCTGACAAGGTGCTTTGCGAAAGCTGGAACGAGCGGATGTGGAGCGACGGCGAACCGATTGATCCATCGCCAACCATCGACCAGGCCGTGAATGGAGGCTTCCCCTGGCTGGAGATCAGGTGCGCGCGCTGCAAGATGCCGAGTGACGTCGACCTCGCGGCGATCAAGCACCCGCCGACCACCTTCGTGCACGACCTCGCCAGCCGCTTGCGCTGCCGCAAATGCGCGAAGGCGGGCCGGCGTCCAACCGCGACTCTGCTACAATTGGCCTGGCAGCCGCGCCATCCCCGGACCGAAACCTGACCGATGTGCAATCTCTATTCGATCACGACAAATCAGGCCGCCATCATCGCGCTGTTTCGTGTCGTGAACCGATACGTTGGCAATCTGGCGCCGATGACGGGGGTTTTTCCAGACTACAAGGCGCCGATCGTGCGCATCGGGGCCGAGGGCCGCGAGCTCGTGACGGCGCGGTGGGGAATGCCGTCGTCGCAGCACGCTCTTACGGAAGCAACAAAGAAGCGTGCCGCAAAGCTCGAAGCGAAAGGCAAACCTGTCGATTTCAAGGAACTGCTGCGGATGGAGCCGGAAGGTGGCACGACCAATATCCGCAACGTGAAGAGCAAGCATTGGACGCAATGGCTGGGAACCGAAAACCGCTGCGTAGTGCCGTTCAACTCGTTCAGCGAGTTCAACAAGCAAGAGGACGGTGATATCTGGTTCGCGCTCGACCAGAGCCGTCCCCTCGCCTGCTTCGCCGGCATCTGGACCAACTGGACTTCCGTCCGAAAGGTCAAGGAAGGTGAGACCACCAACGACCTCTACGCGTTCCTCACGACGGTGCCGAACGCCGAAGACGGCGCGATCCATCCCAAAGCGATGCCGGTGATCCTGACGACCCAGGAAGAAGTTGAGACCTAGATGACGGCTCCTCCAGACGTGGCCCTGAAGCTGCAGCGACCACTTCCGGACGGTGGCCTGCGGGTCGCCCGGGGCGTCAAGGAAGACCCGGTCGGGCAGACGCCGTGACCGATGCGGACGTCGAGCAGGCGGAGCCCTCGCACCGTCAACGCAAAATCATCCACGTCGACATGGATGCCTTCTACGCGTCCGTCGAGCAGCGGGACAACCCGGATCTGCGCGGCAAGCCGGTCGCCGTCGGCGGCTCCCGCGAGCGCGGCGTGGTGGCTGCTGCCAGCTACGAAGCCCGCAAGTTCGGTGTCCGGTCCGCCATGCCGTCGGTTACTGCGAAGCGGCAGTGCCCCGACTTGATCTTCGTGAAGCCACGTTTCGAGGTCTACAAGGCGGTCTCGCAGCAGATCCGCGAGATCTTCGCCGAGCACACGCCGATCATCGAGCGCTGTCGCTGGACGAGGCTTACCTCGACGTGACTGAAAATCTGCAGAGCATTCCGTTAGCCCGGGACGTCGCGTTGGCGATTCGCGCGAAGATCAAGGAGCTCACCGGCCTCAACGCTTCTGCCGGTATCTCGTACAACAAGTTTCTGGCAAAGCTCGCCTCTGACCACCGCAAGCCGAACGGCCAATACGTCATTACACCGGAGATGGGCCCGGCGTTCGTAGAAAATCTGCCTGTCGGCAAGTTTCATGGAATCGGGCCTGCGACCAGCGCCAAGATGAATGCATTGGGGCTCTACACCGGGCGCGATATGCGCAATCAATCGCTCGAATTTATGCAGACCAATTTCGGCAAGGCTGGAAGCTATTACTATTGGATATCGAGGGGCGTCGACAACCGCGAGGTCAAAGCCGACCGTGTACGGAAATCCGTCGGCGCTGAAAACACCTTCTTGAATGACCTCACCGAATTCGAGGCGATGCTCTCTGAATTGCAACCGTTGATCGACAAGGTTTGGCGACACTGCGAAGACAAAGGCACGCGGGGCCGGACAGTGACTCTCAAGGTGAAATTCGCCGATTTTGAACTGATCACCCGGAGCCGAACGGTAGCCGACTCGGTCGGCAGCCGCACCGAGCTAGAGGATGCGTCGGCCGAACTGTTGAAGGCCCTATTTCCGATGAAGAAATCAGTCAGGCTGCTGGGAGTTTCGATTTCCGGCTTTATCGGTGGAGACGTATCGCCGCAAATGCCGCTTCTTTGACGTCCTCAGAGCATCTGTCAATATGGCGAATGAGGCGCATGGAACGAGCGGTTGCACCTAAGGCACCGATCATTTTTCAGATAAAAATTTTCCGGTCGAGGATATCAGCGCGTTGCTAAACGGCAACGGTAAGTGCCTGATGCGGATTCGAACTACCATCATAGAAGGTTCTGTTGCATTCCAGATGCGGCGGGCGATCGCGGCGCGCAAAAATGAATGCGGGATCCAGATACTGAGTTTGCCGCAGCTAGCTGCGAGACTAACGGGTGGCTTCACGACGCCAGTCGCGAAGAGAAATCTAGACTTGGCCATTCAGCGTGCTCTCGCTGAAGGCGTGTTCGCCGAACTGGAAGCAGTGCGAATCTGCCGGGCATGACCAGGGCGGTATCGCGAACTTTGCATAAAATATGGGACGCAGACGTCGATCTTCGGGCAATGGGTACTGCGGGAAATATCCGTGTGCGCGAACTGGCGCTGATCGAAGAGCGGGTCCGGATGCATCTACCAAAAGCGATGTTGATTCGGCGAGATCTACGGGACACTGCGCTCAGTAGAATTCATCATGCAGCGCGGGTAATTGGGCCGCTCACCATCACGGTTGTTGGGGCGAACCCCACTTTCGAAAGTCGACGCGCCTTATCTCGCCAGTCGGCGATGTTCCCTAAGGAACAGGCAACCGCCTGGACCGAGTTCGTCAGGAACGTTCGCCGACTGCAGCACCGTCACGCGACACCTTACCTTGCGGCGCACCTACGGAACAGCATTACATCTGAATAATTCACGGAACGAAACGGCTTATCAGTCTTTCTCTGACCTTTAGGAGGTGCCCATGACTTCTCAGGCCATTGAAGGCGCATGTGCATTCGCTTGGCGGAACTACTTACTGCTCCATAGCGGTGTCAGCGAGGACGATAACAGGCGTTCTGCCCTCTTTAGCTATGTAACCAATCTTCGCGATACCGGCGGATATGATTTTCGATCTCTTGCAAATAGCGGCGGTCGCTAACTTAAAAAAGCTGGACGAACTGCATGACGACCGACATGCAAGACTCGCGGCAGACCAGGCTTTGGCCGAGCGGTTAGAATCTCGCAACGCAAAACCCGGCACTTAGCTTTGGGTTTAACCACCAGAGCAGAAGGAGCAAGCAGCCATGGTAGACAACACCTCTAACTCAGACCGTCTCGCGCGCGACGCCCAAAGGCGTACTACGGCAGCGACAGCAATCGGTATGATTGCCTTGAAGCCAATTATGCACTTTCAGGTCTCGATGCTGAGGATGTGGGCCGATAGTATCGAAAGGTTTGCGGGCAATTACGAAAAGGGGTTCGAAGAGACCGCCACCGCGGTCGAGGAACAGTCAGACAAGGATCGCGCCGCGTAATCAATGAATCGGTAGGGATCTGAGTCAAAAGCTGTTGGCGATATGGGAACGGAGTTGTTCGCTATGCCGGCAGATTATAGCTTTATGCCGGCAGATTATAGTTTTCCAGCCGTGCCCGATCACGGAGCGAGATTTCGCGCTGATTGCTGCCGATGAAATGAAGAACGCCGGCTCGATGCAATCGTGATAGTGCACGAGACACCGTTTCAATGTCCCGGCGTGACATCGCAGACTATCTTGGTTTAACGGCGGGCCGCGCTAGTCCTCGAGGAACCAAACACTACGGCGCGAGTCATGCACGGAAAAGCCACCTTTTCCGTTTGAGGACTTCATGAAACTCGCGATCAAAGCCGAGCTGGTTTACACATTTGCACCTGAGACGCAGGTCGTCGCTAATATCGAGGCGTCGCAATCGAACGATCAGACTGTTATTTCGGAATCACTGGACGTTCAGCCCCCGATCCAGCTGCGGTCCGACAAGTCGCCCCGCGGGGACCGCAGCATACGCGCCGCGTTCTCGGGCGAAGTGACGATTCTCTATCAGGCAGTGGTTGAGAACAATCTGCGTCAACTTCTGCCAACGTCCGGTCAGCAGCATTTGTGGTCGGACCTCCCCCACGACGTGCTTCCGTTCCTGCTGCCCAGCCGCTTCTGTCCATCGGACAAGTTCATGCGATTTGCCCAGCGTGAGTTCGGTGGAACCGGCGACGGCGTGGGGCGTGTGATGGCAATCCTCGAATGGATTCATCGCAACGTTGATTATGTGGCCGGCGTCAGCAACGCAGAAACGACGGCGGAGCGGACGTTTGTCGATCGCGCCGGTGTGTGCCGAGATTTCGCGCATCTGGGGATCACTTTATCCCGGGCACTGGGCATACCTGCGCGTGCCGTCAGCGCCTATGCGCTTCAACTGGCGCCGCCGGACTTCCACGCGATCTTCGAGGTATTTCTCGAAAACAACTGGTGGCTGATTGACCCGACGCGACTTGCCCCGATTGAAGGAATTGTCCGGATTGGCAGCGGCCGCGACGCATCGGATATCGCCTTTCTGACCTCGGACAAGCAGTGTCAGGTAATGCGGCAAACGATAGCGGTTTCGAGCGCTCGATGAATTTTGGCGACAGGCCCATGCAAGAGGTTGAGCCGCCTCATCGCGAGCGCCATTGGTTCAAAAGTGCACTTGGGAACTTGCTGGCACGACAAAGCAAGAAATGCAGCCACCGTAAGAGTCCCACAAGCACCGCGTCCCTGCCATCTCGCATTAGCCACAATCGAAATTCAAGTTAGGACTGCCACACAAGAGTTTCTTGCAACGCTCGATTGATGGTTCTTATGTTGGCATTGCAGGTTGCCTTTAATGCTCACTCAACGTGCGCAAATTCCGTGCAGGAACATTTCGCTTCGCGCCAAACTCGTACCCCTGTGTTGCAAAGTACGGCCTGAATTTGAGCCCGTTTTTTTACGGGCAGCTGCAACGTTCTTGGTTCGTCGCGATCGATTAACGCGCCTATCCCGCGGCAAGAACTTTTGAATCGCGCGCGCCCACGATCACTGATCGCCGACGCGAACATGTATTGAATGGAGTACCCATGCCGAAGAAATGGATTTTTCTGACCTGCGTGTTGTCGCTCGGCTCGATCGAAACTTTACAGGCCCATCCGCTGGATTCGCGTGACATCGTTTATATCGACGGTGTGCCCTGTAACAGCGCCTGCCAGTCATACATGGCCTGGTCTCGTCAAATGTTATCCGCGTCCGGACATCAGGCACCCACGCAGCTCCGGCAACGCTCGGCGAGCGCCATCGCTCACCACGCAACGACGCCAGCAAGGCAGGTCCACGTGGCAAGGCAGCCCGCGCCATTGCCGCCCGCCAGGGTGGCGTTGTTGCAGCCCGCCGATCACGCCGCCGGCAAGCCCGATGGGCCGCCGGACAAGCCTGGCGCCGAGGCCATTTTCAACACAACTACGGAAGTACCCGAGCACGTAGCGACGGCGCATGCGCAGCAGACGACCGCCGCGCCGCCGGCTCTATCGCCGGAACAGAGATCGACTAATGATGATTCCGCTGTTGCGAGCCGCTCGGAGAGCGTGCCGCCTGATGATGTCGAGAAAGCCGCATCCACGCCGCCTGACAGCGTCAACAATCTTGCTATCCTTGACGCTGCTACCGAGACCAATATCCGAACGCTGCGGGAGCAGGTGACGGCCGCCGCGTCGATCCCGGCACCTGCTCAGAAAGCTGACAACAGCGCCCAATCCGATCGCTCGGAAACGATTGAGCCTGGTGATACCAACAAGTCCGCATCCACGCCGCCATATGACGTGGCAGCACTAGAGCCGACGGCCAGCGCCGCACCCGACTCCAATATCAGAACAATAAGGCGGCAGGTGATTGCCGGCACGGTGATCGCCGAGCATGTTATGACGTTGCGCGATGCCGAAAAGGCCGCATCCGGATCGCCGGGCAACAGCGACCAGATGGTTGTCGTCCTTATCGCCCGCCCGGAAATCAACGCAATATCCGATCTGACCGGCAAGGGCATCGCGATAGACGACAGGTATTCCTCATTCCGCGACAAGGTTCGCACCGCAATCGCCGCAGCGGGAGCGGCCGAAATCCAGCTCAGCGAAGGGCAAACGAAGGCAATTGATCGGTTGATCCGCGGAGAGGTGCCGGCAGCGGTTCTGACCTTGCTGTATCCAGAAACCGGCTTTCCCGATTTCGCAGGTTTCAAGATCTTTCGTATCCCGCTCGGGCCTCGCTCACCGACCGCGCGGCTTTAGCAAGCGTAGACTGGGTGAGCGCAGCGATATCAGCGGCATTGTGTCTGCGTCCAGGTTCGACCCATGGCCCGTTGCGCCAAAACGCTAATTTCCTGAACTCAATCAATCTGATTTCACCCGTCCAGCCCCGCCCTCCTCAAAATATTGCCCTTCCGTGCGGGGGAGTTGGCGTTACTCTGGAATCGACTCGCCTGGCGGAACGTGAATAACTGGCGTCCTGTAGCTTGGTGTCGCCACTGGCCGGTCGCGCCATCGATATCCCTTACGTCGGGGATCACCTCGTCCTCCCACGTGCTGGCCGCCAACGTCGGGCACTGAGCACTTTCGTGGAGCAAGGGTTAGCCCAAGCTGAGCCCTCGCTTCTCATCTCCTCCTCGTGAGCGGCCACTTTGCGCCAAAAAGCGGTCGTTCGATTTATAAGTCAGGTATTTGGCGCTTAACAGCTTCAAGCGGAAAGATAGGTGCGATAGCGCTCTGCGTACCAATTACTCGTGCGCGCGCACTGCTGAACGGCCTTGCGCCGGTTCACCGCCCGGCGCCATTCGGAGAGGCCGACGCAGCCGAGCGGCAGCCGGAATTCGCTCAGCTGCTCCAAGGCGCCCGCCTGCTCGAACCAGGGATAAAGCGCAATGTCCGTGAGGGTGAAGCGATCTCCGGACACATAAGGCCCCCCTCCGGGGCGCTTTGCCATTAACTCGTTCTCGAGAAACCACACGGTATCGAGCATCTCGGCAGCCAGCTTCTGTCTCGCCTCCTCCTCCCGTGTGAAGATAAAGCGGTGCGTCGCCGAATAAAGGCGTTCATCGGCAAACTTCACCCAGATGCGGGCGAGCGCCCGATCGGGAAGCGATGCCGGCATCAATGGCGGGTCAGGGAAGACCTCGTCGAGATATTCGTTGATGATGGCCGATTCCCAGAGCTTGACCTTCCCGTGAAGCAGTAGCGGGACTCTGCCATAGGGCGAGATCCTCGCGAAGCTTGCGGGCTTGTTCTTCAGATCGATCTCGATCGGTTCCGCCGAGACACCCTTCTCGGCGAGCGCCAGACGCACCCGGTGCGCGAAGGGGCAGAGTTGAAAGGAGTAAAGCTGGAGCATGGGTTCGGCCATGTCGCTGATCACCGGATAGGTCACTGATTCACGTCCGATCCACGCGCGATCGCGGCTGCCTGCTCAAGCTTGACATGTCGGACCAGCGGATCGGCGTGGCGGTGCGCCAGTTGCCACTCGGAGCCTGCCTTTCGGTAGACCTCCGTCACGCGCAGCGACCAATCTTGCTCAGGCAGCCCTCCCACCTCCGCAGTCTGCCGCTCGATCATGACGAGCACCACAATGTCCTCGCACGCGTAGGTCTGCACGAGCTCCATGTCGGTCTTGCCGTTGCGGAAGTACCGAGCCCTCTCCGCCATGCGCATCGGGCTCATGTCGAAGCCGCGGCTCGGAGGGCCGCCAAAGGGTTGCATCAGGGTGAAGTCGGCGGCGATTCGAACGAGTTCTGACCAGCGCTGCATGTCGCCCCGCATGAACGCCGCATTCTTCTCGGCAGCCTGGGCCACAAGCTGCGCAACGGGTTCGGCGGCCGCCGCAGAACCGATGGAAAGTGGCGCGACTGCCGCTACCGCGAGCGCGGCGCGCCTGGTCATCGCTGGTACCTGCTGGTCCTCATTGCCAATTTGCTCTGACATTGCATTCTCCTGTTCAGCATTCGTGACGGCGATCGCCGTCGAAGGTTCCTGGTCGGTGACCCACCGATTTGGATTGCAACGGGGCAGAAATGGTCTCATCTTGCTCATGAAGCCAGTGATAAGAACTCAGGACTATGCTGAACGCAGCTCAGCTCCTTCGCATCGATCTCAGTCTCCTCGTGTTGTTCAGCACGGTGCTCGAGGAAGGCCATGTGGCTCGCGCGGCGCAAAGGCTTAATCTCACCCCGTCTGCGGTCAGCCATGGCCTGCGCCGGCTGCGGCGCCTCCTGCATGACCCGTTGTTTCTGAAGACGCCCAGTGGCGTGAAGCCGACGGACCGGGCGCGAGCGCTTGCGGGTCCGGTTGCCGAGTTGCTCACGCGTGTGGCAGGGATCGTTTCAACGGCAGGACCATTCAATCCGAAAAGCGCGCAACGCTGCTTCACGATCGGTGCGCCGGATGCGTTGGCGGCCATTTTTCTCGGACCTTTGGTTGCCCACCTGGCACGCGAGGCGCCGGGTATCGACGTCCGGCTTCTGCAGCTCATGCCGCAACATCACGGCAGGCCGACGAGCCAGGTCTGGCAGACAACTCTGACGGAGATCGACGCGCAACGGCTCGATATTGTGGTTCTGCCGATCGGCCCGCCGCCACCTCGCTTTGCAGAACGGCTGGTTTTCGAGGAGGACTTCGTCATTGCCATGCGAAAGGGGCATCCGCTGGCACGCAAGCCGAGCCTCGCGGCTTACCTGGCTGCGCGGCACATGCTCGTTTCGGCCATCGGCGATGCATTGGGGGTCGTGGATGTCAAGTTGGCCGAGAAAGGACATTCGCGGCGTGTCGCGCTGACGGTGCCGAATTTCACGATGGCGCTGGTGCAGCTGGCCGAGAGCGATCTGATCGCGACTTTGCCACGTCACCTGGTCGAACGCCATGCTGCGCGTTTCAATCTGGTTACGCGCGCTGTGCCGTTTCCCTGGACGTCTGACCCGGTGCGCGTCATCGCATCGCAGGCGGCGATGGCCGATGCCGGCATCACGTGGCTGTTCGAGACCATTGCGCGTTGCATCGGCCCAGGCACGGAGTCTCGATCGGTGAAGGCGCTGCGGCTTCGCAAATGACCTTATTCGACGCTGTTGAGGCGGTCGACCTCCGCTTCTGACAGTCAGGCCCCTAGTTTGCGAAAGTCCAGTTTGCGCCAACAGCGGCCATCGGCTCAGTGTCAACTTTTTGACCCAAGCAGCCTACGGCAAGCTGAGAAATTGTCTAAGCACCGGAGACGGGTTGCCTCGTCGGGAGGCCAATCCGACAAACGCCTTCAGCGTGGCCCCCTCCTGCGAACAGCCGCGTTGCACCAAGAGCCGGCATCCTCCGCGCGAACGCACTGGTTGCCCGGCACACCAGGGATTACGATGATGGTCGCAGACGGGGGATTGGGATATGGACATCACCTTGGCCCAGAAAAATATCGCGGCGGTCGCAGCCGAATGGTCGTCCGAATTGGCAGCAAGGCTGGAACGGAGCGCGCTCGACAAGGCCGATTTTGCGACGCTGCGGGAGGCCGGCCTGACCCTGACCGGCGTGCCGGAGGAGATGGGAGGGGTGTGGCAGAGCGGAGCTCGGTCAACGCGCCCGACCGGTGCGATATTTCGCACCCTGGCCCGGGTCGATCCTTCGGTGGCGTTGGTGGCGACAATGCATCCCACCGTGCTGGCGCTGTGGCTTGAGGAACCGGTCGAGCCGCCCGTCGACCCGAACGCCTGGCGCGAGCAGCGTGACCGCGTGCTGACCGCGGCGAAGGCAGGGCATTGGTTTGGCACCATCTCGTCCAAGCCGGGCGGCGGCGGCGACCTGATGGCG
>Ga0268266_10005961_pt1 | contig 11266 bp, 15 predicted proteins | sample KBSS13metaG_FD_190356 | JGI IMG/M metagenome (GOLD analysis project Ga0268266, IMG submission 190356) | Switchgrass rhizosphere microbial communities from Kellogg Biological Station, Michigan, USA - KBS S1-3 metaG (SPAdes) (version 2) | ecosystem: Host-associated > Plants > Roots > Rhizosphere... | reverse complement strand
AGGGACCAGCGGGCGGGCCCGACGTAGCGGTTAATCGCGGCTGTGAGCTCGGCGTTGTCAACGGACTCCACACCGGTGACGGCTCCGGGCTGAACGCCCACCAGCAGGTAGGCGTACCCGCCCGCGTGTCGTTGCGCAGCGCTCACCGTCCGGTTGGCGAAGCCGAGGATGTGCTTGGCGAGGTGCCACCGGCCTTCGGCCACCGTGAAGTCGAGTGTGCTCTTCCACTCGATCCAGTCGTGCTCGTCGTGGTCGTCCGCATCGCGGACCGCGCGAACCAGGGCATCGAGCTGGCTCGGCCGGAGGAAGGGCTGCGACTGGTCGACGAGAACTGCCACCCTTGCAGTGTTCCGCCAGACAGTTAGGAGTAGGGCTCGAGATCGCCGGGACATCGATCACCGGCTGCTGCTGACCGGACGAGCGGAATCGACGGGCCGTGAACCGGGCCGACGCCGTGGCTCGCACTCGGCATTGGCTCGGTCGCTACCAGTGACGGACGATTGCAGTGGTAACCGGCCACTCCGGGAGCGGCGGGTCATCCGCCTCGCAGTGGCGACGGACCCAGTCGTCGAGATCGAAGAGGCTGTCCGCCAAAGCCTCGGCCCGCCACGTGCGCTCCGGAGTGCCCGCCGCGGAAAGCGAATCTCGGACGTGCACGGCGAGCTCACTGGGAAGCACCCCGTCTGGGACCACTCTGCCGTCGCCCCTAATGCGTTCGTGCTGAACGGCTGCGATGAGAACTCGGAGCGCGTGATCCACGAGACGGACGGCATCGTTCACCAACGCTCCGGGTTCGAGCTCGACCGACCGGCCGGCGGGCACCATGCCGCGCGCGAAGTCGGCGCTCTCACGCGCTGCTTCCGCGAGTTCGAGCTCGGCCACAGCCAACGGGTGTGTTTCTGAGCTGATCGTCGGCACAGGACGGTGGCTCGATACGGTCATGAGCCGACGGTAGTGCCGCCCAAGCTGGGGGTCCGGGGCACTTCGGGCTCTGTGGACAACTTCCTGTCGGCCACTGGCGTGCCTCGGACCGGCCTGGCGGCCGGGCTGTTTCCCCTGGTGGGCCGCTTACTCCGCCCGGTCTCACGGGAAAGGGTGCTGCGCATCGGCTTCGCCGACGCCTGCGGCGCCCTTGCCCGCGAGCCTCGCCGGGCGGAGTCGGGCGCGGAGGACAGGGGCGGGCGCTTCGCACCGCGCCCCGCTACCGGCCCACCGGCTACTACCAGCGTCTCGGGTCGGTTCCTTCCGGAGCAGAGGAGCCGCTGACATGCCGTCCCCGACCCGCAGCCAGGAGGAGAACGACAACGCTACTACTGAATTCGGACCCCACTTCTGGCGCGCCGTGGTGGATCCGATGGTCTCGCGGCCGTGCCCGAACTGCGGTCATGTCACCGAGGAGCCTCCGGTACCGCCGGTCGCGCCGCTTCCCCCGGTCCGGGACCTGGTTCCGAGCGCCGACGGGATCCGGACCGCGTTCCGGACGATGGTCCTGCTGATGGAGGCGCTCGACGGTCGTCGCCCGTGGCGGCAGGTCGCCCACCTCGCGGTCCCGGGCGTCGGTCGCTACCTGCGGGCTGCCCCGGTGGACCCGCGGCTGGGCGCGGGAGCAGCAAAGGTCGTCAGCTTCCACCCGTCGCAGCCGCACCGGTGCCGGATCGAGACCGCGAGTTCCCTGCAGATCAGGGGTCGGCGGCGAGCGCTGGCGGCGACGTTCGAGATCACCGGCGCGGGGGAGTGGATCTGCACGATTGTCCGAATCCTGTGAGTGGCGGCCCCGGCGAGGACACGACACCTCGCCGGGGCCTCTCCGGTGGTCGGCTCAGCCCATGAGGTGCCGGAGGACGGGCGGGAAGATCTGTTCCGAGAGAATCAGTGCGGACAGCGCGTGGAGCGGCGTCCATCGCACCTCAGCCACCGCAGCGTCGGACATCTCCGTTGTGGAGGCTCTTGCGGTCGCGGCGACGTAGATCATTGAAGCGCCGGTCACCGGCTGGACCCGCCGACCAAGCTCGCCGGTGATGGTCGCGTCGACGCCGGTCTCCTCCAGGACCTCCCGCCTGGCAGCGGTGGCCGGTGTCTCGCCGTGCTCGACCTTGCCACCGGGGAACACCCAGGGCGGCGTTCCGCCGCGCCGCCGGACGACCAGCACGCCGTCAGGCCCTGTCACGACGGCGACCACGACGAGGGCCGGCACGTCCCTAGCCTGCGGCAGGTCGCCCATGGTCACACCTCTTTGGTCAAAGCGCCGCGCAGTCGTCGGCCGGAATGCGATCATCGACCGGCCAGGACGCCGAGACAACGAGCGTGCGGGGGTCGGATGCAGGCGGGAGCGGATCGTGGAGAAGCATGGCTCCACGTGGCCGAGACTGTGGCAGCTGCGCCTCCCGACGGCTCCGACGTCGGGGAGATCATCCGCTGGTACCGCCAGCGAGAGGGCCTGACCCAGCAGGACGCGGCGGAGCTGCTGAACACGACGCAGTCGCGGCTGTCGAAGCTGGAGAAGGGCTCGCAGGCGCTGCGCGACGTCGTCGAGCTCCGGCACATCGCGGCCAAGCTCGGCATCCCGCCCGAGCGCCTCGGCGTCCTGCCGGACAACTCGCGCGACGCGATCGCGCGACCGGGCGCGGAGAGCCTCGAACCTGGACCCGTCCGGCAGAGCCAGGAACGCTGGCGCGAGGCCCGGAAGGTGCTCAACGCCAACCGTGCGTTGCTCGGCGATCTCGCCTCCGAGCTCTACCCGCAGGAGGAGCGAGTCGCGGGCACGACCGTCCTCGCTGGCCCCGGCTGGGTGCCGGACGCGCCGGTCGATCTCGCGGACGTCGAGCTGACGTGGCTTCCCGAGTCCCCGACGCCCACCATCACCGGGAAGGTCGACGAGGCCGCACCAGCCCGGGCCCTGCGCTCCTCCGGCGAGCCGTACGACCGCTACTCGCGCACCCTGCGGGATCTCGCGCGGCCGAAGCTGCTGGACAACCGGGCGAGCTATCGGCTGCTGTCTGCGGATTGGTCCGGCGGCCGCGGCCGGTTCGGCTTCAACTACACCAGCTACTTCGACGTGCTCGACGTGTGCGAGGCAGTCGGGCACGAGTTCGCAGACGCTTGGCAGCGGCGCGGGCGGAAGCGCCCGAGCCCGGCCGACCTCCCGCTGCGACGGCTCATCGAGGACCCCTTCGACCTCGCCGCGCGGCCGATGCTGCCCAGCGTCAACACTCTGACGATCCGCCGCGACCCGATCGACGGCCACCGGATGTACCTGCACCGCCGGAACGCTGGCGCGGTCGCCGCGGCGGGCGGGATGTTCCACGTCGTCCCCGCCGGCGCGTTCCAGCCCGCCGCGCTGGCACCGGCGCACCAGGCCAACGACTTCTCCTTCTGGCGCAACATCCAGCGCGAATACTCGGAGGAGTTCCTCGGCAACGCCGAGCACGACGGCAACAGCGTCGATCCCATCGACTACCTCGCCGAGGAGCCGTTCGCCGCGTTCGAGCGGGCGCGGGTCGCGGGAGACTTCCGGGTGTCGGCCCTGGCGCTAGTGCTGGAGCCGCTGACGCTCTGGGTCGAGTTGCTGACCGTTGCCGTGATCGAGGCGCCGGTGTTCGACGAGCTGTTCCGCGAAATGGTCGCGGTGAACGAGGAGGGCGCCGCGGTCAGCACGGACGCGGACAAGCCTGCTGTCGGGATCCCGTTCACGTCTGAAGCCCGCGAGCGGCTGCGTGATGAGCCCCTGTCACCGATTGCCCGAGCGTGCATCGAGCTGGCATGGCACCACCGCCATCCCCTCCTCGGTCGCTGACATGCCAAACGCAGGCGACACGTCCTTGATCGGTCGTGTGCAACAGCTCATCGTGGGTCGTCCGCTGCCAAGGTCTTGGGATCTGGAATGCTTGTCAGGTGGTAGCGCCGATGAACGCTGTGGACCCCGCGTGGTACGCCCCCGAATCGGCCTGGTGGGCGAAGATGCGTCGAGCAGCACGACACATCAGAGAGGTTCGGGAGCAGGCGACGGAATTCGAGGATTCCAATCCGTGGTCGGTGGAGTCATCCGTTGGTCCTGCGCCTAACGAGAGTACGTACTTGCTTCGAGTCAGTCGGCCGGTCCCGAGTGATTTGATCACTGCGATTGGCGACGCCATCCACAACATGCGCTCCGCCTTGGATGCGGTGGCGTACGAGTTTGCCCACATGAATCTCGGGACCCTTAATCCGACCCAGGAAAAGATTGTGCAGTTCCCAATCGTTCCGGATGGCGGCCGGTTCGATAAGTTCCTTAGATACTCGGAGAAAGATGCAAGTGGCGTAAAAGTGGCGCGCCGCGACTTGTATAGCGATGATCAGGTTCTAGCCTTTAGGTGCGTCCAGTCGTTTGCATTCGCTGAGGAAGCCGCGGCGCTCGGGATCGAGTTCGATCGCCACCCTGACATCGACTACCGGCACCACATGTTGAATCGCCTGCACTCCCTCTCCGTGATCGACAAGCATCGAAGGCTCCCGATCCTCGCGTGGTTCCCGGATATCGTCTACTGGCAAGGCGAGCCGCAGGAAGTGCAAGAGGCGTATGAGTGGCGACCGGCTCACCATACTCCGACATCCTTCCTGGACGGAGTCGTCCTTGGGAGGTTTGTAAATCCTGAAGGGGAGGCCCCGCCCAGCTCGAAGCTCACCCACGCGATGAAGTTGACGTTCGGAGACGATCCGAGTGGGCCTAACGACGGTTTCGCCGAGTCCCTCGGCAGTTGGTATGACTCTCTGGTCAATTGGATCCTCCCTCGCATGTTCGTCACTGCGGCCGGAAATACTCCGCCGGTCGGGTTCTTTAATGGCTAGTATTGGATCAATAGGTGGCTCGGTGGAGCCGTTCGGGCGGCCGACTTGTGCCCAGGGGGCTGCGGTGCTGGCGTGGTGTGTAGGGGCTGCGTTACTGCCTTCTCATCTGTCGAATAGCCTACCCGTTCGATGAAGGTTCTGGTCACCGGCGCGACCGGGTTCGTCGGATACGCGGTCGCGGCTGCGTTGAGCGCTGCAGATCATGAGGTCATCGCTTTGACGCGTGCAACGCGACCTCTGCCTGGTGGAGTTCGCCGTCTTGCTGGCGACCTGGTTGACGCTGCGTCTGTCGGCCAGGCGTTGACGAGCGAGCGGCTGGATGCGGTATGCCATCTTGCGGCGCTGGCGCGGGTGCGTGACTCGCGGGCGGATCCGCTCGGCTACTGGCGGACAAATGTCGGAGGCACGCTCGCTCTGATGGGGGCACTCGCCGCGCAGGACGAACCGGCTCGATTGGTGGCTGCTTCGACGTGTGCTGTATACGGCGAGGATGTACCGCAGCCGATCACCGAGGCGCAGGTCCCGACGCCCACGAACCCCTACGGAAGCACGAAGCTCGCGGCGGATCGGGCGATCGCGGATGTTGCGGCGACCGGCGCGATCGGGGCGATCAGCCTGCGCGCCTTCAATATCGCGGGCGGCGTCGGTACTCATGCTGACCCCGACACGAGCCGGCTCATCCCGAAGATCGTCGCTGTCGCTCGCGGGGAGGCGCCCGAGCTCACCGTGAACGGTGACGGCTCGGTGGTGCGGGACTACCTGCACGTGGTCGACATGGCCGATGCGTTCGTCCGGGCGCTCGATGCCTGCGAGCCCGGGACGTGGAAGGCCTACAACGTCGGCAGTGGGAATCGCTCGACCATCGCGGACGTCATAGCTGCTGCCGAAGAAGTCATCGGGCGGCCCTTGCCCGTGAAGCACAACCCGCCCGCGGACGAGCCGAAGGTGCTGCTCGCGGACCCGTCGCTCGCCAGGAAGGAGCTGGGCTGGCGGCCCCAGCGGTCCGATCTGAGGCAGATCGTGCGCGACGCCTACGACGCTGTGACCAGCAGGGATTCCGCCAGCGAATAGTCGACCGTGGAATACCCCGCTTCCGACTCGCGACTTCCTCTTGCGGAGCCCTGATCTGCGGTTCTCTGTGATGCATGACAGAGGTTGCGGAGTTTCAGCAGCACGTGGCGGTGCTGCGGAGCCAGCTCGACGAGGTCGCTGAGGGCGTCGCGGAGCTGCGGGCTATGCGCCTTCGTCGGCTTGCTGCTGCTCGAGCCGATCGAGGCGGGCCCGGAGGGAGGCAACCTCCTCCTCGAGCCCCTTGAGGGCCTTGAGGACCGGGTCCGATGCTTCGTCCGCGTGCACGGTGGCCGTCTGGCCACGGAGGACCTGCTCCAGGTAGGCCGGGGGCCAACCGAGTGCCTCGGAGATCGCCGTGAGCGTCTGAGGACGTCGCCGGCGGGGGTTCAGGTTGTGCTGGAGCTCCCGCAGCGTGGTGAGCGAGACCTTCGCGGCCGACGCGACTTCCATCTGCGTCATGCGGGTCTCGGCGAGGCGTGAGCCGATCGCGGTCGCCACCGCGGACCAGTCCTCACGTTCGCTGTTTACCACGCGCGAAGGGTAGGGCACGCCCACTTCGCTGGCACCGATCGGTGCCGGTGTTGCCCACAGGCCTACCCGGTTGGCATCAATATTGACTACAACTGATGCTAGTATTGAGCAGTCGAGGGGAGCTGATCATGAGCGAACGCATCGAGGTGCCGGGGCGGTCCGGCTTGCTGATGACCGTCGAGGAGGTCGCCCTCCTGTGGTTCGGGGAGGTGGGGGAGCAGGGCTCCGCCAGCGCGAACTGCCAGAAGATCCGCCGGCTGATCCCGGACCATCTGCCCGCCCGGCGGATCGGGAACCGCTGGTACGTCAGCCGGGCCGCGGCCGAGGCGTGGGCCGAGGGCGGCGACGACGCTCTGGTTATGGCGCACCCGGACACCCGGGCGGCGCGGAGCGGGGAGGTCGCCTGATGTCTGCGGTCGGAGTGTTGATCTTCGTGGCCATCCTCGGGGCGGTCATCTGCTCCAAGGTGCGGGCGACGGGAGGAGCGGTCGCGTTCTCCCTCCTCGCGCTCGTGCTGTTCATCGCGACCCCTGCCGGACAGGGCCTGCCCGCGGCCATCAGCACTTTCATGAACGCCGTCGACGGTGCAGCGACGCCGGCGCTGACCAGCTCGCCGCAGGAGGCCGGTCGATGACCGACGAGTGGACGCGATGGCGAGACCAGGTGGGGCGGCCCGGCGACGGGTTCTTGGCGGGACACAGCCGCCGGGCCGCTCTCACCGCACATCAGCAGACGGCAGGTGAGATCACGATGGTAGGGCCGCAGTGGATGGCGCGAGCGACGTGCCGTGACGTGGACCCGGAGGTGTTCTTCCCGGTCGCCGCGTCGGGTCGGCTGCGCGAGCAAGAGGTAGAGCGCGCCAAAGAGATCTGCGCTGGCTGCCCGGTGCGGGCGCAATGCCTGGCCTGGGCAATTGACGCGCTGCCGTTCGGCGTAGCGGGCGGCCTGGACGCGGACGAGCGCAGCGAGCTGCGGCGTGGCCGGGAGACCTCCGAGCGGGCGGCGGCTTTCCAGCCGGCCGAGGAGGTATCGCGGACGGCCCTGCAGGAATGGACGCGGCAGCGTGGCGAGGTGATCGCTGCGGGTCGGCGCGCCTTGGCCGCGGGCGCGTCGCGAGCCCGGGTGGCGCGCCAGTTCGGCGTCTCCCGCCGGACGGTGGATCGGTGGGCGGCCGGTCTGACCACGGGGAGCGTGCGATGAGTGGGAACGGAGTGGGGCTCGAGGTCCTGCGACTGATGGAGCGGCTCGTCGTCGCGCAGTTCGACGGGGAGGTCCGGGACGAATCGATCCCCGGCTACCAGATGCTGACCCGCCGAAGAGTGGTGGATCCGCTGACCGGTGTGCGCGCCGCCCGGGCAATGGCGAACGCCTCGCGCGGGCTGCTCGTCGGGCAGGCCAGGGACGCGCGTGCCGCGGGCTCGTCGTGGGACGAGATCGGGGAGGCGCTCGGCCTCCCGGATACCGCTGCGGACGAGCCGCGCGCCGAGGCAGCCTTCGCCGACCTCGTGGAGGGCCGACGTGTAAACGCACAGTGGCGTTCGTTCCGCAGTCCGTCGACGTCGTGGCGCTGCGGGTCATGCGACGAGCTCGTCACCGACTACGGACCTACCCACAGCTCACACCCGGACGACCAGGAGTCCGGGCACGCCGACACCTGCGCACGGCACCGCGCCGCGCTCGCCCAGTGGCGGATCGACACGGGGTGGGACAACTGATGGCCGGCGTGAATGTCCTGCTCAGTCCGACCCCGCTGATCCTGCTGGGTCTGGTGTTCGCCGCGGCGGTCGCGTGGGCCCGTCGTGCCCGCGGGATCGCGGTCGGGCTTCTGGTCATGGCCGCGTTCCCGCTGATGACGATCGTGCAGGCGCTGTCGTGGGCGTTCCTGGCTGCGATCGCGGTACTTGGCCTGCTGGTCGTACGGCACCGGTGGTCGCGCTCGTCGTCGATCGTGTCGCGGTGGGGAGCGCGATCGCGGCGTAAGTCCGGCGTCGCCTCGACGGCCGACGTGTTCCGGTTCGCCGGATCGGGCGCGATGCTCCGGAAGGCGGGGACAGTGCGTCCCTCGCTCGAGGGTGCGACGCGGCGAGAGCTGCTGGCGCTGCCAGTAAGCGAGGTAGCGGTGCGGCTGTGCCGGTCGGGGTCGCAGTGGGTGTGGTCGTCGGTCGAGGACGTGGTGGTGTCCGTCGGCGGGCCGAGGTCGGGGAAGTCGGGGTGGCTCGCCGGGCAGATCATCGATGCGCCGGGCGCCGTCCTAGCCACGAGCACCCGGCTGGATCTGCGCGAGCTGTGCACCCCGTACCGCGAGCGGAAGGGACCGGTCGTCACGTTCAACCCGTCCGGCCTGGGTGGGGTGCCGTCCTCGATCACGTTCGACCCGCTGACCGGCTGTGAGGACCCGGTGGCGGCCGCGGAGCGGGCGGCGGACCTCCTGTCCGCGGTGACCTCCCGCGGCACCGGGGGAGACCGCGAGTACTGGGACCTGCAAGGGCGACGGGTGCTGGAGGCCCTGCTGCACGCCGCGGCGCTCGGGCACCGCTCAATGCGCGAGGTCCTGGACTGGACCGCAAGCCCGGAGACCGCGCACAAGGAGGTCACGGGTCTGTTGCGGCGCTCGCCCGAACCGGCGTTCCGGGTGTCGTTCGAGCAGTTCGTCGGCACCAACGACCGCACCCGGACGTCGATCACCTCGACGATCATGCCTGCCCTCGGCTGGCTGACCTCTGCAGCTGCGCGCGAGGCGGCAGGGCTGGGGCCCGAGGGTGCACGGCCGTTCGACGTGGCAGAGCTCCTGGCGACGCACGGGACGGTGTTCCTGCTCGGCGGCGAGGAGTCGCACGCTGCCCCGCTGGTCACTGCCCTGACCGGCTACATCGCCCGCGAGGCGCGGCGGATCGCGGCGACGAGGCCGGGTGGCCGGTTGGACCCGGGGCTGCGTCTGGCACTCGACGAGGCGGCGCTGATCTGCCCGGTGCCGCTCGAGGCGTGGACCGCGGACATGGGTGGGCGTGGGGTGACGATCCTGATCGTCATCCAGTCCCGGGCGCAGCTGCTGGCGCGCTACGGCGAGCACGGCGCGGCCACGATCCTGAACAACGCCGGCGCGGTGATGGTGTTCGGCGGCACCCGCGACCGTGAAGACCTGCAGTTCTGGTCGACGCTTACCGGTGAGCGCGACGAGCCGGCTGACACGCTCGACCCGCGCGGTCGGGCCGTGGCCCGCACGACCCGCAAGACACCCGTCCTCGCTCCGGCCCAGATCGCGAACCTGCCCGCCGGGAAGGTGCTGGTGATCCGGCGCGGGATCGCGCCGGTGGTCGGGCGCGCGCAGATGGCGTGGCGGCGGCGAGATCTGCGGTGGGCTCGGTTCTGCGATCGCCGACCCCGCATCGCGGCCCGCCTGGTCGGGCTGGCCGAACGGCTGCCCGGCGCGAGCAAGGCGCTGGCTCGGGTGGTTCCGGGCTGGCCCGGGCCGTCGTTCACCCGCCCTGCAGCCGCCCGGTTGGCCGGAGACGCACTCGTCGTCGAGGGCCAGGTCGTCGATGTCCGAGAGGAGGCCTGACCATGACGACCGAGTGGCAGGAGCCGCTGACCGCGGCCGAGGTCGCCGACCGGCTCACGCTTGATACGGGCCGGGACCGCGAGGTCGCAGCGGCGATGATTCGCGACTACCTCGACGACACCAGCGAGCGGCTGGGGTGCTCCGTCCACCGCTGGGGGTTCGACGCCGGTGATGTCGACGAGATCCGCCGGGGCTACGAGTGGGTCGACTACGAGCGCGGCGAGACTGCAGCTCAGGCCCGCGTGCGGGCGGCTCAGTACGCCGGCGGGTGGTCCGAGATCGCCGGAGTGCGCGACGACAGCCCGGGCTACTCCGGGCACGTCGACCGGCAGGCAGCTCTGTGGACGGAGCGGGCCCGCGGATTCGAGACGCCGACGGAGGGCCACGTCGTCGAACAGGACGCTGACGTCGAGGGGTGGGCGCGATGATCCCGCCCGCGGACGTCGCCGGGCTGGCCCGCGAGGTCGACGGCCTACGCCGCGATCTGGCCCCGCTGCGCGTGCTGCCCGACAGGGTCGACGAGCTGTCTCGGCTGCTGGCCGATCTGGCCGAGACGGTGACGGCGCTTCGCGCGCGAGCGTCGACCCCGGCGCCGTCCTGGCTGATGGCTCCCACCAACGTAACGACGACCGGAACCCTTCTCGACGAGCTCGCGGCCTGGCTGCGCGCGATCTACCTCCGCTACCCGGACGCCGGCGAGTCGTTCCCGGACTGCTGGTGCTGGCACCCGCACGTCGTCGAGGAACTGCTGTGGCTGATGTACGCGTGGGCGGCGGCGTACCAGGGGCCTTCGGCGTCGGTCGCTCTGGCGGGGGAGTGGCACGACCGGTGGCGGCCCGGGGTCGTGCGTCGGATCAAGGCGACGGCTGGCGTGTGCTCGCCGGAGAACCACCAGAGCCGTGCGGGCTGGCCCGAGGTCTCCACCGGTGCGCCGGAAGTGCCGGGTGACGGTCAGCTCGCCGAGCTTGCGGAGTGGTGGGCGGAGCGTCGTGACGAGCGGGCGCCCGAGCCGCCGGCGCGCGGCAGCGCCATCGGGGATGCGCTGCGAGGTGGCCGATGAGCCGCATGGTCGTGTGGTTTCCCGGTCTCGCCGTCGCGATCGGCGCCGCGGCCGCCACCGCGCATGGGCTCTACGAGGTCGCCGTCGCGTCGCGAGTTCCGGCGGGGATCGCCTGGCTCTACCCGCTCATCACGGACGGGCTGGCGCTCGTCGCCTACGCCGCGACGGCGCGGCTCACCGGATCGGCGGCGCGGTACGCATGGGCGGTCGTGGTCATCGCC
>Ga0268266_10005960_pt1 | contig 11269 bp, 16 predicted proteins | sample KBSS13metaG_FD_190356 | JGI IMG/M metagenome (GOLD analysis project Ga0268266, IMG submission 190356) | Switchgrass rhizosphere microbial communities from Kellogg Biological Station, Michigan, USA - KBS S1-3 metaG (SPAdes) (version 2) | ecosystem: Host-associated > Plants > Roots > Rhizosphere... | reverse complement strand
CAGAGGGGAACATCTCTTCGTGATCTCCCGGGTCAATTCCACACCGCCTCGGGGGGCAGGCTCATCAGGATGGCGTCGATGTTGCCGCCGGTCTTGAGGCCGAACAGGGTGCCGCGATCGTAGACCAGGTTGAATTCGGCGTAGCGGCCGCGCCATTCGAGTTGGGTGGCTTTGTCAGCCGGCGTGAACTCCATCCCCATGCGGCGGCGGACGAGGCGGGGGAAGACGGCGAGGAAGGCTTCGCCGATGGCGCGGGTGAAGGCGAAATTGGCTTCCCACTGGGAAACATCCGCGCATTCGAGGTGATCGTAGAACACGCCGCCGACGCCGCGGTGGACCTTGCGGTGGGGGATGTAGAAGTAGTCGTCGGCCCAGGCCTTGAACCGCTCATGGTAGTCCGGGCCATGGGCGTCGCAGGCGGCCTTGAGGGTGGCGTGGAATTCCTGCGTATCCTCGTCGTAGGGGAGCGGCGGATTGAGGTCGGCGCCGCCGCCGAACCAGGCCTTGGTGGTGGTGAGGAAGCGGGTGTTCATGTGAACGGCCGGCACATGCGGGTTGGCCATGTGGGCGACGAGGCTGATGCCGGTGGCGGAGAAGGCGTTCTGTTCGGCACTGGCGCCGTTGACGGTGGCAGCGAAATCGGGGGCGAAGGACCCACGGACAGTGGAGATGTTGACGCCGACCTTTTCGAAGACCCTGCCCTTCATCAGGCCCTGAGTGCCGCCTCCGGTGTCGCCGGATTCGCCGGCCACGGGGGTGCGTTGCCAGGGAGTGTACCGAAACCTGGCGTCCGAGCCTGCTTCGCGTTCGATGGCCTCGAATTCGGCGCAGATCAGGTTGCGCAGGGTGGTGAACCATTCGCTGGCGCGGGTGGTCATGGGGGTCCAGTCGGTCATCTGCGCGGGTTCCTGAGGCGTTGGTCGCAAGGGCGCTTGCCAAAGCCGGGGGGTGGCGGCAAGGGAAAGGGCATGGTTCCCGTTTCGTTCGATGGTCTGGAATTTGCGTTTGCCGGCGAGGCGATGGCGCTGGTCGGCGGGCGGGCGCTGTGGTGGGAGCGCGAGCGGGCGCTGGTGGTGGCGGACCTGCACCTGGAGAAGGCGAGCGCCTTTGCCATGCGCGGGCAGATGCTGCCGCCGTACGACAGCCGGGCAACCTTGGAACGGCTGGCCGATGCCCTGCGGCTGACCGGCGCACGTCGGGTGTACTGTCTGGGGGACAATTTTCACGATGCGAACGGGCGAGAGCGGCTGGAAGGCCACGCGGCCGGGATGCTTGCGGCACTGGTGCGGGCGACCGACTGGATCTGGGTGACGGGCAACCACGACCGTGGGCCGACGCTCGGCGTGGGCGGGACGGCTTGCGACGAGCTGGAGGTTTCCGGCGTGATGTTGCGGCACCAGGCCGCAGCGGGCGGGGAGCAGCCGGAGCTTTCCGGGCACTTTCATCCGAAGCTGCGCGTGGGCGTGCGCGGCAGGAGGATTGCCCGGCCCTGCCTCGTCGCCAGCGAGCGGCGGATGATCCTGCCGGCGTTCGGCGCGCTGACCGGGGGGATGGATGTGACCGACCCGGCGATCCGGGAGGCGATGATGCCGGCGGATGCGGTCGATGCGCTGGTCGCGGCGGGGGAACGGGTGGTGCGCCTCCCGGTTTGGAGAAGCGAGGCGGCCTGATAACCTTGACGCAACGTCATCCGTCTATTTTGCGCCTTTGCGATTGTGGCGATTCGGATTAAGGACGCGCGCGAGTGACCATTTCAGGAGAACACCTATAGCTCCCCCTCCCCGGCGCATGATGGCGCCCCCTGTGAAGAGCGGCCCGCGCTACAACGAGATGATCAACGTGCCCCGCGTCCGCGTGATCGACGACGAGGGCGAGAACCTCGGCGTGATGTACACCCGCGAGGCGATCGAGAAGGCGGCCGAAGTCGGCCTGGACCTGGTCGAGGTTTCGCCCAACGCCGATCCGCCGGTCTGCAAGTTCCTCGATGTCGGCAAGTTCCGCTACGAGGCGCAGAAGAAGGCCAACATGGCCCGCAAGTCGCAGAAGACGCAGGAGATCAAGGAGATCAAGATGCGTCCCAACATCGACGATCACGACTATGACGTGAAGATGCGGGCGATGCACAAGTTCATCGGCGAGGGTGACAAGGTGAAGGTGACCCTGCGCTTCCGCGGGCGCGAACTTTCGCACCAGCAACTGGGCATGAACCTGTTGAAGCGGGTGCAGGAAGACATCGCCGAAGTGGCAAAGATCGAAGCCTGGCCGCGCATGGAAGGCCGGCAGATGCTGATGGTGGTCTCGCCCAAGTAGGCACGACCCTGCCGGCTGCCTTGTCGGACAAGAAGGACGGCCCTTCGACAGGCTCAGGGTGAGCGGGTCGGAGGGTTTTTCTTGTACTGCTCAGGCGGCGCCGTTCCATTGCCGGCGCTCTTCGGCGGCGCGCAGCACTTCGTAGGCCAGTTGCAGCGCCTGGAAAGCCCTGGCGGCATCGGCGTCGTTCGGCTTGACGTCGGGGTGGACTTCCTTGGCCTTGCTCCGCCAGGCCTTGCGGATCGCGTCGAAATCCGCGTCCGGCGCAAGCTCCAGCACTTCGAGCGCGCGCAGTTCGTCGCGGCTGCGGCTGCCGTCGCCCGAGCCGGCCCAGCCGTAATAGGCCGATTCGCGGTAGCCGGCGCTGGTTTGCTGCTCCGAACGTTCGCGTTCGGCCGCTTCCTCGGCCGTCAGCCCGGCGAAGTAGTCCCAACCGGCATTGTATTCCGCCGCATGGGCCTGGCAGAATTGCCACCTTTCCGGGCTGTTGGGCGACTTCGGCGCCGGGCAGGTCGCGGGCTCCGAGCAGCCGACCCGGTCGCACAGACGCACCTGCGCCGCCTCGCGCGAGCTGCCGTAGCCGCGCCAGCGGGGGAAGCCCCAGTCGTTCGATCTGCGTGCGCGGCTCATCCGGTCCAGGATAGGCGGTGGAGTGGGGGAAGAAAAGACAAAGTGAAATGCGGTAGTGTCTCAGTTTGAATTAGTTGCGTAGCGATGGGCGGAAGTGCAATGTGACGGGATGGGAGGGGGAGTCACTGCGCCTTATGCGATTCGCTGGATATCGTCCGTGCTCTGGACGATCCCGGGGCCAACAGAAGCGTGGGCGAGCATCATAGGGCACGTGGCATGGCCTTCCGTCACCCTGTTTCTCATTCTGAGATACAAGACGTTCCTGCGGCGCTATCTTACGACCATCGCGGACAGGCTTGAGACCGACCATGTGAAGTTCGGATGGTTTGAGGTCAGAGCTCAGGATCAGGTGATCGTCCTTGATCCCGCGAAAGCGGACAAATCATCCACATCGTATGATTCAGATGACGTTAACCGCATCGAGCGCATGTTTGAATTTATTGCCGATAACGGCGGTTTTGAGGCCTTGCGGCAATGGGCGGCGACGGCAGTTGGAACCGGAGTGGATTTTGACGATTTTCTGACTGGACCTGAGTATGCTACTCAGAGGGCGAAGGCCTTCGCCGAGGTCAAGGGGTTGGTAGAATGACGAAAAAGTTCTTTACCAGCGTTTCCCCAAAGGCAGCGTTGGGCATCCGTAAGGTTTATGAATCAGAGGGATATGAAGTCCGCGTGAAAACGCAGGACGATGGGCTTCTTACGGTTGTCGCCGCCAAGCGGAGCGAAGAAAAGCGGAGAGTCCACGCTTAACTATCCCGCTTCTTGTAAGGACCGCGCTTCGCCGGAGATGGCGCCATCGCGTCCATCTTCGCCACAATGTCATCCAGCGACCAGAGCCGATCAGTGATCCCGGCTGCCATTGCAGGCGACATGCGCAGCGTCTTGTGGATGCGGCAGAAGTTATAGAACGCGAAGTAAAGCGCCAGCGCGTGAATATGATTGTCCAACTTCTTGCTGAACGCGTTGGTCAACCGGGTGAAGCGGCGGTTCTGCATCCGGATCGACAGGTTCATGCGCTCCACATGCGACGTGCTGACATGGGCGATGTCCGGATTACCTTCGCGGCGAACCTTCTTGATCCCGGTGCAGTCAGCAGGGCTGTAACGCTTTTCAGGCCCGTTGCCGCCCACTGAGCCGTAGAGCTTCACAAGCTGGGCATAGTCCACATCCGCGCCGAACGCGCCCTCCACGGCTTCCAGATACGCCTTGTGGCCGTCCGTGGTAAGCTGGACGCGGTTGGACAGGCGGGCGCGGAGATCGTCCATCAGGATCATCGCGCTTTCGCCGCCACGGTCACCGACGAAATAGGCGACCATCAGCTTGCTGTCGGCATCAATGGCGGTCCAGGTCCAAACGTCGCCTGCACCGTCCGGAGCGGCCTTGGCGTCCGCGACGTTCTTTTGCTTGGCGTAGCAGAACGACCAGATTTCATCGCACTGGATGCGGCTCGCCTTCACGCCGCGCACGTGCTCGTCATGGATGGCAAGGCAGGCTTCCCCGGCCTCAACCAGCAGCTTCGCCACCGTGTTGATCGATACATCCGCGATACGGCTGATCGACCGCATAGAGGAACCCTCGCAGAGCATGGCAAGGATTTGAGTGCGCTTGGCGAGGGGGAGCTTGTTCATACGCATTGCATATGAACTTTTATGCTTAGGGGCAAGGTGCATCTGCAAGCATCCGAAAATAGTTCATGCTTGCATATGCGTGCCAACTCTGCGTAGAAACTGCAAGCATCAACTTTTGGAGTATGCTTGCATGGTCGAGAAGAAGGACGAAGCGAAGGTCGCGGCCGGTAAGGCTCGCGCGGCCGCGCTGGCCCCGAAGGCGCGTAGTGAAATCGCATCCAAGGCCGCAGCGGCGCGCTGGGGGAAAACCTACAAGGCCATTGAATCGGGCAATTTCCTCTCCGAGTTCGGGATCGACGTTGACTGTCACGTCCTGGATGACCCGAGCAAGACGGCCGTTATTAGCCAGCGCGGGATGGGGCAGGCCATTGGTTTCAGCAAACGCGGCGACCGTTTGGGCAGTTTCATAAACAGCCAAAACATGGCCAACTACATCGGCCGCGAATTGCGCGAAAAGCTGCAAAATCCCATTGTTTTTCAACAGAAGGGTGCGGCCGCGGGGTCCATAATCCAAAGTGCCAATGGCTACGACTCTGCCCTACTGATCGACCTGTGTAATTCAATTATCGCAGCGAAGAATGATGGAAAACTGAAAGGCGATCGATATGCTCGTATGGTCGAGCAAGCCCAGCTTCTGCTGAGCGCATCCGCCAAAAACGGCATCAAGCAGCTTGTATATGCGGTTGCAGGTTATAGCCCGTCAACGACCGAGGTCATCGAAGCCTTCAAGCTTTATGTTCGTGAGGAAGCAAAGAAATACGAACGGGAGTTCCCGAATGAACTATATGAGCAATGGCAGCGCCTTTACGGAATTTCCATGCCTGATCGAGGCAAGCCGTGGCAGTTCCGGCACTTAACAATCAAGCATATCTATCGACCATTGGCGCAAAGCAACGGGAAAATACTCGAATTGCTTCGCGCACTGAAGGCGCAGGATGGGAGTCAGCGCACTAAACTTTTCCAGTTTCTGAACGAAATTGGCGCACGTGCACTGCGAATGCACTTGGGGCGTGTGCTAGAAATGTCAGAGTCATCGAAAACAGCAAGCGAATACGAACGCAAAATTTCAGACCGATTTGGGCAAGAACCTGAATTTGACTTTATTATTCCGGATCAACCGACCACCGTTTTGCCGCCGCAACCCGAGCAATCTCCGAGCGACGTTCCGGCGTCATAGTCTCCGCGCGCTTCTTGCCGCCCTTACTTCCTAGCTGGGCGGCAGCGCTCTTGATCTGGTCGCGCTCGTCCTCGGCTTCGCCAGTGGCGATCTTGCCGACCAGGACCGCAAGGCCAATGGCATCGGCGGGGCGCTTCTCTCCGCGTGGGCCTTTAGGCATTGCCATCTTTCTTCGCCAATTCGACAAGGCCTTTCGCTAGCTCAGCAATCAACGCCTCACCTTCTGCGATAGAAGAGACTGGCTGAGCCACCATGGCTTTGCCCATATCCTTTTCGTTGAACAAGACGGCTAGATAGGGGAACCCGGCGTGCGGGGGATCGTAAACCACGCCAACAAACTTTGACATAACGCCTCCATGCTTTCCGCTAAGCATATAGGCGTTTGGCCGGCTGGCGTCACCGGGCAAATTCAAACTGAGACACTACCTGAAATGCCGGGAATTTACCATCCCCGGACCCCGGTGGCTTTTACGGTGCGCACCAACTCGGCGCCGCACACCTTCGCGAAGCGCATAGCAGCCTGCGGCGCTCGAAGTCGGAATTGATCGAAAAAGGCCTGCACAACGAAAAGCATCACCGGGGCCCGGGGATGGTAAATCCCCGGCCTTCCCTTTTCTTGTCAGTCAATTGTCACCGTAACCGCCCGGCGGTTCTTCGCCCAGGACTCCTCGTCCGAACCGAGCGCGACCGGGCGTTCCTTGCCATAGGACACCGTATTCAGACGTGAACCATCGACACCAAGGCTGACGAGGTAGTCGCGGGCGGCGACGGCGCGGCGCTGGCCGAGCGCGATGTTGTATTCCCGCGTGCCGCGTTCGTCGCAGTGGCCTTCGATGGTGGCGCGCTTGCCGGGGTAGCGGGCGAGCCACTGGGCCTGGGTGCGCAGTGCGGCGGCGTCGGCTTCGTCCACGTTGAACTTGTCGGTGTCGAAGTAGATCGTGTCCCGCCCGGCCATGGCGGAGACGAAATCGGCCTGGCTGCCCGGCGCGGGGCCTTGCAGGGTGGGCTGCTGCGGCGCGCTGGAGCTGGCCGCGGGGCCGGGTTCGGGCGGGAGTTCCTTGGGCGCGGGGGTGGAACACGCGGCAAGCGCGCCGACGAGAGCGATGGCGGCAACGGCGGGGAGCCGGGAATAACGTGGCATCATCGCATTCTCCTGTGTCTGGCGGGAATCGGCAATTACGTAGTGTATCATAATGCACGCGGACAGTGACGGCGTTTTGTTAAACCCCACCGCCCTCCGCTTCATTGTTGTCGTGCGATTAATCGACAAAACCGGTGCCCACGTTTTGTCATCGCACTTAAGGGAGAACAGGTCCCCAGGCCGGGTCGGATGCATCGACCGGCGTCGGCAGGCGGCGCTCGTTGCGGCCGGTCAGATCGACCTGCCAAAGGCTGGTCTTGCCGCTGTTCGCAGCGGTGCGGAAGAACTGGATGATGCGACCATTGGGCGACCAGGTCGGCGCCTCGTCCTGCCAGGAATTGGTCAGGTGGCGCAGGCCGGAGCCGTCGGGCGTCATCACCGCGATGCGCAGATCGCCGGCGATGTGGGTGAAGGCGATCAGGTCGCCGCGCGGCGACCATTCCGGCGTCGCGGCGCGGCCGCCGAAGAAGCTGATGCGGCGCTGGTTGCTGCCATCGGCATTCATCACGTAGACCTGCTGGCTGCCGGAGCGGTCGCTCTCGAAGACGACTTTCGTGCCATCGGGCGAAAAGGAGCCGCCGACGTTGATGCCCGGCGTCTGGGTCAGCTGCTGGCTCTGGCCGCCGGTGGCGGGAATGCGGTAGATCTGGGTGTTGCCGCCGGTGGACATCGAATAGAGGATCCACTTGCCATCGGGCGACCAGCGCGGCGCCAGCGTCGGGTTGCGGTTTTCGACGACCAGGCGCTGGGTGTTGCGCGTGACATCGTAGATGAAGATGCGCGGATAGCCGTTGAGGTAGGACAGGTAGACGATCTGGCGATAATCCGGCGAGTAGCGCGGGGTCAGCGCCATGGCCTGGCCGGTGGTGATGAAGCGGTGGTTGGCGCCGTCCGAATCCATGATCGCCAGGCGCTTCATCCGCCGGTCCTTGGGGCCGGTTTCGGCGATATAGGCGATGCGGCTGTCGAAGAACGGGCTTTCGCCGGAGAGGCGCGAGTAGATCTTGTCGGCGCATTTGTGCGCGGCACGGCGCCAGTCTCCCGGCGCGAACGACCAGGTGGCGGCGACCAGCTGCTGCTTCAGGCCGACGTCGTAGAGCCGGCAATCGACCTCGAGCTGGCCGGTCATGTCGGCGCTGACCGAACCGTGGACCAGCATCTCCGCCCCCCGGCCGGACCAGGCCGGGAAATCGGGCGAAGGAACCTGGGCGAACGGAACGGCAGGGAGCGCGGAGGGGCCGGTCGGCTTGAACAGGCCGTTGTTCTTGAGATCGGCAGTGATGACTTCGGCGATGGCATTGCCCAGCGCGGCGGTGCCGCCGGCGCTCGCCGGGGTTGGCTTGTCCGCGTCGGTGGCGAAGGCGGGGATGTCGATGCCGAGGTCCTTCCAGGCGCTGTCGTCCGAGACCGAGCCGGTCAGGCCGCCGTCCTCGGGCGCGATGGCCGGGGCGGCATTGGGCTGAACGGGGACGACGGGCACCGGGACCACCAGTTGCGCGGCCAGCGGCTGAAGCGCGGCGGCGGCGAGCAGAAGGCCGGACGGAAGCAAGACATTGGGACGGCGGATCATTGCGACAACTTCCTGTCAAACCGGAAGGCGGCGACGCGCCTCCAGGCGGCATAGTATTGGGGCGGGAGGTCGAACGGGGCGGCGAGTTCGACGGCGCGGATCGCCTGTTCGACATGGCGGGGGGCCTGGGGGCGATTGCTTTCGGTGATCCCTTCCTGGCGGACCAGGCGCGGGGTGCCATTCAGCGTGCCATCGGGGTTGAGATCCCAGGCCAGGATGGTGACCAGTTGTTCGGCATCGGCGCCCTGCGGGGCAACCCAGCGGGGCTTCAACTGGCGAGCGATGGCGCTCGACAGGCCGGCCTTGACCTCCGGCCCGATCGCGGCGGCAGAGACGGTTGCGCTGCCCGTGCTCTTCGGTGCCGCCTGGCTGCCGGTGAGGCCCTTGAGGAAATCGTTGCCGATGCGGCTGGCGCCGGCGGTCTTCGCGGGCCTGGCCGGGGTTGGCGCCCGGGCCGGAGCGGCGGTGGGCCGGGCGGCCTTCGCCTGGGCGAGAGCGTCCGCGATCGGGTCCGGGCGGGGAACCGGCGGCCTGGCGGCGATCGGCCTGGCCGGCGCGGGCGAGGGACGCGCTGTCGCAACCGGGCGCGGGCTGGGCTTCGGTGCGGGGCGCGGCTGCGGGGCTGGCCTGGGGAGTGGAGGAGGAGGTGGTGGTGGTGCGGTGTGGATCGGGACAGGCTTCGGCGGGATGGGTGCCGGCGGGGGCGGCGCCGGCTGCGGTTCGCCGAGCGTCGTATCGGTCTGCGGGGTGGCCTGGCGGGCGGGCGTGGGGGCGGTGTCGGTCGGGCCGACGGCGTCCGCTATCGTCACTTCCATGCGGGGCGGCAGGGGAGGATTTTTCGGGGCCGGGTGGAGCAGGAGCAGGGCAAGGACGGCGGCGTGCAGCGCCACGGCCACGATAAGGCCTGCTGCTTCGTCTCGCCGGATCGCGGTTTCGGCCATGATTCGGCGCTATTCGTCAGCGGCTGAACGGGTGGTGACTGCGGCCTTGGCCGGGGCGACCCCCTCGGCGGTGGTGACCAGCGAGATCTGCGTCACACCGGCGCGGTTGAGTTCCCCCATCAGGTTGGCGACCCGGCCATAGTCCAGCGCGCGATCGGCGCGCAGCACGATCAGCGGCGGCTTGCCATCCTTCCCCGGCGGCAACGCGGCGACGCGGTCGGGAAGTTCGCCCGGCGCCAGCTCGGCATCGTCGAGGAAGACCTTGCCGTCGCGATCCAGCGAGATGGTGACCTGTTTCGGGGTCTGGTCGAGCGGCTTGGCGCGACTGTCCGGCAGGTCGAGCGGGATGCCGGCCTTGAGCATGGGGGCGGTGACCATGAAGATGACCAGCAGCACCAGCATCACGTCGACGAACGGGGTGACGTTGATGTCCGCCATCGGTGCGCGCGCGCCGCCGCGCCGGCGACGGCCCCGTGGCCGGACGCTGGGAATGCCGAGCGCCATCTAGCGGCCTTCCAGCTCGCGGCCGAGGCTGGCATGGAGCTTGTCGGCAAAGCGCTGCATGCGGGCTTCGTAGCCGTTTACCCGGTGGGCGAAGCGGTTGTAGGCGATCACCGCGGGGATGGCGGCGAACAGGCCGATGGCGGTGGCGGCGAGCGCCTCGGCGATGCCGGGAGCGACGATGGCGAGCGAGGAATTCTGCGCCTGGCCGATCTGGAAGAAGGCGGCCATGATGCCCCAGACGGTGCCGAACAGGCCGACGAACGGCGCGACCGAGCCGAGGGTGGCGAGGAAATTGAGCCGATCGCCCAGCGTCTCCGCCTCTTGTGCGACGACAAGGTCCATGGCGATGGCGAGGCGCTGGCGCGCGCCTTCGAGATCGGCATTCCTGTTGCCGGCGGCGCGGCGCCATTCGCCGACGCCGGCGGCAACGATGCGGGCGAGCGGCAAGTCCTGCTTGCCGGGGCCGGACTGGAAGGCTTCGAGATCGCGGGCTTTCCAGAATTCGGCTTCATAGGCGGTGCTGCGGCGGCGCAGTCCGGCGATGCGGAAGCCGAACGAGAGGATGATCGCCCAGACCCAGATCGAGGCCAGCAGGAGGCCGGCCATGATCACCTGGACGACAATATCGGCATCGAGGAACAGGCGGACGGGATCGAGCCGGGCACCGGTGTGGCCGGCGGTGGCAGAAGCGAGGGTGAGCAGCAGGGTGGTGAGGGTCATCGGGCTTCCGCAATTGGGGAAATGGTGGCGAAGGCAGCGCGCCAGGCGGCAGGCTGGCGGCGGGGGCGGCCATCTGGCGCCACGAAGCCGACGCGGACGCGCATTTCGGCCAGCAGCGGACCAAGGGCCTCGCCCTCCAGCCGGAAGGCACGCTGCAGCATCCGGCAGGAAGCGGCGCCCAGCTCCTCGGCCTGGCTTTCGATCAGGATCGCATCGTCGAGCCGGGCGGGCTGGCGATAGCGGATGTCCAGTTCGGAGACGGCATAGGCTCCTTCCCCGGCTTCATGGGCGGCACGCTGGTCGATGTTCAGGAGGCGGAGCATGTCCGACCGGGCGCGCTCGAACCAGCGCAGGTAGTTGGCGTGGTAGACGACGCCGGACAGATCGGTGTCCTCGAAATAGGCGCGCAACGCATAGCGATGCAGCGTGCCCGCGAAGTGGCCGCCGGAAGGGTGGGGCAATGACGTCATCCAGCCCCCGGTGTAACCCCTAGAGCGGCGCGTGGGAAGCGCGGTTTGCCGGGCGAGCGGTTCGGATAGCCGCTCAATCCGGGATCATCTGCAGGAACTGGCGACCCCCGAAGATATGCACGTGCAGGTGGGGCACTTCCTGGTGGCCATGGCCGCCCATGTTGACCAGCAGCCGATA
>Ga0268266_10005956_pt1 | contig 11272 bp, 8 predicted proteins | sample KBSS13metaG_FD_190356 | JGI IMG/M metagenome (GOLD analysis project Ga0268266, IMG submission 190356) | Switchgrass rhizosphere microbial communities from Kellogg Biological Station, Michigan, USA - KBS S1-3 metaG (SPAdes) (version 2) | ecosystem: Host-associated > Plants > Roots > Rhizosphere >... | reverse complement strand
GAAGGCGACATATTCTTCGATATTGAAGGTGACCCCTATGTAGGCGAGCACGGCTTGGAATATCTGTTCGGCTATCACTTCAAGGGTGCGAACAGCGAGATCGTTCATATCTCTGACTGGGCCTTCGACCGAGTCTCCGAAAAAGAGGTTTTCGAGCGCTTTGTCGATTTCGTAATGGAGCGGCTAAAAAACCACCCCGACCTCCACATTTACCACTTTGCGCCGTACGAACCAACTGCATTGAAACGCTTAATGGGGCGATATGCCTCTCGAGAGGACGAGGTCGACCAACTGCTGAGAGGAAATGTATTCATCGACCTTTATAGCATCGTTAGAAATGCCGTTCGCGCTAGCGTAGAAAGTTACTCGATAAAACGCCTCGAGCAGTTCTACGGATACGTCCGCGCTATGCCACTAAAGGATGCCAACCTGGCACTGGCATCCTTGCAGGCTGGTGTCGAACTTGACGACGCTGCATCCATCACCGACGCGGAGAAGGACATTGTCGCACTCTACAACAGAGATGACTGCCTTTCGACAGAGGGCCTGAGGAATTGGCTTGAGGACCAGCGTGGGGCGCTGATCGCCAGTGGCACTGAGATATCTCGCCCGATCAGTCCGGAGGCTGCGGCCAGTGCTGAGATTTCCGAACAGCAAGCGCGCGTTGCGGAGCTTACCACAAAGCTTCTCGATGGAATTCCCGTCGACCCTGAAGATCGAAACGAGCAGCAGCAAGCTCAATGGGTCCTGGCAAACATTCTTGACTGGCATCGCCGTGAAGAAAAAGCGACCTGGTGGGAATATTTTAGGCTCTGCGACCTAAGTGCTGAAGAGTTGCTAGACGAAAAATCTGCGCTTTCCGGTCTTACTTTTATTGAAGAGGTGCCAGACGGAAAGTCCAGAATTCCCATCCATCGATATTCCTTCACCTCACAAGACAGTGATGTGCGCCCCGGAAAATCGCTTCGGCAGGTTGGTGGAGATAGTTTAGGCAAGGTGATCGACATCTCTTCCGAGAATGGGACTATCGATATCAAGAAAACAGGCGCAACACTTGCCAGTCATCCCCCTGCCGTCTTCATGCACGAAATCATTACAGCAAAAGAACAGGCCGCAGCGCTTATAAGGATTGGCAGCAGCGTTGCTGAGACGGGCATTGCGGGCGAAGGTCCATACCAAGCGGCTCGCGATCTGCTGCTTCGACGTCCGCCAGACATATCCGGCGGCCCACCTCTGGCAAGTGGTGAGTCTTCACTTGCCGCCGCGGTGAGGATCGCACAGCAAATGCAATCTGGCGTGCTCCCTATTCAAGGCCCACCCGGCACGGGCAAATCGCACACTGGCGCACGGATGATTTGCCAATTCGTAAAAGACGGGAAGAAGGTAGGGATCACAGCCAACAGCCATAAAGTAATCCGGAACCTTTTGGACAAAGTAGTAGAAGCCAGCGTTGAAATGGGCGTTGCCCTTCACTGCATGCATAAACCAGGCTCCGACAACACAGATAAGGCAACTGATCGAATATCTTTTGCGAAAGATAACGCGGCCCTGTTCGATTCCTTGGCCACAGGGCAGTGTAGCGTCGCTGGTGCGACAAGCTTTTCGTGGGCTCGTGAGGACGCTTTCGAGGTGCTTGACGTCTTGGTCGTAGATGAAGCTGCTCAGATGTCACTGGCCAACGTTCTCGCCGTGTCGCAAGCAGCGAAGCGGCTCGTTTTGCTTGGCGATCCGCAACAGTTGGATCAGCCAACACAGGGAACACATCCGGATGGTGTTGGGGTTTCGTCGCTTGAGCATGTTTTGAACGGAAAACAGACGATTGGTCCTGACCAGGGCCTGTTCCTAGCCGACAGTTGGCGAATGCACCCGGCGATATGCGATTTCAATTCGGAGCTATTCTACGATGCCAAACTATCGAGCATCGACGGGTGTAAGCAACAAACACTGCTATCTGATGGGAAATTCAAAGGATCGGGTCTTAGATTTGTGGGCGTCAACCACACAGGGAACACCAGTTCCTCGATCGAGGAGGCTGATGAAATCGTCAACATTGTCGAGTCGATTATGTCCTCTCGATGTGCCTGGATTGACCGTAAAGGTGATGAACGCATCCTATCACAAGACGATATCCTTATCATTACCCCGTATAACGCCCAAGTCCTCGAGATACAGAGACGTCTACCAAATTACAGAGTGGGAACCGTCGATAAGTTTCAAGGCCAAGAAGCGCCGATCGCAATCTATTCTATGGCAACCTCGAGTTACGCAGATGCTCCTCGAGGCATGGAGTTCCTTTACAGCGCCAACCGTTTCAACGTCGCTGTTTCACGAGCCAAATGCCTGGTCATTTTAGTCGCGTCCCCCCGAATATTTGATGCGGAATGTAAGACGCCGAGACAAATGCAGCTGGCGAATGCGTTCTGTCGTTATTTGGAGAAAGCCGACTGACGTGTCAGACGCTTGGTGCCTGGTTCGATGGGCTACTTCGGCCAAATAATCCGGATAAGCTGAAAACCCAATCTTGTGCGACTACCGTTGTTAAAAAGGCGACTTTCGGAACAAGACCTCGCACGCACTACCTGAGCCGAGCAAAGTTACTGCGTGGTTCCCAGTCCGGCCACTCTCTGCGACCGGCGAGGTGCCACGAGTAATTCCTCCAGATTAGGGTTCGGCCTCTTGAAAGACGGAAAAATGAAGAAGCAGCGATTTACGGAGGAGCAGATTATTGCGACGCTGAAGGAGCAGGAGACTGGCGCGAAGGTGGCCGACCCCTGCCGCTAGTACGGGATTTCGGAAGCAACATTTCGCAACTGGAAAGCCGAATACGGCGGGATGGAAGTTTCCAGGGCGAAGTGCGTGAAGGCGCTCGAGGAGGACAACGCCGAACTGAAGAAGCTGCTGGCCGAGCAGATGCTGGATGTCCACGCACTGTGCCGGCTTCTCGCAAAGAATGTTAGGGCCGCCGCCAAGCGTGAGGCCTTCGGGTTCACCTGAACGGTCGCGTCGCTCCTCGTGCGGTTTCATGGACTAGCGCGGCAATTGGATTTCTGAATCACAATTACTTGCGGTTGACCAAACGACACCTACAATCAAGACTTCCCAAATCATTTCCACATTGTCCCGACGGAGACCCGGGCATGTTTCTTTTAGATACAAGCGTTTTGAGCCAAGCCCAATATGAAAAGGCCCACCCCTCTGTCGCTGGTTGGCTCGCCGAACAACAAGATTTGGCGATACCGTTTCCAGTGCTTTTAGAAATTCAACAGGGAATCGTTGAAATTGGCGCGAGCCAACCGGCTCTCGCTGCGGAGATCATGGCTTGGTTTGATGAGCTACTCGAATGGGACTTTCTATATCCCGAGATCAACCACGAAGTCGCCAAGACGCTCGCTAAACTCCATTGTTGCGAGCCGCTAAGGCATCTTTGGTATACAAATCCGGAAAACACGAAGAGGCGAAAACCTGGACAGGACCTATTTATCGCAGCCGTTTCGATCGCACACGATCTACCGATAGCGACGCTGAATTCCAAAGACTTCTCGTTGATAGATCAGTATTACGCGCTACCCGGGGTTTACAATCCCGGCTTCTCGATGTGGGTCGTTCAACGGGCGAGATGCCGAGAGACAATGCACCACGACGACAGGCAGATTGCTTAACGCTCTTTCGGGCCACCCACAGACAGAAACGTTCCGGCCGCCCCTTTTCTCTTGGTCTTGAACGTAACCTCAAACAAACCTTCACCATCACGTACAAACTGGGGAACGCCATCTTTCGCTAATTGGAAGACTTCCGAAATCCGAGCTTCGGCCTCGGCGCGTTCCCAGATGTGTACCGATTCCTTCAAGCGCTGCCAACTCCATTATCTGCGAACGATAACCGATTCACGTACTGCAGGAAACTTCATTGGGTCGAAAAATCAAGACCTGAAGACGGGGTAGATGCTAGAGAGGTTCGTGTTTGCGCTGCCCGAGACAAACTTGTGAGAGGCCGGTTGGCTTCTTGAAATTGAAGCAGACCGCTCCTGAGCAAAAAATTCCAAGCGGCGCATTATTTTTGCATTTCTGTATGGTGCGAATGCATAGACCCCATCCTATATGCTTGGGCAATCGAAATCCGCTAAAGGAACCCGGATATGGGCTGGATCAAAATTATCGCCGCTGCGGCCGCACTTCAGGCAATAGCTTTCTCTCCGTCAATAGCAGGAGAGAACCTCGACCAGATCAAATCGGCAGGCGTCATCAAGATCGGGACAGAAGGCACCTACGCTCCGTTTACGTTCCATGACTCCGCGAACAAGCTTGTTGGGTTCGACGTTGAAATCGGCGAAGCCGTAGCGAAGAAGCTGGGAGTGAAGGCCGAATTCGTCGAAGGCAAATGGGACGGTCTGATCGCGGGACTTGATGCGAAGAGGTACGACGCTGTAATCAACCAAGTTGGCATCACGGAAGCGCGTAAGCAAAAATACGCGTTCTCAGAACCGTATATTGCCTCGAAAGCGGTCCTGATCGTTCGCGAAGGAAATACGGACATCAAAGGGTTTGAGGACCTAAAGGGCAAGAAGTCCGCACAGTCTCTCACGAGCAACTTCGGTAAACTCGCCGAGGCTGCTGGAGCCGAACTGGTTGGCACCGATGGTTTTGACCAGTCTATCCAGCTGGTATTGACCCGCCGCGCGGACGCAACCGTCAACGACAGCCTGTCTTTCCTAGACTTCAAGAAGCATCAGCCTGATGCACCAGTGAAGGTCGTTGCCGAAAAATCCGACGCTGACTTCTCGGGAATCATTGTCCGCAAGGGGGATGACGATCTGGTCGCGTCCATCAATAAAGCCCTTGCTGACATCAAGGCAGACGGAACCTACAAGTCCATTTCCGACAAATACTTCGGACAGGACGTCTCCAAGTAAACCTGTCATTCTGCAGCAAGCTACGCAGTCACGTTCAATCGGTCGTCCGGCGTTTTCGTCGGGCGGCTTTGTTTTAGAGGTGAGCTTTGCCCCACTGGCTTCAATTGATGTTGGATTCGTTTCCCACCCTGTTGTGGGCAGGCATCCGTTTTACCATTCCACTCACGCTGCTCTCGTTTGCGCTCGGGCTCGCACTGGGTCTGGTAACGGCTGTTGCACGACTTTTCGGACCCGCACCTATCTCGGCGCTTGCTCGTTTTTACGTGTGGATCATTCGTGGCACGCCTCTGCTTGTGCAGCTCTTTGTCATCTTTTACGGGCTACCGAGCATCGGAGTTCTTCTTGACGCGTTTCCGGCCGCACTGATTGGTTTCACGCTGAACGTCGGGGCTTATACATCTGAGATCATCCGCGCGGCGATCAGTTCCGTTCCCAAGGGACAATGGGAGGCGGCTTATTCAACCGGCATGAACTGGCAGCAGGCGATGCGCAGAACGATCGTGCCGCAGGCCGCAAGGGTATCTGTGCCGCCGCTTTCGAACTCATTCATTTCACTCGTCAAGGATACGTCTCTCGCGGCGGCGATCACGGTTCCAGAGCTGTTTCAAGCTGCACAACGCATCGTAGCCACGACCTATGAACCACTCATTCTCTATATTCAGGCTGCGCTAATCTACCTTGTATTGAGCTCTGTCCTCTCCGCGTTGCAGTCGCGGCTGGAGATGAGGTTTTCTCGCTATGGCGGGCTGTTGGAGGCCAACCGATGATCGCACTCAGCAAGATCGAAAAACGCTTCGGGGAAGCGGTTATCCTCAAGGACATCTCGCTGCAGTTTCCAGAGGGAAGCGTGACGGCGCTCGTCGGGCCTTCCGGCGGCGGTAAGAGCACGCTGTTACGCTGTATAAACCTGTTGGAACAACCCACCTCGGGATCAGTCACGGTCGGGTCTGAGGTCGTGGAGTTTCATCCGGAGCGCAGGGCTCGTTGGCAGGACATTCAAAAAATCCGAAAGCAAACCGGGATGGTCTTCCAGAACTTCCAGCTGTTTCCTCACCGAACCGCGATAGAGAATGTGATGGAAGGCCTTCTCGTCGTCCAAAAATGGACGAGACAGAAAGCTCAGGCGAGAGCTATGGAGTTACTTACGAAGGTCGGCATGGCGCACAAAGCAGACGCTTGGCCCGCGAATCTTTCTGGTGGTCAACAGCAGCGTATCGCGATCGCAAGGGCCTTGGCTCCGTCGCCTCAGGTCCTTCTTTGCGATGAGCCAACGTCCGCTCTTGACCCAGAGCTGGCTGCTGAAGTGGTAGACGTTCTCGGCAGGCTAGCGAACGAGGGCACGACGATGGTCATGGCGACACATGATCTGCGGCTGGCGTCCCAAGTGTCGAACCAGGTCGTATTTCTTGAGGCGGGCGTTGTCGTGGAATCAGGGCATCCGGACAAAGTCTTCCGCTCGCCCGCGCATGAACGCACGCGACAGTTCGTTTCTTCGATTAGCGCGGCGCAAGCTATTTAACCGAAAAATTAGAGCTAAAAACATGCCGCTCTTTAAACTTTTTGCATGGGCGAGGCACGACGTCAGGCGCGTCATCCAAGCCCCACCAAAACTTTCTCACAGTGCAGCACACCCCTACCATTGCCCTGCGATTGTTTCGTCCCAAATTGGTCATAAGCTCTAAGAAATTCCGGACGCCTCCATCGAGTTGGGCGAGCGCATCCGCCTTGAAATCCGAAACCGTGATGCTGACGGCTTGCCCTTCGGGCGTGATCCTCGGCGTAAAGGGGTACTCCTTCTTCAACGTCGTCATCACACTGTCAGAAGAGAGCTCTGATTTCCGGCCAAGTAGTATTTCGGATGGAACACAGAAAGTCACGGGCTACCGCGTCGCGAACGTTTGGCTGACGGGCGAACGTGGTACTTTCCTGGAGGATGGTGATCTCCAGATTACTCGTGAACTTACGAAATCTTAATCGATCGGCGTCGCCATAAGGGGTCTCAAAGGCCAAGTTTCTGGCAAATCTGCTCCCACTTGGAGGTCAGCTCCGAATTGTGTTTGTGAAACAACCTCGATGACAGAAGGATTGCAGCCGTGGATTTGGTGCTTTCGTAAAAGGAGAACAGATCGAGTGCCTGGGACTGCGCGACCGGACGCGAAAATGCAGGCTTCGCGACGAACATCGCATTGAGGCTGTCGAAAACCTTCTCACTTCGGTTCCTAAGCCATTCAAGCTTAATCCAGCGCCATAATATATCTTCGCTGAAGAGAACTTGGGCGAGGACAGCGAGAACCTCGAGGTCCGTCGAGCGATAAAGAATTGCCATTAAGTACAGGCAAACGTAACCGACCGTCGTCGCGCGTTGCCCTACCAGCATTTTCCTGGAGATGTTCGACGTGAAGTACGCGCTCTCCATCGTCGACGCGGCGAGGCGCTTGAGAGGATTGGTTTGGTCGTTGTTATAGTAGCCGACAGTCTGCTCGTTCGTCAGCGCAACGTCGAAACTGTTCTGAAGAAGCTCACGCCTCCGCGCGTCTTCTGCGCGCGGAAAGAAATATAGCTTCTGCACCTGCCCCAGAGCGAAGAAAAGTAAAACGCAGACGACGAACCCGATCTGAATGGCATCGTAGGCGGCGGGATAGGCGGCGCGGTCCACAAGAAGCGCCGCGATCGATAGGACCGACACCGCCCAAAATAGCCAGCCGGCTACACTCTCGGCACGCTCGAGCGGCTTGTAGTAATTCTCACTGATGGTATCGACCTCTGGCATTACTTTATCACCTCGACCTACCTGATGACGACGAAAAAGGGTTCGCTGAAACCAACTAAGCGGTCATCGGCCCTTCGAATGATGAATGCCTCCGTCATATGCACTCCCCGGTATTCAAGGCTTTCCCAACGGCGGTCACCGTCCGTCGGCTTCTCGAAACCGCCTCGTCCCTTCTTGAGCGCTATCGCCACGGCACCGGTGTTCGTCACCCGCCATCTCACATAACAATCGGCGGGGACCGTCTGGAATTTGTTGACCCGAACATCAAACCAAAGTCCGCCGCGCGGAGGCAAGGCTTCGCCAGAGCTTATCGGATGTGTTCGGCCAGAATCCCTAGTGGCGCGATACTCTGCGAATACCTGGACGTTGCGAGATATATGTTCTGCGGGTAGCCACGGCGAAGGTTGAAGATGCGGCGGCGTCCGAAATTTGGATGGAAGAATGCTGACGCCAAAGTCGACTACACTGTCGACGAGACTGTCCAGATGCGCTGCTCCCTCCATGAGCATTGCGAGCACCTGCTGGCTCGCCGACGCTTCCGCCTTCTTTACCTTCTCACCCTTAGCAAAGTCGTCGCCGAATACCTTCCGCCATTTCTCGATGCTGTCCGATCGCGTCGTAGCGTTTACGGCTTCGTCGATCCATTTTCGATACTTATTCACAAAGTTCCGAAAATTGGCATACTGCGTGTCGTTCCAAAGATCGGCAAAGTCCTCGTTCGCGAGCGACGGGTTTGGAACTGCCGGCTTGTTCGGACGGGCCTGAAGCCAATCGTCCAACCTTCCCATCACGGTCTGCAATGCGCTTGGCGTGTCGCCAAACGCATTTGAACCTTTGTCGTACCATTCGATACGATGACCGATCAATGTGGTGAGGAGAACCGACTGGCAGCTGAACCGCTTCTTGATGTCGCGAATGTACTTGATGAGGCGCGTCGCTTTGCGGAACGAATTGTTCCCAGAATATCCGTTCTTTTCCCTTATCCACCTCGTATACTCAATGGGCTGGGATTCGTCGAACTTATCGTTTCGTTTGTCGCAGACCTCGAGCGTTCCCTGGAACTCGCGGCCCATGACAAGCGGGGCGATGTCGATCTTGCAATCGTCGGCGTATGTGATTGTGACGCAGTAGTCGTAAACTACCGTCTTGTCCCCATACCTTCCGCTATCAAGAAAAACCCGACCGAGGTCTTTGACGTATTGCGCCGCGCTCCATCCATCTACTGGCCGAACCCTGACGAGCAAGTCGGCGTCGAACTCCCCACCGTCCACTGGTCGGATGATGGTGTCGTGCGCCCATGACCCTTGCTCGATAAAAGTGGAGATTGTTGGCTCCCAGTCGGATTCCCGTAGGAATGACTTGATCGCTTCAACGCGCTGTTCGAGCAGGTCGATCCGGCTCTTGTTGAGATTTACGGTGTCACGGAGAAAGTCCTGGAAATCACTGACAAGCTTCATTGCGCCCCCTTTGGGCTCAAATATGTTAGGAAATGGCAAACTTCAACCCACGCGGGAATGTCGTTTCGAGGTTTTATTGCGTCAGAAGCCAGGGGCTTTACATTACGTGGGTGTTGAATCACTTCGATTGATGGCTTTTGGCGCGAAGCGGCAGAGCCCTCTTGGCCCAAACGGGAAATCGTCGACGTGGCGAACGATCGCAGCCTGAAGTACTTGCTCTGGGTCAGATTTGTATCGAGCCCACATCTGCGTGCCGGTCGGTGAATTCCTGACAATCGGAAGGCACCTGCAACTGGCCGGTACCACAGCGCGAATCGAGTTCGTCGTTTCGAAGCCGACTGCCGTCGCTCGTTGAGTCCCGCCTCTGATTAGCGATCCGCGCTATGCGCCCATCGACGCGGCTTCCACCCTGAGCCGAGCGACCTCCTTTTGCGCCTTCGCACTCATTTCGGCAACTTGGCTCTCTATCTGCCCTCCCGGTACGCCTAGCGCCTCCGCATAACTTGCCGGAGTGCTCGGCACCCGAACGAAATAATGGTCGATGGCCACTGTCTCCTTGTCTAGCTGGAACCGGAAGGTCTGTAGTCTCACGTGGTGTTCTACGATTCGATATTGGCTCGGATTTCGCATCTCATCTAACAGGTCTTCCGGGGTAGGGTTGCCTCCTGCCCACATCCGTTTCACATCGACGTTCGCTCTGATCACGACGTCACCTGCACCGCGATGATCCTGTACGATTCTGATGAAAGGCGACTCAAAAAAACGGGTCAACGCCGACCAGTCGTAGAGAAACGTGTCGTCTATACCGCCAGGTATTGAGAAGGTTTCGTTGTTCAATATGCAGTGGACGACAGTCTTGCCCTTCGCATTCTCGCCGAACGCGTCGGTCAGGATGTCGGGCCATTTTTTCAACGCGTCCCTGAGGCGATCGACTTGTTTGAGGTTGGAAGTAGTCTCTTGCAAAAAATGGTAACAGTTCTTGGGATCGTTTCCGGAAAGGCCGTGGTTCTTGCATTCGAAATGGAATATATAGGAGCCCCAAGGCACCAAGATATCGTAGTCGTAGGTCTCGTTGTCCCTCTTGACCTTTACCCGTTTCGCAGTGAGCCGTTCGCTTTTCAACAGATCGATAACCCGCTGTTCGAACCCCGATCCCTTATCTTCAATCTGAATGTTCATTGAAGCGAGGAGCGATGGGACTATCTTGGCCATCCGGGGGGCTGTCAGCGCCGCCCCCACCAACAACCACTTGTCTTGAGTACGAATCAGAGGGGCGTCGTAGAGATCGCGAGAGTTGGCTCCAAAGCTTATTGCGTCGAGGAAGATTTCCGCCTCGTTGGGGCTGAGCGACATTCGAACGAGAAAGTCTCTCACCATCTTGGGGTCGAACTCCGCTGTGATTGCTTGTTCGCTTGGCGGGCGGTCGGAGACCCAGGCTGAGAGCGCCATGTATCCCCTGATCCACTGAAGAAGTGTCAGTCCACCGTACCTCTTAACGTCCTCAAATATATTGAAGCCCACGCCCTCACCCAAGGCGAGCGCTCCCAGCGCCTCGTCGGAGGTCACCCATTCTTCTGGCGACGGCTTGACGGTGCCGGAGATGCCTTTGCCAACTTTGAGAAGATTCGTTCGGCCGTAGAGATCGGCTGCGGTCTTTCCCTCCCGGTCGATGGCTCGTTCATTCGCAATATAGTCGATAACCGGCCCGGTCGTAGGGCGCTCAAAGACGCGGATGACGCCTTCAATCTGAGCATCGGAAATACGCTCCGCGCCGAGCACTTTGATTTCTTCATCGAAGAAGCGCGCCTTTTCGCACATGCGTTCCCACAACGTCCAAGAGGTCGCGAGGAACTCAGACTGGAACGCTAGATCGATTTCTCGGACACCCACTGAAGGTAGACAAGGAAGTACGAGCCACCTCTTTGGACCTGTGAACCAGCCGTTCGCGTATCCTTCCATTACGAGTGTGCCGCGCAACGCTTCGAGAAGCCGCGTGATGACAGCGTCCCCGTCAATCCGCTCCCCGTCCGCAGTCCGGATTTGGGGGGTGTCAGGCACGGTCAGGTGCCCCGCCGCCTTGATGGCGTCTTCTATCGCGGCGACAAGAGCCGCTCGGTTCGTCTCCGCCCGCGCCAA
>Ga0268266_10005955_pt1 | contig 11272 bp, 11 predicted proteins | sample KBSS13metaG_FD_190356 | JGI IMG/M metagenome (GOLD analysis project Ga0268266, IMG submission 190356) | Switchgrass rhizosphere microbial communities from Kellogg Biological Station, Michigan, USA - KBS S1-3 metaG (SPAdes) (version 2) | ecosystem: Host-associated > Plants > Roots > Rhizosphere... | reverse complement strand
CAAGGAGCTGCAGGATTCGCTGCACGCGCCGCGGACCGACGTCCTGCTCAAGATCTTCCAGTACCAGACGGAGCCGCTCGACCTCCCGTTCATCCAGACGACATTCAATCAAGGGCTCGACAGCGACCCGTTCGTCGACGGGTTCTACGTCTGGTCAGACGCGACGGTCGAACATCGCAACGAGCTTCTGTCTTTCGATCGCAACACGCGCAGTTTCGTGGCCAGCCCTCCGGAGACCGGGCTGGTCCTCGGTCAGTTCCGAGCGATGGCCCCTGCGCAGCGTGCCATCGCCGTGTTCGAGGCGCCACTCAACGGACGCCCCACATACTTTCTCGCGCAGTTGCGGTTCACATTTCCATCCAGAGATCGTCTGACCAGCTTCGTCGCGGTGCGGGTGGACGCCGAGCGGCTGCGTACGACGTTCATCCCGCAGCTGGTCGCCAAGCGTCTGGCCAAAGTGGACGACCCGACTGGTTTCCCGCCTCTGAACGTGACCGTCCTGGACAGCGCCAACCGCGTCGTCTTTCCGGTTGGCGGAAAAGCCCCGGCACGGTTCGTCGACGAGCGACCGTTCCTGTTGATTTTCTACGAGCCGGATCTCGCGCAATTGATCGCACCGACGAGCACTCCTGTGGAGACCTGGCACGTACGAACCGGCTATGGCAATCAGACCATTCCGGAAATCGTCACCGCACGCGCGCGGCCGCAGCGTGTGCTGATGGCCGTCCTCGCCGCCGTGATGGCGCTGGGCGTGTTCTTCGTTACGCGCGCGGCCGCACGCGAAGTGCGGCTCGCGGAGCTGAAATCGAACTTCGTGTCGAGCGTCTCGCACGATCTCAAGACGCCGCTGGCGTTGATTCAGCTCTTCGCTGAAACGCTGGAGCTCGGCCGCTTGAAGAACACGGACCGGGCGACCGAGTACTACCGCATCATCAACAGCGAGGCGCGCAAGCTCACACGCCTCATCAACAACCTCCTCGATTTTTCGCGGATCGAAGCGGGCTTGCGTCAGTACCGCCGGCAGCCGACCGATCTCGCCACGGTGACCCAGCATGTGCTCGATTCGCTGGAAAGCCAGTTCCGTCACAACCAGTTCACGGTCACATCGAACCTGAACCCGCCCGTGCCGGTGCTGATCGATCCCGAGGCCACGGAGCAGGCGCTCGAGAACCTGATCTCGAACGCGATGAAATACTCGCCGGAGAACAGAGACATTTCGGTGACGGTCGATCGCGAGGGCGGCCACGGCGTCGTCCGGGTCCGCGATCGCGGGATCGGAATTGCGTCGCGACTGCAGGGTAAAATCTTTCGCAAGTTCTACCGCATCCAGACCGACGCGGGATCCGGGCCGCAGGGCACGGGCCTGGGACTGGCAATCGTCGATCACGTGATGCGGAGTCATGGCGGCTTCGTTCGCGTCGAGAGCGAGCCGGGCCGCGGCAGCACGTTCACGCTCCATTTCCCGTTGTACGCAGGAGAGACTCACGGTGACGAAACGCATTCTGGTGATCGAGGACGAACCCCAGATGTTGCTCGGTCTGCGTGACAACCTCGAGCTGGAAGGCTACGAGGTCGTCACGGCGGCTGATGGCGAAGATGGGCTCGCAAAGGCAATTTCGACAGCGCCGGATCTGGTGATTCTGGACGTAACGCTGCCGCGCAAGAACGGCTTCGAAGTGTGCCGCGAGCTTCGCGCGCGAGCGAACCCGACGCCGGTGGTGATGCTGACCGCGCGATCGCAGGAGACTGAAAAAGTACTCGGCCTCGAGCTCGGCGCCGACGACTACGTCACCAAGCCGTTCAGCATCACCGAGCTCCTCGCGCGCGTGCGCGCGGTACTTCGCCGCGCCGGCGGCCGTCCGTCAGGTCTGGAAACCTGCCGCATCGGCGACATCGAAATCGACTTCCGCACGCACCAGGCGCATCGCGCAGGGCAACGCATCGACTTCACGGCTCGTGAATTCGATCTGCTGCGTTATCTCGTCGCGCACACGGGCCAGGTGGTCACGCGCGAGCAGATCCTCAACCAGGTGTGGGGCTACGAGGAGTCGCCGACGACCCGGACCATCGACAATTTCGTGGCGAAGCTGCGGCAAAAGATCGAGCGTTCGCCCCACGAACCCGAGCACATCCTCACGGTTCACGGAGCCGGATACAAGTTCGTCGGGTAAAAAGACAAACATTTACCCGGTCCGGCTCGCCTAACCATTTATATTCAGTTTCATGCACGACGAGATTCTGAAGAAGCTGGAAGCGCGCCTCGACCGCCGGAGCTTCCTCCGCGGCTCCAGCCTCGGCGTGGCTGCGCTGCTCGGCGTGGCTGCGGCGTCGCCGCTCGTCGTGTTCGCGCAGGCGCCGCAGGAGAAGACCGCGCGCGATCAGAAGAAGTCCGACGACAAGAACGATCAGGATCAGGACGCGCCGAAGGCCGACGACAAGGCGTTGCCGAAGGGGTACCGGGTCGAGGGCGCGGACGGCAAGTTCTACGATCGGGAAGGCGTCGAGGTCCGGGAGTGCCCGGAGTGCGGGCACAACATGTATCAGCAGGGCCGCACGTGGACGTGCGAAAACTGCGGCTACAGCTACGTCGAATAGGCCCAGCCCTTACATCTTGACGCATCGCGCGACGACGGCCGTGCAGTTGTCGCGGCTGCCGCGCGTCAGCGCAGAGCTGACAATCGCGTGGGCAATGGCGCGCGGCTCTTCCTCCTCGCGCACCACTTCTTCAATCCTCCGGCCATCAAGCACGCCGTGAACGCCGTCAGTGGAGAGCACGAGCAGCTCTCCGCCTGCCAGCGTGTGTTCGACCACGTGCACTTCGGTGCGCGACTTTGCACCGACGACGTTGGTCAACGCGTTGCGCATGGGATGAAGGGCGAGCATCGCCGGATCGGCGTCGGGATCGTCTGCCAGCATCGCCGCGATCCACGAATCGTCCTGCGTCACCTGCCGCAGCGTACCTCCGGCGAGAACATACAGGCGGCTGTCGCCCGCGTGCGCGACTGACAGTCGCCCTGAAGCCACGCGCACGGCGACGATCGTCGTGCCCATTCCTGCACAGTCTTGCGAGGCGCTCGCCGTTTCGCGAATTTGCAGGTCGGCCGCGTGAACCGCGGTCCGCAGCAGGTTGCCGTCCGGAGACAGCGAGGGATCGAAGCCGAACGGCCAGAGGTCCGATTGATAGCCGCGCTGGGTGATGCCCGCATGTTCACAGCGGGCGTGGTGTTCGTCGACGTAGTCGACGACCGCGTCCACCGCGAGCCTGGCCGCAACCTCGCCGGCGTTGTGCCCCCCCAACCCGTCGGCGATCACACAGAGTCCGAGGTCCTCCCGGACCGCGAAGCAGTCTTCGTTGGTCGGCCTGATTCGGCCCTTGTCGGTAAGTCCGTACGCGCGTAGCCGCAAGCTGTGTGTGCCTGCGGAACGTATCGGCCAGAAACGGACGAGTACGTAGAGGACCGCGCGGCCTTCGACTGACCTTCGCCGACTGCGGCTATTTGGGTTCGAGCGCTGAGAGGTCGAGGGACGAGGACTCGATCTGCAGCGACTTCAGCTTCGTGCCTTCGGGCACCCGAAACGGAAACGTGCAGGAGTACTCGGGGACGCTTCCAACATCCACGAACGTGGAGGCGGTGTTGTATTTCTTGTCGGCGGTGTCCGTGACCGTCGGCCGCTTCATGGGTGCCGACTTGAACGACGAAGAGACCTTGAACGAGACCGTGACGAGCGCGAATTGCTCGCCGGGCCGCGTGACCGCGTTCACTGTGTTGGTGCCAGGAGGGCAATCGCGCAGCGACGCGCTCGCCGCACGTTCGACCTTGGTCACCGTTGCGTCGAGGCCGGGAAGAGGTTGAGCCTTGCCGGCAGCCTGACCCGAGGCCACGACTGCCAGCAGAACCGCGAACGAAGAACCGACAAGAAGTGTTTTGAACATCAGTTTTAGAGAGGATTATCCGGCCGTGCCAGCGTCCGCCACATGTGTGCGCTGGAACTGTTGTCGTAGCCGAGACCTTCCTTCGGCTGCTTGAAGTGGCGGCCGATGATGTCCTCGAACGGCTCGATCGACACCTTGGCGTTCGGATCGAACGCGTAGAGATCGTTCACCGTCACGAGGCGCGGCTCCATGTACCACTTGTGGTTCTTGAGCATCTTGTACGTGTCGGCGATGTACTGCGGAGGCTGATAGTCGTGCCCGAAGATCCGGTAGTACTGATCCGGGTACTCGTAGCCGGCGTCGTCGTCCGCGTAGAAGCGCAGCGTCTGGTGATAGCGGATCGCGAACGCGCTCTTCTCCGGAATGTACGGTTCGAAGAGTTGCGCGCCCCACCAGCCGTGATCCGGCTTGATGAGCGACAGCACGCAGTCGTGCAGCAGGCACGCGAGGATGATCTCCTCGGACATCCCCGTTTTCATCGCGCGCGTCGCGCTTTGCAGCACGTGGTTCGCGGGCGCGAAGCGGAGCCGGAAGAAGTCCTGCAGCGTCGGCTTGTCGGGCATCTTCTCGAGGATCTTGACGTTCTGTCCGCGCCCGGTGAACACGTCGCCGGCGCCGCGCCGGTAGGGACGCGTGGTGATCTGCGCTTCGATCTCAGCGACCGTCGGAAACTTCTCGGGCTGCTGGCCGGCCACCATCTCGTCCAGCTTCTCTTCCATGTAGTGCTCGAGCGCTTCGGCCTTGGCCTCGTGATCCATCAGGTTGACGGCCGCGACGCCGCCGAGACTCGCGATGAAGGCTCTCCGGTCGACTTCCATGCTGACCTCCTGTGCGGACAGCGAGAAGGATAGGCTCAAGCGCCTGCTGGCGCAACCAATTTTCAGAGTGATCCGTCTAAGCCGATACCCTGACTATCTAGGCATCCGCGCCTGCGACGCGGCGCCCACGATCGCCAGCGCTGACAATCGATGACAAACGACCAGCGCACATCAACCGAACTCCTGCACGGCACGCTCGACACGCTCGTGCTCAAGACCCTGACGGCCGGACGCCGCCACGGCTACGGTATCGCCAGAGCCATCGAGGACGCCACAGATGGTGTTGTCGAGATCGAAGAAGGATCTCTTTATCCCGCGCTCTACCGGATGGAACGGAAGGGGTGGGTCGAGGCCGAGTGGGGTCACTCCGAGCTCGGCCGCCGGGCGAAATTCTATCGGCTCACGCCGAAGGGCCGGCGTCAGCTCACAGCACAGTCCGCCGACTGGGCTCGCTTCGCCGCCGCGATCTCGAGAGTGCTCATCACACCGTAGAACCCTGAACGTTGAACCCTGAACCATGAACCCGTTTAACCGCGTCTTCTGGCGCCCGCGGGTCCGCGACGAAGTCGACGAGGAGCTCGCCTTCCACGCCGAGATGCGGGCGCGCGAGCTGATCGCGGGAGGAATGGATCCGGCCGACGCGAGGCGGGAGGCGCAGCGGCGCCTCGACGGTCTCGGACGAACACGGCGCTCGCTTCACGCGCTTGGCGCGGACAGGAATCAGCACATGGCACGCATGCAGTACGCCGGCGAGCTTCGCCAGGACATCGTGTTCACCCTCCGCCAGCTGGTGAAGAATCCCGGCTTCGCGGCGATCGCTATCCTGACGCTGGCGCTTGGCATCGGCGCAACGACCGCGATCTTCAGCGCCGTCTACGCCGTCGTGCTTCAGCCGCTGCCGTTGCGCGATCCCTCGAGGCTGCTGCTCGTCGGCGAGATCTGGGAGGGACGGCCGCAGGTGATGTCGGTTGGCAACTATGTGGACACGAACGCCGCCGTTCCCGACTTCGACAACGGACTCGCCGCCGTCAACTACGCGAACTACAACCTCGCCGACGAAACCGCGCCCGAACGCGTCGTCGGCGCTCGCGTCACGTTCAACTACTTCGACGTGATGGGCGTGCGGCCGATGCTGGGGCGCACGTTCTCGGCCGATGAAGATCGCCCCGGCAACGATCAAGTCGTTGTGTTGAGTCATCGCCTGTGGACGCGCCGCTTCGGCGGCGGGGCCTCGGCCGTGGGCCGGCCGCTTCGGATGAACGGTGTGACGTACGAGATCGTCGGCGTGATGCCGGAATGGTTCGACCTCAGCATCGACAGCGAGGAGTTGTGGACGCCCATCGCCTTCACCGACGCGCAGCGGGCGATGCACGACGAACACTATCTCGCCGTCTACGGACGTCTGAAGCCGGGCGTGAGCCGGCAGCAGGCGCAAGGCCGGCTCGACGCCGTCGCCGCGCGGCTGCGACACGATTTTCCAAAAGACGATGAGACCGTCAGCTTCGGCATGGTGCCGTTCGTCGAGCAGTTCGTCGGAGACGTGCGTCCGCGTCTGCTGACGCTGCTCGCGGCGGTGAGCCTCGTGCTGCTCATCGCGTGCGGCAACGTGGCCAACCTGCTGCTGGCACGCGGGGCGGTGCGCGCGCGTGAGATCGCGGTGCGTACCGCTCTCGGTGCGGGCCGCGGGCGCATCGTCCGCCAGCTGCTCACGGAAAGCGTCGTGCTCGCTCTGGCTGCTGCAGTCGCCGGCCTCGTGTTAGCGCGCGAGTTCCTCACGGGGCTGATGGCGTGGAGTCCCAGCAATGTGCCTCGCCTGGAGCAGGCGCACATCGATCCGATCGCGCTCGGGTTCGCGATGGCGATCGCACTGGCAAGCAGCATCCTGTGCGGACTCGCGCCGGCGCTCCGCGCCTCGCGGCGCGATCTGCACAGCGGCTTGCGCGACGGCGGGCGCGGGTCGACCGGCGGGCTGCGCGATCGACTGCGCGGCACGCTCATCGTTGCGGAAGTGGCGTTGTCGCTGCTGCTGCTCGTCGGTGCGGGCCTCTTGATCCGCAGCGCCATTGCGCTCCAGCGGACGGATACAGGCTTCGAACCACAGGGGGTGCTCAGCGCGCGCCTGACACTGCCGACCACCAGCTTCACGGAACCGGCGCACATCGTCGAAACCCTGAGAAGGATCGACGAGGCCGCGGCGGCCGTTCCCGGTGTGGCATCCGCGGCGATCTCGTCCTACGCCGCCATGGGCGGTGGCGGCGGCACCAATGGCCTGGTCCCGGAAGGCCGCGAGCCTGTGGCGGCCAACTTCATCAACAGTACGCTGCGGGTGATTACGCCCAGCTTCTTCGAAACGATGGGCGTGCGGATCGTCAGGGGACGCAACTTCAACGAAGACGATCGCGCCGGCGGCCAGCGCGTGATGATTGTCAGCGCGCGGCTGGCGGCCGTAGCCTTCCCCGGCCAGGATCCGATCGGCAAGCGGATCAGCTGTTGCGAGCCGGGACCGGGAGGGTTCAAGACGATCATCGGCGTGGCGGCCGATATCCGATCGCGCGGGCCGGCCATCGCGCCCCGCCCCGAGTTCTATCTGCCGATTGCGCAGGTTCCCGATGTCGCCTGGAACTGGAACCGGACGATGTACGTGCTCGTGCGGACCACGGGAAATCCATCGGCGCTCGTCCAGCCGCTGAACGCCGCGGTCGCGCGGATCGATCGCGATCTCCCGCTCTTCGATGTGAAGACCATGGACGAACGGCTTGCACGCTCGCTGGCGACGTCGCGTTTCAACACGCTGCTGCTCACGCTGCTCGGCGCGATTGGCCTCGCGCTCGCCGCCAGCGGGATCTACGGCGTCATCGCGTATTTCGTCAGCCAGCGGACGCAGGAAATCGGTGTACGCATGGCGCTCGGCGCGACAGCCTCGAGTGTCGTGAGGCTGGTGCTGGGTCAGGCGCTGCGTCCGGTCGCGGCCGGCGCAGTCCTCGGCGTCGCGGTCGCGCTCGGCGCCAGCCGTGTGTTGTCCAGCCAGCTGTTTGGCGTCAGTCCGACAGACCCCTTGACGATCGCGGCCGTCCTCGCCACACTCATCGGCGTCGCGATGCTCGCGAGCATCGTGCCGGCGCGCCGGGCGGCAGCCATCGATCCGACGCGCGCGCTTCAGTCGGAATAACGGTTAGTTGAACGTCGTCGTTCGTGGTTCGACGTTCGTGGTTCGCGTGGAGGATGAGGATGATTGGAGTGTTTCTCGCCGCGGCGTTCACCATCTCGAGCCCCGCGTTCACCGACGGCGGCAACATCCCGCCGAAGTTCACCTGCGACGCCGGCCAGACCAGTCCGTCGCCGGCGCTCTCGTGGAAGGACGCGCCGGCCGGCACCAAGTCGTTCGCGCTGATCATGGACGACCCCGACGTCACGCAGATGCCGGGCGGGTTCGTACACTGGGTGTTGTTCGACATTCCGGCCTCGACGACGTCGCTGCCGGAGGGTTTCACGGTCGGCTCGGTCGGCACCTCCGGAAACATGGGGATGCGCCGCCCCGGCTACATGGGCCCGTGCCCTCCGACCGGCGCGCACCACTATCACTTCAAGCTGTATGCGCTCGACGTCGAGAAGCTCGGCCTGGCGCAGGGCGCCACCCGCGCCGACATCGAAAAGGCCCTGGCGGAACACAAGCCGCTCGCCATGGCCGAGACGATCGGGGTCTACCAGAAGCAGCCCAAGTAGCGACGCGTATTTAGAGATATCGGGCGTCGGGCTTCGGCTGCCGAAGTCCGTCGCCCGCGAAGCTCACCTCAATGAAGGCAGCGTGAAGTCCGGCTGAAGCCGGACACTACCGACGACACGGAGTGTTCGTCACCGACTCCAGAGTGTTCTTTGCTGATAGAGGGAGCGTTCTTTCCTTTCTCAGTCCGCTTCCGTCGATCCTCTCCGAGTTTCCTTCCTCCCCACCGCACCGCTCCAACCGCAACCACGACGATCGATTGGACGAGGTTCATCCCGGTGCGCGCATAAGCATCGCGAAAAGAGTCGACGCAGCTCATGACAAACGGCGACATCAGTCGTGTGAGGACAACGTTCCTGGTCACGTCTCATGAGACCACTCGTCGGTGACAGAACGGCGCGGGATTGATGAAAAGAAAATGACATCGTGGCACGATGGTCCGGTGGCGCGAACCTCAATCGACGCGATTGGACGAGCCGCGGTAGGAGCGGCGATCGGGGGCCTCGTGATGGTGACCGTGGTCGCCGATAGAATGACACCGCCCGCCGGAGCGATCGCCGATCGCTACTCGACGCTCGCGGCGATTCTGATCGTCGCAACCGTGCTGACCACGCTCGTCGCTTCGCACGGAGAGTTGGATCGTCCCGGAAGGCTCGCGGCCGTCGTGGTGCTGCTGGCGACCGGCATCGCCTGGTACAGCGGGCGGCAGTGGGTCCACGAAAAATATTTCAACTATCTCGTCGACCAGCAGAAGACGAATCTCGAGCTCAGTGCCGTCGAGCTCTCAGGCGATATCGGTCACTTCCTGCGCGACCGCGCCAGCACCGCGCCGCCGCCGCCGAAGCCGTTGACGTGGGAGCACGACGAAGAAGCGGTGCTTCGCTACGAGCAGGACACATCCGTGCTGTTCGAAGCGCAGTTCGGTCCGCAGGTGCGCAAGGTCCGCGAGATGTTCTCGCTGCGCGGCCTGATCGATCGCGACCTGGACGCGTTCTATTTGCGTCCGTCCAGCGCGTTCGAGATCGACGTCATCGCGCGCAGGCTCGCCGTGCTGGCCCACCGGCTGGAGCGGACGTAGAGATCTGAATCGCAGGGCTGAAGCCCTGCGCCACGAGAGAATCAGCCTGTCCCACGCGCGGGATCAAACCCTGCGCCACGGGATATGCTTGGTCCCCAAGCCCTAAGCCCTAAGCCCTTGAGAGCGGACCTGCCTAGTACCGCTCGGCGTCGCTCTTCGGCGCGAGCGGCCAGACCGTGGACGCCTCGCCGTTGACCGTCGTTCCACCCTGCGAGAACATGCTGGCGACGTTCAGGAACTGCATCGGGAACCCCAGCGTCGGCTTCGATAGCTTGTCGAGGCGCGCCACCTGGTCGCGGCTCAGCGTGACGTCGAGCGCCGCCAGATTCTGATCGAGCTGATCCATCCTTCTCGCGCCGATGATCGTGGACGCCACGCCAGGCCGGCCTTGCACCCACGCAAGCGCAATCGACGCCGGGCTGCTTCCCAGTTCCTTGCCGATCGCGATCAGTTCGTCGATGATGCTGTAAACCTTCTCTCCCAGGTTCTGCGTGACGCGTTCGCCGCGATCGGCCTTGACCGACGCGGCGTTCTCTCGCGTGTACTTGCCCGACAGCACGCCGCTCTTCAGCGGCGACCAGGGCGTCACACCGAGTCCCATCTCGAGCGCCATGGGAATCAGCTCGCCTTCCACCGTCCGCTCGAGCAGCGAGTACTCGATCTGCAATGCAACAAGCGGCGCCCAGCCTCGGAGATGCGCGATCGTCTGCGCTTGCGAGACTTTCCAGGCCGGCGTATCCGAAAACCCGATATAGCGCACCTTGCCTGACGTCACGAGATCGTCCAGCGCGCGCATGGTCTCGTCGACGGGCGTGAAGCGATCCCAGCAGTGCATCCAGTACAGATCGATGTAATCCGTTTGAAGACGCCGCAGCGACTGCTCGCACGAGGAGACGATCGTCTTGCGCCCGGCGCCGCCGCCGTTGGGGTCGCCCGGAAACAGGTTGCCGAAGAACTTCGTGGCGATGACGATACGGTCGCGCCTGGCGTGGTCGCGGCCGACGAAATCGCCGATGATTTTCTCGGAGTGTCCTTTCGTGTACACGTTGGCGGTGTCGATGAAATTCCCGCCGCGTTCCATGAATCGCGAGATGATGGCCTCGGATTCCGCAACGCTCGATCCCCAGCCCCAGTCTTCGCCGAAGGTCATCGCGCCCAGACAGAATGGGCTGACGCGCAACCCTGAACGGCCCAGTGTGACGTAGTCGGTCAATGCCATTTCATCAGCCTACCATCGGTCATGATAGTGAATACACGACTTGGAGAAGGTGATGATGTCGAAGTTTTCGATCGTTGCACCGTTGTTGCTCGTGGTGAGCGGCAGCCTCGTTTATCACGTCGCGGCCAAATCGGTGCCCAGGGCGCTCGATCCTTTCGGGGCGCTCATGGGGGTGTACGCGACGGCGCTGATCGCGAGTTTCATCGCCTATGCCATCACCCGCCGCGGGACGACGCCACCAGGGCTCTCCGCACTCTGGCATCCGACGGTTGCCGGCGTGGGGTTGGGCGCGCTGATGATCGAGTTGGGCTTCCTGCTGACCTACCGCGCCGCGTGGCCCGTGAGCATGGCGTCAGTCATGACCAACGGCCTCGTGGCGGTGCTGTTGATTCCGATCGGTGCGCTCGTCTTCGGTGAGGCCGTCACCGCGCTCCGCGTCGCAGGCGTGCTCCTTTGCCTGCTGGGCGTGTTCCTGCTGCAACGCTAGCTCGCGCGGGCCTGA
>Ga0268266_10005954_pt1 | contig 11272 bp, 11 predicted proteins | sample KBSS13metaG_FD_190356 | JGI IMG/M metagenome (GOLD analysis project Ga0268266, IMG submission 190356) | Switchgrass rhizosphere microbial communities from Kellogg Biological Station, Michigan, USA - KBS S1-3 metaG (SPAdes) (version 2) | ecosystem: Host-associated > Plants > Roots > Rhizosphere... | reverse complement strand
CGCTGGGATTTCTTTTTGCGGCGATGTTTCTGTGGCTGGCACGACCGACGTGGCGGCTGATGCTGCTGAGTCTTCTGCTGGTGATTCCCGGAGTATGGCTGCGCGGCTATGCAGCGGGGTACGTGAAGAAGAATGCGGAGCTGACACGGACAGGACCGTATGCGTATACACGCAATCCTCTCTACCTGGGATCGATGATGATTGCATTCGGCTTTGCCTGGGCTTCGGGGAGCTGGGTGATCTTTGTCGCGCTGGCTGGAGGCTTTTTAGCCATTTATCTGCCGACGATCCGGTCTGAGGAGGAGTATCTGCGCGGGCAATTCCCGGAGTTTGAAGAGTATTCCCGGCAGGTTCCGCGGCTGTTACCTCGCCTAACGCCAGCCAGGAGCGGCTTGCCGCCGGGCCGGTTTTCGCGAGAGAGATATCTGCACCATCGCGAGTACAATGCACTTATGGGTGCAGCAGCCCTCTACGCAGCACTGGCGGCGCGCCTGTTGCTTGGAAGATAGTGTCGCAAGATGTATCGGGGAATCGGCAAAGAACGATCCCTGGGTGAACAGGAACTTTCATTTTGTGTGAGTGAGCCAGTGAACGAATTTTGTGATGGGTTCTTTGTAGACCCTTCAATCCCAAATTTTGTGAGTTAGCCCTGTCGAAACGCTTCACGGTACGTCTCCTCCCGATCCTGTTCTGGCTGGTGTGTGCTGACTGCACGGCGCAATCGCTGACGCAGCGGCTCTTCCCTCCTCCTCCGCCGGTTACGATCCCGACGCTGGTGCCACCTCCATCGAGCTATACCTTTCCGACGAAGCAAACTCTGAGTTACACGGTGGACTGGCGCGTGTTTTCGGCCGCCGTTGCGAGCTTTCAGATCGAACAACAAGGTACGACCCAGAAGATTACAGCGACTGCGGATACGGTCGGCGCTGTCACAATGCTGTTCCCGGTGGTGGATCGGTTCCAGTCGGCCTTCGATATCAAAACCGGATGCTCGACAGGATTTTCAAAGCAGACCCTGGAGGGACGACGGAAGATCTCGAGCGATCTGAACTTCAACTACAGTCAGGGCAAGCAGACCCTGGCGGAGCGAAACCTGGTGAAGGGCACGACGAAGCAGCTTACCGCTTCCATTCCGGCGTGTGTGACCGATTCACTTTCGGCGATCTTTTACGTGGGATCGCACCCGCTGGTCGTCGGGCAGGACTTCAGGTTTCCGCTGGCGGATTCGATGCGAACGGTGACGGTGACCATGAAGCCGGAGGCCAAGGAAGAGATCAAGACTCCCGCGGGAACCTTCCAGACGATACGCGTGCAGCCAACCGCCGATGAGGGTGTAGTGAAGAACAGGGGAAAGATCTGGATCTGGTACACGGACGACGCCCGGCATATCCCCGTGCAGGTACGAGCGAGTCTCTTCTGGGGGACCATCACGGCTCGGCTGCAGTCGTATGAGACGAAGTAAGGACTATGGACGATTTAATCAGCAGAACAGAGTTCGATCCGGAGCAGTTTGTGACGGTCGCCCGGTTTGAAGATCCGGTAGAAGCACAGATGGCAAAGGGCATGCTCGAAGCGGCGGGGCTGGAGTGCTTCCTGCAGGGCGAGAATGCCAATCAGTTGTTGAATGCGGCCTTTTTCTCCCGGTTGCTGGTCCATCGGAGAGACGAAGAGGCGGCGCGGGAGCTTCTGCCCTCTCAGGAGGATTCGGATGGTCTTCGGGATGAGGACATCGACATAGTCCAAGAGGCCGAGGAGGACAGCGAATGAGCGGCACGACAGGAGCAGATTCACGGCCGAGAGCGGTCCTTTGCCTTTCCGGCGGCATGGACTCGACGGTGTGCGCAGCGCTGGCCGCCAGGGACTATGAAGTCTATGCGTTGCACTTCAGTTACGGGCAACGAACTGAGAAGAAGGAACTTGTATCCGCAGAACAGATTGGGCGACTTACGGGAGTTAGGGAGTTCCTGCCGCTAAAGATGGACCTATTCCGAAGGATTGGGGGATCGGCGCTCACGGATGAGAAGATTGCTGTCCCCGACGCCCCGGTTGAGGAATCGGCGATCGGGACTGAGATTCCGGTAACTTACGTTCCCTTTCGCAATGCACATTTTCTTTCAGCTGCGGCGAGCTGGGCTGAGGTTGTGGGGGCAAAGACGATCTTTATCGGAGCCGTGGAGCAGGATAGCTCCGGTTATCCGGATTGTCGGCCAGCGTACTATAACGCCTTCAACGAGTTGATTCGACAGGGGACAAAGGCGGGCGATATTCGGGTGGAGACCCCGTTGATTCATCTGCGAAAGAGCGAGATCGTGCGGCTCGGAGTTGAATTGGGCGCGCCGTTCCATGTAAGTTGGTCATGCTATTCCGGTGAAAAGGTGGCGTGTGGGACGTGTGAGAGCTGCGTTCTGCGTCTCAGAGCCTTCCGTGAAATCGGGATCTCAGATCCGATACCCTATGCCAGCCCAAAAGCGGCATCTAACTCATAGCAGGACTGCCGCACAGTTTTGAACCTCAGTCATGACCGGCCAAGGGCGGGTCAGACGAACTGCAACCAGGAGAACGAATAATGAACCGTATGGAAAGAAAGTGGCGCGCAGGATTAGGAGCCTGTTTGGCGCTGGTGCTCGCGATGGCAGGGCAGAACGCATCGGCACAACCGGCGCCGGCCAGTGTCCACGGACATGTAAACAATGCCATTGGCGCCCCGCTCACCAAGGGCCAGATCAAGCTGACCCAGGACCGTAGCGGCGACGAGAAGAGCCGCAAGTTTACGAACACGTTCGATCTCGATGCGTCCGGTAACTTTAAGGGGACCGGCATCGCTCCTGGAAGCTACTTGGCGGTCGTCTTCGTAGACGACAAGAGCGTAGATTTTCAGGACAATGTGACTTTCGCCGCAGGCGAGGACCATGCGCTGAACTTCGACATGAGCCGCAAGGAGTACATCGACAAGATGACTCCCGAAGAGAAGAAGCAGCTGGAGGAGTTCAAGAAGAAGAACTCCGAGGCGGTGCAGGCAAATGCGAAGATTGCAAACCTGAATGCCCTGCTTACCCAGGCTCGTACGGATACAAAGGCCGGTAACTTCGATGCTGCAATCACTGCAATGCAGCAGGCAACCACACAGAAGCCAGATGAGGGCATCTTGTGGGTCGCACTTGGCGATGCGCAGCTGGGTTCGGCCGATGCGGCAGCGAAGGCAGCCAAAACAGCCGGTAAGCCAGTGGATCAGACGATCACGGCCAAGTATTCAGAGGCAGCAGCGTCGTACAAGAAGGCCGTCGACGCGAATGCCGCTTCGAAGAAGCCAAACGTGGAGACGCAGGCCGCTGCCTACAACCAGATGGGACAGGCGCTGGCCAAGGGCGGCGATGGTGCCGGAGCTTCCACTGCATACGAAGAGGCAGCCAAGGCTCAGCCCGCTAACGCCGGCATGTACTTCTACAACGAGGCTGCGACCTTGTACAACGCTGGCAAGCTGGATGAAGCTGCGGTGGCCGCAGACAAGGCTATCGCTGCCGATCCAAAGCGTGCCGACGCCTATTACATCAAGGGTCAGGCCCTGATTCCGAAGGCTTCGGTTGATCCGAAGACCCAAAAGATCACGGCTCCTCCAGGATGCATCGAGGCTTACCAGCAGTATCTCGAGCTGGTTCCTGAAGGTCCGCGTTCCGAAGAGGTCAAGGGTATTCTGGCGGGCATTGGAGCCGAGGTTAAATCGAGCTACAAGGCAGGCAAGAAGAAGTAGTTTCCTCAACCACTTCAACACAGAGGCCTCGGCACAAAGCCGGGGCCTTCTGCTTTGGGAGATGATTGAAGAGAGGTCCAGATCAAAAGATGAGATCGGCCAGTGTAAGGGAAGGCAGAGACGAGCGCATCGTGAGCTTCGATGAGGCTCTGGAGATCGTGCTGGCGCAGGCTAAGTCGATCAGGCCGCAGGCCATAGAACAGGTCGCGCTGGTGGAGTCGACAGGACGCGTGTTAGCGAGTTCGGTAGTGGCGGATCGAGATCAACCTCCCTTTGACCGTTCGACCCGGGATGGGTATGCGGTTCGGGCCGAGGATGCCATGAGTGGGGAAACTCTCACAGTAGCTGGGCAGGTACAGGCAGGCCGACTTTGGGAAGAGGAGATCGTTGCTGGCCAGGCAATCGAGATTATGACGGGAGCTCCGATCCCGGCCGGGGCGGATGCTGTGGTCATGCTGGAGCATGTGGAGGACAGCGGCACCGCAATTCGGTTGATGGATGGGCGCCGGATCGCAACAGGCGAAAACATTGTTCCCCGTGGCAGCGAGGCGCGCCAAGGCGATGTGGTGCTTCATGCCGGCATGGAACTGGAACCGGCTGCGGTTGCTCTGGCAGCGGGATGCGGAGCTGCGACGCTGGAAGTTTTTCGAAAGCCCAAAGTGGCGATTCTGGCGACAGGCGATGAGTTGGTGGACGTGATGGAGACTCCGGGCCCGCAGCAGATACGGAACTCGAACAGTTACGGTCTCGCTGCATTAGTGAGCCGGGCTGGTGGAGTGCCTTTGCGGTTGCCAGCGGCTGAGGACCAGCGCGAGGAGCTGGAACGATCGATCCGCAGCGCGCGAGCTGCCGATCTGATGCTGCTGACTGGAGGAGTCTCCATGGGAAAGTATGATCTCGTGGAAGAGGTGCTGCTCTCGCTCGGCGGGACGTTCTTCTTTACCGGAGCGAAGATGCAACCGGGAAAGCCTGTCGTGTTTGGGAAGCTGCCGGAGAAGGATGGCATGCCTGAGGTCTACTTCTTCGGACTACCCGGGAATCCTGTCTCGTCACAGGTGACGTTTACCTGCTTTGCGGAGCCGATGTTGCGGGCGATACGTGGAGGCGGTCTGGAAGGTCCACGATTTGTTCAGGCCACTCTGACGGACGAGGTAGCGGGCAAGCCTGGGTTGACGCGCCTGCTGCCGGCTAGATTGACGTCGAATCGAGTGCGGCCAGAGGTAAAACTTGTGGTCTGGCAGGGTTCGGGCGACATGGCGGCGAATGCGAGGGCAAATTGTTATGCCGTTCTTCCGGGAGAGATTGAACGATTCAGACCAGGTGATGTCATCACGATTCTTCTGCGATGACTTCGCTCGAAGCGAGTTTAGATTGAAGATTGCTAAGAGTTACGGAGGCATTCGAGATAGATGAAGTTATCGCACTATGATGACGATGGCCGGGCTCATATGGTGGACGTCAGTGAAAAGTCCGCTACACGACGGGAGGCCAGGGCACGCGCTTTTGTAGAGCTATCCGCAGAGGCTCTGAAGGCATTACCGCAGAATCCCAAAGGAAATCCACTCGAGGTGGCGCGGTTTGCGGGAATCCAGGCTGCCAAGCAGACGGCCCTTCTGATTCCGATGTGTCACCCTCTGGCGCTGAGTTTCATCGATGTCGAAGCAAAGATCGCTGAAGGTGGTGTGGCGATCGAGGCTACTGCAGCGACTGTCGCCGGCACAGGAGTAGAGATGGAGGCGATGACAGCTGCCTCCATCGCCGCGCTTACCGTCTATGACATGACGAAGGCGCTCGATAAGGGGATCCGGATTCGTGAGGTGGAGCTGGTAAGTAAGAGCGGCGGCAAGAGTGGGGAGTGGCGAAGAATCTGATCCCAGGATGTGGTATCCATCACCCTTCGGCGCCAGCTACGGCAATACGCGGGATTAGATGGCAGTGGCCAGGTTGACCGCGAAGAGGTGCTGCGGATCTGTCCAGATGTGAGTAAGTGAAAAGCCAGCAGTCTGAAGCAGCTTGCGAACGCGCTCAGGAGTGAACTTATGGCTGTTCTCTGTGTGGATAGTCTCTCCCTGAGCAAATTTCAGAGTGAGAGCGGGTCCGGCAGAGTTTGCAGGAATATGGGCCTGTTGGGAGATGCGAGAGACAAGATGCATCTCGATGCGAGACTCTGAGGCATTCCAACGTGCATCATGTTTGAAGGCTTCGAGGTTCAGATTGGCATCGAGCTCGCGATTGATACGTTCGAGAACATTACGATTGAAGGCCGCCGTGATTCCCGAAGCATCGTTGTAAGCGGCGAGGAGCTGCGCGACGGTCTTCGCTTCGCCGGGGACCAGATCGGTTCCGAGAAGAAGCTTATCGCCGGGAAGAAGCTGCGCACGCAGGTTACGAAGCACATCGCGAGCGTCGTCAGGGGAGAAGTTGCCGATGCTGGAGCCGATGTAGAGAGCGAGAGTGCGAGTGTTGGGAAGACGGTTGAGAGGAAGCGCCTGCGTCGTGTAGTCGGCCACCTGACATCGAACGGTTACGCCTGGAATATTGGCCCGGATATTTTCGCTGGCCTGGGCAAGCGCTGTCTCGGAGACATCCACAGGCTGGTAGACGACGGTACGCTGGTGACGCACGGCCGCAGAGAGAAGAATGCCCGTCTTGGTCGCGGTTCCGGCACCGAGCTCAATGAGAGTCAGCATGGGTGCGGGATCGTTGCCTGTGGGCTCGGAGGCTCGCTTGATCATCTCATCCGCGTGCGCGTGAAATAAGTTTCGTTCCGTGCGCGTGAGATAGTACTCCGGAAGCTCAGTGATCTTTTCAAAGAGCTCCGAGCCTTTCTCGTCATAGAAAAGCCAAGGAGAGAGGGTTTTGGGATTGTTGGCGAGACCGGTGCGGACTTCAGAGGCTACAGCGTCTTTCAGGGACGGAGCGAATAGAGACTCGCGCGATGGAGAGAGCGAGTCTAAACCCGCTGCGATAGTTGACACTCTGAAGTTCCCCTTCCTGGGATTAACGGCCGCAATGACTCCACAATGGATGCCGTTCGTAATGTTGGATGCCGATTCCTGCGATTTGGAAACCGAAAATCTCTATCCTGCTGACGCCACGGTGTCAGTAGGCAGTCAGGGATGTTTCAACGGTGTAAACGGAGCAGCCGCAAGGTTTACAGAGTAGGCCGCATGGCTGGAAGGAATGACGGCAACTGCATAAGGGTGGTCGAGGTCACGATAGGTCCACGTGACCTGAAGGCTGTTGATATCGAGGACGGTAATCGCATTCTGCTGCGGACTGGAGACGTAGAGAAGGCCGGCTTCCTCATCCAAGGTAAGCGCCTGTGGATGTGCTGTGACAGAGATTGTGTGGGGCCTCTCTCCGTCCTTTAGAGCGGTGACGGTACCATCAGCATAATTAGCGACATAGACGGTACCCGTGGATCGGCTAACTGCTATGGCGCATGGCATGGCTCCTACCGGGAGATTGCGGATGGCATGCGTCTCAAGGTCGATGGCCGCAATCGTTGAATCCTGCACATGAGAGACGTAGAGCGTCTTCCCTGCCCTGGCGAGACCCCAGAGATGCATCGCTCCAGCGGACAGCTTCGTCGTGGAGCCGGTAACCGGGTCGAGCTCCGTGACGGTGTCGCTCTCATAACTGAGAAGGTAGACGCGACGTCGATCGGGATCGACAAGGATGGCATCAAACGAGCCGACTGGAAGATTGGTTACCGTGTCGGCTATGCCGTCGAATACCGTCAGCATCTTGCTGAAGGTATTCGACACATAAACTTTATTCGCAAGCTCATCGACCGCGATCGCGTAGGCACGAGCTGCGGTGGGTACCGTTGCAAGGACTTTGTCTGAGTGGACATCGAGAATAGAGACGGAGCGTCCTCGCGAATTGGCGATGTAGAGTTTTCCAGTGTGGCGATTGAGAGCAATTGCGACTGGAGCTTCACCAACCGGGATGCTGAGTGTCGATCGCGATGAGAGAACTTGAATAGCATTGTGCAACGAATCGACGATGTAAAGTTTCCCGGTGTCGCTGCTGTAGACGGCCGCGTCTCGATTGATGAGTGCCGTCTGAGGAGTGGAAACCTGCCCGTTGAGAGACGCAGCAAGTGCAGCCAGCTCCAAAACTATCTGAAGAAAACGACAGCGCATTCCCGATCTCCACGCGGATGATTCAAACGTTTGTCTACAATGGAAGACGATTTTATCAGGCATACCACTGTATCTTTTTTGTTCCGATTTCTATGAGCGCTTCTCTTAGACTTTTCAGCTTCTTTCGCGATCCTGATCCGCAGTCTCGTAAAGAGACACGACATCTCTTCTTCCTCCTTTCTGCTCTGATGATCCTGAGCACGGTGTCTCATGCGCAGCAGCCGTCATTTCGTGTCCTCGCGTTTTACTCCGAGACAGTGGAGCACGATCATGTCGATTTTGCGCATCAGGCGATCCGGTTTTATACAGAAGCCGCCAAACGCGATCACTTCCAATTTGCGATGACGACGAACTGGGATGATTTGAACGCGAAGAAACTTGCCGAATATCAGTTAGTTATTTGGCTGGATGACTTTCCACACACACCGCAGCAGCGCATCGCGTTTGAGCAGTATATGGAACACGGAGGAGGGTGGCTCGGGTTTCATATCGCCGCATACAACGATAGCGGCACGCATTGGCCTTGGTTTCTGAACTTTCTGGGTGGAGGTGTGTTCTACGGCAACAACTGGCCTCCAATGCCCGTAACGATTACGGTGGACGACCCAAAGCATCCGGTGACGCGGCATCTTGGTTCGAGCTTCCTATCGCCTGCGAATGAGTGGTACATCTGGCGACCTTCACCACGGGAGAACAAAGACGTGAAGGTTCTGCTCACCCTCTCTCCCTCAAACTATCCACTCGGCATGAAGGACGCCGTGCGAGGCGGAGATCTTCCCGTAATGTGGACAAACACGCGCTATCGCATGCTCTACATGAATATGGGACATGGCGACAGGATCTTCACCAGCGATATACAGAACCGCTTGATTGAAGACGCGATCGTCTGGGTCGGCGAGACGAAGAGAACGCCCTGACTTCTGCATTCTCTACAGCGCTTCCGAGCGTTAAACAGTCGATTTCACAACGTCTCGTGCCAGGCGCAGGCCGGAGAACTGCCAGCGAGTACCGGGAGAGAAGAAGTTCCTATAGGTAGCACGAATGTGAGTCGCAGGCGTGACGCAGGAACCTCCACGCAGGACCATCTGCGAGCTCATGAACTTCCCGTTATACTCCCCGAGCGCTCCGGGAAGCGGAGCATATCCGGGGTAGCCGGTGTAAGGGCTGGCCGTCCACTCCCATACGTCACCAAAGATCTGCTGTAGACCGGAGAGGTGGCTCGCTGATGTGGGATGGAGGTTGCCGGTCTCAAGAAGGTTTGCCCGTGTGGCGGACGGAGACGAAGGTTGGTGGCGGCTTTCGGAGAAGGTCAGAAGTTCGGGCTGAGACGTATCTTTACGAAGAGTGCCGAGACTTGTGGCGGCGTACTCCCACTCAAACTCGGTGGGAAGACGGTGCCCGTTCCAACGCGCATAGGCATCCGCTTCGAAAAAACTGAGATGACAGACAGGGGTCTCGGAGAGATCTTCCAGAGGAATGAGGCCGTGCAGCGTGTAGATAGACCATCCTGACTTCGTCTCCGAATCGCGCTGCCAGTACAGGGGCGCCTGCCATCCTTCCGATCGCACGGCTGTCCAACCCTCGGAGAGCCAAAGTTCAGGACGGTTATATCCGTTCTGGTCGATGAAGGCGAGATACTCCGCGCACGTCACGAGGCGGGTAGCAAGACGGAAGGGAGCAATGTAGACGGGATGCCGCGGCGTCTCGTTATCGAATGCGAAGACATCGATCGAAGAGGGATCAGGGGTAAGGCCGATCTCCGTGAGACCGGGAGCGAAGTCGATCCACTCCTGCGGTGGAGCAATGGTTGTAGCGGAGGTTGAGTCAGCCCGCTTGACGTAGGGAGGATGAAGCGGGTTGGTGAAGAGGGCATGCTTGATATCGGTCGCGATCAGCTCCTGGTGCTGCTGTTCATGTTCAATCCCGAGCGCAATGCGACGAGCTGCTTCATCTTCAACAGGATGCTGGAGGAGTTTTTCCATCGCCTGATCGACGTGGGTCCTGTAGGAGAGGATGAGATCGAGGGGAGGACGTGAGAAAGAAGATCGGAGCTTTTTCTCCGGCATATCGCCAAGAGTGTTGTAGTAGCTGTTGAAGAGCCAACGGAAGTCCGGATGGAATGGGGTGTAGTTGGCGAGAAACTCTGACAGGACGAAGGTCTCGAAGAACCAGCTTGTGTGGGCGAGATGCCATTTCACGGGACTTGCTTCTGAGCAGGACTGCACCATCATGTCTTCCGGTGAGAGTGGGCGACAGAGTGCCGTAGTGGCACTTCGAACGGCCTTGAAGCGATCGAGGAGGGCAGGAGTGGCGTTTTCTGTTGAAGCTGGCATGTTTCGTCCTTTTTATGTATCTATCGGATGGGCCTACCACTGCTTTTGTTGCCTTTTTTTGCAGAGTCCTCCATGGCTAAGTGAATTTACCCGGTCTGATTCCCTCTCCCGCAGGAATCCTCCTACGCATGCGGTTCCAGCAACCGAGCCAACAGATAGGCGGCACCGGCTGCAACTCCTCCGATAAGAACCGTCTGGATTGCGTTACGGAGCCAACCGGTTCCGACGATCTTTCCTTTTATCGCCCCAAAGATGGCGAGGGCCATCAAAGTGATGATGATAGAGAGCAGGAGGGCCTGTTTGATGTCGACGACAAGCATGTAAGGGGCGAGGGGTATCATTCCGCCGGCCACATAGGCGAGGGCGATGGTAAGGGCAGAGCGATGAGCACGGTTGGGCTCAGGCTCTTCGAGCCCTAGTTCGAAGCGCATCATAAAGTCGACCCATGCGGAAGGATTCTGTTTGAGCGCCTCAAGCACGGGGGCGGCATTCGAGCGCGGTACCGAATACTTCTGAAAGATCTCGTAGATCTCCTCTTCCTCATCCCGCGTGCGCTCCACAATCTCAAGCTCTTCGCGTCTCTTCTCCGCCGCGTAGTGTTCCGAGTCTCCACGCGCAGCGAGATACCCTCCAAGCCCCATAGCGATAGACCCGGCGGCGATCTCTGCGAGGCCGGCGAGAACAACGATGCGGGAGGAAGCGAGAGCTCCGGAGAGTCCGGCCGCGAGAGCGAAGGGTACGGTCAGACCATCGGAGAGTCCGATGACGATATCGCGAACTGCCGCGGTGGACTCGAAGTGTCCTTCCATGTGCGGTTGGGGAAGCGTGGGTGGGTGAGAGGAAGCTGCGCCTTCGGATGGGCCGGCTTGTTCTGTCATGGGGTTAGTGTAGACCGACAGACAGATAACTCTGATACGTACGTAGTTTTTTGTCGTCGTACAGCGTCTTTCAGCGGGAAAGAGCGTCTGTATCAGCACGGGTTTGGATAGTCGAGGAAACGCAAGATGAGAACGGCCTTAGGGCGATGGTTTTTGATTGCC
>Ga0268266_10005951_pt1 | contig 11277 bp, 9 predicted proteins | sample KBSS13metaG_FD_190356 | JGI IMG/M metagenome (GOLD analysis project Ga0268266, IMG submission 190356) | Switchgrass rhizosphere microbial communities from Kellogg Biological Station, Michigan, USA - KBS S1-3 metaG (SPAdes) (version 2) | ecosystem: Host-associated > Plants > Roots > Rhizosphere >... | reverse complement strand
CACGCGCAGCAGCGGCAGGCCGAGCGCCTTGATGATGGCGAGCAGCGGCTCGACCTGCGCACGCAGGTCATCCGGCATCGGTGGGCGGTGCGCCTTGTATTCGCTGAACAGCTCGTCGCGGAAGGTCTTGCCTTTGGCGTCGAACACGACGGCCATGCACTTCGGGCTGTAGTCCTTCATGAACTTGAGCAGCATGTTCAGCACGCCGAACACGGCGCCCGTCGGCTCACCCCGGGAGTTCGAGAAAGAGGGCAGGGCGTGGAAGGCCCGGTACAGATAGGACGAGCCGTCGACGAGAACGAGATCGGGTGCGCGGCTCATGACCTATGTCGAATGCCTGCAATGGGCGCGGGAGTATAGCGTCAACCCGGCGCGATGAACTGCGCTATACCGGTCCCACAGCCCGACCGCAGAGGAATCCTCCCGATGCAAGAGCCATTTGCCCCCGCAATTGCGGCGAATCGCTTCGGGCTCGGTGCCAGGCCGGGCGACCTCGAGCGCATCGGTGGCCACGCGCCGGACTGGCTCATCGCCCAGCTCAAGGGCGGGGCGCCCGTTCTTACCGACACGAGTCTGCGTTCTTCGCAGGACATTCTCGTTCAGACACTGGATGTCCGGCGCGCGCAGCGTGAAGCCGGAGGCAAGAAGGCGCGGAAGGGCGCGAAGCCTGGCGCAGATGACGTGGCGTCGAACGAGGCGAAAGCCGGCGGCGCGGGCGAGGCTGCATCGGAAGATTCCAGCGCTCGCGCGGCGGTCATTCAGAAGCTCCTCAAGCTGCCGCAGGTCTATCGCCCCATCTACATCGACGAAGCCACCGCGCGCCTGCGTCACGCCGCGTCGACCGATCGTCCGTTCGTCGAGCGCCTCACCCAGTTCTGGACCAATCACTTTGCTGTATCGATCGACAAGATCACCGTGCTCGGGCTCGCGGGCGCGTTCGAACGCGAAGCAATCCGCCCGCATGTGCTGGGCAACTTCACGGACCTCTTGCTCGCCGTCGAACGACACCCGGCGATGCTGCTTTACCTCGACAATTATCTTTCGACAGGACCGAATTCGCGGCTTGCACGCATGGCCACGCGGCGCCAGACCGAACGCAAGGTTGGGATCAACGAAAACCTCGCACGCGAGATCCTCGAGCTGCACACGCTCGGCGTGAACGGTGGCTACACTCAGCAGGACGTGACGACCTTTGCGCAGGTGCTCACCGGCTGGTCGATCGGCGGCAACTTCGGCCGGCTGCGGGACGGCGAGCCCGGCAAATTTACTTTCCGCGAGGCGTTGCATGAACCCGGTGCCAAGACCGTGCTCGGCAAACGCTATTCGGAGGACGGCGAATCCGAGGGCAAAGCGGTGCTGCGTGACGTCGCTGCGAAACCCGCAACCGCGACGTTCATCGCGACCAAGCTGGCGCGCCACTTCATCGCCGATGAGCCGCCGCCTTCGGTGGTCGAGAAGCTCGCGAAGTCTTTTACGAAAAGCCACGGCGACCTGCCCACCGTTTACCGCACCCTCGTCGAGCTGAGCGATTCGTGGGCGCAGCCGTTCGCGAAATTCAAAACGCCAACTGACTACATCGTCTCGTCCTATCGCGCGCTCGACCTTCCCGTCGATACGAGTCGACGGGGACTTGCGTCCTTCGAGCTGCTGGGCCAACGCACGTGGAGTCCCGGCTCCCCCGCAGGCTGGCCCGACCGCGGCGCTGATTGGGACGGTGCATCCGCGCTGATGAAACGCATCGAGTGGGCGGACGCAGTCGGCCAGCGCGTCGGCGCCCACCAGAACGCATTGGATCTCGCGGCGCAAGTGCTGGGCGCGACGCTCAGCGACGACACGCGCAAAGCAATTTCGCGCGCCGCCAGCGGAGCGCAAGCGCTCACGCTTCTACTCACCGCTCCAGAGTTCCTGCGCCGCTAACGCGCGCCGCGCCGCCTGACCGAGAGGCTTTTATGAACCGCCTGAACCGCCGCCAGTTTCTCACCGCCAGCGCCCTCGCCGCCGGCGGCGCGCTCATGACCTCACGCCTCGCCTTCGCGAGCGCCAACACGACTTCCCGTTTCGTCTTCATCATCCTGCGCGGCGCACTCGATGGCCTGACCGCGGTGCCGCCGTACGGTGACGTGGACTACGCGCGCCTGCGCGGCGACATCGCCATCGCTGCGCCGGGCTCCGCGAACGGCGCGATCAAACTCGACAACCTGTTCGGCCTTCACTCGAACCTGCGTTTCCTCGGCGATTCCTATACGGCGCGCGAGCTCGTCGTCTTCCACGCCGTAGCCAGCCCCTATCGCGAACGCTCGCACTTCGACGGCCAGGACGTCCTCGAAAACGGCTTCGTACGCCCCCACGCCTCGCAAAGCGGCTGGCTCAATCGCGCGCTGGCAGCAGCACCATCGAATGGCGCCACTTCGCGCAAAGAACTTGGCGTAGCGCTAGGCCAGAACGTCCCGCTGGTGATGCGCGGCCCAGCATCAGTCGCGTCGTGGTCCCCCTCAAAACTCGCGGCGCTCGACGAAGACACCCTCGACCGCATCACGGACCTCTACGCCCGCGATCCCGTGCTCTCCAAACGCCTCGCCGACGCCCTCGCCGCCAACGCGATCGCCAACGAACCCGCCTCCGATCTCGCCGACAGCGACGATTCCTCGATGACACCGCAAATGGCACCCGCAGCCGACGTTCCGGCCGGCTCATCGCAAGTGCTCGCCAAACGCGAGCAGGGCAAGGCCGCAGCCAGCGCGCGCTACGTCGAAGTGATCCGCGCCACCGCGAACTTCCTGCGCCGTGATGACGGCCCCCAAATCGCCGTCTTCGACGCCACCGGCTGGGACACGCACGCAAACGAAGGCGGCGCCCAAGGCCAACTCGCCGCGCGACTGGGCGCCCTCGACGCAGGCCTGCGCACCCTGAAAGAACAACTCGGCGACACCTGGCAAAACACTGCCGTCCTCATCGCCACCGAATTCGGCCGCACCGCCGCCATCAACGGCACCCGCGGCACCGACCACGGCACGGGTGCCGCGGCCTTTCTAATAGGTGGCGCCGTCCAAGGCGGCCGCGTAATCAGCGACTGGCCGGGGCTATCAGCATCGTCGCTCTACGAAGGCCGCGACCTGAAACCCACCCTCGACACGCGCTCGATAATGAAGGGCGTGCTGGCCGACCACCTCCGCGTGCCCACCGCCGCGCTAGAAAAAGAAGTCTTCCCCGACAGCGCCCGAGCGAAAGCGCTCAGCGGCCTGTTTCGAGCGTAAGCGAGAAAACACCGCCACCCTCGAGGCGATGACTCGAGTGAGGCGCCGCGGACGCAGGCGCCAACCCTCCCCTATTGACCCTGCGCGCATCTTTATGCACAATGCGCGCGTTTTTATGCAACCCCACACATAAGTGCTCACAGACACCCAACAATCCGACCGCCGCGAAACCATCATGCGCATCCTGCGCGATGGCTCCGTGCGCAATCAGCAGGACCTCGTGCGCCTGTTGAAGAAGCAGGGTCATGAAGTGACCCAAAGCTCGGTGAGTCGTGACCTGAGAGACCTGGGTGTGCTGAAGGCTGCAGGCGGCTACGTCCTGCCGTCCGAAGAAACCACGCGTACGAATGGCGACTTCCGCGCCCTCGCGCAATTCTTCCGCGGCTTCAAACCCGCAGGCCCCTGCCTGACGGTCGTCCGCACCACCATCGGCGCCGCCCAAAGCGTCGCCGTCGCGATCGACAAAGCCGAATGGCCCGAGGTAGTCGGTACTATTTCCGGCGACGACACCATTTTCATTGCCACCAACGGCGCCTCCGCGCAGGCCAAGCTCGACGAGCGCCTGCGTTCAATCTTTCGAGTCTAGTTTTCCATCTTTCGAGTCAGGCCCATGCCCAACACAGCTCCGAACACGGGCGCCAAGCCCATCGTCCTCGCTTACTCCGGCGGACTGGATACCTCGTTCCTCGTGCCGTGGGTGGCCGAGAACTACGGCCGCCCGATCATCACGGTGACCGTCGACACGGGCGGCATCGATGACCAGGCGCGCCGCACGCTCGCCGAACGCGCGAAAGCGCTCGGCGCCGTCGAGCATCACATCGTCGACGCACGCGCCGACTACTTCGAGCAGGTGCTGCGCTTCCTGATCATGGGCAACGTGCGCCGCGGTCAGCTCTATCCGCTGTGCGTCGGCGCCGAGCGCGTGATGCAGGCGCAGACGATTGGGCGCATGGCGCGCGAGCTCGGCACGAACACGATCGCGCACGGCTGCACCGCTGCCGGCAACGATCAGGTCCGCTTCGAAGTCGCGCTGCGCACGCTCGCGCCGGATCTCGAAGTGCTCGCGCCCGTGCGCGACAAAGCCTTCAAGCGCCAGGACGAGCTCGAGTACCTGCAGAAGCGCAACCTGCCGGTGCCGCCGCACGGTGCCGCGTACTCGATCAACCGCGGCCTGTGGGGCGTCACCATCGGCGGCACGGAGACGCTCACGTCTTCGGGCAGCATCCCCGACAACGCGTGGGTGCTGTCGAAGGACGCCTTCACGAACCCGAAGGCGCCCGAGCGTCACGTCATCTCGTTCGAGAAGGGCCGCCCGGCCAAGCTCGACGGCAAGGCGATGAGCGCAGTCGAGATCATCGAGCAGCTCGAAACGCTGGGCGCGCCGTTTGCGATCGGTCGGGGGATTCACCTCGGAGACACGATCATCGGCACGAAGGGTCGCGTGGCGTTCGAAGCTCCTGCAGCAGAAACGTTGCTCACCGCGCATCGCGAGCTGGAGAAGCTCGTGCTCACGCCGCGTCAGCAGCGCATCAAGGAGCTGGTGGCGAATCCGTACGGCGATCTCGTGCACGAAGGCCAGCTGCTGGACCCGGTGTGTCGCGATATCGAGGCGCTACTGCTCTCGTCACAAGAACGTGTTACAGGCGACGTACGTGTGCTCTTCCGCCCCGGCAGCTTGTTCATCGAGGGCGTGGAGTCACCGTATTCGCTGATGACCGCGTCGAAGGGCGTGTATGGCGAAGCGGCGGGCGAGTGGACGGCCACAGACGCCCTGGGTTTCTCGAAGATCGTCGCGCTGACCGGTGTGTTCCACCGTCGTGCCGGCGAGCAGGCAAAAGGAAAGTAGAGAGATGGCAATGCGCAGTGTTGTTGTCGACAAGATTGCTTCGGTTACGCAGGCCGTCGGCCTGTCGCACGAGGTGCGAGTCTCGGACGAGATCCCCGCGGAAGAGGGCGTGGTCGTCGTCGTCGAGGTGCTGAACAACAAGTCCACTTACAACACGCTGGAGCTCACGAGCGGCCGCATGGCCAAGGTGGGCAAGGGCGACGTGGTGGTGGGCGCGCTCGGCCATCGCAAGGCGCTGTTCGGCTACTCCGGGCACATTCCCCCGAGCGTGAAGCCGGGCGACATCGTGCAGATGCTGAACATCGGCGGCGTCATCGGCGTGTGCGACTCGGTGAATCCCGACAAGGGCAAGCCGTTCGACTGCCGCGTGATCGGTGTCGCGCTCACGTTCCCGTTCCTCGGCGAGCGTATCGGCGTGCCGGCGCGCGTCGGCAAGTCGCGCCTCGATCCGGAAGCGAAGCTCGACACGAAGGGCGTGCCCGTCGTCGCGCTCGCGGGAACCTGCATGGAAGCCGGCAAGACCGCGGCCGCGTGCGCCATCGTCAGCCGCATGCGTCATCGCGGCCTCGTCGTCGATGCGTTCAAGGCCACCGGCGTCTCGCTCCGTCGCGATATTCTCGCGATGGAAGATGCCGGAGCGCGCAGGTCGCTCATCTTCACGGATCTGGGCGTCGTCACGACCACTCGTGCGAACGGCCCCGCGCTCACGCGCACGATGCTCACCGAGCTGGCCAACGGCAAGCCGGATGTCATCGTGTTCGAGCTGGGCGACGGCATCCTCGGCACCTACGGTGTCGATGCGATCCTCGAGTGTGAAGACATTCGCTCCGCGCTCACGGGTGTCGTGCTCTCGGCGAACGATCCGGTCGCGGCCTGGGGCGGCGTGAAGCTGCTGCGCGAGCGGTTCGCGGTCGAGCCGTGCGTCGTCACGGGCCCGTCTACCGACAACAGCGTCGGTGTCGACATCATCAAGAAGCAGCTCGGCGTTCACGCATTCAACGCGATGAGTGCTGGCGCTGCGCTCGGCGATTGTGTGATGGATGCCGTCGGCCTCAAGGGCAAGGACGTTGCACCCGAAGGGGCAGCCGCGTGACGACGACGAAGATTCCCTCGATCGTTCTGGGCGGCACGGGCTACGTCTCGGGCGAGCTGCTGCGGCTGATCGCCGGCCATCCGAACTTCGAGCTGGCCGCGATCCTGTCCGACAGTCAGCCGGGCGTCGCCGTCAGCCAGGCGTTCCCGCATCTGGCGGCCGTCTACGGCGACACCAAGTTCAAGTCGCAGGACGAGATCGAGCGCCTGATCGCCGAGCTGCCGCAGTCCGCGGTGTTCGGCGCGGCGCCTCACGGCGTCTCGCACGTGCTCATCGATTCGCTGCTGAAGCGCGCCGAAGCCGCGAAGACGAAGCCGCGAGTTGTCGACATCTCGGCCGACTATCGCTTCCGCTCGGCGCAGGCGTACGAGGCGGTGTACAAGCACGCGCACGGCGCGCCGGATCGTCTCGGCGATTTCACCTGCGCGGTGCCCGAGCATCTGAAGAAGCTCGAAACGCCGCACGTTGCGCATCCGGGCTGCTTCGCGACCTCGGCGCTGCTCTCGTCGGTGCCGCTGCTGTCGCTCGGCCTCGTCGAGCCGACGCTGTTCCTCAGCGGCATCACGGGCAGCACAGGCTCGGGCCGCAAGCCGGTGGATGGCACGCACCATCCTCTGCGTCACAGCGACGTGTACTCGTACAACGCGCTCGCTCACCGGCACACGCCGGAAGTGGCTGCCGTTGCGAAGTCGGTGTCCGGTGTGGAAGCGGAGTTCAACTTCGTCCCGCACTCGGGGCCGTTCGCGCGCGGCATTCACATGACTGTGCAGGCGCGCCTGAAGTCGTCGCTCGACACCAAGGCCGCCATCGCAGCGCTGCGCGATTTCTACGCGCACTCGCCGTTCGTGCGCGTCACGGACGGTGCCCCGCGCGTGAAGGAAATCGCCGCGAGTAACTACGCGCATCTTTCCGCCGTCGTGTCGGGCAAGACGATCGCCGTGATGTGCGCGGTCGACAACCTGAACAAGGGCGCGGCCGGCGGGGCCGTGCAGTGGATGAATCGTATCTACGGCCTGCCGGAAACCGCGGGACTCACCGCGCCGGCGGCCGGATGGACCTGACCGTCAGACCTGAGCCCACCTGAGCGCGGGCTCGTGAAAGCAAGAAGTACACTATGAACGCCGACGCACAGTCGATGAAGCCTTCGGGCGGTGGTGCGGATCACCTCGCCCCGGTCTTTGCCCAATATCCGGTAGACGTAGTCTCCGGCGAAGGCGTGTGGCTGCTCACGCGCGGTGGCGAACGCGTGCTCGATCTGTATGGCGGCCACGCGGTCGCGGCCCTGGGCTACGGCCATCCGGGCTGGACGCGCGCGATCGCCGAGCAGGCGAAGACCTGCAACTTCCAGAGCAACGCCGTGCCGATGGACGTGCGCAAGCGCGCCGCCGATCGTCTCGTGGCCTTCGCCGGCAACGGTTTCGATCGCGTGTTCTTCGTGAACAGCGGTGCTGAGGCGAATGAGAACGCGCTAAAGATGGCGTTCCGCATCAACCCGAAGCGCACGCACGTCGCCGCGCTCGAGTACAGCTTCCACGGGCGCACGGCGGCCGCGGGCTCGCTCACCTGGGGCGCTGCGCAGAAGTGGTATGCGCTGCCGCGCACGCCGTTCGATGTGAGCTTCATGCCGCGCAAGGACCTCGACGCGATCGCGAAGCATGTCACCGAGAACACGGCGGCCGTGATCGTCGAGCCCGTGCAGGGGCTCGCCGGCGCGTACGACTTCGGCCGGGAATATCTCGCCGCGCTCCGTAAGCGTTGCGATGAAACCGGCGCGCTGCTGATTTTCGACGAGGTTCAGTGTGGCACCGGCCGTGTCGGTCAGCCGTTCGCCGCGAATCTGTACGGTGTGAAGCCGGACATGATCACCGCCGCGAAGGCGCTCGGTAACGGCTTCCCGTGCGCGGCGCTGCTGACGTCGCCGAAGGTTTCCGCGGCCATCAAGCTCGACTCCCTGGGCACGACGTATGGCGGCGGCCCGATGGCGTGCGCCGCTATCGAAGCGTGCATCGAAGCCATTGAATCGCAGAATCTGCTGGCGAACGTCCGCAAGGTGTCGGACTACATTCGCAAGACGTGCATCGTGGGGCCGGTCACGGGCGTGCAGGGCGAAGGCTTCCTGCTCGGCCTGCGCACGACGCGTCCGGCGAAGGAAATTCATGCGCAGCTGCTCGAAGTGGGCATCCTCGCGGGCACGAGCACGGACCCGAACATTCTGCGGCTGCTGCCGCCCTTCATCCTGGAGGAACAGCACGTCGACATGCTTGCCGACGCGCTGTCGCACCTCCCATGAAACGCTTTCTCGACCTGGCGGATTTCTCTCGCGATGAAGTGCGCAATCTTCTCGATCTCGCGCGGCGCCTCGAAACGTCGCCCGAGCCGCAGGCACTGGCTGGCAAGATTCTCGGCCTGGTGTTTTTCAACCCGTCGCTGCGCACGCTTGCCTCGTTCCAGGCGGGCATGTCGAAGCTCGGCGGCACGTCATTCGTAATCACGCCGGGGCAGGGCACCTGGCAACTCGAGACGCGCATGGGCGTCCCGATGAATGGCGCCGCGGCGGAGCACGTGCGCGAAGGCATTCCGGCGCTCGCGTCCTACAGCGATGCGCTGGGGATTCGCGCCTTCGCCGATGGCAAGAATCTGCAGCACGATCTCAACGAGGTCACCTTCCAGTCGATGGCGGACGTCGTGACCAAGCCGCTCATCAATCTCGAGTCGGCGGTGAACCATCCGTGCCAGGCACTCGCGGACTGGAAGACGATGGACGACCTCGGCGTCGCGCGAAACGGCAAGTTCGTGCTGTCCTGGGTTTGGCATCCTCGCGGGCTGCCGCTCGCGGTGCCGGCCGCCGCGCTTCACATGGCCGCCCAGCGCGGCATGGAAGTCGTCGTCGCGCGCCCTGAAGGCTACGCGCTGCCGCCTGAAATCATGAACAAGGCACGCAAGGCCGCCGAAGCATCCGGCGGCTCGGTGCGCGAGACCAGCGATCGTCGCGAAGCGCTCGAAGGCGCGCACGTGCTGTACGCGAAGGAGTGGGGCTCGACGCAGCACTACGGTGATCCCGAAGGGGACGGCCGGCTGCGCGCGAATCTCACCGACTGGTGCGTGAAGAATGACTGGTTCACCACCGCGGCCGCGGACTGCAGGCTCATGCATTGCCTGCCGGTCCGTCGCAATACCGCGGTGGCCGATGAAGTGCTCGACGGCCCGCGCAGCGTCGTGCAACGGGAGGCGTACAACCGCCTCGTCGTTCAGATGGCTGTGCTCTACAAGCTGCTCAAGGGAAGCTGAAGATGATGAATCGTTCCGACCAGACTCTCGCCATTGCCGCGCTGAAGAGCGCCGCCCCGTACATCCGCATGTACAAGGGCAAGACCTTCGTGGTGAAGGCGGGCGGCGGCGTGTTTGCCGACACGGACTCGACCCGTGTGCTCGTCGAGCAGATCGCCATCCTGCATTACTTTGGCGTGCGCGTCGTGATGGTTCACGGCGGCGGCCCGCAGGTGACGGAGCTGCAGACCGCACTCGGCCTCGAGTCGCGCATGGTCCAGGGCCGGCGCGTCACCGACCAGAAGTCCATCGACGTGACCGCGATGGTGCTGAGTGGCCTCATCAACACGCGCATCCTGTCCATCTGCCGCCAGCTCAACATCGATGCCGTCGGCGTCAGCGGCGTGGATGCAGGGCTGATCCGCGCGCACCGGCGCTCGCCCGTGAAGCAGGACGACGGTTCGACCGTGGACTACGGCTTCGTCGGTGACATCGTCGGCGTGGATACCAATGTGCTGTCGAAGCTTCTCGACAATGGCCTCATGCCGGTGGTCAGCCCGCTGTCTGCCGATGAGAACGGCACCTTGCTCAACATCAATGCGGACACGGTCGCCGCGGCGATCGGCGCGTCGCTCGGCGCGGAGAAGCTGATTCTCTGCACGGGCGCGCCGGGGATTCTCGAGCGCGTCGAAGATGCCGGCTCGCTCATCTCCTACACCGACCTGAAGGGCCTCAAGCGCCTGAAAGACGAGAAGCGCATCGTCGAAGGCATGCTGCCGAAGGCGCGCGCGATCGAAGAGGCGATTCGCGGCGGCGTGCGTCGCGTGCACGTCGTCTCGTACAAGTCGCCCGAAGGCATCCTGGGCGAAGTGTTCACGAACGAAGGCACGGGCACGCTGATCGTGTCCGACGTGAACGCGATTCCGGCCAACGAGCAGCAAGTGAGCGGCCGGTAAGCGACATGACGCGACTCTGGGACAAAGGCGCTCCGCTCGACGACCGCGTGCTCGTGTACACGGCGGGCGAGGATTACGCGCTCGACGAGCGGCTCGTGCGCTATGACGTGCAGGCATCCATCGCGCATGCGGAGATGCTGAACACCCAGAAGTTGCTGTCAGATGCCGATCTGCAGGCCATTCGCTCGGGCCTGCAGGTGATTGCGCAGGAACATGCGGACGGCAAGTGGCGCATCGAGCTGAGCGATGAAGATGGCCAGACGGCGCTGGAAAAGCGGCTAACAGCGCGCATCGGTGACGCTGGCGGGCGCGTGCATCTCGGCCGCTCGCGCAACGATCAGGTCCTGACGGCTTTGCGGCTCTACCTGCGTGATGCAGTGGTGTCGTTGAGCGAGGGCGCGGCGCGCGTGGCCGAGGCGCTGGATCGGTTGGCCGCTCGGGAGCAGGCGACGGTGCTGCCGGGCTACACCCACATGCAGCAGGCGATGCCGAGCTCCGTGCCGCTGTGGGCGGGCGGATTTGCGGCCGAGATTCGCGATGATGCCGACGGGATCCGGTTGGCGCAGCGACGCGTGGGCAAGAGTCCGCTCGGGTCGGCCGCCGGTTACGGCACGCCCGGTTTGCCGCTGGATCGCAAGCTCACGGCGTCGAAGCTCGGCTTCGAGGTTGCGCAGGAGCCGGTGACGTCGGTGCAGTTGTCGCGCGGTAAGGCGGAAGCGCAGATTCTGTTCGAGACCGCGCTGCTGATGCAGGACCTCGGGCGCCTCGCCGCCGACGTGCTGCTGTTCTACACGCAGGAATTTGCGTTCGTTTCGTTGCCGGATGCGTTTACCACCGGTTCGTCGATCATGCCGCAGAAGC
>Ga0268266_10005950_pt1 | contig 11277 bp, 7 predicted proteins | sample KBSS13metaG_FD_190356 | JGI IMG/M metagenome (GOLD analysis project Ga0268266, IMG submission 190356) | Switchgrass rhizosphere microbial communities from Kellogg Biological Station, Michigan, USA - KBS S1-3 metaG (SPAdes) (version 2) | ecosystem: Host-associated > Plants > Roots > Rhizosphere >... | reverse complement strand
CCCATCAACAGGCGCCGCGTACTCGGAAGGCTCGTTCCCATTGTTGGCGAGCGCGGCCAGGGTAGGCAACAGATCGACCAGCGACGCCGAGCCGGACACACGCCGCGGCGCAAACCGCCCGGGTGCGTGCACGATCAACGGAATCCGGCACGCCGGCTCGTAGAAGTTCATTTTGTACCAGAGCCCGCGCTCGCCCAGCATGTCGCCGTGGTCGGCGATGAGCATGATCACGGTGTTGCGATCGAACTGTGCCTGCTCGAGCGTGTTGACGAGTGTGCCGATCTGGTCATCAACATAGGATATGGCGCCGTAATACGCACGGCGCGCAGCCCGGATGTTGGCTTCCGTTGGTTTGGCGAGGTCGAGACCGATCACGTGGCGCAGGCGCGTCGCGTGGGGATCTTCCCTGCCCGCCAGGTCCCCGACCCGCGGCATGTCGATCTCATCGTCCCGATAGCGATTCCAGTAGGGAGTGGGAATCACGTAGGGATCGTGCGGGTGAGTCATGGACACGACCATGAAAAACGGTCGCTTGTCCTTGCCCCGCGCCATGTCAAACAACTTCTGACGGGCCGCGAACACCGTATCGTCATCGAAATCGATCTGGTTGGTGCGCGTGCAGGCTCCGGCCTGGATCGCCGAGTCCATGGTGTGATACCACGGCGGGCGCTCTTCAAAGCGGCGCCAGTCCGGCGTCCAGCCGAAATCGGCCGGATAGATATCCGTGGTCAGGCGCTCCTCGAACCCATGGAGCTGATCGGGTCCGCAGAAATGCATCTTGCCGCTGAGTGAGGTCTGGTAGCCGGCGCTGCGCAGGTAATGGGCGAAGGTCGGAACCTGCGCCGGAAATTCGGCGGCGTTGTCATAAGCGCCGATCTTCGAAGGCAGCTGTCCGGCCATGAACGAGAACCGCGAGGGTGCGCACAGCGGGCTGTTGCAGTAGAAGGAATCGAAGACGACGCCCTCTTGCGCCAGCAAATTGATGTTCGGCGTCTTCGCAACCCGACCGCCGTAGGCTTGCAATGCCCGCGCGGTGAGCTGGTCCGCCATCAATACGAGAATATTCGGTTGATCAGCCATAGTTGACGCTATCTTGCAATGAGCGACGTGCGCTTGTACGTTCGCGACGCCACCACAGTTTACCTGCGGCACTCTACTGCGCTACCGGAGGGCGCACGCCTCGATGCGGCTGCGCATGAAGCGCTGTTCGGTTGGGTTGCGCGCCAGTTGCAGGGCGGCCGTGAAATGTTGGGACGCGCGGGTCTTTCTGCCGCACTGCAGTTCCAACTCACCGAGCGCCATCGGGTAGAACGGATAAGCCTGCAGGCGCTCGCAGCCGTCGATGGCCTGGATGGCCACGAGCCCTTGCTCCGGTCCCGCATGCTGCGCAATCGCAATCGCGCGGTTGAGCGCAATAACCGGGGACGGCCGGATGCGCAGCAAAGTGTCGTAAAGCGTGATGACCTGCGCCCAGTTGGTCGCTTGCGCTGTCGGTGCGGACGCGTGGCACCAGGCAATCGCCGCCTCGAGGTGATACTCACTCACCACGTCGCCGGTTGCAGACTCTTCCAGCAGCCTCTGGCCCTCCCGGATCAACTCGGCATTCCATTGCGAGCGGTCCTGGTCAGGCAACAGGCTGAGACTGCCGCTCTCGTCCACCCGGGAGGGCATTCGGGCCGCGTGCAGGCACATCAGCGCCAACAGTGCATAGGTCGGTGGGGTCGCCGCCAACGGATGATCCCTCAACAGGGTCGCAAGACGCATGGCTTCCCGGCACAACTCAACACGTACAGCCGTCTTCGTGTTGGCTCCGTGATAGCCTTCGTTGAACAACAGGTACAAGGCACGGTGCACGGCTGACAAGCGCGAGCAGAAATCTTCGGTCCCGGAGAGCTCGAAGAGTTGCGTGGCCGTCGCCAGGACTTTTTTGGCGCGGGTGATGCGCTTTTCGGCGGCCGCGGCACTACACAGGAAGGCGTTTGATATCTCACCGACACTGAATCCGCACAGGATGTGCAGAATCAGGGCGACCTGGGCTTCCTCCGTGAGTCGCGGGTCAACACATGAGAACATCATGCGCAGCTCATCGTCCTGGATTGCATGCGGCCCGAAGGCCGCTTCGATCGTGGGTCGGAAGGTCCACTCCGATTCCAGGAGGCGCGTTATTTCGGGAGCGAACGTGCGGGCTGTCCGCTCTCTTCTGAGGACGTCCACCGCGCAATTTTTCGCGGTGGTCATCAGCCAGGCGGACGGGTTGTCGGGCATGCCGTGGTGTTTCCACACCTCCAGCGCCCGACACAGCGCGTCCTGCATGACATCCTCCGCCAGTGCGAGGTTGTGAAACCCAAAGACGCGAGTCAGGGCGGCGATCATTCGCCCTGACTCACGGCGGAACAGATGCTCGACCGGGTCGCTCACATCTTCATGATGGGCCGGACCTCGACGGCGCCGCCGCGCTCGAGGATCGGACACCCTTTGGACAACTCCGCCGCCTGCGCCAGGTCCTTGGCCTCAATCAGGCTATAGCCGCCCACCAGATCCTTCTCGGCATACGGCCCATCGGTAACGGTCTTGCTGCTCACCAGCTTACCCTCGGGCTCCAGGGGATGGCCCCGATCCTTGAGATGGCCCTTCTCGGCGAGGCCCTGCATCCAGGTCATCCACTTCTGCATGATCTGCTGGATTTCCTCGGGCGATTGCTTGCTCCAGCCACCGTCCCGGTGGCCACCCCGATAAACGTATAGAAACTCGCTCATGACGCATTCCTTCAATCGTTGTGAAACGCCCTCTAGACGTTCGAGCCACGCGCCGCCGGACACCCGCTATGAATTGGCCGCAACCAGCTTCTGCAGCTGTTGGGCGAGCAAGTCACCCATCTCCCCAATGGTCTGGGGCTTCCAGATCACCTCGCGAATACCGATCGCCCGCGCCTGCTCCACATCCTCGGGGCGAACGTAGCCGGTTGCGAGCAAGACTGGAATATCAGGACGGATCTGCAGTATCTGCCGGGACACTTCCATGCCGCTCATGCCGGGCATCGACAGGTCCGTGAGCACCAGATCGAACTCCTGGGGAGCGGCCGCAAAGGCGGCCAGCGCTTCGTCCGGGTCCTTGAAGCCCCTGACCTGATATCCCATGCGCTCGAGCATCCGTTTGGCCAGGATCACCAGCGATTCCTCGTCGTCGAGATAGAGGATGCGCTCACCCTGGCCGCGATGGGGTGCGGCCTTCTTCGCCGGCTGAGCCGCCTGGGCCTGGCTGTTGGCAACAGGGAAATACAGGTGAAAGCGCGTTCCCTTATTCAACTCGCTGTATACGCTGATGGCAGCGTCGTGGTTTTTTAAGATTCCCCGTACGACGGACAGTCCCAGGCCAGTGCCGGCACTGGGCGCCTTGGTTGTAAAGAACGGCTCGAAGATCCGCTCCATCACCTCGCGCGTCATGCCCATCCCGTTGTCGCTGAATCGCAGGCGGACATAGCGGCCCTCCCGCAGATCCGCCGAGGTGGCGGCGAGACTCGAGTCCACCTGAACGGATTCCATGCGCACTTCGATGTAGCCGGGCTGCCGCCCGATGGCGTGCAAGGCATTGATGCCGAGATTCGCGATGATCTGATGTATCTGGTTGGGATCCACGAACACCGGCGGCAGCGGCTCGAGCGGATCATGGAAGCGAATATCGATTTCCGCGGGCAACGTCGCTCGCAGCAGCTTCATCCCCTCCTTGACCACGCTTTCGAGCTGCAGAATCCGGCGATCCTGGTCCTGGCGGCTGCCGAAGGTCAGGATCTGGCGAACCAGCGCGGTGGCGCGATTGCAGGCGTTCTCCATGTCCACCACTGAGGACATGACTTCCGGGTTGCCATCGACTTCGGCGCGAACGATCGCCAGGTTCCCGCGCAACACGGCGATGATGTTGTTGAAGTCATGCGCGATGCCACCGGCCAGCGTGCCCAGTGCATCCAGCTTCTGTGCCTGGCGCTCCTGCGCCTCGAGCCGGCGCTGATCGGTGGTATCGCGCACGACCCCGATAAACCTGACCGCAGTCCCTTCTTTGTCGTACACATAAAAGCCGTTCGAGGAAATCCAACGCACGGCTTCATCGTTGGCCCGGATGATTCGATGCTCGCAACGAAACGGAGCGTGGTTGACCTTTGAGTGTTGCAGTGCGTTGCGCACGTACTCGAGGTCTTCCGGGTGGATTTGTCGGCTGATCGTTTCGGCATCGAGCTCGGTGCCGGGTGGATGGCCGAGGATGGTGTGCAGCCGTTCGTTATAGACTGCGGTGTTGGCGCGCAAGTCATCATCCAGTGCGCCCAGTTCCGCGCCCTCGAGTGCCAGGCGCTGCCGCTCTTCGCTCGCCTGCAACGCCACCTGCGCGGCGCGGGCCGCCGAGGCGTCCTTGAAAACAATCACCACGCCATTGATGTCGCCATTGTCATCGCGGATGGGGGCACCGCTTTCTTCAATGGGAAACTCGGTTCCATCCCGACTGATCAGTACCGCCTGCCCGGGCTGGCCGGCCAATGTGGCCTGGCGCAGGACCTGAGCCACGGGGTTCTCGGCAGGCACACCATTGCCGGCCCCCACGATCCGGAACACCTCCTCGATGGCCCGACCTTGCGCTTCGGATTGGGACCAACCGGTCAACTCGGAAGCCACCGGATTCAGGAAGCGGATGGCGCCGGCGGCATCCGTCGCGATGACTCCATCGCCGATGCTCTTCAGTGTTGTACCTAGCCAGCGCTCACTGGCCCGGATCTTGGTCCCGGCCCGGCGGCTCACTGCGATCAGCAGCAGCACGAGTCCGGCGGCGGCTGCTGACATGCTCACGGTCGAGATGAGCGCTTCCTTCCGAGCCGTCGCCGATGTCCGCAGGCGTTCAGCCAGCTGCGTGTCCTCGTAGGACTGCATGACAGCGATCTGGGCCCGAAACGAATCCATCAGCTTCTTGGCCTCACTGGAAGCGCGCGGCGCAGGCGGCATGACAAACGTCCCGGCGCGCATCTGGCCCACCACGGTGTCCAGGCGGTCCAGCCGGGTGCGAGCCAGGCGATCGAGGTCCCTGAAGCGGGCGAGCTGAATGGGACTATCGGCGAGCAGCTGGGTCAGGGACTGGAGATTGGAGTCCAGCTCGGGCCGTGCATGATTGAAAGGCTCGAGGAACGGCTCTTCGTGGGTGATGAAATAACCGCGGACGGCCGACTCTGCATCCTGTACGGTCAACAATGTCCGTTGCAGTGCATAACGAACCCGTTCGGAGCGACTGACATACCCGGATGCATCGCTGAGCATCTGCACGCGGGTGTAGGTGACCGTACCGGCGATTGCAATGGCCGCGATTGTCGCCGCACCCACTGCAAAAACATGCTCTGAGATCCGATCTGGCATCCGGCCGCATGCTTACATGGGGTGCGTACTCTTGTCGATAAAGTGCCGGACTTGAACAATCCTGCTGTTGCGCAGCACTTACACGACACTTTGTCTTGTGGGCATCACCTCGAGCGGAATAAACTCGAGCGCAGTCAATACCGGCAGCGAAGCACGAGGTTCGCATGACTGAAGTCAACCGGCGCCAGTTCCTCAAAATCACCGGCGCCACGCTGGCCGGGTCGAGCCTGGCGCTCATGGGATTCTCACCGACCGCAGCGGTAGCCGAAGTCCGTGAGTTCAAACTTCTGCGCACTACGGAGACGCGTAACACGTGTCCGTACTGCGCGGTTGCGTGCGGCATCGTGATGTATGGATTAGGCGATGGCTCCAAAAACGCCAAAGCTTCCATCATCCACATCGAGGGCGATCCGGATCATCCGGTGAATCGCGGCACCCTGTGTCCGAAAGGCGCGGGCCTGCTCGATTTCGTGCACAGCCCGAGCCGTCTGCAGCGCCCTGAATATCGCGCCCCCGGCTCGGACCAATGGCAGCCCATGTCCTGGGACGATGCGTTGGGCCGGATCGCCAAGCTGATGAAGGCCGATCGCGATGCCAACTTCGTGGCGAAGACACCGGAAGGGCTGACGGTCAATCGGTGGCTGTCGGTGTGCTTCCTGGCCGCCTCCGCGAGCAGCAACGAGGTCGGCTACCTGACTCACAAGGTGGTCCGCAGTCTCGGCGTTCTGGCATTCGACAACCAGGCGCGTGTGTGACACGGCCCGACGGTGGCAGGTCTTGCCCCGACGTTTGGCCGTGGAGCGATGACGAATCACTGGGTCGACATCAAAAATGCCGATCTGGTCCTGGTCATGGGTGGCAATGCCGCTGAGGCACACCCGTGCGGATTCAAGTGGGTTACCGAAGCCAAGGCGCACAATAAAGCGCGACTCATCGTCGTCGATCCGCGATTTACGCGTACGGCCTCGGTGGCGGATGTCTATGCGCCGATTCGGACCGGCACGGATATCGTTTTCCTCGGTGCGCTCATCAACCATCTGTTGACCAACGACAAGATACAGCACGAGTACGTCAAGGCTTACACCGACTACACCTTCCTCGTCCGCGAGGACTTCTCGTTCGAGAACGGTATCTACTCAGGATATAACGACAAGAATCACAGCTACGACCGGCACACCTGGGACTACGAACTCGGGCCGGACGGGTTTGTAAAGACAGACCCGACGTTGGCGCATCCGCGGTGTGTCTATCAGTTGATGAAGAAACACTACGAGCGCTACACACCGGAGATGGTCCAGCGCGTCTGCGGGACGCCGAAGGAGAAGTTTCAGCAGATTGCCGAGATGATCGCCTCGACAGCGACTCCCACGCGTTCCATGACGATCATGTACGCGCTGGGCTGGACCCAACACTCCATCGGCTCCCAGATGATTCGGACGGGCGCGATGTTGCAGCTGCTGCTGGGCAATATCGGAGTGTCCGGCGGCGGCATGAATGCCTTGCGCGGGCATTCGAACATCCAGGGACTGACGGACCTCGGGTTGATGTCGGACCTGTTGCCTGGCTACCTGGGGCTCGCGCCCCAGACCATGCAAACCTACAAGGACTACATTGCCGCCAAGGCTTTCAAACCGCTGCGGCCCAACCAGCTCAGCTACTGGCAGAACTACGACAAGTTCTTCGTGAGCATGATGAAGGCCTGGTGGGGCGATGCGGCCACCGCCGAGAACGATTGGGCCTACGACTACCTGCCAAAGCTCGACAAGCTGTACGACATGCTGCAGTTCTTCGAGCTGATGCATCAGGGCAAGATGACGGGCTTCTTCTGCCAGGGCTTCAATCCGCTGGCCGCGGCGCCCAACAAGGCCAAGCTGAACGAGAGCCTGGCGAAACTGAAGTTTCTGGTCGTGATGGACCCGCTCGCCACGGAGACCTCCGAGTTCTGGAAGAACTTCGGCGAGCACAACGAGGTCGATCCGTCCAAGATCCAGACCGAGGTGTTCCGCCTGCCGACCAACTGCTTCGCGGAGGAAAATGGTTCGTTGACCAACTCTTCGCGCTGGCTGCAATGGCATTGGAAAGGCGCCGAGCCGCCCGGCGATGCGCGCTCGGATCTGCAGATCATGGGCGAGCTGTTTACGCGGTTGCGCACCCTGTACCGCGCCGAAGGCGGCGCGTTTCCCGATCCCATTGTCAATCTCAGCTGGCCTTACGCCCAACCCAACAGTCCCGACCCGGAGGAGCTGGCCCGCGAATATTCCGGCAAGGCCCTGAAGGACCTCACGGACCCCAAGGATCCGACGAAAGTCACCCGCAAGGGCGGCGAGCAACTCGCCGCCTTTGCCGAGCTGCGCAATGACGGCAGCACCTCCAGCGGATGTTGGATCTTCTGCGGCGCCTGGGGCCCCAACGGCAACCTGATGGCACGGCGTGACAACTCCGATCCGACCGGTATCGGACAGACTCTCAATTGGGCCTACTCGTGGCCGGCCAACCGCCGGGTTCTGTACAACCGCGCCTCCTGCGACCCGGCCGGCAAGCCTTTCAACCCGGGCCGCAAGTTGGTGGCCTGGAACGGCACCAACTGGGGCGGCGCCGACGTGCCTGACTTCAAGGCGGATGAGGATCCCATGCACGGCATGGGGCCGTTCATCATGAATGCCGAAGGCGTCGCTCGTTTCTTCGCGCGGATGTTCATGGCTGATGGACCCTTCCCGGAACACTACGAGCCGATGGAAACGCCATTGGCATCCAACCCGCTCAGCCCGGGTGAACCACGCAGCCTGAACAATCCGGCCGCCCGCGTCTTTGACCAGGACCGCAAGATGTTCGGCAAACCGGATCAGTTCCCGCATGCCGCGACAACTTACCGCCTGACAGAGCACTTCCATTACTGGACCAAACACGTACGGCTGAATGCGATCATCCAGCCGGAGCAGTTTGTGGAAATCGGCGCGGCGTTGGGCACCGAGCTCGGCATCGCCTCGGGCGATCAAGTGAAAGTGTCGTCAAATCGCGGCTTCATCAAGGCCGTTGCCGTAGTCACCAAGCGGCTGAGGATGCTGGAGGTGGATGGCAAGAAGCTGCATCACGTGGGAATCCCGATTCACTGGGGGTTCAAGGGCCTGGCCAAACCGGGTTTCCTGGCCAACACACTTACCCCGTTTGTGGGGGATGCCAACTCGCAGACCCCCGAGTTCAAATCGTTTCTCGTCAAGGTCGAGAAGTTGTAGGAATACACCATGGCACTGCAATCACTCGACATCGTGCGCCGCTCGGCCACCACCCTGCCGGAACCCGAGATTCGTCTCGGCACCGGCGGTCAACACGTCGCCAAGCTCATCGACACGACCAAATGCATCGGCTGCAAGGCCTGTCAGGTCGCCTGCATGGAGTGGAACGATCTGCGCGATGAGGTCGGCACCAACATCGGGCAGTACCAGAACCCGCACGACCTCACTGAGAGCTCCTGGACGCTGATGCGTTTTGCGGAGGTTGAGAACACCAAAGGCGACCTGGAGTGGCTCATCCGCAAGGATGGGTGCATGCATTGTCAGGACCCAGGCTGTCTCAAGGCATGTCCAGCGCCGGGCGCCATCGTGCAGTACGCCAACGGCATCGTGGATTTCCACGAGGAAAACTGTATCGGCTGCGGCTATTGCATCACCGGCTGCCCGTTCAACGTGCCGCGGATCTCGAAGAAAGATCACAAGGCCTACAAGTGCACGCTGTGCTCGGACCGCGTGTCGGTCGGCCTCGAGCCGGCTTGCATCAAGGCCTGTCCCACCGGCGCGCTCGTGTTCGGCACCAAGGAAGACATGAAGATCCACGCGGCTGAGCGCGTGGAGGATCTGAAATCGCGTGGGTTCCAGAATGCGGGTCTCTACGACCCGCCCGGAGTGGGCGGCACACACGTCATGTATGTGTTGCATCACGCCGATCAGCCGGAGCTGTACAACGGGCTGCCGAGTGATCCGCAGATCAGCCCGATGGTGCGGTTGTGGAAGGGAGTCGCGAAGCCGCTCGGCCTGGCCTCCATGGCGTTGGCGGCCGTGGTTGGGTTCTTCCACTTCATCCGTGTTGGACCCAATGAGACCGACGGCGGCGACGAAGAGGGCGCCAATGAGATGGCACGCAAGCCGGCTGCGGCTCCGCCCGCGTCCGTGGAGAAAAGACCATGACGGATACTCCCAGCGGTCACACCACCGGCGAAGCGGGACACGGGTCTCCCCATCGCCTCGATACGATCGTCCGGTACACGGCAAACGACCGAACCAATCACTGGCTGACGGCCATTGCGTTCGTCCTCGCTGCCTTATCAGGCCTCGCGATGGTTCACCCCGCCCTGTTCTGGCTCAGTAGCCTCTTCGGTGGCGGCCCCTGGACACGCATCCTGCATCCGTTCATCGGGCTGTTCATGGTGGTCGCGTTTGTATTCCTGGCGATCCGCCTCTGGCGTCACAACTACCTGCAGCAGCGAGACTGGCAGTGGATGCGGCAGATCGGAGACGTCATCGCGAATCGCGAGGACCGGCTCCCGGAAGTCGGCAAGTACAATGGCGGGCAGAAGCTGCTGTATTTTGTGCTGGTGCTGTGTCTGGCAGTGTTGCTGCTAACGGGCTTCATCATCTGGCGCGCCTACTTCAGCGCTTATTTTCCCATTGAGGTCGTGCGCCTCGGTGCGCTGGCGCACGCGTTCTTTGCGTTTGTGCTGATCACCTCGATCATCGTGCACATTTACGCAGGCATCTGGGTAAAAGGCTCTGTGCACGCCATGACCCGGGGGACGGTGACACCCGGGTGGGCCTGGAAGCATCATCGGGCCTGGTACCGCGAGATGATTCATGCAGCGAATTCTAGATCCCGCCCAGATTGAGGCGTTTGCCGAGCGGTCGATTCCCCGTGTGCGGTTGCCGGACCCGGCTGTTTTTGGACAGCGGGCTGGGCGTTTGCGCTCGTTGAGCGCGAACCACTCGCTGCGCGAGTATCTGCTGCTGATGGCTGTGCTGGCGGAGGCACAGCAGAAGCAATTCGACTCGCTCCGCTCCGGCTTGGCCACCGAAGGATTTGCGCAGCAGATCGGCAGGCAGCTCGAGCTGGCGCAGGAGCACCGGATGCCCGTGCTCCAAGCCGCCGGCTGGCCCCGCCAAGACCGCTGGCGCCACATCGTTCGCGCGCTCTGCGGCTCGATCGTCGACAGCTCGCCTCGGGTGACGATCGGTCCCACCGAGCCTGGCGTATCAACGGCGCCCGCTGCGCCACTCGGCGGCGCACGCACTGCGACTGCCGCGGGCGGCAAACTAGGCGCGACTCCGGATGTGGCTGGTCACCATTCGACGTCGTCAGATGCCGCGCGTGGTTTTCCACCGGCGGTGTATGCCCTTTGCGATCGGATCATCGCTGCGCCGAATGTCGACCTCGATGCACAGGCGGATCTGTTGCTCGCGTCGCGCACCGACGGCGTCGACGGCCAGGCAGCTCCTTTCATCATGGCCGCGCTCCAGGTCTATTGGGCCGCCATGGCCAGCACCCTCCGGGAATCCGACGTCGCTCAGCTCGACGTGGCAACGGTGTGCCCCGTGTGCGGCACCCTCCCCGTAGCCAGCATCGTTCGCTCGGACAAACGTAGTCCTCAGGGCTACAGGTACCTCCACTGCGGCCTGTGCGAAACCGAGTGGCACATGGTCCGAATCAAGTGCAGCAATTGCCTCACCACCGAAGGCATCACCTACAACGCCGTCGAAGGCGGCTCCGAAGCCGTCCGGGCAGAGACTTGTGGCAAATGCCACACTTACCGCAAGATTCTCTACCAGGAAAAGGACACAGGCGTGGAGCCCGTGGCAGACGATCTCGCTAGCCTCGCCCTCGACCTCCTCATGACCGAGGA
>Ga0268266_10005948_pt1 | contig 11279 bp, 11 predicted proteins | sample KBSS13metaG_FD_190356 | JGI IMG/M metagenome (GOLD analysis project Ga0268266, IMG submission 190356) | Switchgrass rhizosphere microbial communities from Kellogg Biological Station, Michigan, USA - KBS S1-3 metaG (SPAdes) (version 2) | ecosystem: Host-associated > Plants > Roots > Rhizosphere... | reverse complement strand
GGCAGGTGCGATAAGCGACTTCGGTATCCATGTCGATGTTAGCGTCCGCCAGTGTGGAGTCGAAGATCTTCGGAACGATGGCCGTGGCCATGTGCTTCAGGCCCTCAAGCCCGTTGAAGGCTGAGTCCGGTTGCATCGAGATGCAGCGGACCGCGGGGTTCAGCTCCTTCAGGCGGCGGGTTGTTCCCATAAATGTGCCGGAGGTCCCAAGGCCGGCGACAAAGTGTGTCACCTGGCCGTCGGTCTGATCCCAGATCTCATTCGCGGTCGTTCGATAGTGGGCACGCCAGTTCTCGTCATTGGAGTACTGATCGGCGTAGAAGTAGCGATCGGGCTCCGCCTCAACCAACTCGCGCGCCTTGCGAATAGCGCCGTCGGAGCCGTCAGCGGGGTTGGTCCAGACAATCTCAGCTCCGTAGGCAGCGAGATATTTCTTGCGCTCTGGCGACACATTCGACGGCATGCAGAGCGTGACTGGAAAGTCTAATGCTGCGCCAAGCATGGCGTAGGCGATTCCGGTATTTCCACTGGTCGCGTCGAGCAGGCCCTTGCCATTGCCGATCAGCCTGCGCTGAAGGGCGTTGGTGACGATGGCCGAAGCGGCGCGATCTTTGACAGAGCCGCCGGGGTTGGCCCACTCTGCCTTACCCAGAATCTGGATGCCGGAGCCAGCCTCACCGAGGTGCGCAATAAGACCATCTAGGCGGATCAGCGGCGTGTTGCCGATGCGTTCAAGGATGGTCGAGCCGAGCGGTTTGACGGTGGTGATCATGATATTCCCGGTGTGATCGTCGAATCGCAGTTTGTAGCTCTCCTGCGGATGTGCGACAGTTAACTTCGAGTCTAACGTATGGCACTTCTCGCGAAAAAGTCCCCCCGACGCAGCTTCAACGATGTCCTTTCCGTCCTTGGCGGTCAACGATTTGATGTTGCACCGGCACAAGACGGTGCAAAGCGGACCCCTAACGCTATCCAGGTGAGGAAGTATGGGTGCGCCGCCGAGATTGCTCCCGCCCCAGATGGCACCCCGGAGATCCTCTCCCGTCCCGGCATCTTGCTGAACGGAGAGATCGCCCGGTTGCTTGATCGCGGCTATCAGAAGTTCTTCAAGACCTCGAAGCTGGAGATTCCGGCGACTGCGGACCATCTACGCTCGCTGCATGAGTTTAGCGAAGAGCTAAAAGAGGCGATTGGAGCGACGAATCTCTATAACGAGGCTCTGGGCACCACGAGCGACGTCTACATGTACGACCGTGTAAAAGGGCGGAAATAGGCATCTGTCCGTTCGCTAATCCGTCATACACACGCGAATCCCTCTTTTTTAGCGTTTGCGGCTCTGTTCTCGTTGAAGCTCTCGATAGGCATCGCTCTTGCCGATGCCACGATCGCGAGCGACTCGCTTGAGAGCATCTTTTTCAGATAGCGATTCAGACTGCATCAGCGCAGCGACCTCGGCAGCGATGCTGCGCGCTGAATTTGCGGTTTCCCCGTGAATCGGGGAGAACAGCAGAACAATCTCGCCGCGAACCGACGCGCGTGATACAAGCTGGGTGCGCAGCTCAGCAACGGTACCGCGAAGAAACTCCTCGTGCAGCTTGGTGAGCTCACGGCCGATCACAACTGGCTGGCCAGGTCCGAAGATACTCTCGAGGTCTCGAAGTGTGTCGAGGATGCGGTGCGGAGCCTCGTAAAAGATGTGAGTGGCGTGCGCCTGTTCTGTCGCCTTCGTTTTGAACTGCTCCAGCGCAGTGCGGCGCTGGCCTTCCTTGGCCGGAAGAAAACCATGAAAGGTGAACTGCTCTGTCGACAGGCCGCTGGCGATCAGAGCACTGATCGCCGCATTGGCCCCGGGGATGGGGTAGACGGTGACTCCGGCGGAAATGGCGGCGGTGACAAGCTCGTGCCCTGGATCTGCGATACCCGGGGTTCCCGCATCGGAGACCACAGCGATACGAGAGCCCTGCTGTAATTGCGCCAGGAGCTCTTCAGCGCGCAAGCCCTCATTGTGCAGGTGATAGCTGACAGTCGGCGTAGAGATTCCGAAGTGGTTCAGCAACTTCTGGGTCTGGCGCGTATCTTCGCAGGCAATGCGATCGGCAGAGCGAAGGACGCGCAGAGCCCGGAGAGTGATGTCTTCGAGATTGCCGATAGGAGTGGCAACCAGGTAGAGACCGGGAGCCAGGTTGGGATCTGCAGAGGATGACATGGATTCGGTCTCTACCATCTCGCAGTTACTCGCTGCGCTGATCTTCCTGGCGCAGACGGCGGCGGGCGTTGAGCAGGCCCATGGAGTGGGCGAGGTTCTGCGGAGTAATGATTCCGACGATCCGGTTACCTTCCATGATCGGAACCAGCTGCGCGCCTTGCCCAGCCATAATGCGCCGCAGAGTTTTAACCAGAGAGTCGTCAGGTTGAGCGATCTGGAAGGAGCGGGTCATCACGCCCTGAACGTAGCCATTGCCTTCTGACTGTAACGCCTCCACAATGCCCTGACGGGAGACAGCCCCAACCAGGTTGCTGCCTCGTACGACAGGAAAGACGTCCTGCAGGGTGTGCACGGAGCGCTGCAGAGCCTCTTCGAGAGTGTCGGAAGCTGAGAGGGTGCTGTAATCGGTCAACATCACATCGCGCATGAGAACAGGATCGTTCTCCGAGTGCAGCAGAAGGCTCGCATCGTCCATGTGGGTTCCGATGAAGACGAAGGCACCGATCATGATGAGCCACATGTTAGGCAGAATGCAGCCGGCGATGGCTAGCAGGACGCCGATGATCTGACCCAGTCCGGCCGTGGCTCGGCTTCCTTTGAGCACCCCATGGCTGCGAGAGAACTCACCACGAAAGATTCGTCCACCGTCGAGAGGAGCTGCTGGGAGCAGGTTGACCGCAGCGAGGAGAAGATTGACCCAGATGAGGGCACGAAGCAGGTGCGCGGGTGTCAGCCAGGGCTTTTCAAAAAGATTGATCTCGGGGGCGACGGTAAGGACGACCGCGCCGAGAAACAACCCGAAGAAGAGATTGATCAGCGGACCTACAAGGCCAAGACGCTTGCCGATCGCGGAGGATGCGGCGAGCTCGGTAGCTTCAGGAGTAGCGTATTGCTGAAGTCCTCCCGTCGGCAGCAGGAGGATGACACGAAGATCGAGGTTATACCAGGCAGCGGCGATGGCTCTGCCAACTTCACGGACGATGACGGCGAAGAAGAGGATCAACCAAAGCGCAAAGCCTCGAGCGCCCGTGGAACCGGAGACCGACGAATAGCTGATCGAGAGCCCGAGCAGCAGGAGGAAGAAAGTATGGATGCGAATCTCAACACCGAGAAGCCGTCCGATCGAGAAGGACCACGAGCGCATGCTTATCATTGTATGCGTTGGTTCTGGAGCCAGTGGAAATGCGTGTCATTGCAGGAAAATTTCGATCGCGGCAGCTTTCGGCGCCGCAGGGGATGAAGACCAGGCCGACGAGCGATCGGCTTCGGGAGACGATCTTCAATGTGCTTGCGTCTCGAATCGACGAAGCACGATTTGTAGATCTATATGCCGGTTCAGGTGCGGTTGGAATTGAAGCGATCAGCCGCGGCGCAAAGTTTGTCTGGTTCGCCGAGAACGCCGCCGCCGCAGTAAAAGCAATTCGTGAGAACCTTGCCGCGCTGAAGATCAACGAAGGTTATCGGATTCAGCAAGGCAGTGCAGCGGCTCTGCTGGAAGGACTTTTGAAGAGGAACGAGAGAGCAGACCTCGTGTTTCTCGATCCTCCTTACGAAACAGAAGAGGAGTATGAACGCACCCTCAGATTCCTCGGGAATCGCGGAGTGGAACTGCTGAACGAAGATGCTCGGGTGATCGCGGAGCATCGCAGTAAGACCGAACTGGCAGAAAGTTATGGAGCCTTAAAGCGAGTGCGAGTCCTGAAGCAGGGAGATGCTGCGCTTAGTTTTTTTGCGATAAGGCGGCCAGAAGAGATCCCTGACCTTCAGGAGTAGGCTCCGCCTTCATGTCTTCCGGTGGCAAGGTCGATGGTGAAGGGAACCTCTTTGTCGGTGAGCATGTTCCATCCCGTTCCATGCAGGGTTGTTTCTTCGATGCGAGTAATGCGTATGCCTTCCCAACTCAGCCGACCGGTATGCCAGGCTTCGCCGTTGGCTCCCCAGGCAGAGATGGTGTGGAAGCCGGTGAAGAGGAGGAGGTTTTGCGATGGAACCGGCAGGATCTCTACGACGGGTTTCAGAGGGATGTGGGTTGAGTTTTCGGGGTGCAGCGTGTCGATGACGTAGGCGTATCCTCCCGCAACCGCGCAGAGCTCGTCCGGGTTGGGACAGGAGAAGAGGCCGCTGGGTACGGATGGATCTGTGAAGCCGAGAGCGCAGGTGGCGAGGAAAGAGCCTCCTGCGGCGGGGTGGACCATGAGGAGAAGAGCGCCTCGCGCGAGGGTGTCTTCTTCGCCTGCAACCCGCCGCGGATAGGTGAACTGGCGCGCTGGAGCGATCAGCGGCGGTGCTTTGAGTTGATCCGCTTTCCATGTGTGCGGGAAGGATAGGGCAGAGCTCATTGCGTGGCGTCCAGGGCCTGTCCGATGTCTTCCAGGAGATCGCGAATGTCCTCGCATCCGGCGCTGAGGCGGATGAAGCCTTCGGCGATCTGGTCGCCTCCCCAGCGGGCGCGCCGCTCGGCGGAGGAGGTCACACCGCCAAAGCTGGTGGCATCGGTGAGGAGCTTCGACTTCGCAAGAAAGGTTTCGGCGGCGGCTTTGTCGCGGAGGATGAAGCTGAGGACGGGGCCGAAGTATTGCATCTGTTTTTTGGCGATCTCGTGTCCGGGGTGCGAGGGCAGGCCGGGATAGAGCACCTGTTGAACTTCAGTGCGCATCGCGAGGAACTCGGCGATGCGCTGCGCGTTCTGGCAGGAGCGCTCGAGACGCAGCGGCAGCGTCGCGATAGAACGAAGCGCGAGCCAGGCCTCCATCGGTCCCAGGACGCCGCCGGTGAGGGTTCGCCACTGGTCGATCTTCTGACGAAGCTCGAGGTCACGGACGGCGACGTGGCCCAGAAGGATGTCGCTGTGGCCGGTCATCGCCTTGGTGTCGGAGGCGACGGAGAAGTCTGCGCCGAGAGCGAGAGGGAGCTGTCCGAGCGGCGTCGGTGTGGTGTTGTCGACCGCGACCAGAGCGCCCGCGCGGTGCGCTGCTTCGGAGAGCGCGGCGATGTCGCAGACGTCCATGGTTGGGTTGCTGGGTGTCTCGATCCAGAGAAGCTTTGCCCCTTGGAGGTGCTCGGCCTGCGCGTTGCCGGCCGTGGGAGCGAGGCGGATCTGAACGCCCATTTTGGCGAAGTACTCCTGCGCAAGGACGCGGGCCGCGTAGTAGGCGTTCGACGGCAGAACGGCGATGTCGCCGGGGCGAAGGACGGCACCGAAGACGGCGGTGCAGGCTGCCATGCCGGAGGCGAAGACCAGAGCGGAGGCGCGGGCGCCCGGGCCTGATTCCATCTGGGCGATGGCCTTCTCGAGGTGCGTCCAGGTCGGGTTGTGCGATCGCGCGTAGGTGTAGGGAATCGAGGATGGATCGCCTGGCGCGTGATATGGGGCGGCGAAGACAGGGCCGGCGTGAAGGGGCTCACCGGCTTCAGCGCGGGTGAGGGTAGAGCGAATAATTCTGGTGGCTTCGCGCATGAGATCGATTGTAAGTGGATGTCATTTTGATTCTCCGGGATTCATGATCCCTCCCCCTCCTGTTGTTTTGCGCAAAATATTCATTTTGCTTGGCTTAGGTCCGGACCTGTATTGCAAGATCTTGGAAAGAAAGGGCTTATTTGCAATATATTCATAAATAAGGGTTTGTGTATAAGAAAAAGCCCCGAATTCTCTCCGGGACTTTTCTCTTCTGTTTTTAGTGTAGCCGTCTGTCGTGAACTCATCGGCAAATTTATGGTGTTTATTTTGTGTTAGTTATGAAGATTTTGACTTGACAGGATTTTAGGGGATGGGTGTTTCCGCGCGTGGACGGTAATGGCAGAGAAGCAGATTCCTCCACTTCGCTTCGCTGCGGTCGGAATGACACCTCTGCAGGTACAGGCAGAGCTGTTGAGGATGTTTGGTGGAGAAGCGGGTTGTCCGGCTGCGCCTGGACAGAACAACAGGGTTTGGAGGGCTGTTTTCTATCCCGAAGATCTTTGGCGGTTCGAGCGGAATGCGGGTTCCTCGACTGCGCCCCTTCGGGGCTTCGCTCGGAATGACACCTGTGAAGGGGCGGAGTGTGTGGAGGCGATAGAGATTTGAGGCAATGGAGATTTGAGGCAATGGAGATTTGAGGCAATGGAAATTTGAGGCGCTGGAAATACGATAGCGAAGCTTCAGGAGGAGAAGTGTTCCCAGCCTGATGGCCTTAGCTCCGATGTGCCCTCGGGGCTGCGGAGCTGGATGCGTGGCTTTCCGGGGTGGAACGGGTGGAGGCTTCCGATGCGGGTGATGGGAACTCCTCCGATGCTGGAGGGGATGCGGGTTTTTGGGGAGGCGGCGAAGAGAAGCTCATAGTCTTCGCCTCCGTTCAGGGCGGCGTGGAGAGCTTCTTTGAGTGGGAGTCTTTGAGCAAGTGGGTGTAGGGGAAGGGAGTGGGAGTCGATCTCCGCGCTGATGTTGGAGGATTCGCAGAGGTGAGTGAGGTCGGTGGAGATGCCGTCGCTCAGGTCGATCGCCGCGGTCGCGAGTCTGCGGTGGAGAAGAGCCGAGCCTACGGCAAGACGAGGCTGGGGAAAGAGATGGGGATGGTGTGGCGACACAGTGGCTCTGGATGGCCGGGTGGCATGAAGGAGTGAGGTGAGTTCGGCGTGTGCCCCACCGAGGGTGCCGGTGACGTAGAGAAGATCGCCTGGGCGCCCTCCTGAGCGACGGAGAGCGCGTCCCTGGGGAGCGGAACCGACGAGCATGATGTCGGCGAGGATGAGGTCGGCGGGGGATTCAGAGGTGTCGCCGCCTGCCAGGGGAGTGTCGTGGTGCTGGGCCAGCGAGCGAAGGCCCGCGAAGAAACCCGTGATCCAACGCTGTCCTGCGGGTTTACGCAGAAACGCTGAGGGAAGGGCGAGAGAGAGAAAGGCGGCCAGGGGGCGAGCGCCCATGGCGGCCAGATCGCTGAGGCCTCGCGCGAGGCAGCGATGCCCTACAGAGGCGGCGGGGTGGAGATCGCGGCGGAAGTGCCGGTTCTCGAGGCTGAAATCGGTAGTGACGAGGATCTCGTGCCCTTTGGGAGGTCGCAGAATGGCGCAATCATCTCCAATTCCTAGAGCGAGACTCTTCTGCCTCAGACGGGTTGAAGCAAAGACGCTTCGAATCTGTTCGATTAGAGCGAGCTCTCCCGTCGGGTTGTGAGTGGGGCGGGGCATCGGACTCAAGGATAAATCGTTGGAATTTTTGGACGTTCGCACGATGGAAGATTGTGGCGCTCGGGGCGGGAATACAGGGATTTCCTCCACTCCGCAGGACGATAAGACCGTCCCGCTCCGGTCGAAATGACGGCTTCCCGGAAGTGAAAAGACGTTTTTGGGAAGTGGGTTGTGAGGTCGGTGGGTCTGGTAGTGAAGGATCTGGATGTTGATAGTGCAAAATTTTGCAACGTCACGGGCAACTCCGAGCAGATTTGTTGCATAGGGGGTGGCCGGACTGTTAGCCTCAAAAGGACGCTCAAGGGAGTTCGTGATTTCCAAATGCCGATTGGTGAATTTGATTTGCCGGTCGAGATTGAAAATTATGGCCTCTTCGTGTCGCCAGCGGCGGCCAGATTCTGGGCACGGATCATAGATTGAAGCTGAAAAAGCGTTATTACATCATGTTCGTGAGCCGTGATGAGGATGGCAACCTTAACAAAGTTCCGGTGCCCATGCATTACGCGTACCTCTTCGTGGCGGCGGCAGTGATTGGCTTGTTTACGATCACCGGGCTGGCAGGATCGTACTCCCGGATGCTGATCAAGACGGCGCGCTTCAATCAGTTGCGCCAGGACCACTCGGCGTTGCAGAAGGACTATGCGCATCTTGAAGAAGCCTCACGAGAGAAGGACGTCCAGGCAGCTTCGCTGGGCTCGCTCGCGAACGAGATCTCGGCTTTGTACGGTTTGACGGCGAGCAAGCTTGCGATCCCGATGAGCCGCGTGACCGGCAGGGTGGGATCCAAGCATGCTGCAGCAGTGGCCGAAGCGGTTGCGAATACGCCTCTGACCGAGACGGCGAGCCTAGGCGATAACGGCTATTACAAGTCTGTGGATGCCTTTTACTCGTTGCGAAACCAGGCCATGAGTGGAACCGCGGTGAGAGCGCTGAGCGGAATCAATCGCCCGGGGTATGGTCTCGGATCCAATGCGCTTGGGGGCTTTTCGCCGTTGGATCAGGAGGCTGCCGCCTACGTTCCTTCGTTATGGCCGGTGATGGGCCCGATTACGAGCAGCTTTGGACAGCGTGAAGATCCCATTCTTGGCAACGGCGAGGGAGAGTTCCACAAGGGACTCGATATCTCCGCCCCGAACGGGACGCCGATTCGCGCGACCGGAGACGGTGTGGTGAAGTCGGCGCAGATGGAGAACGGTTACGGGCGGGAGGTTACGCTCGACCACGGCCACGGCGTCGAGACGCTGTACGGTCATATGTCCGGGTTTGCGGTTATGCCCGGGCAGACGGTGACACGCGGCGAGGTGATCGGCTATGTGGGGCACAGCGGCCGTGTGACCGGCGCGCATCTGCACTATGAGGTTCGGATACGGGATACGGCGGTGAATCCTCATAAGTACCTGCGAATGACGATGGCCGATCTGGGCGGTACGGAGGCCCCTGTTGTTCCCGCGACTGCGGGTGCAGCTATGGGACCTGCGAAGGCTGCCGGGCAGGATCGCTGAGCCAGCAAGACTACTGAGCTTGCATAATTAGAAAGACTGGAAAGGCAGGCGCTGGCAGCCTGCCTTTTCTCTTGCGTAAAAGTCCGATATCGCTGGTGAAAACCATGTAGAGTAGGGCTACCGACCGAGGCAGGCTGTGATTTGTGCTGGGCTCTGCTCGTCGATCTCTTCGTGCGAGGAAAAGTGGTGATGACGAGACATGGCCTGCGAGGTCTATGGGTTGCGATGGTGCTGGCAGCGATTGCACCGTATGGTTTGGCTCAGGGAAAGCCCATCGCCGGAGAGAACACGGATTACTCCAGCTCGTTGAACAAGGCCGATCGCGTGGAGTGGTTTCGCGACCAGGGCTTCGGCTTATTTATTCATTGGAGCGTGGACAGTCAGTTGGGGGTGACGATCAGCCACTCGCTGGTGGGAGCATCGCCCGAGTATACGGAGCGATTTTTCAAGGAGCTTCCGGAGACGTTTAATCCAACCCGCTTTGATCCTGACGAGTGGGCTCGGCTGGCGAAGCTGGCCGGTGTGCGGTACGTGGTTTTTACAGCGAAACACCACTCTGGTTTTGGGATGTATGCGACGGAGACGACGCCGTTCAATATTATGAACACGCCCTTCCACCGGGATATTACCTCCGAGGTGTTGAAGGCGTTTCGGGCGCAGGGAATAGCGCCGGGGCTGTACTTTTCGCCGGACGATTTCTACTGGCTGCATAAGAACAACAAGCTGATTCAGCGTGGCGTGCCGGAGGTACAGCCGAGCCATAACCCCGGGTTGCTTGACTATGACAGCGCTCAGGTCAGCGAGTTGCTGACGCACTACGGGCCGATCAATGTGATTTTTTTCGATGGCGAGGCGACGGCTCTGCGGCAGGTGGCATGGAAGCTGCAACCGGAGATTGTGGTGACGCGTGGAGCGATGAGGACTCCGGAGCAGACGATTCCAGGACAGATCTTCGATGAGCCCTGGGAGTCATGCATTACGACGGGCGAGGCGTGGCAGTACCAGCCACAGAACGAGCGCTACAAGACGGGCCATCAGCTGATTCGGCTGCTGATTGAGACTCGGGCTAAGGGCGGAAATCTTCTATTGAACGTCGGGCCGAAGCCGAATGGAGAGCTGGCGATCGAGCAGGAGGAGCGGCTGCGTGAGCTGGGTCTGTGGATGTTCGTGAACTCGGAGGCGATCTATGGAGTGAGGCCCTGGGTGATTACGAACGAAGGCGATGTCTGGTTTACGAAGAAGAAGGATTCGAGCGCGCTGTATGCGATTGTCGATCCTGCGACTCCGTGGAAGCTGGGCGAGTGGAAGGATGTGGTGCTGCACTCGGTGAAGGCGACGGCGAAGACAGAGGTGAGTGTGCTGGGGGCCAATGGCGAAGTGCTGGAGTATGCGCCGAAGGTGACACCGAAGACGACCTTCCGCATGGAGAGCGACGGCCTGCACATTCACACCATGCGCTCGCAGCGGTTGCAGGACAACAAGCAATGGCCGAACCCTGTGGTGCTGCGTGTGACGAATGTAGAGCCGGCATTGGTTCCGCCAAGGGTGCAGACGACGGAGTACCGGTGGGACGCGGCGTCGGGGAGTTATCACCTGGAGGGCGATCTGCTCGATATGGGAGGAGCGGCTTCGTTGCAGGTTGGATTTGAATATCGATCGATTGATGGAGAGGATATTCACGCGCGTACGGCACCGTGGATCGCCATGCCGGTCCAGACAGTGAATCATGCAGGGAAGTTTTCCGCGGAGCTTACGGGCTTGCCGGTTGCGGGCCACTATGAATTTCGAGCTGTGGTGCGGCATCCACTTCTGACTCTTTATGGCTTGGAAAAGACGTTGCGCAAGTAATGAAAACCAGGGCGATCTTGAGAGATGGGAGGTTTCTCCCTGGTTTTCCTCAGAAGTTTTAGATTTCTCTTGCGAGGACGAAGCTTCCTCTGCTTACACTTGTGCATCTTTTGTGTTAGTGGCAGGTTACAAATGAAGTCCCTATAGTCACAGAGGGTCTTCTGAGGGTTCATCTTCCCAGCTCGGGATGTGATCCGCCAAAGGATTCCAATACTCGCCAGTTGAGCTTTTTTTGCGGAGCGGAATCGATCGTATGGGCCAAACATCAGCCTCCTATCGAAAGGAAATACGGGAGTTGGACCAGTCGATCTCTCTGTCAGAGATAATCTCCGCTCTTTCGTTTGCGATTGAATTAACCGATGGCACCATGCATGGCCATGCCATGAGGAGTTGCCTTCTTGGTTTGCGAATCGCCGATGAGGCAGGCTTTACAGCCGAGGAAAAGAGCAGTCTCTACTATGCCCTGCTGTTGAAGGATATCGGCAACGAAGAGATGATCGGTCTGCGATGCGATCGTGGCGCAAGCATCATCAGCAAACTGGGCATGGGTAAGCTGGCCG
>Ga0268266_10005947_pt1 | contig 11280 bp, 10 predicted proteins | sample KBSS13metaG_FD_190356 | JGI IMG/M metagenome (GOLD analysis project Ga0268266, IMG submission 190356) | Switchgrass rhizosphere microbial communities from Kellogg Biological Station, Michigan, USA - KBS S1-3 metaG (SPAdes) (version 2) | ecosystem: Host-associated > Plants > Roots > Rhizosphere... | reverse complement strand
TCGACATTTGAACGTGCGCTTGCCGGTCAGAACCTGCCAGTACCTGCCGCCTCGACCAGCCGGTCGCTCGGCGCTCGCACCAGCCCTGCTTCGTGCATCTTGCGCAAGATGCCGACGACCTCGCTCAGTCCGCGCGTCTCGGCATAATGCATCAAGCCGCCGCGCCAGCGGGGAAACCCGTAGCCATGGATCTGCACCAGATCGATGTCGGCGGGCCGCTTGGCAATGCCTTCGGCGAGAATGCGCGCGCCCTCATCGATCATGGGAAAGACGATGCAGTCGGCGAGGTCGTCCATCTCAAAGCGCCTTGCCGGATGTCGCCGGGCTTCTTCAGCGATGATCGCTTCAACCACTTCCGATGGTTTTGGCGTACGCGCGCCCGGCGTGTAGTCGTACCAGCCGCCGCTGGTCTTCTGGCCGAGCCTACCTGCTTCGAACAAGCGGTCGCCGATCGGCGCGAACGGCGCTTCGCCGCGCTCCCGCGCCGCCTTGCGCTGCATGCCGGCGATGTCCAGCCCGGAAAGGTCCTGCACCTCGAACGGCCCCATGGCGAGGCCGAAACCGCGCATCGCGGCATCGATCTCGGCCGGGCGCACGCCGGAAAGCAGCAGGCGTTCCAGGACCGGCCGGTTGTTCTTCAGGATGCGGTTGCCGATGAAGCCGTCGCACACTCCGGCCAGGACCGGGATCTTGCCCAGGCTGCGCGCCAGCGCCAAGCCGGTCGCAACGACGTCCGGCGCGGTCGCCGAAGCGGGCACGATCTCGAGCAGCTTCATGATGTTTGCAGGACTAAAGAAGTGCAGGCCCAGAATGCGCTCCGGCAATCTTGTAGCCGCAGCGATGGCATTCGGGTCGAGATAGGAGGTGTTGGTGGCCAGCACGGCATCCGGGCGGCAGGCGGCATCCAACTGCTCGAACACCGCACGCTTGACTGCGAGGTCTTCGAAGACCGCCTCGATGACCAGATCGACGTTCGCCAGGTTTTTGTAGTCCGTCGTTGGTTCGACGCCAGCCATCCGCTCGGCGCGCTGCGTTTCGGTGAGGCGCCCGCGCTGCACGCCGCCGTCGAAGATGCGTTCGAGATTGGCGACACCGCGCTGCAACGCTGCATCATCACGCTCGACCAGCACGACCGGCAATCCGGCATCGCGTAGGGCTGCGGCAATGCCCGCGCCCATCGTGCCGCCGCCGATGACTGCCGCCTTGCGGATGGGGCGGCTGGTTATGCCGTCATATTCCGGCGGACGTGGCGCGGCACGTTCGGCGAAGAAGACATGCCGCAATGCCTTGGCCTGGTCCGACCCACGCAAATCCAGAAAAGTCTGGCGCTCGAAGGCCATCGCCGCGCCGAAATCGGTTTCGGCGGCGTTGCGCAAGCTGGCCAACGCCTTCAGCGGCGCGACCTCTCCCCTCGCACGCCTGGCGATGGCCTTCTCCTGCTCGGCCCAGAATGCCGGTTCAGCCTTTTGGGCCGAACGTTGCGACAGCGGTTCAGGCAAAGGCGACGACAAAGCTGCCCGTGCGAAATCAACGGCGCCGTCGCGAAGATCACCCTCGACAATTGTATCGATAAGGCCGATCGCTTTCGCGCGAGAGGCGGCCACTGGTTTGCCACTTGTCACCATCTCCACCGCATCGGCTACCGGAACCAGTCTCGGCAATCGCGCCGTGCCGCCAGCGCCGGGGATGATGCCAAGCGTCACCTCGGGCAGGCCGAGCTTCGCCGAGGCGACGGCGACACGCCAGCGGCAGCCGAGAGCCACTTCCAGGCCGCCGCCGAGCGCAGTGCCGTGGATAGCGGCAACCCACGGCTTCGCCGCCGCTTCGATGCGCGCGATCAACTGCGGCAGATGCGGCTCCAGCGGCGGCTTGCCGAACTCGGAAATATCAGCGCCGGCGATGAAGGTTCGGCCTTCGCAGATGAGAACGACCGCACGTACGCTGCTGTCGAGGTCGAGCGTTTCCACCGCATCCCACAGGCCTTGGCGGACTGCCTGGCTCAGCGCATTGACGGGTGGGTTGTCGATCACGACGATGGCGACATCGCCCCGCTTCTCGATACGAACGGCCATGTATCTATCCTCCTCGACCCAACGTTTCTGCGGGCCATTCTCAATTCTCGTCAGTGGTCCGTTCGTCGCCGACTCTGGTTTCGTCGAGTCCGAGGCATGGATTCGCGACCCTTCCGCTACACTTCGTTCCGCTACAGGCCGGGGATGACGAACTGCATACTCGGTACACGCCAAACATCGACGTTTGAGATTGGCGTTGCCCTACTTACGATCCGTCATCCTCGGCCCGAAACGAAGCGGTAGCGAAGTGAAGGGTCGGGGATCCATGCCCCGGAGTCGACGAAACCAAGGCCGGCACCGAAACTCCATGGCAGATAGCTCAATCCCCTGCCCGTTCCTACCCAAAATTAATTGACCGACCGGACGGATTATGTATAAAGGCAAGTGCGGTTCCGGTAAAGCCGCCTTCCGGGAGGAAACATCTTGTCGCGATCGGACACGATCCTTGCCGCCATGTCGGATGGCGTGCTGGCGCTTACGCTCAATAGACCGGACAAGCTGAATTCTTTCAATGAGGAAATGCACCGCGCGCTGCGAGCCGAGATCGAGCGAGCGCATGCCGACCCCGCTATCCGCGCGGTGCTTCTGACAGGCGCCGGGCGCGCCTTCTGCGCGGGGCAAGATCTAGGCGACCGCGATCCGCGCAAGGCGACCGAGCCGCCAGACCTCGGTCATACCATCGAGACCTTCTACAACCCACTGCTCAGGCTGATCCGCAGTCTTGAAAAGCCGGTGATCTGCGCGGTCAACGGCGTCGCCGCTGGCGCCGGCGCCAATGTTGCGCTCGCTTGCGACATCGTGCTGGCGGCGAAATCCGTAAAGTTCATCCAAGCCTTCGCCAAGATCGGCCTGGTGCCGGATTCCGGCGGCACCTGGAGCCTGCCACGCCTGCTCGGCGAAGCGCGCGCCAAAGGGCTGGCGCTGACGGCGGAGCCGCTGCCGGCCGAAACCGCCGCCCAGTGGGGCATGATCTGGCGCGCGATCGATGACGAGCAACTGATGCCGGAGGCAACGGCGCTGGCGAAAAAACTCGCCGCCGGGCCGACCTTCGGCCTCGGGCTGACCAAGCTGGCCATCCAGGCCGCCGCCGCCAATACGCTCGACCAGCAGCTCGACCTCGAACGCGATTTGCAGCGCCAGGCCGGCCGCAGCGCGGATTATGCTGAGGGCGTCGCCGCCTTCCTCGACAAGCGGCCGGCGGAGTTCAAGGGCCGATGAGCGTCGACTTCGGGGATCCGCTGGCCGTAGCGAAGGCGTCCGCCGCAGCCATGTGGCAGGACGACAATGCGTCGCAGCAACTCGGCATGTCGCTGGATAATGTCGGCATCGGCGTGGCGACTGTATCCTTCACTGTCGAGAAGCGCATGACCAACGGCCACGGCACCTGCCATGGCGGCTTCATCTTTTCGCTGGCGGATTCGGCCTTCGCCTTCGCCTGCAACAGCTACAACCAGCGCACGGTTGCGCAGCATTGTTCAGTGACTTTTGTTGCCCCAGCCTTCACCGGCGATAGGCTGACGGCCGTCGCCCGAGAAGTGTCGCGGGCCGGGCGCGGCGGTATCTACGACATCAGGGTGACCAACCAAAGGGGCGAGCATGTCGCCGAGTTCCGCGGCCATTCGCGTACGGTGAAGGGCACACATCTGCCGGTTGCGGAATAGCGCGCAGTTTCGGAGGAGGAGAACAGCATGGAAGATCTTTCGCCTCGTCCCGGCGAGCTCGAGCCGATCGAGACGGCGTCGCGCGACGAGATCGCGGCCTTGCAACTCGAGCGGCTTAAATGGTCGCTCAATCACGCGCATCAGAATTCGCCGCATTACCGGCAGAAGTTCGACAAGGCGGGCGTGCATCCCGACGATCTGAAGACGCTGGCGGATCTGTCGAAATTCCCTTTCACGGTGAAGACCGACCTGCGCGACACTTATCCATTCGGCATGTTCGCGGTGCCGCGCGAGAAGGTGGCGCGCATCCATGCCTCATCCGGCACGACAGGCAAGCCGACGGTCGTCGGCTACACGACAACCGATATCGACAACTGGGCCAGCGTCGTGGCCCGCTCGATCCGCGCCTCCGGCGGGCGGGCCGGCGACATCTGCCACATCGCCTATGGTTACGGTCTCTTCACCGGCGGGCTCGGCGCACACTACGGTGCTGAAAAGCTCGGCTGCACGGTGGTGCCGATTTCGGGCGGCATGACCGAGCGGCAGGTGACGCTGATCCAGGATTTCAAGCCGCGCATCATCATGGTGACGCCGTCCTACATGCTGTCGATCCTGGACGAATACCGCCGGCTCGGCATCGACCCGCGGTCAAGCTCTCTGGCTGTCGGCATTTTCGGCGCGGAGCCGTGGACCAACGCCATGCGCGAGGAGATCCAGCGTGACTTCGACATGCATGCCGTCGACATCTACGGGCTCTCGGAAGTGATGGGACCCGGCGTCGCCAATGAATGCGTCGAGACCAAAGACGGCCTGCACATCTGGGAGGATCATTTTTATCCCGAGGTGATCAATCCCGAGACAGGCAAAGTGCTGCCCGATGGCGAGATGGGCGAGTTGGTGTTCACCTCGCTGACCAAGGAAGCGCTGCCGATCATCCGCTACCGCACCCGCGACCTGACGCGGCTTTTGCCCGGCACAGCGCGCTCGATGCGGCGCATGGAGAAGATCACCGGCCGTTCCGACGACATGATGATCCTGCGCGGGGTGAATGTTTTCCCGACGCAGATTGAGGAGCAGATCCTGAAATGCGCCGGGCTTGGCCCCCATTTCCAGGTCGAGCTGGTCCGCGCCGGGCGGATGGACGACATGATCGTGCATGTCGAGGCGATGCCGGATGCGGCCGGCGCGGAGGCGCGGGTGACTTCGGCCAAGCTGCTGGCGCACCACATCAAGAGCATTGTCGGCGTGACGACCAAGATCAATGTCGGCGATCCTGGCTCGGTCGAGCGCTCGGCTGGCAAGGCCAGACGTATCGTCGACAACAGGCCGAAAGGGTAAGCTCATGGCCCGGACACGCGCGGCGGATTTCGAGGCCAAGCAGCGTAGCATCCTGGATAGCGCGGCGGCCGTGTTTGCGAAGCGTGGCATGGAGCACGCCTCGATGGCGCAGATCGCCAGCGAGAACAATGTGTCGAAGGCGCTGCTCTACCACTACTATCCCAGTAAGGAGCTGCTGATCTTCGACATCGGCCGGACCCATCTGGTGGAGCTGGAAGCAGCGATCCAGGCCGCCGACCGTCCGAACCTGCCGCCGGCCGAGCGGCTGAAACATCTGGTGACTGCGGTGCTGGAAAACTATCGCAACGCCGCCAGCTACCAGCAGGTGCTGCTCAACGGCATGAGTTCTCTGTCGGGCGAACAGCGGGCCGAGTTGCAGCAGATCGAGCGGCGTATCGTCCACAGCTTTGCCGGCATATTGCGCGAGATCAATCCGGAAATCGAGCGCAACCGACCGTTGCTGACGCCCGTCACGATGTCGCTGTTCGGCATGTTGAACTGGCTCTACACCTGGTTCCGGCCGAATGGCCCAATCAGCCGCGAAGACTATGCCGAACTGGTGACGCAGTTGTTGCTCGGAGGGGTCAAATCGATCGGGTAAGGAATCGACCTGTACCACGAGGCTCTACCGCGGCTCCGACGTCATCAAGTCCGAGGTTGGATACCCTAACAAGGTAATCATCCAAACACCCTCAACAGCAGCGAGGTCATCCCCGCGGCAATCAGCGGCAGGGGCAGCGACGAGACAAGCCGTACCATGCTGAAGCGCCAGCCCATCATCGGGATTTCGTAGATCACCACCCGGTGCATGGCGAAGACGGACCATGCTGTCAAAAGTGTGATGAGCTGCACCTGCCCGGCGCCGGCTTCGTAGAGCACAACGACCAGCGGAAAGGACAGGATCGGCCCGCCGGGAATGAAGCCGCCGACAAGCATGGCGATCAGCACGCCGGTGAAGCCTGAGTCCGGGCCGATATGATTGGCCACCATTCCGCCTGGGATAAGCTGGCCGGCAAAGCCGGCCGTCAACACCGCAACGACAATGCGGGGCAAGGTTCTGAGCGCACGGTAGCCGGCCTTCTTCAAGGCATTGAGCGCGGTGGACCGGCCTTTCTTGATCCAGACGAGCAGGCCGAGCACCAGCGCCAAGCCCCAAAGCGCGAGTGTTCCCACCCCTACTTGCCTTCGTCTGTGGGTCTGGATGCCTCGGCTGGCAAGAGCCTGGCGACCAGACCGGCAATGATCGGCAGCGGCATCGAGGCCAGAAACCGCACCGCCGCGAACTCCGCACCCATCAGCGGCACTTCCCACATGAAGACACGCTGCAGGCCCATGGTCGTCCAGGACGTGACATAGGCGACCAGCGCACTGACGCCGGTGCCCGTGTCACGCAGCATGGTGACGAGCGGAAACGAGGTCATCGGTCCGCCCGGCGTCACCGCGCCAGCGGCCGTGGCAATCGCCATGCCTTTCAAGCCCTGTTCCTCGCCCATGTAGCGGCCGAAGAAATCGGCAGGCAAGAGCACCTGGATGAAGCGGGCGATCAGCACCGCTGCGCCAAGTTTGGGAATGAGGAAAAGCACGAGTTCGGAATCGTCGCGCAAGGAGGCTTTGACCGCGTCAACGCCCAGCAGCGAATAGCAGACGACGCCCCCAACAAGGGCCAGCGCGGCGAAGATCAGAAACGACGTGTCGAAGGCATCGCGCCAGAGCGGCTTTTTATCCTCGACCTCATCCACCATCTACAACAAGCCGCCTTCCGCCGGTGTCATCGCTTTGACCGTCCGGCCGAGATACGTTGCCTGGTCGCCATAGAGCAAGCCCTTAACGTCGGCAGCGCTAAGCGTCTTGATGATCTGGTCGACCTGACCGGCCAAGGGCAAGACGAGACCAGCCTTCTGCGCAAGCTCCAGCGTCAGGTCCATGTCCTTCTCCTGCCAGGTGAAGCGCGTATTGTCCCACCGCCGCAGCGTGCCGTTCTGGCCGGGACATTCCAGCAGCACCTCGCGCATGCGCTGCGCGTCGATACCGTAGCGCTTGGCGATCAGCAGCGTCTCGAAATTGGCGACGCAATGCACCCAGTGCAGAAGGTTGTTACAGGCCTTGGCAACCTGACCCGCGCCGAGTGGGCCGACGCGCTGTACGTCGCGGCTGTAACACATCAACGCCGGGCGAACGCGTTCGATGTCGGCCTCGTCACCGCCGCAGAGCGACAGCAGCTTGCCCTCCCGCGCCCCTGACGCACCGTAGACCACCGGAGCATCGACCAGATGTTTGCCGTGTTCGACAACGACCGGTCCGAGCGCGCGCACCGTCTCCGGGCTGATCGTGGCGGCGACGACAATCGTCGCGCCATCGTCGGCATCGGCGCAGAGGTCACGCGTGACCTGCTCGACCTGGGCGTCGGTCGCAACGACAAGGATGAAAACGTCGGCGGATTTGGCCAACGAATTTATGCTGTCATGCGTCGTGATGCCGTTTTCCGCAGCCATGCCGAGACGCGCTGCGCTGACATCGAAGGCGTGAACCTCGAACGATTTTGCCAGGATATGCCTGCCCATGGCGAGACCCATCTCGCCGGTTCCGACAATGCCGATTTTCATGATAATTCTCCGCTCCGTCCAGCACCCCTCATCCGACCTCGCTTCGCTCGGCCACCTTCTCCCACAAGGGGAGAAGGCAAGGCCGCTGCATCAACGACGTTGCCAATCCCCATTGTTGGAGACTGGCCGCGCAGGTGCCGCAATCTGCCTTCTCCCCTTGTGGGAGAAGGTGGCCGAGCGAAGCGAGGTCGGATGAGGGGTGTTCCAGCAGGTCGCTGCTACCCCGCATGCTGGGTGATGGTGTCGATCAGCGCCGGCTGGCCGGCCTTCACCTTGGCGATGGCGCGTTCCAGCGCCGCGCCGATATCCTTCGGGTCCTCGATCGGCCCTTCGGCATACCAGCCGAAACCTCGCGCCAAAGTCGCGAAGTCGGGAGCCGGATCGGAAATATCCATGCCGATATAGGCGCGCTCCACCGGCGTGCCGCGCTGGCGGGCGACCGTGATCTGGTGCTCCCAGTCGTTGTAATAGGCGCGGTTGTTATGCATTACGCACAGGAACGGCACCTTGTGCTTGGCTGCGAACCACAGCGCGCCGACATCGAACATCAAATCGCCGTCTGTCTGGCAGTCGACCACCAGCCGACCCGTGCCCTTGTGCGCCAGCGCTATACCCGTCGCCATGCCGATCTGCGTACCCGTGCCGAGCGCCCGACCCGGCCAGCGATAAGACTTGTCGAAGTCCCAGAGCTTGGTTGCCCATTCCTCGAACGGGTTGGTCGTGAGCACCCAGTCTTCGTTTCTGATCTTGTCCCAAACCTCGCTCGCCAACCGCGCCAGGGTGATGGGCTGTGCGTCCCAATCCTGCATGGCGTCCTCGGCCCATTTCGCGTGCTGGACGTCATGCATCTCTTTCACGGCGGCTGCGCGCTCGGCAACTTTCCTTTGTAGTTTCGCGTCGTCCTTCACGCGCGTCTTGCATATCTTGGTCAGCTCCGGAATGGCGATCGCAGTATCGGCCAGCACGCGCTGCGAGACCTCAGGGAATCGCTGAAAGTCCGTCGCCCACTTCGAGATTTCGATGTCGGCGAAACCAATGTCCAGCCACTCACAATGGCTCGGATAGAGCGGCTTCAGCGTGCGGTTGATGCGGTCGTTGACATGGGTCGGCCGCTCCCAATCGCGGCAGTCGAGCAGCGCGATCAGGTCGGCATCCTTGAATGCTTGTCTGTTCATGCGCATGTCGAGCGGGTGCTTGTTGGGGAAATTCAGCCGCCAATCCATGTCGACCACCGGCGCGCCGAGCGTCTCGGCGAAAGCGATCATGTCGGAAAAGCCGTTGCGGTCGCGCGCCACGAATTGCGGCAGGAGCACCGGCCAGTCTGCTTTCAGCAGACGGTCCGCCGCCTCCTGCAACGCCGCCGGTTCGGGTGCGATGCGGCTCGGCTGTTTCGCCGATTTGATGTCCGGCAGCTTCACCGGAGCTTCGAGCGGCGCTTCCTGGATGGCCGCGTCGTAGCACATATAAATCGGGCCTTGCGGCTCGGTCATCATGATCGAATAGGCGCGGGCAAAGCTGTCGACGACGCCGTCGAAACCGCCCGGCTGATAGTCCCATTTGACATAGTCGCGTACCGCCGTGCCCTGCACATTGGCGGTATGCTGCCAGTCGACGCGTGGCCGGCGCTTGGCCTCGTCCATGGGTCCGGTCGCCCCGATGACAAACACAGGCGCACGGTCGGTGTAGGCATAATAGATGCCCATGGTCGCATGCAGCAGGCCGACCAGATTGTGCACGATCACCGCCAGCGGCTGGCCGGTCGCCTTGGCATAACCATGCGCGATCTGCACCGCGATCTTCTCGTGCTGGCAAAGCAGCATCGGCGGATCGTCATTGTTGTGATTGACCAGCGAGTCGTGCAGCGCGCGGTAGCTGGCGCCGGGGTTCAGCGTGATGAACGGAAACCCGTATTGCTTGATCATGTCGGCGATGACGTCCGACTGCCAACCCAGCGTCTCGTCTTTCTGTTCGGTTACCGAATTCGACTGCGTATCCATATCCATCCCGTAAATGACAAAACAAAACGACCGGCGTGGTGGGCGCCGGTCGCGGGCCTCCGGCCCTATTCCTTCTTCATCATCTCCTTGAGGAAGACGACGAGATCCGGCGACGGCTGCATGGCGGCTGCGACCGCATCAGCCACCGGCTTGCCGGCGAGCGGTTCGACCGGTATTTTGAGCCCCTTGGCCTTTTCCAGGAACTCAGGGTCCGAAGTCGCCTTGCCATAAGCATCGACGAGCGCCGCGACGCGGTCGGCCGGAATGCCAGGCGGGCCGGCTGTCAGGCGAGCGATCTTGGCTTGCGACTCGATCAGCGCGATCACCTTCTTTGCCTCGTCGGTTTGGGCGAAGCTGCTGAGCTGCGGCGCGTCGGTCTGCGAGCCGCCGATCTGGGCGATGAACTTGCCATTACCCTCGGCAATGAATTTCTCCCAGGTGGAGCGGAAGCCGATGACGCCCTTGACCTCGCCGCGACGCATGGCGAGCTGGTCCTCGTTGCCGCCATAGCCGTCGATGATCTCGATCGGCAGGTTCATCGCCTTGGCGAGCATACCGGTCTCGACCGTCGCCGCGCTGCCGCGCCCGGCGGCGGCAAACTTGATCGTTTCCTTGGAACTCGCCAGTTGCTCGAAACTGTCGATGCCGGATTCCTTCGACATCACAATCACGCGCGGGTCGGACGAAACCTTGCCGATCCAGGTCATCTTGGTGAAGTCGAATTTCGCGCCAGGATCGCCTGCGAGCTGGCCGTAGATCAGGCCGGTATTGAACGTGCCAAGCGTGAGGCCGTCCGGCTCGGATGCATAGATGTAGTTCGTGCCGATCAGATGGCCTGCGCCCGGCATGTTCTGCACGACGATGGTCGAGCCCGGCAGGTGCTTCTGCATGTATTCGGCGACCAACCGGCCATTGGTGTCGTAGCCGCCGCCGGGGTCGGTGGCGACGATGTAGGTGATGGTCTTGCCATCGAAAAAGGCAGCGCCCTCCTGTGCGGATGCGGGCGCTGCCAACATGCCAATAGCGCCGATGACGGCGCCCAGTCTGAAAAAGGTTCTCACGCGAAAGCCTCCCTGCATTCGTGTTCCCTTTGCTGTTTCCGCCGCGATCGTCACCGCGAACGGCATGTAAGCCGGAGCCGCGGTGCGGCTCCGGCAATCTCCATCACTCGCGTTTGGCGTTCTCCTTGAGAAACGCCACAACATCGGGGCTTTGCTGCAAGGCGTTCGACACGCCCGCCGCAACGGCGTCGCCAATGCCGGGATCGATCGGCAGCTTCAGCGCCTTTGCCTTCTCGAGAAATTCCGGATCGGCGGTCGCCTTCTGGTAAGCTTCCTGCAACGCCTTCAGGCGGTCGGCCGGAATACCGGGCGGGCCGGCAGTCAGGCGGGCGATGTTCGCCTGCGATTCGATCAGCGCGACGACCTTTTTCGATTCATCATTGGTGGCCAGCGCGCTGAGCTGCGGTGCATCTGTTTCGGTGCCACCGATCTGCGCGATGAACTTGCCATAGCCCTCGTCGACAAATTTCTGGAAAGTCGAGCGGAAACCGACGACACCGGCAACCTCGCCGCGGCGCATGGCGAGCTGGTCCTCATTACCGCCATAG
>Ga0268266_10005945_pt1 | contig 11283 bp, 8 predicted proteins | sample KBSS13metaG_FD_190356 | JGI IMG/M metagenome (GOLD analysis project Ga0268266, IMG submission 190356) | Switchgrass rhizosphere microbial communities from Kellogg Biological Station, Michigan, USA - KBS S1-3 metaG (SPAdes) (version 2) | ecosystem: Host-associated > Plants > Roots > Rhizosphere >... | reverse complement strand
TGTCAATGCGTGGCTGACGTCCAACGATCTCGGCTATCCCGCTTCCCTCTGGGACGACGTGCCAAAATCGACGAAGGTTACGCAGGATGTGGTCAACCGCCCCGGCTGGATTGTCGAGAATGCCCCCGTGCCGCTCTCCGGCGTGGCAGCGGCGTCAAAGTCGATCGGGCTGGACAAGGCTGTGGAGATCGCCCGGGGACTGGGCATAGCGCCCGGCTTCAGCATGGCCCTGCCCTCCGACGAAACCGGCGTCTTCACCGCCTCGATCTTCCCCAAAGATCTTTCGAAGGAACGTACCGTTCATATCGACCAATATTCCGGCAAGCCGCTGGTCGATCTTTCCTTCGATCAATATCCGGCGCTCGGCAAGGCAATCGAATGGGGCATCAACGTCCATCAGGGACAGGAATGGGGCCTCTTCAACCAGCTGCTCATGCTGGCGACCTGCATTGCCATTGTTCTCAGCTGTGTGACCGCAGTCGTGATGTGGTGGAAACGCCGGCCCGCCGGTCGTCTCGGCGTACCGCCCATGCCGCCCCAGAGGTCCGTCTACATCGGATTGTGGCTGATCGCGATCGCCTTCGGCGCCGCCTTTCCGCTGACGGGTCTCGCCGTCGTCGCCATGCTGCTGGCCGATCAGACCGTCATCCGCTTTGTGCCGCCGCTGAAACGCTTTTTCTCATGAAAGGCTGCGCGGCAGGGCCTGCCGCGTGACAGCATTCAAATCCCAGGAGGAAACCGATCATGACTCGATTTACCAGCCATTTCGTCGCCGCCAGCCTCTGCCTTGCCGCTCCCGGATTGGCTTTCGCCTCGGAGGTAACGCTTGGAAATCTCAAGATCGCCGCTGCCTATGTGCGAGCCATGGTGCCGGGCGCCGAGGTCGGCGGCGGCTACGTGAGCATCACCAATTCCGGCAGAACCGACGACCGGCTGATCGCAGCCAGCTCGTCGAGAGCTGTCAAAGTCGAGGTCCATGAGATGAAGATGGACAAAGACGTCATGGTCATGCGCCAGCTTGCCGGCGGTCTGCCGCTGCCCGCCGGCAAGACCGTCGACCTGAAGCCCGGCAGCTATCACCTCATGTTCATGGATGTCATCGATCCGTTCAAACAGGGCGAGACGATCAGAGCGAGATTGACCTTCGAAAAAGCCGGCTCCATCGATGTCGATTTCCCTGTGGGTTCGGCGGTCGCCAGCAAGGCGGACAACGGAGGCGAGCATGCCAACGCAGCTGAATGAACGGCGTGGCGGCAGCCGCGCCTCTCTTCGCGCCAAAGAGGAAAAGGCGATGTTCACGAAGGAATGGTCGGTCCCCGCGATCCTGACGGTCTTCCTGCTGAGCGTCTGCGGCTTGATCGCCTACTTCACGTGGAGCCTGATGCCACCGACGAAGGCGGCTGAGGACCATATCGGCGGCGCCTTCAACCTCATCGACGACCGGGGCCAGCCCGTTACCGCACAGGCGCTCAAGGGCCATCCATCGCTCATCTACTTCGGCTACACCCATTGCCCGGACGTCTGCCCGACCACGCTGTTCGAGATGGCCGGCTGGCTGAAGACGCTCGGCCCGGAAGCCGACAAGCTGAAAGCCTATTTCTTCTCCGTGGATCCTCAGCGCGACACGCCGGAGGTCATGCACAAATACACCGGCAATTTCACCGATCGCATCATCGGCGTCACCGGCGACCCGACGGAAATGCAGAAAGCCATCAAGGACTGGCGCATCTATGCCAAAAAGGTGCCTTCGCCCGATGGCGACTACACGATGGATCACACCGCCTCGGTCCTCCTCGTCGATGCCGACGGCAGTCTGCGCGGCCTGATCGCCTACGGAGAGGACAAGGACGTCGCTCTGCAAAAAATCCGCAACCTTCTGAAATGAGCGGCCGCAAGCCGCTCCGCACATTCCCCTAGGCAGCAATCCGAACGGGATATTCCAGGCGACATCAGCCGCCGCCAGAACCTGCCGCGGCCCCTCTGCGGCGCCTCAATGCAAAAGGAAGACCGACATGCACCGGATGAAGAAGCTTCTCCTCATTGCGGCCACGGCCAGCATCGCTCTCGCAGGCCACGCTTTCGCGCACGCCCATCTCAAGTCCTCCGTTCCCGCCGCTGACAGCACCGTCAAGCAGGCACCTTCGGAACTCGACCTCACCTTCAGCGAAGGCTTGAACCTGAAGTTCAGCGGCGTGACCGTGACCGGCCCGGACAAGACGGTCGTCAAGACCGGCGCTGCCACGCTGATGGATGGCGACGCGACGCTGATGGTGCCGGTGAGCGACAAGCTTTCCTCCGGCAAATACACCGTGCAATGGCACGCGCTGTCGACGGATGGTCACAAGACCAACGGCAGCTACAGCTTCACCATAACGCCGTGATCCATTATCCCCGGAGCGATTTGACAGCCCGCTCCGGGGACGAAAGCCAGACACGGCAAATGGACATGATAGACGTTGCCAACTATCCGAACACGCATTTCCTGACGAAATGCAGCCAGCTGTCGTTGCGCCGAACGGTCACCCGCGGCAGGCCGAACGGATCGTCGCTCGGACGCGCCCTGCCTCGCCGCGTCGTGGTCGCCGCATTATAGCCCGCCTCATAGGTCAGCACCCGATCAAGCGGCGTCTCGTCGCCATAGGGAAAGCAGAAGGACGAGACGCCCTCGTCAAGCAGATCCTCAAGCAAACCGCGCGAATGCGAAATCTGGCGACGCGCCTCCTCCATCGGCAATTGCGGAAGATGGACGTGGTCAAGCGTGTGCGAGCCTACTTCGTGCCCGAGACTGCTCCACCGGCGCAGTTGCTCAATCGACATGCAAGGGGCAGGCGCCACGCCAAGCGGCGCGTCCCAGGTATTGCCGCCGCCGATCTGGTTCACGACCACGAAATTCGTGGCAGTGAAGCCGAACTCCTGCAGCACCGGCAGGGCATTCTCATAGACGTTCAGGTAGCTGTCATCGAAGGTGATTGCGGCAACCTTGCCGGCCTTCGCTCCCGTAATGTAAGGCAGCGCCTCACGCAGCGATAATCCCTGAATTCCAAGCCTTTTCAGCCATTCCATCTGGCGATGGAAAGCTTCCGGATGGACGACCATGCTTCTGAACGGCGCCTTGCGCGAAGGCGGCACCGCAATCTGATGATAAGCGAGGATTGGAACGGCCAAGTTTGATCTTCTCAGATGGAGCGGCGCGAACGCAGCGCAATTCTTGCACGATATAGCGGCCGCAGCACCTCCCTGGAAAGCCTCTCCATCAACGTCTTGCGGCTCTTGATGGTGCTTCCGCCAAGCTGCGAGGATATCTCATGCACACCACCAGGCAAAACCGCAAGTGGCGATATCTGCGTGAACCAGCTCATCTGCACGGTCGTATCAACCGGCCGGTCGAAATGGGTGGTAGCGCTAAGCAGACGAATAGCCGCATCACGGCTCACAAGCTGCGCCACCATGCCCAGACCGATACGATCGGGCTGGATGACGCTGGTCTGGCCCTGGCTCAGAATGCACTTGCCATGTTCCTTGCCCATCCGGAAAGGGAAGCGGACGAACGCACGCGGCTTGAGACAGGCCTTGGCGGCTGCAAAGGCGGCATGAAAGGAGTCATCGATGTCCACATCGTCTTCGAAGATCAGGCCGGCATCGATGCCCTGCTCGACAATGGCAGTCCATGCCTTCCGATGCGACAGGAAGCATGCGATCTCGCCGATGCTCAGGGCAAAGGGATAATACGGCTTGTGCAGTCGCCGACGATATACCCGCTCTATCTCGGCGTCGGTCAAGGCGCTACCGTCGACCGCCTCTATGATTTCGCTCGGAACCGGAAGCTTCGCCGCGAGGCTTTCGACCTGTGGCATGCGGTCGCGAGCGCGATCAAGATGGATGATGAAGCCGCGGATGACCGGTTGGTTCGGCTCATCCAGGATGGCGCCAACCGGATTGGGAACGTGATCGAAGTCGAATCCCGCATGAGATCTTTCGAGCGGCATCGCCGAAGACGGGCTGAATTCGTGAGTTTGCATAAGAGATACCTCGGTGTCGTCTGTCACGAGGCTGTAGCAATCGTGAATGAGCGCGGGCTTAGGCAAACCTGAGGCCAAACTGAAAACTATTATTTTCAATCATTTGCATGGTGAAGGCGGCGCTAGACGAGCACGCTCACGCGACCGCTTGCGATCCTGTCTTCGACCCAGCTGCGTTCGTTGAGCCAAGCATGGCGTTTCCATCCCTCCCAGCTGAATCCGCACAGTTTCACGTCCCATTCGCGGGCGGGCAACAGCGAAAGAACATATCGGATGCCAAAGAAGCCGGTGCTGGGGAAAACCTCGCACATCCTGCGTTCCGGCACGCCGAGCTCCGAGCAGCCGTCGATGTAGAACTGGGGTGGCATTACCCGAATCTCCTTGCCGGCGGCGCCGACCAATTCGATCGTTCGCATCGTCCAGTCGCTGCGCCTGCCCTTCAGGCGCGAGAGGAAATTAGGCTTTGGGTGATATTTGCGGATGATCTCGGGATGATAGGCAAGCACGACCTCTTTCGCGGCCTTGAATGTGGCGCTTGCCAGAAAATTCGGATCGGTCAGTCGACGCTGCATCGGCTTGCTCGAGGCCGCGAGCATGAGAATATCCGTGCGCGAGCCGCTCATGCCGATAGACGCCTTGGGCTCGTTGAAGCGCATTGCAAATTGCGCACTGTCCACAATCTCAGACAGGTCGCGAGTAAGCTCGCCATTGCCGACGATGATTGCCGTCTTTCGGTTCAATTGTGAATATCCAGCCCTTTTCAGCCTGTCGGCCTAACCTCGCCGAATGACGCGAAACTGAGCAGTGGATGACGCGGGAATGAATAATCTCTGACACGAACCTGAAAGTCGACGTACTGTCACCCGCGGGCAACAGCGGCGTTGACTGCAGCTATCTCATCGATACGTCGGTGCGGGATTGCCCAGCCGATGCCTTGCGGATCGACGGCCCTCGATCTGATGTCATGCTTGAGATTGAATGGAAGCCGAACAGGCTTCCAAGATCGCTGAGCGGAGAGACCTCCGCCTACTCGACCGAGTTGAACTTCTTCACCTGAAGGAAGTTCACAGCCGAACCGCTGAAGCGTTCCGGATCGATGGAAGCCGTCTGCACCTTGAAGCCATCGGTATAGACAGCCGTCGGCTGGGCGCGAAGGGTCGGGCTCACGAAACGCGGCGCCTTGACCGGGCGGTTAATGATTTCGACGCGGGCCTTGGCAATCGCCCACTGGGAAATCATCTTCTCGGTCAGCTTCGGTTCAGTCGTCACCGTGGCCCGGCCGGCATCAGCTTGGGCTGCGTCCTGCTTGTTCGGACGGCCTCCCTTGGCCGCGATACCGACGGCAATCGCGCGCTCCTGCGGCACCGGTTCGAAGCTGTCATTGAAGCGACGGCTGCTGGCCTTGACCTCATTCTGGATCGGCGCCAGCGCGGCCACCTGCATCGGCATGCGTTGCGCCGGCCGCTGCTGCGGCAGAACCGCCGCGATCGCCTGCATGGCATCATTGCCGGCAGCCACACCATTCGCAGGGGCAACCTGATCCTTGGATGCAACATTGTTAAGCGGCGCACTCACCGGGACCGCAGCACTCGGATCCGGCCGATCGGGGCGGCTCTGCTCAAGAGCTGCGATGACGGACGGAGAGAGCGTACCCGCATCTGCCTGATCGTCGATCGCTTCCTGATCGGCATCCGCAGAGGCCAACAGGCTTTCGGCAACTTCGGGGCGCTCTGCCGGGACAGGGACGGCGGCGACCTGGCCGCTCATACCGGCGTCGACGGAGGCCGCCTCGGCATCGCCAGGGACGCGGCGGTCAAGCAAGGACGGCACGGGCACGCGATAGGAACGAAGATCGGCATATTGCTGCGACTGATCGTCCGCAGTCGGCATGGCCGCCGCAAGCGCATCCTGAGCGGCGTTATGCGACGACGACGATACGAGAGCGGAAGCAACGTCGCTGCCAGCAGGCTGATTGCCGAAGGCCGGGCGAACCTGCGGAACCGGAGCGTTTATGCTGGCAACCTGAACCTGGGCGGGCGCAGGGGCCGCGCTATCGTCACCCTCGTCGGCCGCGGACGGAGCCGGCTGGCTCTTTCCAGAAACCGAAGCAACAGCCACCGGCGCCGCGCCCTCATCTGCATTGTCCTCCGCCTCATCCGCACCGCCACCGCCAAAGAGACGGGCGAAGAAACCACGGCGAGACGACGAGGAACTGGCGATCTGGATATCGGACGACATGCGGCGCTTATAATCGGCAACGGCCTCCTGATAGCCCGGCAACGGTCGACCATCAGCAGGGATATGCATGGTCTTGCCATCCGGGAACAGGCGAACGAGATCCTGGCGATCCATGCGCGGCCATGCGCGCACGCCGCCGACGTCCATGTGCACGAAGGGCGAACCCGAGGTCGGATAGTAGCCTACGCCGCCCTCCTGGAGCTTCATGCCGAGCTCGCGCAGCTTGGTGAGCTTGACGTCCGGAATATAGAAATCCATCGCGTTGCCGAGCATATGCTGGCTCTTCTTGGCAACGCCCGTATGGGCCGATCGCGTGCGCAGCATCTCGTTGGTGCCCGGCGAACGGAATCCGCAGACGACGTAGATGAATTCGTGCGAACCGCTTTCGCGGTAGACTTCCCAGATCAGGTCGAACAGGCGCGGATTCATCTTGGTCGGCTGGTTCTTACGCCAGTCGCGCAGGATACGGTTCAGCTTTTCCAGACCGTCCGGATCGAACTTGCCGTTGCGCTTGTAGGTGATGACGGCCTTTTCGCCGGTATGGACGTAATAGATCTTCAGGCTGCGGGTTTCGCCCCCTGCCTGGGAAGGAGTGCCGACGAAAACAGGCGTGGAAACAGCCAAAGCAAGGAGGCCAACGGCTACTACCTTGGCCACCTTGCTAAATAGATCAGAGCACGCAGAATGCCAGCTCAAGCTATTGCGCTTGGTATTTCCACTCAGATTCGGCAATTCGATCCCCGTCCGACAGACAATGTCGCATCGTGTTCCAAATGGCTGTCAATTGCGGTGACACGATGGCAAAAATGCCACACATGGTCGCCCTCTTCATACATGGTGAACGATGCACTAACAAGTGCTTTACGACGGGTAACAAAATATGCTTGCCTAAATGTTAAGTCAGTGCTCATGCAGCGTTTTTTTGCGGATCATCCGGATCTATCCCGTAATCCTTCAACTTCCGATAGAGAGTTGAGCGCCCGATTCCGAGTTTTCTTGCTACCTGACTCATCTGGCCCCGATAGAATTTGAGGGCAAATCGGATCAGCTCCTCTTCGACATCTGCCAGTTTTCTGACGTCTCCGGATATGTTGGTACTGACGATGACGTTGTCTGAAGCAGTGGCGGACTCATCGACCGCAGGAAGCGGTAAGGTTGCAGTTGTAGCCGGTGAAAAGGCGCGCACGCCGCGCTCGCCTCTCTCGCCAACGGCCTCCATCTGCGAATTATCCACAACTAAGGTTGGATGCTCGGCGGCAAAATAACCGGGCAGTTGAGCGGCGATCTGCGGGAAGTCCGTGTCCTGCAGCTCCGATCCTTCGGCCAGGACGACGGCGCGGAAGACGGCGTTTTCGAGCTGGCGGATGTTGCCCGGCCAGTCATAGGCCGTCAGCAGAGCGAGCGCGCTGTTGCTGATCGAAAGCGGATAGTCGAGCTTCTGTTCGAGCGCAAAGCGATCGGCGAATGCGCGCGCGAGATGCGGAATATCCTCCTTGCGACGACGCAGGGCCGGCATGGTGATCGGGAAGACGTTGAGGCGATAATAGAGATCCTCGCGGAAGCGCCCGGCCTTGACCTCTTCGATCAGGTCCTTGTTGGTAGCGGAGATCAACCGGACATTCACCTTCTGCGCGACGCGCGCGCCGACCGTCTCGATTTCCCCCTGCTGCACGGCGCGCAGCAGCTTGACCTGGACTTCCAGCGGCAGGTCGCCGATCTCGTCGAGGAACAGCGTGCCGCCGTCCGCTTCCATGAACTTGCCGACATGGCGCTCGGCCGCGCCCGTGAACGCGCCCTTTTCATGCCCGAAAAGGATGCTCTCGACCAGATTGTGCGGGATGGCACCGCAATTGACCGTTATGAACGGCTTGCCGGCACGATCGCTGGCGGCCTGGATGGCACGCGCCACGAGCTCCTTGCCAACCCCGGATTCGCCTTCCAGCACGACTGGAATGTTCGATTGCGATGCACGATGCGCAAGATCGATCACCCGCATCATCGCAGGACTTGCCGAGACGATGTCGTCGAACGTGATCGCGCTCGAGCGGGACCTGCGCCCGGCGCGGGCCTTCGCCTCGCGCTGATCGAGCTTCAGGGCATTGACGATCGAAGCCGAGATGCGCTCGGGAGACACGGGCTTTACGACGAAATCGAAAGCGCCGGCCCGCATGGCCTGCACCACGGTGTCGATACCGCCCTGTCCCGTCTGCACGATGACGGGCAGGTCGATACCCATGTCGTTCAGAGCGCCCAGAAACTCGATGCCGTTCATTTCGGGCATCATGAGATCGAGCACGATCACATTGATCTGATCGCTATTGCGCTTCAGAACCTCAAGGCCAAGGCGGCCATTCTCAGCCAGATGAGCAACGTGTCCGTGTCGCTCGATGGCATTCTTCAGCAGACGACGTTGAATCGGATCATCCTCAACAACGAGAACCTGCGCGCCCCCCTTGGCGCTATTATAAACGGTCATTGGTGCCTCACTTCATGCGAAACCTGACGCGAACATTCGCAGAAAGGCTTGAACATGAAGTTTTGCCAAACCATCGCATTTTAATCATTATGACGAATGTACTATCGCCTATGGTTCAACCGTCCGTGCGGGGAAATCAGGCTTGCAGCGTGCTTTCCAGCCGAATAGACACGGACGAACCGGATGTTCCGCAATAAAATGCAGAGGAAATATCGCCCATGAGCCCGACCGCGCTCCATCAATCCCTTAATTTTTCCGCGAGCCAGGCCGCCGCCGGCAGCGCGCTCGGAGACCTGCCCGCCTGGAAGCTCAGCGATCTCTACCCTTCCGCCACGTCGACCGCCTTCACCGGCGATATGGAAAAGGCCGGCAAGACGGCGGTCGCCTTCGAAGAGAAATGGAAGGGCAAGCTTACGGATGCCGCCAGCAAGACCGGCGATGCCGGCATCGGAGCTGCTCTGAAGGAGTATGAGGCGCTTGATGATATCATGGGCCGGCTCGGCTCATTTGCCGGCCTTACCTATTTCTCCAACACCAGCGATCCCGCCAACGGCAAGCTCTATGGCGATGTGCAGACGCGGCTGACGGACTACGCCGCCCATCTCCTGTTCTTCCCGCTGGAACTTAACCGCATCGATGATGCCGCGATGGACGCCTGCATGGCGAACGACCCAGCCGCCGGCCACTATCGCCCCTGGATCGTCGACCTGCGCAAGGACAAGCCTCATCAGCTCGAAGACAGGCTGGAGCAGCTGTTCCTGGAGAAGTCCATGACCAGCGCCGCTGCCTTCAACCGGCTGTTCGACGAGACAATGGCGGAGCTGCGCTTCGAGATCGACGGCGAGAAGCAGCCACTCGAAGTCGCGCTGAACATGCTGCAGGAGCAGGATCCGGAAGCGCGCCGCAAAGCGGCCATGGCGCTTGCCGAGACCTTCAAGGCCAACCTGCGCACCTTCACGCTGATCACCAACACGCTCGCCAAGGACAAGGAAATTTCCGACCGCTGGCGGGGCTTCGAGGATATCGCCGACAGCAGGCATCTGGCCAACCGCGTCGAACGCGAAGTGGTGGATGCGCTGGCGGCGGCCGTGCACGAGGCCTATCCACGCCTTTCGCATCGCTATTACAAGATGAAGGCCAAGTGGCTCGGCATGGAGCAGATGAATTTCTGGGACCGCAACGCGCCGCTGCCGGAAACGCCCAACGCCCTGATCCCCTGGAGTGAGGCGAAGGAGACCGTTCTTTCCGCCTACGGCAAATTCGCCCCCGAAATGGCCGCTATCGCCAAGCGCTTCTTCGATGAGGAATGGATCGACGCGCCGGTACGCCCAGGCAAGGCGCCCGGCGCCTTCGCCCATCCAACCGTGCCGTCGGCGCACCCCTACGTGCTCGTCAACTATATGGGCAAGCCGCGCGATGTCATGACGCTGGCGCATGAACTCGGCCACGGCGTGCATCAGGTGCTGGCGGGCGGCCAGGGCGCGTTGATGTGCCAGACGCCGCTGACGCTGGCGGAAACCGCCTCCGTCTTCGGCGAGATGCTCACCTTCCGCGCCCTTCTCGACAAGACGACCGATAAGCGCGAGCGCAAGGCGATGCTCGCCCAGAAGGTCGAGGACATGATCAACACGGTCGTGCGCCAGATCGCCTTCTACGAATTCGAGCGCAAGGTGCATACCGCCCGCAAGAATGGCGAGCTGACCGCCGAGGACATCGGCGAGCTGTGGCTCTCCATCCAGTCGGAAAGCTTAGGGCCGGCGATCAGGATATCCGAGGGCTACGAGACTTACTGGGCCTATATCCCTCACTTCATTCATTCGCCCTTCTATGTCTATGCCTATGCCTTCGGCGATTGCCTGGTGAATTCGCTCTATGCCGTCTATAGCAATGCCGAAAAGGGCTTCCAGGAGAAGTATTTCGAGCTGCTGAAGGCCGGCGGCACCAAGCATCATTCCGAACTCTTGAAGCCTTTCGGCCTCGACGCCACCGATCCGTCGTTCTGGAGCAAGGGACTGTCGATGATCGAAGGGCTGATCGACGAGCTGGAAGCGCTAGATAAGAACTGAAACTCCGCCTGCTCGCAGGAGCAGCAGGCCAGGCAGGTCTGCCATCGCCGTATCCTCGCGCATGGCCCCTCACCCCGACCCTCTCCCCGCCGATGCGGGGAGAGGGAGCTGCGGCAGCAGCCTTCGCATCATTTTGGCACGAATGGTGCGGCAAATGCCGGATCGGTTCCCTCTCCCCGCTTGCGGGGAGAGGGCTAGGGTGAGGGGCCGGGCGCCTGGTTGCGGCACGCACACCCAGCCTGACAATCGACATAACGAGAGCCCGATAGAAACCCGTCCAATGGCCGATGCCCGACCCTACGTCCTCTTCAGGGACGACAGCACAGGACAGGTGATGGTCTTTGCCGAACCGGCTGAGATCATCACGGCCCGGACGCGCGCGGAATTCTTCCGCGCGCTCGATCGGATGCAAAAGGTCAGGCAACAGGGAAAATGGCTGGCGGGATATATCGCCTATGAAGCCGGCCATCTCTTCGAGGAAAAG
>Ga0268266_10005940_pt1 | contig 11287 bp, 9 predicted proteins | sample KBSS13metaG_FD_190356 | JGI IMG/M metagenome (GOLD analysis project Ga0268266, IMG submission 190356) | Switchgrass rhizosphere microbial communities from Kellogg Biological Station, Michigan, USA - KBS S1-3 metaG (SPAdes) (version 2) | ecosystem: Host-associated > Plants > Roots > Rhizosphere >... | reverse complement strand
CGCGCCGACCAGGGCGCGGGCAAGAGGTGCGCTCCAGCCAATGCGGCCCTGCGTGGCGTCCGCTTCGTCATCGCCGACGACGGTCAGGATGCGGCGCTGGTCATCTTCATCCGCCAGTTCCACGGTCGCGCCGAAGCGCACTTGGGCCCGGTCCTGCTGCTTGGAAGGATCGACGACCTTTGCAGATTTCATGATGCGCGCGAGATGTGACAGGCGGCGGTCGATCTCCCGCAGCCGTTTCTTCCCGTAGAGATAGTCGGCATTTTCCGAGCGGTCGCCGAGCGAAGCGGCCCAAGACACGATCTCGACGACCTCCGGCCGCTCCACGCCGAACAGCTCGTCATATTCGGCGCGAATGCGGGCGAACCCTTCGGGCGTAATGTAGCGGTCAGCCATTGCGGGCGATTATCAGCCCGGGCGGTTCTTACCCAGATAGCGCGACACGTGCATCGCGGTTTGCGGCGACTGGCCGCCGCGCATGGAATCATAGACCACGCTGTTTTCGATAACCCGCTGCACGTAGGACCGCGTCTCCGTGAAGGGGATCGCCTCGATCCACTTCAGGACGTCCACGCGGCCGCGCGGGTCACCATATTGCCGCACCCACTTGCTGACGTTTCCCGACCCCGCGTTGTAGCTGGCAACGGCGAGCGGGATGTTGCCATCCCAGATGTTCAGCATGCGCTGGAAGTATGCCGACCCAAGCATGACGTTGTAGCTGGGGTCGCTGATCAGCCGGTAGCTGTCGTAGGATACGTGCATCTTGCCGGCCTGCTCGCGCGCCGTACCGGTCATCAGCTGCATCATCCCCCGAGCGCCCGCATGGCTAACCGCATAGGGGTCGAATGAGCTTTCCTGACGGCTGATCCCGTGGGCAAGCGACCACAGATTCGATGACACCGCCGCCGGAAGAGTCGGATAGGCTTGGCGGACGTAGAACATCGATCCCTTCACCCGAGCCATGCGCGCTGTCCACACCGCAAGGTCCTGCCGGCGAAGTTGCTGGCCAAGCTCGACCGCCAGGTTGCGGTCCGCGTCAGTGTCGAGCGATTCCGCGAGCGCCTTCACAAACAGGGCCTGTTCCGTCGAGCTGTTCTGGAGCGCGCGCACCGCCTGGACCAGGCGGCGATTGTAGAAGGCGCTGCGTTGGGCCGCGGTGGTCACATATTGCGTCGTAGCTTGCGGTGGCGCGGTCACCGAGCGCCCCAGTCGCTCAAGCGCAAGCTGGCCGTAAAATAGCTCCGGGTAAGCGGCGGCGCGCTGGAAATAGGCATTCGCTTCCTGGAAGTGGCCGCCCGCAAGCGCTGCCCGCCCGGCCCAGTAGTTGCCCTTGGTTTGGACCTGCAGCGATTTGCCGCCCTGACCATAAGCGTCGAACAAAGCGACCGCGCCTTCGGGGCGGTTCAAGCGGTCGAGCGCTGTCGTGCCGCCGAGCCAAGCAAGGCTGGTGTAAGTGTCGCGGAGATCCAGGGGCAGGGTGTTTATGTCGGTTCCCGCGGGCAGGGCATCGCGCAGGTGACGCGTGATATTGTAGGTGTTGGCCCACTGACGGTCCTGCGCCGCATCACTCGCGAGGATTAGCAGCATCTCATAGAATCGATCGGCGTCGGCGGCAGGATAAGCGAAATGATGCTCCCTGGCCGCGAGGTCGCGCGCAGCTTGGTCATAGCCCTTGGCGCGAAGGTAGCGGGCGCGGTCCATCATCAGCCCGGGGTCGGTCGTCACCTGGCTCATCGCGGCCTGGTAGAGCGCATCGGCATTGGCGGCCTTGCGCTGCATCGCGATGCGCGCTGCAAATGCTGCCCGGCGCGACGGCCTGGTCAGCGAGTAGAATCGGGCGGCGTCGTCAGGATCTTTGGCGAACAGGAGGGCATCGACGCGCCGATCGTGGTCGGCCGCCGTGAAGCTGCCGCCATAGCGACCCCAGATCGCCTGCTCGTCCGTGCTGCTGAGGTCAGGCGACGCCCAAGCCTCCCGGGCTGCGGCTAGCGCATCGGTCATACGTCCGCTGGCAGCATAGGCATCCGTCAGCCGGGCCCAGCCATTCCCACTTTGCGGCTTTGCGTTGGCGTAAAAGGCGAAAACGGTTCCCGCATTCTCGCCAGGCTGCATCGCTTTTTCGGCCCAGCGCCGCATCTTTGCGTCATCGGGCCACCCAGGGTTGGCATTCAGGAAGCGGGCATAATCGGCGAAGCGATAATTGCTGTTCGCCCGCAAGGTTCGCCAGTCGCTGATCGACGAGGTAATGCTGGGAGCGGCCGTGGCCGGATAAGCGGTCGCGGCCTGATATTGCGCCGAACTCGACGAAGCAGCGCCCAGCAGCACTGGAAGAATTACAGCAACACGCCACATGCTGGACATCGTGCGTCCCCGCTCCTTATCAGGCCCTGAACACGCGGGCCGTAAAGTACACCCGAAACTCCCATTTACGGAGACAAGTTCATGTTTTTCGGCTCGATTCCGGCGCTTGTGACACCCTTTTCGGGCGGGCGTGTCGCGGAAGACACATTTGCTGACTTCGTCGAATGGCAGATCGCCGAAGGTAGCAATGCGCTGGTCCCGTGCGGAACGACGGGCGAAGGCGCGACCTTGTCAGACGATGAGCATAGCAGAGTGATTGAGATCGCAGTCGAGGTTTCTGCTGGCCGGGTGCCGGTCATCGCCGGCTGCGGGTCGAACAATACAGCCCATGCCATTGCGCTGACCCGCAATGCGAAAGAAGCAGGGGCTGACGCCGCCCTGCATGTGCCGCCTTACTACAACCGTCCGAACCAGGACGGGATTTACGCTCATTTGTTAGCGGTTGCGGATCAGGGAATCCCGGTCGTGCTCTACAACGTGCCGTCGCGCACCATCACCGACATCGCCGTCGAAACGATGGGCCGGCTGGCGAAACTGCCGAATGTCATCGCGGTCAAGGACGCCACGGGCAATCTTGCGCGCGTGTCAGCGCAGCGCTTGGCCTGCGGCGCCGACTTCATCCAGCTGAGCGGTAACGACGACATGGCCCTGGGCTTCAATGCGATGGGTGGAACGGGGTGCATTTCGGTTACCGCCAACGTCGCGCCGAAATTGTGCTCGGACTTCCAGAAAGCGACCAAGGAAGGCCGTTGGGAAGACGCCCTCAAGCTGCAGGACCAGCTTTATCCGCTCCATGCAGCGCTGTTCAGTGACGCGTCCCCGGGGCCGGTGAAATATGCCGTGGCCAAGGTAAGGCCCAATTTCCCGGCCGAGCTGCGGCCGCCGATGACTCCGCCGTCCGAAGCTTCGCGAAAAGCCGTCGATGCTGCGCTCCAGCACGCGGGGCTGATCTAGGTCCAAATGGCGAAGCCGCTCGCAGCCCCTTTCGACAAGCAAAAGGTCGTGGCCGAAAACCGCCGCGCGCGCTTCGACTATTTCGTCGAGGAGCGGTTCGAGGCGGGCATTCAGCTTGCCGGCACCGAAGTTAAGTCGCTGCGTCACGGGGAAGGATCGATCGCCGAGAGCTACGCGACCGTCGAGGGCGACGAGATCTGGCTGATCAACAGCCATATTCCGGAATATAGTCACGGCAATCGCCTCAACCACGAGCCGCGGCGCCCCCGGAAGTTGTTGCTCAAGAACCGGGAAATCGCCAAGCTCCACGGGGCGGTGGCACGGGAGGGCCTGACCCTCGTTCCCCTGTCCATTTATTTTAATGGCAGGGGTCGAGCGAAGGTCGAGCTGGCGCTGGCGAAGGGCAAGAAGGTGCACGACAAGCGCGAGACCATCAAGGAACGCGACTGGAAGCGGGAGCAACAGCGGCTCCTGCGGCATAATGGCTGAGGCCGGTCAGGCAGTGCGCATGAAGTGGCTGACGCGCCATATCCCGACCCGCGATACGGTTCATCATTACCGGCTGCTTCGTCCCTTCGCGCCGCACCTAAAGCACCCATCTTTGTGGCGGATGACTCACCGTTCGGTGCCAAGGGGTGTGGCGCTCGGACTGTTCGTCGCCGTCATCATCCCGGTGATGCACACGGCGATTGCGGCACTGCTAGCGATTCCGGCCCGCGCCAATGTAGCGGTCGCCGCAATATTCACCCTCGTGGTCAATCCGCTGACCATCCCTTTCATGTACGTGGCCGCCTATCGCATCGGGTCATGGGAGCTTCACCATGACAAGATCGTCAATCCCGCGGACGCCGAGCGCTTCTCGAGCGAGCTCAGCAGGCTGCTGTTCTGGATCCACCAAGCGTCTGGATCGATCGCGCTCGGGATTTTGACCATCGCGATCGCGTCAGCCGGGATTGGTTACTTTGCGTCCTCGATCGCCTGGCGTTCATGGCTTACCAGCAGGTGGCGGCAACGGCGGATGGCGCGCAGCTAACCGTTTGCCCGTTCGCAGCGAGGAAAGGAGCGGTCGTCGATTGCGGATGGCCAGCCTCGCCACCCACGCGCAACGCCCCACCAATAGGTTTTGAGGGGAAATTTCATGGGTCGAGTTTTGTCGTTCGCACTGGTCACCACCGCGCTCGCGGGATGCGTTTCGCAACCACTGCCGCCGCCGCCGGTCGCGGAAGTGCCGGTTGCTGTCGTCGCGCCGCCCGAGGCAGCGCCGGCTCCGAAGGCCCAGATCGGAACGTACGGCTTCGACACCGGCGGAATGGACACGAGCATTCGGCCGGGTGACGATTTCTACGGGTTTGCCAATGGCACCTGGGCGAAGAACACGCCTATCCCGGCGGACAAGTCGAATTACGGCTCCTTCACCGCGCTGCAGGACACCAGTCAGCAGCGGGTTCGCGACATTCTCGATGCAGCGAAAGCCGATCCAAACAGCCGGATCGGCACCGCATACTCAAGCTTCCTCGACGAAGCCTCGGTCGAAGCCAAGGGCCTGACCCCAATTCAGCCCTGGCTCGACGAGATCCGCGCCCTCAAGAGCCGGTCTGGATATGCGGTACTTGCGGCGCACGCTGCCCGGAATGGCGTCGGCGGTTTGTTCAGCGGCGGCGTCGGCCAGGATGACCGCCACAGCGATGTCTATATCACCGGGCTGAGCCAGGCGGGCCTCGGCATGCCGGATCGCGACATGTATTTGCTGCCTGAAGCGAACTTCGTTTCCATTCGCGCGGCATATGTCGATCACCTGACCAATACGCTCACCCTGGCGGGCGAGAGCAATGCGGCGGCGCGCGCCAAAGCAATCATGGCCTTTGAAACGAGCATCGCGAAGGTTTCCTGGACCCGCGAGGACGTCAGCGACGCGACCAAGACCTACAACCGGATGACTTTGGCTCAGCTCAAGAAGCTCGCGCCGGGTTTTGACTGGGCAGCATACCTCACCACGCGAGGGGCCAACGTCGATGAGTTGCTCGTCGCAGAGCCGAGCGCGTTCAAGAGCATCGCTGCGCTGTCTGCCAAGGTTCCGCTCCAGGTTCTGAAGGACCAGCTGATCGTAAATTCGCTGGATGCCTATTCGGACGTGTTGCCCAAGGCAGTAACCGAGGAGAGCTTCGCTTTCTACGGCACCAAGCTAAACGGCACGCCCCAGCTGCAGCCGCGCTGGAAGCGCGCGGTCGATTTTACGACCAACATCCTCACCGACGACGTCTCGAAAGTTTACGTGGCCAAGTGGTTTCCGCCCGAATCCAAGGCGGCGATGCAGGAGCTCGTCGGCAACATCATCACGGCGATGGGTCATCGCATCGATAATTTGAGTTGGATGGCGCCCGAGACCAAGGTGAAGGCGAAGGCAAAGCTAGCGGCCTTCACGCCCCGCATTGGCTATCCGGACCAGTGGCACGATTACACGTTCGACGTGCGGGCAGATGATTTGTTCGGTAATGCTATGCGGGCCAATCAATGGGGCCACGACTGGAACATCGGTAAGCTCGGCAAGCCCGTGATGCGGTGGGAATGGGGCCTCGATCCAATGACGGTCAACGCCCAGGCGAATTTCAGCCTAGTCGCGATCACCTTCCCGGCCGCGATCCTTCAGCCGCCATTTTTCGATCCCAATGCGGATCCAGCGGTCAACTACGGTAGTATCGGATCCGTCATTGGCCACGAGATGAGCCACCATTTCGACGACCAGGGCTCCAAGTATGACGCCAGCGGCAATCTTGTCGACTGGTGGACACCAAAAGATATGGCCAGTTTCAAACGTTTGTCAGAGAATCTTGTGAAGCAATATGATGCTTATGAGGTGTTTCCGGGTGCACATGTGAAGGGCGAATTCACGCTCGGCGAGAACATCGGCGACCTAGCCGGCGTACTTAGCGCTTATGATGCCTACCACGCGTCGCTCGGCGGTAAGGAAGCGCCGGTCATCGACGGGACGACGGGCGACCAGCGTTTCTACCTCGCCTGGGCGCAAGGTTGGCGCCGCAACTATCGCGAAGCGAATTTGCGCTCGCGGCTCCTCACTGATCCGCACGCGCCCAGCGAATTCCGCTCCGACATCGTTCGCAATTTCGACCCCTGGTACCAAGCGTTCGGCGTGACACCGGGGCAAAAACTGTACCTGACGCCGGAGCAGCGCGTCCGCATCTGGTAGGACGCGGCATTGCTGGTAGGATACTGCCAGCATGCTGCACCAAAAGCTGCCCGCATTAGGTTCTTCCCGGCTCGATGGCTGGGGGAGATGGCTCGCGCCCGCGCTAATTGGGGCCGCAGCCCTCAGCTTGGCCGCCCTCTTACTGCTACTCGATCGCATGCCGCTCGCCGCGATCGCAGCGCTGGCGGGGCTTGCCGGCGCGGCCTGGGCCTATGCAAGGACGCCGCGGCTAAGCATTCCCAGTGAACCACTCATGGTCGGGCCGGACTTTTCGCTTCTTGGATCGGCGCTGTCGCTCAGCCGTGAACCGACTGCGCTGACCAACAGCGAAGCATCGGTGCTGATCGTCAACGCGGCTTACCGCGAGCGTTTTGGCGACAATCGGGCTCCGCTGTCCTTGGCGTCTGACGACGAAGCGCGCGAGGGGCTGGAGCTCGCGCGGACCATGGCCTGGCGAGACGGCGCCGGCTGCGTAGCGCGGATTGCAACGGCTGCCGGGACGCGCCCGGTGGAGGTCGAGCGGGTTGGCGCGCAGGGCGAGCTGCTGCTGTGGCGCTTTCCCGAGCCGCCGACGCCGGATCCGCTGACGGCGGCCATCAACCGAGTACAGGGCCTTGCCGGCGAGCGATTTGCGGAAGCCGGGGTCATGGCTGCCGTCATCGATGAAAAAAGCCGCATTCTGGGCGCCAATCGCTTGTTCGTTGAGCGGACGGGAATTCAGGACAATGACGCGCAAGGCGCGCGCCTCAAGACGCTGATCCAGTCGGGCGAGGGCGGCGAAGCGCGGGTGATCGCGGATGGGGAGGGCGCTATCTCCTTGCGTGCGGTTCACGTCCCCGTGGATCCGGCCGTATCGAGCGGTGCGGGTACGCTGCTGCTCTTCGACAGCAGCTCGGGTCCGTCGGTAGCCAATTCGGCTAACCTGCAGACGCTCCTCGACGTCCTTCCAGTCGGGCTCGCCCTGGTCGACCGAGACGGGCGGTTCCTCACGATGAACCAGACCTTCCGCAAAGCTGCGGGCCTGAAAGGCGCAACGATGCCCTCCTATCCCGGCGACCTCGTGGTCAAGGAGGACAAAGCCGCGGTCGCAGATGCGGTACGACGCAATGCGCGAGGTCCAGCCATGTCAGGCGATCTCGCCGTCCGGCTCATTCACCAGCCGGGCGAACCCGTCGCGCTCACGATCGCCGGGTTGCGCGGTATCGGCGATGCGCCGGTGCTGCTGCTGCTCAAGGACAATAGCGAGGAAGCCAAGCTCAAGCGGCAGGTTGCCCAGGCCACCAAGATGCAGGTGGTCGGGCAGCTGGCGGGCGGCGTCGCGCACGACTTCAACAACATCCTGACTGCGATCATCGGCCACTGCGACCTCATGCTGATGCGACACACGCCAGGCGACAGCGACTATGACGACATCCAGCAGATCAAGTCGAACTCGAATCGAGCGGCCGGCCTGACGCGACAATTGCTTGCTTTCTCCCGCCAGCAAACGCTGCGCCCGCAGGTGCTGCAGCTGCCCGATGTGGTGTCGGAGGTCTCGCATCTCCTCAAGCGCCTGCTCGGTGAGACGGTGGAGCTCGTGGTCAAACACGGCCGCAACCTCGGACCGGTGCGGGCCGACCCCGGCCAGCTCGAACAGGTGATCGTCAACTTGGCCGTCAACGCGCGCGACGCGATGGCCGAGAAGGGGGGCGGCGCGCTCACCATCCAGACCTATTCGGTCAAGGCCAACCAGGTGGCGGAGCTCGGCTCCGACATCCTGCCGATCGCCGATTACAGCGCGCTGTCGGTTACGGACACGGGCGTCGGTATTCCGGCAACCATCCTCGGCAAGGTGTTCGAGCCCTTTTTCACGACCAAGGAGGTGGGCAAAGGCACCGGCCTGGGCCTCTCGACCGTCTACGGCATCGTGAAGCAGTCGGGCGGGTTCATCTTCGCCGATTCAAAGGTCGGGGAGGGCACGCGCTTCGTCATCTACCTCCCCGTCCACCACGAAGAAGCGGCCGCGACCCGATCGCGCAAGGTGGACAGGGGGAAAAAGGACGAGCTGTGGGGCAGCGGGACCGTCCTGTTGGTCGAGGACGAACCGATGGTTCGCGCCGTTGCCGAGCGTGCGCTCACCCGCCACGGTTACCAGGTGATCACGGCGGACAATGGCGAAGAAGCGCTCGAGCACCTCGCCAAAGGCGAGAACATCGACCTGCTGATCAGCGACGTGGTGATGCCGGGTATGGACGGGCCGACCGTTGTCCGGGAAGCGCGTAAGAGCCGGCCGGACATCAAGATCCTCTTCATGTCGGGCTATGCCGAAGAGCAGTTGAGGAACTCGATCGATATTGAGAACGTCAATTTCCTGCCCAAGCCCTTCTCCGTAACCGACCTCGCGGAGGCGGCGCGCCGGGCGATGGGCACCAAATAAGCTATTTGCGCTTTTCCCCGCGCCCTCTATGCGAGCGCGACATGGGTGCGCGTTCCATATTGATCGTCGAAGACGAGCCGCTGATCGCGATGATGCTCGAGGATTTTCTCGATTCCCTTGGCCATAAGGTGCGTGGAACCTGCGACACGGTACAGTGCGCACTCACCGAGGTTGAGAAGGGCGGGTTCGATCTCGCCATCCTCGACGTCAATCTGAAGGGCGAGAATGTGTGGCCGGTCGCCACCAAGCTGCGCGAGAAGAACGTGCCGTTTGTGATCGCTACGGGTGGCCACGTCGATCCGCCGCCGCCCGAGTTCAATGACGCGCCGGTGATCGAGAAGCCGTACACCGTCGATCGGGTCACCCCGGCGATCGAAGCAGCCTTCGCGGCCTAAGGCTTTCGGGCGAATATCGCCCATCGCACCCATGTTCGAATTCCAGTCCCACCTGATCTTCCCGACGTATGCCGTGCCGCGGGCAGGACCAATGCCGAAGGGCGCCGACCAGCTTTTCCTGGACACGCCAGACGGCAAGAAGCTCGTCGGCATTCACATTCCGGCGGACGAACCAAAAGGCGAGCGAACCCTCATCCTCGGCTTCGGGGGTAACGCTTGGAACGGGCAGGACGTCGCCGAATATCTGCATCAGCTCTTTCCAAACGATGAGGTCGTGGCGTTTCACTATCGTGGATATGCGCCGTCGACCGGGTCACCGTCTGCCGAAGGGCTGATCGCCGATGCGCCGCTGGTCCTCGATTTGGCGGACGAGCGGCTGAAGCCGGCGCGGATCATCGCAGTCGGATTCAGCATCGGCAGCGGCATCGCCGCGGAGCTTGCCACGAAGCGCAAGGTCGACGGCTTGATCCTGGTGACGCCGTTCGATTCACTGAAGGCGGTGGCCCAGTCGATGTACCCGTGGCTGCCGATCGGCCCGTTCTTCGATCACGAAATCGACGCGGCAAGCGCAATTGTCGGTATCGACGTGCCGGTTGCGGTCATTGCCGCCGATCGCGACGAGATCGTTCTCGCCGCGCGCACGGACGCCTTGCGCGAGCGAATTAAGCGGCTGAAGTTCGACCGCACCATCGCCCGCGCCGGGCATAACGACATCTACGCCAGGTCTGATTTCCAGGCCGCCATGCGCGAAGCGCTGGACACGCTTAGCCGTTAGGCGACTGATTGCGGGCGCAGGCGGTGTCGTACTGGGACACCGAATGGTCGTTCTTGTCGTTGATACCGGGCTGCTCACCCGCATAGACCGAACCCGATACACCGTCCGGATTGAACGCGGATCCCGGTGCCGTCACGGAGTTGCCCGGCTGAAATGGATCGTCCTCGCAAGACTGGTCGGGCTGACCAGTGTGATCGAAGGGCGAAGAGGTTGGGGCCGTGGGAGCCGATTGTTGCGTGGGTGGCTTCGCCAAAGCCATATCAGGTGCAATTGCAATGACCGTCGCGGCCAAGAATGTGATTAGCTTTTTCATGGAGTTTCTCCTCAATCGAGCCCGCCCCACTGCATAGGAGTCCGGCCTGCGGACGCTGAGGTTCACATTAAATTTCCTGATTACGGCGAAGTGTGAGGCGCTCGCGATCTCTGGCGCGATTGCGAGCGCCTCTTCGCCTGCGTGATGGGGCACTGGGCTGACGCGCAGGCGAATTCTTTCGATCGGTCGGTGTTAGATTGAACGGAAAGGGTTCAACGGGCCTCCCAATGGCTATGGCCGGCCCGCAGTGTCTCAATCTGTGACATCTTCCCCTTGCGAGGGGGAGGCGCTCTATCCATATTCTTGATATCAAAGGAGCAATCGACTGGCGGGGGACGTTAACAATCCAGCAGAGTTGATTGTGGCATAAAGCGGGCTAGCATGCCCATCAGAGGACGGCCGCTCGTGGCCGCAATAACAAGGACGGGAATGACCAAGCTTTCAGGCGGCGACAGCAAGAGCACCCTCTACTGCTCATTCTGCGGCAAGTCGCAGCACGAGGTCAGGAAGCTGATCGCGGGTCCGACGGTGTTCATCTGCGATGAGTGCGTCGAGCTCTGCAACGACATTATCCGCGAGGAATCGAAGTCCGCGCTGGTCAAGACCCGCGACGGCGTCCCGACGCCGGCCGAGATCTGCAAGGTCCTCGATGACTATGTGATCGGTCAGGATCGCGCCAAGCGAGTCCTCTCCGTCGCGGTTCACAACCATTACAAGCGCCTCTCGCACGGCTCAAAGGGCGGCAATGAGGTTGAGCTCGCGAAGTCCAACATCCTGCTGATTGGCCCGACGGGCTGCGGCAAGACCCTGCTCGCACAGACCCTGGCACGCATCCTCGATGTACCTTTCACGATGGCCGACGCGACGA
>Ga0268266_10005939_pt1 | contig 11289 bp, 7 predicted proteins | sample KBSS13metaG_FD_190356 | JGI IMG/M metagenome (GOLD analysis project Ga0268266, IMG submission 190356) | Switchgrass rhizosphere microbial communities from Kellogg Biological Station, Michigan, USA - KBS S1-3 metaG (SPAdes) (version 2) | ecosystem: Host-associated > Plants > Roots > Rhizosphere >... | reverse complement strand
CTTGTACACCAGTAGTTTGGAGCAGTCCTTGATGGGCGCGAAGCCGCCGGCCATGTCGCCGTACAGCGTTGCGTACCCGACGGCCATCTCGCTCTTGTTGCCGGTGGTCAGCAACATCTTGCCGGTCTTGTTGGAGATGCCCATGAGCAGCAGCATGCGGCAGCGCGACTGGATGTTCTCCTCGGTGGCGTCCGGTTGGGTCCCGGCGAATTCGCCGGCCAGCGTGGCCTCGGTGGCTTTCATCATCTCGCCGATGGGCAACACGCTGTACTTCACGCCCATGGACTCGGCCTGGCCGCGCGCGTCGTCCAGGCTCATCTGCGAGGTGTAGGGCGACGGCATCATCACCGCGTGCACGCGGTCCTTGCCCAATGCATCCACCGCGATGGCCAGCGTCAATGCCGAATCGATGCCGCCGGAGAGTCCCATGACCACGCCGGGGAACCCGTGCTTGCCGACGTAGTCGCGCACGCCCATGACCAGCGCGTGGTACACGCTCTCGGCACCCGTGACCTCGGGCGCGATGCGCGAAGGGATGGGCCGCGCGATGCCGTCGACGCGTTCGAAGTCGATTTCGTAGAGATCTTCTTCGAAAGGCGGCGCGCGCATGACCACCGCGCCGTCGCCGTCCATGACGAAGGAATTGCCGTCGAACACCAGTTCGTCCTGGCCGCCGAGCATGTTGACGTACACCACCGGCAACTTCAGCTCGTTGACGCAGCGGCGCACGATGTCCTCGCGGTTCGCCTGCTTGCGGATCTCGAACGGCGAGGCGTTCAGCACCACGAACATCTCGGCGCCGGCCGAGCGCGCCAGTTGCGCCGGCTCCGGCTCCCAGATGTCCTCGCACACCAGGATGCCGATGCGGAAGCCGCGGAACTCCACCACCGTCGGCTGCGCGCCCGCCTTGAAGTAGCGTTTCTCGTCGAACACCTTGTAGTTGGGCAGGCAGCTCTTGCGATGCGTGGCGCGCAACGTGCCGTTTTCGACCAGCGCCGCGGCGTTGAAGATCTGCGAACCGGCGTACTCGGGGAAACCGAGCACGATGCCGCACGAGGCCTTGGCCGCGCGCACGGTCTCCATGCCCTTCTCGATGGCCACACGGAAGCCGCGGTGGAACAGGAGATCCTCGGGCGGATAACCGGAGAGCGTGAGCTCAGGCAACACCAGCAGGTCGCTGCCCAACTCACCGCAGGCGCGTTCGGCGGCGGAGGCGATGCGCCGCGCATTGCCGGCGACGTCGCCCACGAGCAGGTTCAGCTGCCCGAGGGCGATGCGTAGACGATTGGCGGCCACCGGAGGCGCTATGCCAGGTTCATCATTTGGGGCGCCGTGCGACGGTTTTCTTCTTCGCGGCGGGCTTCGCCTTCGACTTCGCTTTCGCCGGCTTCTTCTTCGCGGCCTGTTTTTTCGGTTCGATGATGAGTACGTTCGGGCCCGAAACCTTCTTCAAAGGTTTCGCGCGACGCTTGGCGAGTTGCTCCGCCATGGCCTTGCCGAGATCGGCCGGTGACTTCACGGTGCGCGCACCGGCGGCGTCGAGCGCGCGGAACTTGTCGGCCGCCGTGCCCTTGCCGCCCGCGATGACCGCGCCCGCATGGCCCATGCGCTTGCCGGCCGGTGCGGTGACGCCCGCGATATAGGCCACCACGGGCTTGGTCACGTAGCGCTTGATGAAATCGGCGGCGGCTTCTTCATCGGTGCCACCGATCTCGCCCACCATGATGATGCCTTCGGTCTGCGGATCGCGTTCGAACTGCTCCAGCACGTCGATGAAGTTCATGCCGCGCACCGGGTCACCGCCGATGCCGACGCAGGTGCTCTGCCCCAGTCCCTTGTTGGTGGTCTGGAATACGGCCTCGTAGGTCAGCGTGCCGGATCGCGACACGATGCCGACGCGGCCCTTCTTGTGGATGAAGCCCGGCATGATGCCGATCTTGCATTCGCCCGGCGTGATGATGCCGGGACAGTTCGGGCCGATGAGCCGCGTGCCGGTGCCGGCGAGCGTCGCCTTCACACGCACCATGTCGTTGACCGGGATGCCCTCGGTGATGCAAACCACCAGCTCGATGCCGGCGTCGGCCGCCTCGAGGATGGCGTCGGCGGCGAAGGCCGCGGGCACGTAGATCACACTGGCCGTGGCGCCGGTGTCCTTCACCGCGTCGGCGACCGTGTCGAACACCGGCAGGTTCAGGTGTTTCTCACCGCCGCGGCCGGGCGTGACTCCGCCCACCATCTTCGTGCCGTACTTGATGCTCTGTTCGGAATGGAACGTGCCCTGCTGGCCGGTGAAGCCCTGGCAGATCACGCGGGTGTTCTTGTTGACGAGAATGCTCATGTTTACTTTTTACCTGCGGCGAGAGCGACGGCCTTCTTGGCCGCGTCGGTGAGATCGGAGGCCGGCGTGATCGCGAGCGCGCTGTGCGCCAGCATCTCGCGCGCCTGCTCCGCGTTCGTGCCTTCGAGCCGCACCACCACGGGCACGGCCACGCCCACCTGCTTCACCGCGATCATCACGCCCTCGGCGATCAGGTCGCAGCGCACGATGCCGCCAAAGATATTGACGAGAATCGCGCGCACCTTCGGATTGGAGAGGATGAGTTTGAACGCGGCCGTGACACGCTCGGCCGTGGCGCCGCCGCCGACGTCGAGGAAGTTGGCCGGATTGCCGCCGTGCAGCTTGATCAGGTCCATGGTGGCCATGGCGAGGCCGGCGCCGTTCACCATGCAGGCGATGTCGCCGTCCAGCGAGACATAGTTGAGATCGTGCTCCGAGGCTTCGCGCTCGATCGGATCTTCCTGCGAGGCATCCCGCAGTTTGGCCATCTCCTTCTGGCGGAACATGGCATTCGCGTCGATGTTGATCTTCGCGTCCAGCGCCACGATGTCGCCCGACTTGGTGACGATCAGCGGGTTGACCTCGAGCAGCGCGGCATCGCGCTCGAGATAGATGCGGTACAGCGCCATCAGGATGGACTGGAACTTGCCTACCTGAGGGCCCTTGAAGCCGAGGCCGAAGGCCAGCTTGCGGCACTGGTAGGGCTGCAGGCCCGCGACCGGACTGATGTCGGCGCGCAGGATCTTCTCCGGCTCGTGTTCCGCGACTTCCTCGATGTCCATGCCGCCGGCCGACGAGGCGATCACCGCCACCTTGCTCTTCTCACGGTTCAGCGTGAGCGACAGGTAGATCTCGCGCTCGATCTCCGAGCCCGACTCGACGTACACGGTTTCGATGGGCAGACCTTCGGGGCCGGTCTGCTTGGTCACCAGCCGCTGTCCCAACATGTCCGCAGTCGCGGCGCGCACCGCGTCCAGATCGCGCGCCAGCTTCACGCCACCAGCCTTGCCGCGCCCACCGGCATGCACCTGGGCTTTCACCACCCACAATTTGCCGCCTAACTCCTTGGCGGCCGCGACGGCCTCTTCGGCGCTGCGGGCAGCCTTGCCGGAGGGGACGGGAATTCCGTATTCGCGGAAAACTTCTTTCGACTGGTATTCGTGCAGGTTCATATGTGGCCGGTAAAAAAAGAGCCGGTATTCTCCAAGAATCAGACCCCGGTCGCCACTTTCGCCCTGCCTGCTGCTAGAGTCGCGGCCGATGTCGTTCGCTGCAGCGCCCCCCGCTCCCACAGACCTCGCCTGGCGCGTCATCGGCCTTGTAAACCTGTACCGGCTGCTGATCCCGCCGTCGGTGTACGCCATCTATGCTTTTGCCGGTTCCAGCACCCTGATCGGCAGCGCCCGGCCCGAGCTCTTCCTGTGGACCTGCATCGTGTATTTCACGGCGGGTATCGCAATCGTCGTCGGCGGGCGCCGCCTGATGCCCAACTTGCGTGCAACCACCTTCGTGCACGTCATGGTCGACGCGGTATCGATCAGCCTGCTGATGTTTTCGAGCGGCGGGGTCGACAGCGGGCTTGGCATCCTGTTCGTGGTGCCGGTGGGCGCGATGGCGCTGCTGGCCGACAGCCGCGACGCCTTCGTGCTGGCGGCCGTGGCGGCGCTGGCGCTGCTCACCCAGCAGGTCGCTGGCCACGTGCTGGGCTCGTCCAGCGCATCCGACTACACCGCCTCGGGCATCCTCGGCGGCATCGTGTTCCTGGTGGCGCTGCTGGCCTGGCCGGTGGCGCGACGCCTGCGCGACACCGAGGCCACGGTGCGCCGTCAGCAGGTCGACATCGCCAACATGGCGCAGCTGTCCCAGTACATCGTGCAGCACCTGCGCGAGAGCATCGTGGTGGTCGACCACGAGAACCGCATCCGCCTGATCAATGAATCCGCCGCCGTGCTGCTCGGCGACAGTCGAGCCTTCCCGGGCGCCCTGCTGGGCGAGGCTTCGCCGCAGTTGCTCTATCTACTGGAGACCTGGCGGCAGCGCACCGCGACGCCGGCGGCGCCGTCGCACACCTTCGTCGCCGACGATGGCGGTCACGTGATCCAGCCGCATTTCGCATCGCTCGGCGGCACCGAACCATCACCCGTCATCGTGTTCCTCGAGGACACCGAGCTGCTGGCCTCCAAGATCCAGCAATCCAAGCTTGCCGGCCTGGGCCGGCTGTCCGCGAGCATCGCGCACGAAATCCGCAACCCGGTCGGCGCCATGAGCCACGCCGCGCAGCTGCTGGCCGAGTCCGCGTCGGTTTCGAGCGAGGACAAGCGCCTGACGGAGATCATTCGCACCAACGGCGACCGCGTGCGGCAGATCATCGAGAACGTCATGTCGATGGCGCGGCGCGAGAGCTCGCAGCCCGAGCGCCTGGTGCTGGCGCCCTGGCTCAACGGTTTCCGCGACGAATTCTGCGCCACCATGCAGATCGCGCCGGAGCGGCTTGCGATCTCCTCGCTGCTGGGCGACGTCGAGGTACAGGTGGACCCCTCGCAGTTGCGGCAAATCGCCTGGAACCTGTGCGAGAACGCCGTGAAATACGGCGCCAAAGACCCGGCCAACGACACCATCGAGCTGCGAATCGGACGCCTCGCGTCCACCGCGCGCCCGTTCCTCGAAGTGGCCGACCGCGGTCCCGGCATCGCCGCGCAGCATCGCGAACGCATCTTCGAACCGTTTTTCACCGGCAACGAGCGCGGCACGGGACTGGGCCTGTTCCTGGCGCGGGAGCTGGCGCAGACCAACGGCGCCACCCTTCTTTATGAGCCACGCACCAGCGGCGGCAGCCTGTTCCGCATCGTGTTCCGCGATCCGGAACGCTGGGTGGCATGAGCGCGTTGCGCGGGTAACCTTCGCCCATGGCTTCTCCACTCGTGCTGGTTGTCGACGATGAGCCGGACCTGGTCGAACTGGTGTCCCTGACCCTGTCGCGCATGCAGCTGGCCACGCAATCCGCGGGCGACGTCGCCTCGGCCAAGAAGCTGCTCAAGAGCCAGGACTTCGACCTGTGCCTCACCGACATGCGCCTGCCGGACGGCGACGGCCTCGACCTGCTGGAATGGATGGGCACGAACTGCCCCAAGGTCCCCTGCGCCGTCATCACCGCGCACGGCAACGTCGAATCCGCGGTGCGCGCGTTGAAATTGGGAGCCTTTGATTTCGTCTCCAAGCCCCTGGACCTCGGCGTCCTGCGGCGCATCGTGTCCACCGCGCTCAAGCTCTCGCAGTCGGCCGACGAAGAGGCCACGACGCGCACCGGCACGCACCTGATCGGCAACACGCAGACCATGGAGCGGCTGCGCGAGCTGATCCAGCGCGTGGCCCGCAGCCAGGCGCCGGTGCACATCTCGGGTGAATCGGGCACCGGCAAGGAACTGGTGGCGCGCATGATCCATGGCTCGGGCCCGCGCGCCGAGGGTCCGTTCGTGCCGGTGAACTGCGGCGCGATTCCCTCCGAGCTCATGGAGAGCGAATTCTTCGGGCACAAGCGCGGCAGCTTCACCGGCGCCGTGTCCGACAAGGAAGGCCTGGTGCAGTCGGCCGAAGGCGGCACGCTGTTCCTCGACGAGGTGGCCGACCTGCCCCTGCACATGCAGGTCAAGCTGCTGCGCGTCATCCAGGAAAAGACCGTGCGGCCGATCGGCGAGCAGCGCGAAACAGCCATCGACGTCCGCATCCTTTCGGCCACGCACAAGAACCTGGTCGACCTGGTAGCCGAGTCGAAATTCCGCGAAGACCTGTACTACCGCATCAACGTCATCGAGATCCGCGTGCCGCCGCTGCGCGAGCGGCGCAACGACATCCGGCCGCTGGCCGAGGCCATCCTGGGTCGCCTCGAGAAACGCATCGGGCTCACCGACCTCCAGCTCAGCACCGAGGCCTGGCGCGCGCTCGAGACCTACGACTACCCCGGCAACGTGCGCGAGCTCGAAAACGTGCTGGAGCGCGCCGTGACCCTGAGCGGCAGCGGCATGGTCGAAGCCGAACACATCCGCCTGCGCGCCGTGCCGCGCGTCGGCGCCGCACCGGCGCCGCAGGCCGCCACGGCGCATGCCGATGCGTCCGGGGGCCTGAGCGACCAGATCGAACACCTGGAACGCGACGCCATCATCAAGGCACTCGAGCAGACGCGCTACAACAAGACCGCCGCGGCCAAACTACTGGGCGTGACCTACCGCGCGCTGCGTTACAAGATCCAGAAGCTCGAAATCGAATAGCGCTCAGCGCTTCTCGAGCAGCAGCATGACGCGGCCGTTTTCCAGGACCACGCGGCGCCGGATCTCGAACCTCGCCGCCAGTGCCTGTTCGGCGCGCGCGATTTCGCAATCGCCGTACAGCGGCTCGCGGCCACGCGCCATCGCGGCAAACATCGTGTCGCTGGGAGGCACGATCTCGAAGACCACGTGACGGCGCGTGAGGTCCGCCAACAACGCGACGATTTCGTCGAACGGTATGCCGCCGGTGATGCGCAGGTGATGCATGAGCGCGAGCACCAGCACCAGGTCGCTGTCCAGGGTGAGACGCTCGATCAGGCTGCGGGTCTCGCGGTTGCGCCAACCCTCGGCCGGCGTGGGCTGGGTCAGGTTACCGACCAGCGGATGAATGTCGAGGTTGCCGGTGCGCGCGCGTTCCGCGATTCCGCTCACGGCGAGTTCATCGATGTCGACCGCCTTGACGCGCGCGCCCGCCGCGGCCAGTTCGCTGAACTCGCCGGTGTTGGCGCCGAGATCGAGCACCTCGCGGGGGGCCGTACTGGCGAGTGCTTCGCGCACGAACGCCCGCTTGGCATCGAGCTCGGCCGAGGCATAGTGACCGCGGGTCGAGGTGTAGTTGCCCCAGAGCGAGACGCCGGAAATCAACCGCGAACGGAGCTTCATGAGCTTGCGGTGCAGGCTCTCGGCCTGGTGTTCGAGCGTGAAGCGCGCGCGCTCGTCGCTATCCATTTTGCGGCGGGCGGCATGGGTGCTGCCCACGGCGGAAACCCGTCGCGACAACGCCGCGGGCAAGGCCACGGCACCTATGAGGCCGGGCTTCAGCCAGCTCTTGACGCCGAGCATGCGCTGCGCCTGCTCGTGCGAGACCCCGTGCAGGAAGTCACGCAGCATCCAGGCGATGGGAACGCCGGCTTCGATGCTGAGCAGCAGCGGCAACAGGAAGCACGCGTCGAATTGGTGGCGGGCGCGCCAGAGATATTCCCCTCGTTCGCGCTCGACGAAAGACAGGAAATCGACGAACACCGGGCGGCTGCCGCGGAACACGATGTTGGTGGGCGCCGCGTCCTTGAGGATGAGTCCGGCGCCGAGCGCCAGCTTCTGCATTTCCAATGTGAGGAGCGCGGCGTCACACAGCATCAGGGGCGACCACTCGCTCGGATAACTCACGAACGGCAGCCGCTCGTGCTCGAACACATGCGTCGACAGCGCCGCGATCTCGGCGGGCACGTCCTGCGCGCGCCAGGTCTTCGCCAGGCTGCCTTTCTCCATCGCGCCACGGATGGCGGGATGATTCACCAGGTCGAGGCGCACCGCGGTGGCGGCCGGATCGACGGCGCGGAACAGGCGCCCGGCTGCCGTCGCCAGGAATCCGTCGGGATCGCGCAGGGAGTGCCGTGTCACGGCGCCCGCGTTGTTCACCACGGAGCTCAGGCCTTGTCGTTCTTGCCGGATCGCGAGGTCAGGCGCGAGAACCACGAAGCAACCTTCGCGCGCAGCTGCCGGTAATAGAACAACGTTCCCGCGACCAGTGCGCCGATGATCTGCAGGATCATCGCACCCGTACCAGGATCCACGTAGGCCTGCGCGTCGCCCATGGTGGCGACCAGCACGGCACCCGCGGTGGCGCCGGTGCGCGCGACCCAGGCCAGTCTCGATTCAGCTTGTTTCATGATTTGTTTCCTATGGGCTCTATCGCCTGAATCTCATGCATGTCCAGGGGCGCGGAGTAGGTCGAGAAGAAATTGCGTTGCGGCAAAATCGGCAGGCCGGCCCCGAAATAGTGGTTGAAGATGTAGCGGAACTGGTTGACGGGAGCACAGTCAGCCGGCATCACCGACCGGGGCGCACCCGGCAGTAGATAGGCGGCGAAATTGGCGAAACGCAGCGCCCTGGCCTGCTCGCCGGTCAGCCCGCCCACGAGGTTCGGGCCGTGGTCGGACTGCACGATGATGATCGGCGGACGCTCCGACTCGGCGACGATGCGGTCGATCAGCCCGGTCAGCGACCGGTTGGTGAAACGAATCTGCTCCAGGTACCCGTGTTTGTCTTCCCATAACTGGGCCTGGAAATCGAACTGGTTCGACAGGGTGACATGCTTGAGCACGTTGCCGTCCCGGTCGAAGAGATAAGGATGGTGTGGCGGCAGGAAATGCGCGAACACGAACTTCGGCCCGGGCTTGCGCGCCTGGTCGCCAACCACTTGCAGGCGCTGCTTGTGACACTCGGCGAGGTCCGAGGTGGCGACCGAGCCGAGCGCCTTGAGCCAGGAAATCTCGGTCAGCGTGCGGAAGTACTCGTCCTCGAACAGGCTGCCTTTGCAGGACACCTGCTCGTCAGCGTACGGATTGCGGATCGTGGGCTGGGCCGAGGAGCGTACGTGAACGAAACGGTAACCTCGCGACCGCAGGAAATGCGCGGCGCGATTGTCCTGGGCGAGCCTGCCGATGGGCTCGTAGCCGTTGCGTCCCGAGACGAATTCCGCGTTGGCAAACACCGGCCCGGCGATGTCCTGCAGGTAGTCGAAGTTCAGCGACGAGGCCAGCGACAGGAAAGTCCAGTAGTAGTTTGCCCGACTGCTGTCATTGACCGTGAAGCCGCGCTTCTCGAGACCATTGAGGAACTCGGAATTGTCGAACTCGTAGTATTCCCGCAGGACATCCGCGCGGGCATAACCGTCGACGATGATGTAGTAGATATCCGGGTTGTAGCCGAGCACGCTGACCTTGCTGCCCAGGCTCGCAATGTCCGCGTCCGATTCCGCCACGAGCTCCTGGTCCTGCCACAAGGCAGTGACGAGCCGGCCCAGAAGGATTACCGCGAGTGCCGCCGCGGTGATGTTGCACGCGCCGGTGACTCGCGGCGAAACGTTCGCCCGGCGCTTGACGATCAGTGCGATCACCAGCGCGCACAACCCCAGCATCACCGCCGTCAGCTTGGTGTGGTTAGCCAGTGTCGTCGACAACCAGCGCGCCGCGGGCGCCATCTCGTCCACGGTTTGCGCACGGACGTAGATGTCGTGCACCGGCCCGTAGGCGTAAAAACCCGCAATGATGACGGTGACCGCCATCGCTCCGACGGCGCGCGACCCCATGACTCGCGCCGCGACCCACAACAGTATTGCGACCACGGCGAGGGCCAGCGCGCTGGCCACGATCGCTGCCGAAGCTGAAACCTGCCCCAGGTTGGCCACGTAAAGGAACCACAGCGGGTACGTCGCAACGACAAACGGATACCAGGGCCGCTCGCGCCAGGAGATGCCCAGGGTGCCGGGTTGTTTGGCAGAATCCATGTGTTAAGTCTAAGCGAGCCATCCCGAGCAGCAACGTGATTTCGGTCGCGAAACGGCCTCACTGCAAGCTCCGACGCGCATGTGACCGAATCCGCAGATACCCATCTGCAAGGCGCTGCGGCCGCGGACGGGTTGCTATAAGAGGCCCAATTTTGCCCTTTTGTCATTCCGAAATGCCGTAGCGCCATGAACTCGCAACACCCCGCCATCACGCGCCGGACTCTGTTCGCCATCTTCACGCTCTCGGGGTTTTCCGGCCTGATCTACGAATCGATCTGGTCGCACTACCTCAAGCTATTCCTCGGACACGCTGCGTATGCGCAGACGCTGGTACTGACCGTGTTCATGGGCGGCATGGCGCTCGGCGCCTGGTTCGCCGCGCGCTGGTCGCCGAAGATGCGCAACCTGCTCCTCATCTACGCGCTGGTCGAAGCCGTCACCGGCGCGATCGCGCTCGTGTTCCACCCTATCTATATCGCCGGGACCGGGTTCACGTTCGACACGCTCATTCCCGCGCTGGACACGCCGCTGGCGATCAACGCCGTCAAGTGGAGCATTGCGACGCTGCTCATCCTGCCGCAGTCGATACTGCTCGGCGCGACGTTCCCGTTGATCAGCGGCGCAATCGTGCGCCGTTTCCCCGATCACCCGGGTGCAACGCTGGCGATGCTGTACTTCACCAACAGTCTCGGCGCGGCAATCGGCGTGCTCACGAGCGGCTTCCTGCTGATCGGATGGGTGGGGCTGCACGGCACGGTGATCATCGCCGGTCTCGTCAACCTGCTCATCGCTCTCTATGTCTGGCGCGGCAGCGGCTCCGAACCGGCGCCACCCACGCCGAGGCCGGTCACGAGCTCCGACGATTCACGGATTGCGCGCCGCATCCTGTGGGCCGCGTTTCTTTCCGGCGTCGCCGCCTTCGTTTACGAGATCGCCTGGATTCGCATGCTGAGTCTCGTGCTCGGTAGTTCGACGCACGCGTTCGAACTGATGCTGAGCGCATTCATCCTCGGGCTCGCCTTCGGCGGCCTGTGGATACGGCGACGTATCGATTCGCTGGCCCAGCCCATGATCTGGTTGGCGACCCTGTTCGCCGTCATGGCGATCCTCGCCACGCTGACGCTGCCAGCCTATGGCTACACGTTCGACGTGATCGGAGCGGCGGTGCGCAATTTCCCGCGCACCGAATCCGGTTACACCTACTTCAACCTGGTGAGCCACGCCGTGGCGGCGTTCATCATGATCCCGACCACTTTCATCGCGGGCATGACGTTGCCATTGATGACCCACGTGTTGTTGCGGCGCGCGGATGAACGCGCCATCGGCCGCGTCTACGCCAGCAACACTCTCGGCGCCATTGCCGGCGTGATGCTGGCAGTGCACGGTTTGCTGCCCAATGT
>Ga0268266_10005936_pt1 | contig 11292 bp, 9 predicted proteins | sample KBSS13metaG_FD_190356 | JGI IMG/M metagenome (GOLD analysis project Ga0268266, IMG submission 190356) | Switchgrass rhizosphere microbial communities from Kellogg Biological Station, Michigan, USA - KBS S1-3 metaG (SPAdes) (version 2) | ecosystem: Host-associated > Plants > Roots > Rhizosphere >... | reverse complement strand
GTTTTACGGGAAATTTTGCGCTGACCATGATGCTCGAACCGTCGATGCTGGCGCCGGTGCTCTCGCAGCCTTCGTTGCCGCTGAACAATCCGGCCGGCATCGAGATCGCACCCGACGAAGTCAAGGTCGTCCGCGAACGGCTGGAGCGGGAAGACCTGACGGTGCTGGCCTATCGCTTCGCGGGCGACAAGTTCTGTATGGCGCAGCGCTTCGCAGCCTATAGGGGCGCGCTCGGCGACCGCTTCATCGGGCGGGTGCTGCCGGACAGCGCGGCGAATGCCGATCTGGCGCCGTTCTTCGAGCGCCATGTCACGACCCCGCATAGCGTCGTAACCGCGCACCTGATCGACGAGGCCGGCCAGCCGACGATCGCAGCGCGCGACGAGATTTTGGCGTTCTTCAAGCACAGGCTCGCGCCTGCGTGAAGCGGACGCATTTCAACGTCAGGCGTGCTTGTCGAGACGGCGCTTGAGCAGCGTCAGGTGTTGCAGGAGATCCGACTGCGCGACGGGTGACAATTCGCCGATCAGGGCGATCACCCATTCCTCGTGCCGGCGCGCCATCCGGCCGAACTCCTTGGCGCCTTCCTGCGACAGGCTCAGCCGGAAGGTGCGGCGGTCCTCGGAATCGACTTCGCGATGGATGAAGCCGTCGGCTTCCAGCTTCTGCACGAGTGCGGTGATGGCGCCGTTTGAGACCATCAGAAGTTCGGATACCTCGGACATGGTTGCGCCCGCCGGTTTGCGGGCGAGTTGCGCGAGCAGGTCAAAGCGGGCCAGCGTGGTGTTGAACTCCTTGCGCAGCCGCGCGTTCAGCGCCTTCTCGATCCGGGTGGCGCAGGACAGCAGCCGCAGCCAGATGCGCAGTTCCAGATGCGCGCCGTCGGATTCGTGCGCCGGCTCGACCGGCTGCAACGCTGGCCCGCGCGCACCCTTGGGGGATCGGGCCTTTCGTTTGACTGTGGCGTCCATGGCTGGCGTCTCACCGAGGCTAAATTGAAATCGATCCGATGCTGGCTCCGCCGCAGACATAAAGCGTCTGTCCGGTGATGAAGTCGGCATCCGGCGAACTGAAGAAACTGACCGCGCGCGCGACGTCGGCGGATTTGCCGAGGCGGCCGAGCGGAATCGACTGCGCCAGCTTTTTTGCGCGTTCGGATTCCGGCGACATTACGCTCTCGAACATTTCGGTATCTCCGATCGGGCCGGGGGCGACGACATTGACGGTGATACCGAAGGGGGCAAGCTCCAGCGCCCAGGTTCGCGCCATGCCGATGATGCCGGCCTTGGTGGCCGAATAGACCGTGCGTGTGGTAGCGCCAAGCGCGGCGCGGGACGACAGCAACACGATGCGACCGAAGCGGGCCTGCTTCATGCCCGGCAGCGCCGCCTGCGCCAGCGCAATCGCGGCGCCGAAATGCAGCTGGGCCAGTGCGCCGACATCTTCGTCGACGACCTCTTCCAGCGGCTTGGCGCGGATCGCGCCGGCATTGTGCACGACATGGGTGATTGCAACCTTCGCCGCGATTTCCGTCGCCGCCTGCCGCGTCGCCGTCGCATCGAGCAGGTCGACCTCACGCGAGGTGAGCCTTGGGTGGCTCCAGTCGGGTTTGCGCCGCGACAGCGAGATCACGTCATAGCCCTCGGCGAGAAGGCTGCGGGCGATGGCCGCGCCGATGCCGGTATTGCCGCCGCTCACGATCGCCGTGTGGTGGACCACGCTCATTCTCCGTTACATAAAGAGCTGGATGTTGCCGAAGGCAGCATCGCAATTGATCAGGTCGACGCGCTTGAGCTTGATCCGCAGCTTGCCGTTTTCGACGCTCAGGTGATGCGTGACCCAGGCTGCATAGAGCGCCTGCTCGTCCAGGCGCGTCTCGACATAATGTATCGGCGTCCAGGTGACGTAGCTGTTGGCGGCGGCGTCCCGCGAATCCACTTGCGGCGTCTGCAGCACGTGATGACAGCGGCTTTTCGGCTTCTGGCTGAAAGTTCGCGCGCCCTTGAGCCGTTCGACCCGGATCGAGAGCAGCAGCTTGTCCTCGTACATCAGCGAGCAGGTCAGCCGCGGATCGGTTTGATTCCATTCCAGCGGCATCCAGTAAAAGGCGTCGTCGGCGTACATATCGAGCCATTCGTCGAACCGCTGCTGGTCGATCAGCCGCGCCTCGCGGACGACGAAGTCGATCAATTCCTGGTCGGTGGGGACAGCATTCTTGAGGGGGGCGTCGGCGAGCATGCTCATGTCACATCCCCATCGTCATGAACTTGGTCCAGGCCCGGAACTGGTGGCGCATCGGCCACTCGCTGGTCCCATTGATCGCCACATTGGTTTGCTCGGCCTCGCCGGGGCTGTAGAGGCGCTGCAGGTTCACCCACTCATTGCCGTTCGAGTGCAGGCCTTCCTGCGCGCGTTCATACATTTCGAGATCGTCATGCCCAACGATGGAGGTCGGCGCATTGATCAGCCGGTTGTACATCAGCGTGCGTTCGAGCAGCATGTCTGGCGCATCGACGAGCTGGAACGTCCAGGACTCGACCAGCGTCTTGTTGGCCGCGATCGGCTTGAAATGCCGCAACAGCTGGATCGGACCCTTGATCATGATGTTGGGGAAATAGACGGTGTTATGCCTGTTTTCGTCCAGGATCGCCTTGGCGCGTTCTTCGCCATAGGCGGCTTTCATCTTGTCGAAATAGCCGGGCACCGCGGAATAATCCGAATGGATCGAGTGGTGCACGCCGGTGTGGCCGTGGCCGTTGTCCCAGATCCGGATCCCCATGTTCTCGAAGAACTCGTAAGGGCTCATGAAGGGCGCGATGATCTCGACCGCCATCGGCTTTTTGGTGCCGGGAGGCGCCTTCTTCCAGACTTCGACCGCAGTCCCGGCCGAGGATTCGTGCGCCACCATGGGATGACAGGTGTCGGTCTGGTTCTCCACCAGCATCTTCCAATTGCAATTGTGCATGTAGCGCAGCACGCCACCGGCGACCTTGAGCTGGCCGACCGGCGAACGGTCGACCATGTTGTCGAGGCTCGACAGGCTTTCGCCGAAGAACTCCTCGAAGTCGAGGCCGCCATCGTTGATCTTGGCGAACACGAAGCCGCGGTAGTTGCGGACATGCCGCACCGGCGCCATTCCGGGCGCGGCATGGCTCTGCTCAAAGCCGGTGTTCTCGTAGCCCTTCTTCAGGGGGATCGCGAGCAGCGAGCCGTCGGTCTTGAAGCTCCAGGCGTGATAGGGGCAGCGGAAGAACTTTCCGGTGTTGCCGCAGGTCTCGGACGTGATGCGCGTGCCCTTGTGCGGGCAGCGGTTGTGCAACACGTGCACCTTGCCGTCGGTATGGCGCACCAGCAGGACTGGCTGCGTGCCGATCGTGGTGCCGAAATAATCGCCGGGATTAGGGACCTGGCTGTCATGACCGACATAGACCCAGCTGTTCGGGAACATGTGCTCCATTTCGAGCTGGAACACTTCTTCGCTGACGTAGACGTCGCGGTGAACCTCCTGGTCGCGGACCAGCGCGCGAAGTGCTGCGGCATTGCCGGCATATCGGGTCATGCGTTCCTCCTTCACAGGTCGAGCACAAGTCTTTTGGTTTTCGCGCGCGAGATACAGATCTGCATCACCTTGTTCGACGCCTTCTCGCTTTCACTCAGGATGTAGTCGCGATGATCGGGAATGCCCTCGATGACAGAGGTCTGGCAGATGCCGCAGTCGCCGCGCTTGCAGTCATGCATCGGGTCTTCGCCGGCCTCGAGCAGCACGTCGAGGATGGTCTTGCCGGCAGGAATCTCATAGACGCGCCCGCTGCCCTTGAGTTCGACCTCGAAACCGGTATCGCCGGACTTCTCTTCGGGCGCGGTGAAAATTTCAAAATGCAGCCGCCCCTGCGGCCAGTTCATCTGCTTGGCCAGCGCGATGGCGGCTTCGATCATCGGCAGCGGTCCGCAGAGGTAAAGCGGCACGTCGGGCGCGAGCCGCCTCATCAAGCCCTCGAGATCGAAAAACCGGCCGGCCTCGTCGTCGGCATGGATGGTCGCACCGGCGCTGGCCAGCCGCTCGATGTCGCCGAGAAAGGCGAGTTCGCTGCGACTGCGTCCGGCGTAATGGAACGAGAACGGCCGCTTCGCGGCGCTCAACTCGCAGGCCATTGCGAGCAGCGGCGTGACGCCGATGCCGCCCGCGACGAGCGCGACTTCGACCGTGCCGGCGCCCAGCGGAAAATTGTTCGCCGGCGGCGAGATCGTCAGGCGATCGCCGGTCTTGAGACCGTGCATGAAACTGGAGCCGCCGCGGCCCTTGCTTTCCTGCAGCACGGCGATGCGATAGGCGGTCGGATGTTCGGCGGCCGCGCGCGGTGACGCCGTCTCGATCAGCGAATAGGAGCGCCGGCCGACATCGGGCAGATGGACGTCGATATGGGCGCCCGCGGCCCAGCCCGGCATCGGGGCGCCGTTGGCGCGCGCCAGCACGAATGCGCGAATGCGCGGCGTGAGCGCCTCGGCCTTCGACACCACGACCTCGAATTGATCCATCCTCAGGCGTCCTCGAACAATGTTTCGACAGTGCGTAACGCGCCGTCGAGCTCGGCGCCGTCGGCGTCCTTCAGAGCGACCTTGGTCAGACGCTGCACCCATTCGGCCGCGTCGGGCCGGCCGGCCAAGCGCTCGGCCGCCTGCATGACCTTGTCGAATTTCGATTCGCCGCGGGAATGGGTGTCCGAATAGCCGCCAACGAGACGGCGGGCTTCGCACACGGCGGTTGCGAGTGCGATGTCGCTTGCGGCGAATTTCCGGACGCGCTGCGCCCATACATCGAGATGGCGCATCTCGCGGGCATGCCGCAGCGTATGGCGGCGGAATCTCCGCAGGCCGGCCACGCAGTACAGCATCAGGAACGCCGAGGGTGAGGTCGTGCGCAATTTGCGTCCACGATCGATCAGCCTGGCGATCCGCTCGCTGCGCTCGACTTTTTCGCCGAGACGCGGCGGCAACAGCCCCGCCATTTCCTCGATCCGCGGATGGAAGAATTCGGTGATGCCGAGGATCTGGTCGTCGCCGGCCCGCGCCTCGCGGCGCACCCGGTCGAAACGTCCCGCACGCGTCTTGAGATCCGCCACGCGGATCACGTCGTCATAGGCCATGGCGATGGCGAGATATTTGGCAAAAGCCTGCATCAGGCCGGTCGCGTCGCGCGATATCGATTCCAGCCGGTCTAGATATTCGCGGCCATAGGCCACGTCCTGATAATCGACGACGCGCTGCAGGCCGGCCGCGACGATGCCGTGCACCGCTTCCGGCAATTGCCGCGCCCGCGCGACCAGCGCGTCGAAATCGCCATGACCAATCGGCTCGAGGCGCGGAAAGCGTTTTGCGAGCGGCGGATTCGCTGCCGGCTTGATCTTGGGGTCCTGCGTGAGCGTGGCGACGGCCCGCTCGCGGCCGGCGCTGAAGGCGCGCAGGCTGGCATCGACGCCGACGCCCGCAGCCCGGATCGTCGCTTCAAAATCCTCTGTCGTGAAGGGCAGGGCGCCGGACCCGGCGAGCGCGCCGAACAGCACCGAGGAAACCACGCTGCCGGTGGCATCCGCAATCTCGGCCATGTCGAACGCGATGAAGCGGTTGGCGGCAACATTCGCCGCCTCGTAGACCTGCGACGCATCGGCGGTGCCGTCGCCCGGCGCGGTCTTTTCGACCACGGCCAGGGAGCGATGCGAGGAACCGATCAACAACGTACGGTCGGGTGAGACCAACCCGCGCAGGATGGCGCGGCCGGCTTCCATCAATTCGGCGCCGATCACGATGTCGACCTTGCCGGGCGCCGGCATCAGCGACAGCACGGGGTGACGTCCCGGCTTGCCGGCGTCGGGCGCGATCATCTCGATGTAGTAGATCGTGGCGCCGGTGCGCTGGGCGACGCCGGGCACCGAGGTCGATTGCGCGAACCAGCCGCGCCGCTCGGCCAGCGCCACGATCCAGTCGACCAGTACGCCGCCGCCCTGGCCGCCCATCGCGAGCACCGCGACGGTAATGGGGCGGGCCTGACTGAGGCCGACGGATGAGGGGGCGACCGAGACGTTCATACCGTCTCCTGCTGGAACATGATCCGCCGTCCCGCCCGCCAGCGCTGCAAGGCGCCGATCATGCGCCGCCAGATGCGGTCGAGGCCAGCTTCGAACGCGGTGGGGTTGGACACGATATCGGCGCGGTAGAAGGAGGGACACAGTACGGCCGCGTCCGCGACCTCGCCGCAATGGCCGCAGCCGACGCACGTGTTGTCGACGGCGGCGATCGGATTGTCCTTCAGGGGATCGCTGGTCGGCTTCACCGACAGCGACGGGCAGCCGGACAGGCGAATACAGGCGTGGTCGCCGGAACAGGTGTCTTCATCGACGCCAAAACGTTCGCGCACGATACGTTCGCCGCGCTTGGCGGCGGCCGCCACCAGCGGCTTCACGCGGCGCTGCTTGTTCAGCATGCACTCTGACGAGGCGACGATGATCTTTGGACCCTTTTCCTTTGTCGTCAGCGCCTCGCGCAGGGTGTCGCGCATGTGCGAGACGTCGTAGGTGCGGTCGATCTGGCGCACCCATTTGGCGCCGACGCCCTTCACGGCCTCGACAATCGGATGCTTGGTCGAACGCGAACGGTTGTCGGCGCGCGAGGAAGGGATGTCCTGGCCGCCGGTCGCGGCGGAATAGTAATTGTCGACCACGACGATCACGCCGTCGTGCTGGTTGAAGACGGCATTGCCGACGCCGCTGGTCAGCCCGTTATGCCAGAAGCCGCCGTCGCCCATCATCGAGATCGAGCGCTTGCTCGCTGGAACGTTGAAGGCGGAGGCGGAGGCGGGGCCGAGCCCGTAGCCCATGGTGGTGGCGCCGATATTGAACGGCGGCAGGATCGAGAACAAATGGCAGCCGATATCGGCGGCGATGTGATGCGGGCCGAGTTCTTTTTCCACCAGCTTCATCGCGGAAAAGATCGGCCGCTCGGGGCAGCCGGTGCAAAAACCCGGCGGCCGCGGCGGCACCACGTCGGCCAGCGCGCGGATCTTGTCGTCGACCTCGACCCGGTCGATGTTCGGTGCACGTGCGGAGGCCGGCAGCACATCCGATCGCCAGCGGCGGATGAAGGCGCCGATCGCAGCAGTCATGACCTGGGAGGTGTACTCGCCAGCCATCGGGAACAGGTCTTTGCCGTGCAGCTTGGCGGGAATGTCCGCGTTGCGGAGGATCTTGTGCAGCGACTGCTCAATGAATTCAGGCTGGCCTTCTTCGACCATCAGCACCGCCTTCTTGTCGCGGCAGAAGTCGATCACCTCGCGGTCGACGATCGGATAGGTCACGTTCATCACGTAGAGCGGAACGCGTGTTTCGCCCCAGATATCGGCAAGGCCGGCCTCGCGCAGCGCGGTGATGACGCCGTTGTACATGCCGCCCTGCATGATGATGCCGATATCGTCGATATCGCCGTCGAAGGTCTCGTTCATGCCGCGGGCGTGGATGAATTCGACGGCGGCCGGCCAGCGCTGCTCGACCTTCTCTTTCTCGTGCAGGAACGAGGCCGGCGGCAGCACGATGCGGTTGGTGTCACGGGACGGTGCATCAAGCGCGCGGGCAAGCGGAAAGCTGGGGCGGACATTGTCGCGGGTGGCGAAGCGGCCGTGGACATGGCAGGCGCGTATCCGCACTTCCAGCATGACAGGCGTATTCGACGCCTCGGACAGCTCGAAGGAATCGTGCACGGCCTTCACGATCGACGCCACGTTGGGCCGGGGATCGACCAGCCAGAGCTGCGACTTCATCGCAAACGCATGCGAACGCTCCTGCATGATGGAGGAGCCTTCGCCGTAATCCTCGCCGATGATGATGAGCGCGCCGCCGGTCACGCCGCCCGAGGACAGGTTGGCGAGCGCGTCGGACGCGACATTGATGCCGACCGGGGCCTTGAAGGTGACCGCGCCGCGGATCGGATACATCACGGAAGCCGCCAGCGTCGCCGCCGCCGTCGCCTCGCTGGCGCTGGATTCGAAATGCACGCCGAGATCGGAAAGGATATCCTGCGCGTCCGACAGCACGTCCATCAGATGCGAGATCGGCGCGCCCTGGTAACCGGCGACATAGCTGACGCCGCATTCGAGCAGCGCTTTTGTAATGGCGAGAATGCCTTCGCCGCGAAATTCCTGGCCGGCACCGAGCTTCAGGTCCTCCACCTCGCGCGCGAAAGAGCGTTCTGCCATGCTCGCCTCCTGAGGCCTCGGCCGGAATTCCGGATGACCGAATATAATTTTAGACATCAAACAAAAAATGATGTCAATCGGACTTCCAATGTTGCGCGCGGCAAAACCACCTAGCGTGCGCCGACGCGCAATTTCTCAGCCTATTTCGTGGGCTTCATGCACAGCCGGCCGGCGCTGGCGCCAGATCGGCTCGCTTGACAGGATATTTTAGCCATGAAACATTATTGAAGCCTGTCGCGCCTGGCGGCGCACCTGAAGCGGCCTTTGCGGGAGACTGACATGACCCCGGTTTCGCAGTTGTGCGGGCCGTCTCGCGAGCATCTCGCGTGGCCGTTGTTTGATTCCCGCCATAGCGAATACGCGAGTTGCGCATTTCTGAAGGCGCGACCGAAGTTCAGAAAACTCATTATCGGACGCGACGTCCTGAAGGTGGACTAGCCGCGCGGGCGTTTACTCGCGTCCTGTTACGGGAGTTGAAATGTTTGAGTTCTTGCAGCCGCCCGGTTGGGCCAAGCCGAGCGGTTACGCTAACGGCATCGCCGCCCGCGGCAAGATGGTCTTCGTCGCAGGCCAGATCGGCTGGAACGAACAGTGCAAGTTTGAGTCCGACGATCTGGTGGAGCAGACCGGCCGGACCCTGAAAAACGTCGCGGCCGTCTTGCGCGCCGGCGGCGCCGGGCCCGAGCATATCGTGTCGATGACGTGGTTCCTGCTCGATCGGAGGGAATATTCGGCGCGCCTGAAGGAAATCGGCGTGGCCTATCGCGACGTCATGGGCCGGAACTTTCCGGCCATGACGGCGCTGCAGGTATCGGGGCTGATCGAGGATCGCGCCAAGGTCGAAATCCAGGCGATAGCGATGATTCCCGACGAGATGGACTGACAGCGCGACGCCGGACACGGCGCCGGTACAGGAGGGCGGCATGGCAACGAAAGCTCGTGAAAACCACCGTGAAGACGTGGCCGGGCGGGCCAATGTCGAGGATACGCCTGAACTGCTCGCCTATTACGACGAACTCGAAAGGCTGGAGGCCGGCGCGCTCTGGACGGTGGCGAACAAGATCGAGCCCTGGGCGCCCAAATCATCCAGCGTTCCGGTGCTTTGGCGCTACGAGGACCTTCGCGCGCATGTGTTGCGCTCGGTCGAATTGGTGTCGCCCGAGAAGGCGGGACGGCGCGTCATCTATCTGAACAATCCCGGCCGCCGTGATCACGCCGCTGCGGTCGGCTGGCTCTATTCCGGCCTGCAGGTCATGCATCCGGGCGAGGTCGCGTCCGCCCACGCCCACTCGGCATCCGCCCTGCGCTTCATCATGGAAGGCGAGGGCGCCTACACCATCGTCGACGGCCACAAGATGACGCTGGGCGCCAACGACTTTGTGCTGACGCCGAACGGCACCTGGCACGAACATGGCGTCTCCAGCGACGGCACGCCGTGCATCTGGCAGGACGGCCTCGACATTCCCCTGGTCAACACGCTCGAAGCCAATTTCTACGTGGTTCACCCCGATCTGCAGCAGAGCGTCGGCTATCCCGTCGACGACATGACCCACACCTGGGGCAATCCCGGCCTGCGTCCGGCGGGCGCCGAGTGGTCCAAGGGATATTCGCCGCTGTTGAAATATGAGTGGGGGCCGACCTACGAGGCGCTGCAGCGCTACGGCAAGGCCACCGACGGCTCGCCGTATGACGGTATTCTCATGAATTATGTGAACCCGGTGACCGGTGGCCCGGTGATGCAGACGATCGGCGCATCGATGCAGATGCTGCGGCCGGGCGAGAGCACGCGCGCGCATCGTCACACCGGCAGCTTCATCTATCAGGTCGCCAAGGGAAGCGGTCACTCGATCATCGACGGCAAGCGTTTCGACTGGAAGGAACGCGACATCTTCTGCGTGCCGTCCTGGGCCTGGCATGAGCATGTCAATGCGTCAGCCAGCGAGGACGCCTGCCTGTTCACGTTCAACGACCTGCCGGTCATGCACGCGCTGGGTCTCTACCGCGAGGAAGCGTTTGGCGACAATGGCGGCCGCCAGCCGCTCGTAGCCTAGAGCTTCGGTTCTGATTGCATCAGGACCGAAGCTCCAGGTTTTTGTTTACGCGTTTTCTTCCCGCGAACCGGTATCCACTTCGCTTGAAAACGCTACATTGGAGAGCAACAGTGCGTCTCGTTACTTATCGCAGCACCGTTGAGGCTGCAGCTCGTCTTGGCGCTGTTGTCGATGATCTGGTCGTGGACGTCGAGAACGCCGGCCACCATGCCGGGGTTTCGCTTCCATCATCGATGCTCGACTTCATCGATCTTGGCCCGCCCGCATTGGCGGCTCTCAAGAAGCTATTGAACGAAGGCAAGGATAACTGGTCGGTAGGTGCGGCGCTGCCGCTTGCGAATGTCCGGCTGCTGGCGCCGATCCCGCGTCCGCGCAAGAACATCTTTGGCATCGGCCTCAATTATGTCGAGCACGTCGCGGAATCCTCGCGGGCGCTGGACACGGCAAAGGACCTGCCCAAACAGCCCATCATCTTCTCAAAGCCGCCGACCAGCGTGATTGGGCCGGACGAAGCCATCCAACACAACAAGGCGATCACACAGCAGCTCGACTGGGAAGTCGAGCTTGCGGTGGTGATGGGAAGAACCGCACGGCGTGTGTCGGAGGCCGAGGCACTCGGCTTCGTGTTCGGCTACAGCGTGATGATCGACGTCAGCGCCCGCGACAACCGCCGCGCCGGGCAGTGGATCTATTCCAAGGGGCAGGACACTTATGCGCCGTTCGGGCCGTGCATCGTCACGGCAGACGAAATCACCGATCCGCACGCGCTCGATCTCTGGCTGACGGTGAACGGCGTCGAGAAGCAGCGCTCCAACACGCGCCATATGCTGTTCAAGGTGCCGCTCCTGATCGCGGATATTTCCGCGGCGATGACGCTTGAACCGGGAGACATCATCGCAACAGGGACGCCCGAGGGCGTCGGCGCCGGGCGCTCTCCGCAGGAATGGCTGTGGCCGGGTGACGTGGTGGAAGCGGAAGTCACCGGCATCGGGCGGCTGC
>Ga0268266_10005935_pt1 | contig 11292 bp, 11 predicted proteins | sample KBSS13metaG_FD_190356 | JGI IMG/M metagenome (GOLD analysis project Ga0268266, IMG submission 190356) | Switchgrass rhizosphere microbial communities from Kellogg Biological Station, Michigan, USA - KBS S1-3 metaG (SPAdes) (version 2) | ecosystem: Host-associated > Plants > Roots > Rhizosphere... | reverse complement strand
GCGCTCAGGATTGCCTGAGGTGATCTATGCAGCCGGCAAATCTCCGGAACAGACCGCAGAGATCTTTGCCCGCATGGCCGCAGCTGGCTCCGATGTTCTCGCAACTCGAGTAGACGAGGCCACTTCAACCGCTGTGCTCAACGCTGTCCCCCAAGCCACCCATCATGCACAGGCACGAGCAATCAGTCTCCGCCAAACGCAGGCGGAGATTCGAGGTCATATTGCCGTTGTATGCGCAGGCACCAGCGATCTCGGCTGCGCTGAAGAGGCTGCGGTTACGGCGGAGCTCTTTGGAACCAGAGTCACACGCCTGTACGACGTTGGGGTAGCCGGAATCCATCGATTGCTTGCAGTTCGCGAGCAGCTTAACGGCGCCCACGCCGTCATCGTCTGCGCCGGAATGGAAGGTGCTCTCCCATCGGTAGTTGGAGGGCTCGTCGGGGTTCCAGTCATTGCTGTGCCAACCTCGGTGGGCTACGGCGCAAGCTTCCAGGGCACCACCGCGCTGCTGGGGATGTTAAACTCCTGCTCTCCAAACGTAACGGTAGTCAACATCGACAACGGCTTTGGAGCAGCTTATACAGCCACGTTGATCGCCCGCGCCTCGGAATCTCCTCGATGACATTGCTTTAACATCCCCAGAACTACTTTTCATGAGCCGAGGGCATCCAAAAAGGTATGCACCGTCGCGACTTTTTGAAATCCGCCAGCGCCGCAGGAATCGCCTCCACGGTTTCAACCGCATCTTCTGCTCAGGGCACACCCTCGCGACCAACGACACGACCGGAAGCGCCGGGGATGATCTATCGCGAGTTGGGAAAGACCGGCGAGCGAGTCTCTGCGATCGGATTGGGAGGAGCGCACATCGGCGGCGGCGATGCGGACGCCAAGATTCGCCTGGTGCGATCCGCTGTCGATCAAGGCATCACCTTCCTTGACAACTGCTGGGACTACAGCGACGGGCTGGCCGAAGTCCGCATGGGACAGGCGCTTCGCAATGGGTACCGACAGAAGGTCTTCCTGATGACCAAGATGGACGGACGCACCGCGGATGCCTATAACAAGCAGCTTGAGCAGTCGCTGGGACGCCTGCAGACCGACATGATCGATCTTGTACAGTTCCACGAAGTCATTCGCATGGAAGATCCCGATCGATTCTTTGCTCCCGGCGGAGCTATCGAAGCCGCCGTCGCTGCGCGCCAGGCCGGAAAGATCCGCTACATCGGCTTCACTGGTCACAAGGATCCAGCCGTTCATCTGCGTATGCTCGAGATGGCCCAGAAGCATAACTTCCACTTCGACAGCGTGCAGATGCCCATCAACGTTATGGACGCTCACTTCCGTTCCTTCACCAAAGAAGTGATGCCGGTCGCTCTGAAACAAGGAATCGGCGTTCTGGCCATGAAGACCTTCGGCAGTTCCTACATCCTCGATAGCAAAACCGTAGAACCCATCGACGCACTCCATTACGGCCTGACCCAGCCTGTCTCCGTGGTGATCACCGGAATCGATTCACCAAAGATTCTCGACCAAGCCCTGATGGCGGCCAAGACCTTTAAACCTCTCAGCGAAACCCAGGTCACAGCGCTGCTGGCAAAGACCAAGGATGCGGCCAGCGAGGGTCGATACGAGCTCTTCAAGACTTCAAACCACTTCGATGGAACAGCCGCAAACCCGAAATGGCTTGGCTAGGTCGCCGCTGGTATCATCGAAGCATGACACAGCTTGATGTTCTGTACCGGTATGGTGTGCCGCCGACCGAGGCAAGTATGCTGGCCCTGGCCAAGGTACGCGAGGTCTATGGTGTTCGGTCTTTGATCCTCGACGAGGCCAAGAAGACTGTCCGGGTCGAGTTCGATGCCACCCGCTTGAACGAGCCGATGATTCATCAGCTACTGCGGCGTGCCGGACTCGACATCATCGAGCGCATCACCTTGTTCACCGTACCGCCGCCGCCTGAAGCGCAGCCGACAGCGCCCCCTGCGACAAAATAGGCCACAGAGTCCTGCGATTGCGTTACAGTAATGTCTGTCCTATATGCGCCTGTAGCTCAGCTGGATAGAGCAACTGGCTTCGAACCAGTAGGTCGGGAGTTCGAATCTCTCCGGGCGCACCATCTCTAGAACGGGAGCCATCTCTGGCTCCCATCTCTCGTTTAGTGATCTGCGATCACTCTCGCTCGATTAGTGCGGAGCAGGCACAGCATCGTTGAAGCTCTTGAAGAAGGCTTCGTACTTCTCCACTCCGTTGAGTTCGGCGTACCGCAGCGGCTTCACCCTTTCCACCAGGACCTCGGTGACGCTGGAATTCGTCTTGAGAATTGTCATTACTTCCTCAATAAACTCCTTAAGCGGCATAGCCCGCGGATCGCTCGCCTGAGCGCTCCCCATCAGCTCGGTTTGAAGGTAGGGTGGGACCAGTTCAATCACTTCAATGTTGGTGGACCTCAACTGATAACGCAGCGATTGACTGTAGGAATGGATCGCTGCCTTGGTGGCTGAATAAGTCGGTGTCAACGCCAGCGGGATAAACGCCAATCCCGAGGAGACCGTCATAATCGTTGCCCTGGGTTGTCGTCTGAGCAGTGGCAACAGCACTGACGTCAGTCGGATGGGACCGAGCAGATTTGTCGTCAGCGTCGCATCGACCGCGCTCAAATCATTCGACTGTTCCAGCAGATCCTCCGGTCTCATGATGCCGGCATTGTGAATGACGACGTTGAGGAACGGATATTCTCTCTCGATCGTCTCGGCGAAAGCTCGAATGCTGTCAAAGCTTTCGATATCGAGTACGGCTGACTTCATTCCGGGATTCGCAGCGACCGTCTCATCCAGGACCTGCTTGCGTCGACCCGCGATGATCACCTGATTCCCCAGCTTTTGAAAAGCCTCGGCTAAAGCGCGACCGATACCGGAGCCACCGCCGGTTATCAGAATTGTGTTGCCTGTGATGTTCATTTGCTTCTCCTCATCACGTACTATAGGGAGATCACTTTCTAAAAGGAAGTAGGCACCTAGAATATCCATACTTACCAAAAGGTAAGTAATAAATCTTATGAAGAAAACACCCTTACATGCAGATCGTTCTTCGGTCTCCCGAGCGGAATCCAACACTCCTCCAAAAGAGGTGGACCCGCGAGTGGAGGCGTTGGTTCGTGAGATCATCGAGCGCGTGGCCGACAAATGGACCATGCTGGTGCTCGAAGTTCTGGAAGAACACGGCACAGTTCGTTTCACAAGACTGGGAGAACTCGTCGGAGAGATCAGCCAAAAGATGCTGACGAAAACAGTTCGTCAGATGGAAAGTGATGGCCTTGTAGTCCGTACGATTCATCCCGTGATTCCACCACGAGTGGAATACAGTCTCACACCGCTTGGACGCAGCCTCGGCGAAGCATTCTGCGGTGTCTGGATCTGGGCCGAAAAACATTACGACGAGATCACGAGGGCACGTCAACGGTTTCAGAAACAAGCCCAAAGATCTCAGTCTTCTTCTGCGAACTCCGGTTCATAGGTTGCTGTTCAGCGTGAAATCCGTTATCTTAAGAAGGTTGCATTCGAAGCAATGTGCGCCCGTAGCTCAGCTGGATAGAGCAACTGGCTACGAACCAGTAGGTCGGGTGTTCGAATCACTCCGGGCGCACCATATATTCCCTTTCGAAGTTCATCTTTTCTAAAACTCCTTGCATCGCGAGAGCGAAGGTGAGCCCTTCTCTCCTTTCCTCTCAAACTTCACGTCAAGTTCTCCTAAAAGAAGAAGCCGCCCCTTAGAGGAGCGGCTGACTTCAGTAGTTTCGTTTCTTCGCTAATCGCGGCGTCCCAGTGTCGGCCGATCATCCGTATTCGAAGGATTCGGATTGTTAGGATTGGAGGGATCGTTGCTTCCTCCACCTACCCTACGCAGTGTCGGACGGTTGCCGTCCTTCTTATCGTTAAGCTTGCGCTTGTTCTCCAGACGCGCAAGACGCGCTTTGACGTCATCGAACTCCGAGGTCGAGACCATATAGTCAGGACGCGCCGGCATAATTGTTGCGATCTCATCTTCTGAGCGGGCTATGCGATCCGGCGTCTGAGGGTGATCGGAGAAGACCTTCGACAACGTTCCGGGCTTATGCTTCTCAAGCGCAGCAATCTTTTCAAAGAACTGGATAAAGGCCTGTGGATCGTATCCGGCCTTGTACATGTACTGCAGACCGAGCCAGTCAGCTTCTGACTCGTCGACACGCGAGAATTTGAGGAAGGCGATGGGAAGCGCAAGCTGAGTCGCCTGGTAGATGCCATAGCCGGTCCAGCTTCCCGATGTGAAGATGATCAGAGGAATGGAGCCGATCTGCGCCATATTCATCTTGGTCATCTGACGGGCGGCGTGGTGTGCACAGACATGGGCGGTCTCGTGCGCCATTACCCCGGCGAGCTCTGCCTCTTCATCCGCGGCAAGGATGAGACCGGAGTTCACATAAAAGAAGCCTCCGGGAAGAGCCATCGCGTTGATCTCGTCGGAATCGATCACCTTGATGGTGAAAGGAACCTTGCAGTCGGAGTTCTTCACGATGTTCTGACCGACACGGTTGATGTACTCGTTGATGACCGGATCGGTGACCATGTGAGCCGATCTTTCGATCTCCATGGAGTAGCCCTTGCCGGTTCGGATCTCCCAGTCAGTGGAGTACCAGTTACCCAGGCCGCGACCTCCGATGTTGCGAGTTCCGATGGCGTTTACGTCGTCTTCACTTCCTGCCTTGATGTGCGGATCCAGAGCTTCGCCAGGTGATGGCAGCGAGTCGGCTTTCTTGCTGACTTCCTCCTTCGCGGCCTTTTGCTCTTCGGGGGTAGCTGTAGGTGCTCCGGGGACCGGCTTGGAGCTGCCAGGGGGCGGCGGTGGCGACGAGGTGGGAGTCTGCGTCGTAGTCTGCGCGTAGGAGACGATGGAAGAAGCGAGGATGGCGGCCAGACCAAGGTGCGTTATGGAACGCATGGGTGTCTCCTAGAGGAGCTGCTCAGATGCCAGAGGGAAGACGCAACTCCGCATTCTTAAGACGTAGTATGCGCCTGAAAGTTACGGTGTGACAAATAGTACGACAAACTCGCCCAATGCGCCTTTCAGTACTCTCTTGCTCGGGGTGCCCCTCCCTATCCAATTAGGCTAAAGTATTCATATTTCTGTATTTAGGGGGATACCAACTTCGTAAAGTATAAGAAATAAATGGCTTACATCTAAAGTATTCCAACAAAGAGACTTAAGCCTATTGATTTTTCTGAACTTTCTTCTATAACTCCAATTTTAGCAATTCCGAGATAACTAATCGGCACTTCCATGTGCTTTTATTTGTGTCAGATACACGGACCAAGGACTTGACAGCTATGTTGCTCGTTGCCTGGTCTCATCTACGATGCACTCTCTGGCAAGGAACAATCCCATACCCAAATGCATAACCAAAAGTAAAAGACCCCATTCGAGGGGTCTTTTACATCGATTGAGCGATCACTTCTAAGTTTAGACCTTTGATAGTTTTCGGCGGACTAATCCTGCGGCCGTAAGCACTCCAGTTCCAAGAAGAGCTATGGAAGAAGGCTCTGGAACCGCAGGAGTGGACGACGACCCCGGCGTGTTGATTCCCGACATGCCAGTTTGACCTGCGGCATTCATGATGTCAGCGGCGAAGTAATAACCACTAGCGTTGGCAATGAAGTCGCTATAAGAGATTCCTGTGCTATCAAAGATATTGAAGACGAGAGGGCCGTCATTGTGCTCGCTGGCTCCGGGACCCGGATTATCGATGAAGTAATCGAAGGTTCCAAGGCTAGGTCCATTGGTAGCGACCGATGAGAGATGCACATCGGAAAGAGTCCAGGGACCGCTGATCGAAGTAACGGAGACGGTGGGATCGCCCGCCAGATTGAAGGCGAAACCAGGATGGTTTCCTGATCCGGTAGCGACGAAATACTGAGCTCCCGTGGTGAGCGACACGGTTACCTGCATATTGTTTGAGTCGACCTGATGAAGATCGACATTGAAGCAGCATAGGCCAGCTTGGGAACCGGTGAAGATGGTGTCAGCCTTGGCTACAACTCCAGAGAGACATACAAGGACGAAAGCAACTGCCAGACGAGATAGGCGCATCATTGAAACAAAATCCTTTCGAGTTCCGCATTAAGCGGAGACACAAAGGAAAGAAGCAAGCGAACGTCCAAACGAATAAGGGTTGAATTTCCCCGCTAAACAGTGAAAAAGCTTGCGCAGAGGAAAAAACATACACAGATGGATGGTATTTCTCTTCCTATGAAGCCTTTCGCTACCAGCTGGAATAAGACGTTCCATCAGAGGCGACATCCTGGGCCCCAGAGTGGACGTCGTTGATGCCCGCCTCGGTCTGATCAACGGTCTGCAGCGTGTCGTCCTGAGCTGGAATCCAGGTATCGGTCCGATTGGTGAAGGGATCCTTGGGCATGGCCTTGATGTAGCCAGCCTGAACGAGGTCATCCAAGCTTTGGGGAGCTTTCTGCTTGTCGACCGTATAGGCATCGATGGCTGAACGCAGGGTGCGAAGATCTTCCTTGAGAACTGCCTCTTTCGCGTGACGAACGCTCTGAACGTACATGGGAACGGCGATGGCAGCCAGCAGGCCGATGATGACCATCACGATCATCAGCTCGATCAGGGTGAACCCTTCATTGAGCTTTGTACCAGCGCGTTTTGGAGTGAACCCTACCATGTCGAATATTTTGTACCGTCCATGCCTGTTCCATCGCTCTTCGAGTGAACATCAAAGACGTTCTGTCCGCCGAAGGAGTCAGATTCGGGGTCATCCTGGTTTGAACGGAGACCCCACTCGGCATTCCCTGTCATAGGATCGACGGGAATGCGGCGAAGAAAACGGACTTTTTTACCCTGAACATCGACCCCATCCACCATGGTCTTAAGATCGGGAGGATATCCCATAGAATCTGCTTTGATCTGGAAAGCCCCCTTATCGGCGGCATCCTTGTAGCGGTCGATGGCTGCTCGCATCTCCCAAAGATCTCTTCGCAGCTCGCGCTCTTTTTCCCGGCGAACCTGGAAGCGAGCGATCGGGATAGCCGCGCTAGCCAGAATCGAGATAATCGCGACGACGATAATAAGCTCGACGAGCGTAAGGCCAGCCTCGGGATGAGAAACAGCCTTGTTCCTTAAGGGACGGCAGGCTCGTAAGCCCGGTCCTTTAGGGAAGAAGATCCCTTGCATTGCCGGATTGATGCTGACAATCACTTCACATGTACCAGGGATTGAGAGCCGACCGCCGGAAGGGTGGCCTGAGTACTGCTGCGCGCACCTACCTTCACGAGAGCGAGATTCGAATCTCCTGCTGCGATCGCCTTGAAGGTCAATGTGGCGACACTTCCCTGCCCGCTGACGCCCTGAACATTCGGCGGACGCGACGTGGAGATCGTCACCAGGCCATTGCCCTCATCCCTATGGACGATCGAAACCGCCTGACCGTCACGTGCCAACAAAGTTCCGGCATCGACGTTGACCAGTTGCAGCACCGCCGGGTTGAACTGAAGCTGCAAGGGTACGGCAAAGAGATCGCGAGCGTCCGCAGCATTGACGGTGACCTGGAAGGTGCTCCCTACAGCCTGGTTCCCCGCGGGCGGGGCAACCGACAAGCTGATCGGAGGACCTGCCGGACCCTGAGGCGCGGTCGCAGGATTCGGCGCAGCTGTCGGGGGCGTAGTCGTCCCGGGAGGAGGCGGCGTTGGAGGCTGTGCCTGCTGCATCATCTGTTGCGCGGCTGCGGATGCGGCATTTGCGGCTGTTGTAGGTTGACCAACCGCCCTGGGTCGACCCGGGAGTACATCATCGTCTTGCCCGGTCAAAGAAGAATCCTGACGGAGTTGGAAGGACGTACTGGTGCCTGTATCGATGGCCCGCGTATTGAGCCGCGTAAGGACGGATTCGCGAACGATATGCGGGATCAGGAGAAAGATGATCTCGTTTTCCTTCGTCTCGCGTGAGTTGGAGGCGAAGAAGTATTTGAAAAACGGGATCTCGCTGAGGCCGGGGGTTCCGTTTAGACCACGATCTTCTTCCCTGGAGACCAGGCCTGCAAGAATGCTGGGCTCCCCTTCTTTGAGCTGAATGACCTGCTCCACAACATTCTGACCGATGACCGGCTCTGCAACACCGGAGATGGTAACCACACTTTGCTGTGAGGAGACCTCCATCTTCATCTTCAGGGTCACCTCGCGATCGAAGTGAATTGTGGGGGTCATGTCGATTTGCACACCGACATCCAGATAAGTGAACTGGGTCTGAACGCCGATACTGGCAACTCCAGTCGCTACACCTGCGTTGTAGGATCCGGTTGCGACCGGGATCCTGGACCCGATCTTGAGATTGGCGCGCTGGCCATCCGTGGCGCGGATGCGCGGATTCTGCAGGATCCGGGTATCACTATCCGTTAAAAGGGCGTCGAGTGTGCCTGCAGGAATGGTGACCCCAAAGTTATTGGCATTGATGTTCGCCAGCGTATTCAGGGTAAAGGGATTTGTCGTTGTTGTTCCGGTGCCCGAAGATGTGCTCGTTGTGGTGTTGGGGTTGGCTTGAGGCGTGATGGTAATGGATTGAGGCAGCGTAATGCCCAGCTTGCGCAGCTTGTCGCGATTTACCTGGAGAATCGCGACATCGACAGCCACCTCGGGACGGGCCCGGTCTACGTCGTTGATGAGCTTGTGGGCAAGCAGAAGCTGGTCCGGTGTCGCTCGCAGGATAATGGCATTCTGGCTGGGAACGAGCGTGATCTTGGAGCTGGGATCCAGAACGTTGCGCAACGCGGTCAGAACTTCATTGGCATCGGACTGCTGGCTGGCGTTCGTCAGGTAAAAGGTCTGGACGGCGAGTTCGTCGAGATCAGTTCGCTTGGTGCGATTGTTCTGCGCCACGAAGATCGTATTCGCTGTAACGGGCTTGTAGAACGTCCCAGAGAGCGCGCCGACGATACGCAGAGCGTCCGCCAGGGACACATTCGTGAGATCGACCGGAATGCGCTTGGAGGTGTAATCGGGATCGAAGATGACATTAAGGCCGGCGAGCTTGCCGATGGCCTGATAGATATTCTTTACATCCTCTACGGCATGGAGGGTAATGGGATCATTTGAAACCGGCTTAAGGTCAATGGGACTGGCAACGCCACTGAGAGACGCAAGATCATCGATCCCGATCTGCTGGCCAGGAGGCGGAGCCGCAGCAGAGGCCTGCGCCGCGAGTTCGCGGGAGACCCGATCCAGCTCCTGTTGCGCGGTCTGATTGCCGCCGTCGATCGCTATGGCCCGCGAAAATTCGTTGAACGCCGCCTGCAAATCACCGCTCTGACGCAAAACGCGTCCGCGGTCCACGTGGCTTACCGCTGCCTGGAAACGCATGAGCTCAAAATGAGCTCTGTAGCGCAGGTCCTTGGGCTTGCTCAGAGTCGCCTGACGGTAGGCCTCATAGGCCGCGTCGTAGTCGTGCCGAAGCTCTGCGTCCTGTCCCCTCTTGTCCCAAGTCTTGGCCGACTGTGCAGTGGCAGGCACCCCTGCTAGGACCGCAATGACGAACAGAAGTCCAGCGAGCACCCGAAAGGTGGTGTGCGGGGCGATCCTGAACAGAGGAATGGAGAAAGATAAAGTCTTCCCGCGACTCATGCTGCGTTCTTGTGCGTCCTTTACACAGAAAAGAGTGAGGCGTCTGAAAGAGTGCACGCCTGCTCCAGCGTTTTTGCAAGGGAGGACGCCGCCTGTTAGGGCACTACCTTCCAGGCTGTTGCGCTCGGGTGAGTATAGCATTCGGGACAACGGTTCCTTGTAATTCTTGCGGTTAGGGGCTTGCCATCGCTTTCCCTGACCGCTCGCATCGCGGGGATTTTCAAATGGAAAGTTAGCAGGTTAGCGTTCTATGGGCTTAGACGGGATTGAGGCAATCGGGTGAGACGTAATCTTTACTCATGTTAAAGTAAAAGATTCATGCCTCGGTCCCTTTCCAATCCGACAACGGCCTATCAGGCCAAGGCAGTTACGGCAAAGCCGAAGGATCGCGATCCAGTGGCTGCGGGGCAGCGCGATGCCGCGTTCAATCGGGCAGCCAGCCATAACTACTTTCTGACAGACCGATTTGAGGCCGGTGTTGCTCTGAGGGGAACCGAGGTGAAGTCCATTCGCGAGGGCAAAGCCAATCTGAAAGACTCCTACGGCCTCCTAAAAGACGGCGAGTGCTTTCTTCTGAATGCACATATCGGGCCGTTCTCGCACGGCAACACAATGAATCACGATTCATTACGAACCCGAAAGCTGCTGCTGCACAAACAGGAGGTGCGGAAGCTGGAGGGGATGACCCGGCAAAAAGGCTATACGCTTATTCCCACACGGTTATACTTTCGCAACGGCCGTGTGAAATGCGAGTTGGCCCTGGCCAAGGGTAAGCAGGACTGGGATAAACGCGAAACAGAGCGGAAGCGTGAAGCGGATAAGGAAGCACGAGCAGCAGTAGCACGAAGCCAGCGCAGGTAGAGTTTTAATCAAGCGGCAAGAGGCATAGATCGTCCTTTTACAGCGGATTCGTAGAATCCGATACGACAATTGATACTTTTGATCTTTCCATTGACTGGAGCCCTTTAGCCTCACGCTAGGATATTGCCATGGATATGAAACTTGTCTTTCAGGAGGCGGCCGGTTTTCAGGCGCCGTTGCTGGTGGTGTTTGCGGTGGACGTCTCGATTGGGAAGGATGCCGATCCTCTTATTGCCCTGCTCACAACGTCAGACGCAGTAGCCAATGCAGCGGCGGCGATGATCGCATCGGATGAATTCAAGGGGGCATTGGGCGAACAGGTAGTTCTGCACGGGCCGAATGGTCTGAAGGCGGAGCGGCTGCTGATCGTGGGTCTAGGCAAGGCAAAGACACTTTCCATTGATGAAGTCCGCAAGGGCGCAGGAACGGCGGTACGCTGGGCTAAACCACGCGGCATGCGACAGATCGCGTTCGCCTTTCCCGAAGATCATGCGCTCTCGGATGAACATCTGGACGATCTGCCGTCGACGCTACTCTGTCGCGCTCTGGTTGAGGGCGCGGGGCTGGCAGAGCTGGACTGGGACACTTACAAGACCGACAGGAAGGACCGCTCGATCGAGCTGCTAACGATTGTGGCTCCTGAGGGCGAAGAGTCGACCACTCGCGAGATTCAATTGGGATTCGACGAAGGCAGAATCGTAGCAGAGGCGCAGAACTTCGCCCGGTCCATGGTGAATGAGCCTGGGAACATCCTGACTCCGACGGAGCTTGG
>Ga0268266_10005934_pt1 | contig 11293 bp, 12 predicted proteins | sample KBSS13metaG_FD_190356 | JGI IMG/M metagenome (GOLD analysis project Ga0268266, IMG submission 190356) | Switchgrass rhizosphere microbial communities from Kellogg Biological Station, Michigan, USA - KBS S1-3 metaG (SPAdes) (version 2) | ecosystem: Host-associated > Plants > Roots > Rhizosphere... | reverse complement strand
GCAGGCACCACGGCAGCCCGGCCCGTGCAGGCCACATCGAGTCGGAGGCCCACCGATGAGCCGTTCCGTCCGCATCGGCGTCGACGTCGGCGGCACCTTCACCGACCTGCTGCTGCACGACCCGGAGCGGGACCTGACGTGGCCCGGCAAGCTGCCCACCACCCCGCAGGCGCCCAACGAGGCGATCCGCGAGGGCGTGCAGCGCCTGCTCGAGGAGACCGGGACGGCGCCCGCGGACGTCGCGGGGATCGTGCACGGGACCACTCTGGTGACGAACGCGCTGCTCGAACGCACCGGAGCGGTCGTCGGGTTGCTGACCACGGAGGGGTTCAGCGACGTCCTGGAGATGGGGCGCGAGATCCGTTTCGACACCAGCGACCTGCTCGCCCGCCCCGCGGACCCGGTGGTGCCGCGGCACCTGCGGCTGGGGGTGCCGGGGCGGATCGGGGCGGACGGCGTCGAGCTCGAGCCGCTCGACGAAGCGGCGGTGCTGCGCAGGCTCGACGAGCTGGTCGCCCTGGGCGTCGAGGCGATCGCCGTGGCGATGCTCCACTCGTACCGCAACGACGCCCACGAACGCCGGATCCGTGACCTGGCGGTGCGCTCCTACCCGAACCTGCTCGTGACGCTGTCCAGCGCTGTCGCCCCGATCATCGGCGAGTACGAGCGGGTCAGCACCGCCTGCCTCAACGCCTACGTGCAGCCGACGATGCACCGCTACCTGGACGCCCTCCACGACGACATGACCCGGATCGGGATCGATGCCCCGATCCGGATCGCGCTCTCCGGCGGAGGCATCACCACCCTGGCCGAGGCGAAGGAGTTCCCCTTCCGGCTGCTGGAGTCCGGCCCGGCGGCGGGCGCCATCGCCGCGGCGGCCGTGGCCCGCAGGCTCGACGCGCGCCAGGTGATCTCCTTCGACATGGGTGGCACCACGGCGAAGTTCGCGGTGATCCGGGACGGCGCTCCGCAGCTCGTCCACGACTTCGAGGCGGGCCGTGTCGACAAGTTCAAGCCCGGCTCGGGCCTGCCGGTCAGGCTCACCGTCGTCGACATGATCGAGATCGGGTCGGGGGGCGGCTCGATCGCGGCGCCGGACCCGCTCGGCCTGCTCAAGGTCGGCCCCCGCAGCGCGGGCTCCGTGCCCGGGCCGGTGGCGTACGGCCGTGGTGGCGAGCACCCCACCGTCACCGACGCCGACCTGGCCCTCGGCCACCTCGACGCCCGGGCGTTCCTCGGCGGCGAGATGGAGCTGCGCACGGCCGAGGTCCAGAAGGTCCTCGACCGCGAGGTCGCCGAGCCGCTCGGCCTCGACACCGACGGCGCCGCCGCGGGCATCGTCGAGGTGGCGACGGCGAGCATGGCGGCCGCGGCCCGGATGCATCTGTCCGAGAAGGGTGGTGACCCGGCTGACGTCGTGCTGGTGGCGTTCGGCGGCGCGGGCCCGGTCCATGCGTACGGCATGGCTCGCGCCCTCAAGCTCCGGCGGGTCGTGGTGCCGATGCGCGCAGGCGTGATGTCCGCGTTCGGCTTCCTGGTCGCCGCGCCGAGTGTCGACCAGGCCCACAGCCTGCCCTCCCCGCTCGCGTCGGTCGACTGGCCGCAGGTCGAGGCGATCTACGCGGTGATGGCCGAGCAGGCGGTCACGGTGCTCGAGCCCGCGGACCCCGCGGACGTGACCGGACGGCGCAGCGCCGACATGCGCTACCGGGGCCAGGGCTTCGAGGTCGAGGTCGAGCTCCCGGCGGGCCCGCTCGGGCCGGACTCGGTCGACGCCGTGCGGGCCGCCTTCGAGCAGACCTACCGCGACCACTACGGCCGCTCGTTGACCGGTCCCGTCGAGGTGGTCAACTGGCGACTGGCGAGCAGGCTGCCCGGCCACGACCTGTCGTTGCACTGCGACCCGCTCGACGGCGACCCGGCGCGCGGCACCCGTCGGGTCTGGTTCCCCGAGTGCGGCTGGACCGAGGCGACCGTCTGGGACCGGTACCGACTCCGTCCGGGGACGGAGATCGTCGGGCCCGCGGTGTTCGTGGAACGGGAGTCCTCGTGCGCGTTCGGGCCGGACTCCGTCATCGTCGTGGACGACGACCTCACGCTGTCGGTCGAGCTTCGCGCAGGAGCTTGACGGAAACGGGAACGACCGAAGGGGACTCTCCTGTGGCCCGCATCCTGATCACCACCGACTACCTGCGCCCCGGCGACGAGGTGGACGTTCACCTGCGCGAGCGGGGGCACACGACCGTGCACGACCCGATGGTCGGCCGCCGCAAGCCTGCGGCCCTGGTCGCCGCGCTCGCCGGAGTCGACGCCGCACTCGTGGCCAACGAGCCACTGACCGCGGACGTCCTGGAGCGGGCGCCGAGCCTGCGGGTGATCGTCCGCACCGGGGTCGGCTACGACTCGGTGGACGTCGAGGCCGCCACCCGGCTCGGCATCACGGTCAGCAACCTGCCCGGGATCAACGCCAATGCGGTGGCCGAGTACACCCTCGGTCTCCTGCTGGCCGCGGCCCGCAGGCTCGTGCAGAGCGCCACCGGGGTCGCCGCGGGCGGCTGGCCCCGCGAGGACGGCCAGGAGCTGCGCGGGGCCACACTCGGCCTGGTCGGCTTCGGCGCGGCGGCGCGCGCGGTCGTCCCGCTCGCGCAGGCGTTCGGCATGACCGTGGTGTGCAGCTCCGGCGTGCCGGAGGAGCTGCGCCGCGACACCGGCGTGCGGTTCGTCGAGCTGACGGAGCTGCTCGAGACGAGCGACTACGTCTCGCTCCACACGGCGCTGACCCCGCGCACCCGCGGGCTCATCGACGCCGCGGCCCTGGCCCGGATGAGACCGAGCGCGGTACTGGTCAACACCGCCAGGGGCGGGGTCGTCGACGAGGTCGCCCTCGCCGAGGCCGTCCGCTCCGGGACCATCGCCGGGGCGGCGCTCGACGTCGTGCGCAGCGAGCCGCTGCCCGCGGACAGCCCGTTGCGCGGCGTCGACGGGATCGTCGTGTACTCGCACATGGCGGGGCAGACCGCGCAGGCCCGCGCCGCTGCCGGGCTCGAGGGCGCGGCCGAGCTGGTCGCCGCGCTCGACGGGCGCCCCCGATTCGCCGTCAACCCCCTGCCTACGGGGGTCGGCACCACCCCAGGAGGAATTGCGTGAGCCCGGAACCGGTCACCATCGCACCCGACACCACCGCACCCGTCGCCTCGGTGCGGGTACTCACCCCGGCAGGCGTCCTCGGAGCCGGGTTCCCGGAGTCCACCATCGAACGCGGCATGTCGCTGCGTCCGGACGTCATCGCGCTCGACGGCGGCTCGACGGACTCGGGCCCCTACTACCTCGGTGCGGGCCAGCCCAAGATCGCTGCCGCCGCGGTGCGGCGCGACCTGCGGGTGCTCCTGAAGGCGGCGGCTGCCGCCGGGATCCCGCTGGTCATCGGCTCGTGCGGGACGAGTGGCACCGACTCCGGAGTGGACTGGGTGGCGGGGATGGTGGCCGCGATTCAGCAGGAGGAGGGACTGTCGATGCGCGTCGCCCGCATCTACGCGGAGCAGGAGGCGAGCGAGCTCAAGCAGTACCTCGACACCGGTCGCCTGCACGCTCTCCCGCCGCTCGGCGAGCTGACCGCCGACGTGCTGGAGAGCTGCACGCACATCGTGGCGATGATGGGCCACGAGCCGATCGTCGCGGCGTTGGAGAACGGGGCCCAGGTGGTGCTGGCCGGTCGGGCGACCGACACCGCCCTCGCCGCCGCCGTCCCGCTGATGAAGGGGATGCCACCGGGCCCGACGTGGCACGCGTCGAAGATCGTGGAGTGCGGCGGGCAGGCCACCACCGACCCACGGGCCGGTGGGGTGCTCGCGACCATCGACGCGGCGGGCTTCTTCACGATCGAGCCGCTCAGCCCCGACGCCGCCTGCACGCCGACGTCGGTCGCGGCCCACATGCTCTACGAGACCGTCGACCCCTTCAGGATGCGGGAGCCGGACGGCACCCTCGATGTCAGCGGCGCGTCCTACGCCGCTCTGGACGACCGGATCGTGCGGGTCGACGGCTCCCGTTTCGAGACCGCGGCGCAGTACACGAACAAGTTGGAGGGTGCCCGTGTCGCCGGCTACGAGACGCTCTCCTTCAGCGCGATCCGCGATCCGCTGATCACCGGGGCGATCGACGAGTGGGCAGCGTTCCTGCGGAGGACCCTCGTCTCGCGGGTGGAGCAGACGCTGGCACTGTCCCCGGACGAGTACGCGTTCGACCTGCGGCTCTACGGCCACAACGGGGTGCTCGACGAGCTCGAGCCCGACAGTGACCACGCCCCGCGGGAGGTGGGCGTGATGCTGCTGGTCAACGCCCACGACCAGGCCACCGCCACCGCGGTCGCCAAGATCGCCAATCCGCTGATGCTGCACCTGCCGACCCCGGACATGACCTACCTGCCCAGCCTAGCGTTCGCGACCTCGCCCGCCGAGGTGGAGCGGGGCCCCGCCTACGAGTTCGTACTCAACCACGTGGTGGATAGCCCCAGCCCCACCAGCCTGTTCCGGATCGAGATCGAGGAGGCCGCAGATGTCTGAGCGCACCCTGGGGGACCTCACCCACGAGGTCCGGTCGAAGAACGCGGGCCCGTTCTGGGTCACCATGGAGCTCTTCTGCCACGACGAGGAGGCCTACCGCATCGCCGCGGAGGAGTCCGGTCTCGACGAGCAGGTCGTGGGCAGGCTCTATCGCGTCGACCCGGCCCAGGTCCTGATCTTCCGGATCCCCTCGCTCAACGTGGTGAAGATCTCGTTCCCCCGGCCGCTGTCGCAGGGCTCGCTGCGGGACCGCGACATGCACGCGGGCCAGCACCACGTGCCCCTCGCCCTGTTGCCCGCAGGGCGCGGGGGCCGTGGGGCGGGGTCCGCTTCCTGAGCCGCCCGCCTGCGAGGTGCGGAGGGGGAGGGGGTGTGCACCTCGTCAGGACTCGTCAGGTGCTGGAACCTCGCATCCTCCTGACATGCGGACGCGTTCACCCTCTGGTCAACCGCCGCCCGAGGTCAGGACGATGCGTCCCGGTACGTGCCGTCCCTCGCTCAGCGCGTGCGCCTCGGCGGCCCGGTCGAGGGAGAACGTCGCCGCCACGGGCACGCGCAGCAGCCCCTGCTCGGCGAGCGTGGCAGCGGCCGTGAGGCCGTGCAGGGCGAGCGGGTCGGCGTGGGGCACGGCGGTGGTGCCCGTCTCGTCGGTGGGCGCTCCGTGGGAGAGATGGACGCCGTGCGCTGCCGCATCCAGGTCGGCGATCGTCACCACTCTGGCGGGGTCACCTGCGAGGGCGACCAGATCGGGCACTGCGCCCCCGGCGCAGTCGACGACCGCGTCGATCCCGTTCTGCGACAGCGCGCGCACCCGTTCGACGATGCCGGGTCCGTAGCTCGTGGGCACCACGCCGAGCGACTGCAGGAACTGGTGGTTGCGTTCCGCCGCGGTCCCGATGACGGTCGCGCCGCGGGCCACCGCGAACTGCACACGACCGAGCCGGTCGCTCCGGCCGCGCCGTTCACCAGTACGGTCTGCCCGGACACGACCGCGAGGCGGTCGAGGACGCGGTCGCGGTCTCCGCGCTGCCCGCAGCACCGCCGGCCTCCTCCTACGTCCACGCGGCGGTCGAGGCGCCCAGGCCACCAGTACCGCGAGGTCGGCGTTGGCGCCGCGCGTGGCCGAATCGGTCATTCCGAACACCCCGTCCCCGATGGGTGCTCCCGGAACGTCCACACCGATCTCGCCCACGACCCCCGCCGCGTGGAACCGGTGCGGAAGGGGAGCGGCGCGGGTACCCGCTCCCGCAGCGCGCCGGAGCGCAGCCGTCCTTCGCCGGTGGACAGTCCCGAGGCCCGCACCGCAAGGCGGATCAGGCATGGACCGGCGTGTGGCTCACCGCCCTCGACGACCTGCACCACGTGGGGCGGTCCGTACTCCGTGCCGATGCGGGAGGTCGCGCGATCCGCTGGGTCGGCGTCGCGACGCTCCCGCCACCCGTCCGGCTGCCGCTCGTCCGGCAACGGGGGCGCGGCCCCGAGCGCGGCGATCTCGTCGCTCACCCGAGGGGCGAGCACTGACGCCACGTCGAGATCGTCGGCGAGGGCCGCCCGGCTCAGGTTCACACGTGCGAGGTCGTCTATTGCTGCTGGAGAGGCTGGACCGGGCGCGAGCGCAGGTGTTCGTAGACGACGGACGTGCGGACGTCGGCCACCTCGCGACGTTCGGTCAGTCGGTCGATGACGAAGACGTAGAGCCCGTTGGTGTCCGGGACGCCGACATGGATCAGGAAGTCCTCCGTCCCGCTGGTGACGAACAGGCCGAGGACTTCGGGCAGGGTCAGGACCCAGTCGCGGAACGCCTCGATGCGATCGCGCGAGGGTGGGCGGATGCGGACGGCGATCAGCGCCTGGACGGCCCGGCCGACGGAGGGCAGGTCGACGTCGGCGTGGTAGCCGGAGATCACGCCGCGGGCGACGAGCCCGCGCACGCGCTCCAGCGAGGTCGACGGCGCGACACCCGTCTGGGCCGCCAGCTGTCGGTTCGTCAGCCGTGCATCGTTCTGCAGAAGGCCCAACAAGGCCAGGTCCAGTGAATCTAGTTTCGGATGTTCGCGATCTGCTGGCAGGAAGTTCGGTTCGTCGGCCATCGGTCGATACTAGTAGCTAGCGTTCGTGGACGTGAGCGAACGAAACACGTCCTCGGCCGTCCGCGGTGTGGTTCCGGTGCTGAGTGCCACGGTGCTCTGGGGCACGGTGGGGCCTGCACAGGTGATCGCGGGTTCCGACGCCGACCCGCTGGCGTTCGGGGCCGCACGGCTCCTCCTCGGCGGTGTCGTCCTGCTGCTGATGTCGGCCGTGTCGCAGCCGGGCGATGTCGGCCGGTGGCCCGCGCTGGTGAGGGGCCCCGTGTTGGGCTGGCTCGTGCTCGCGGCGGCCTCGACGGCGGCGTACCAGGCCGCGTTCCTGAGCTCGGTCGCGCGAACCGGAGCAGCGCTGTCGACCGTCATCGCGTTGGGTGTCGCCCCGCCCGCGGTCGGTGCCCTCGCCCGGCTGGTCGGGCTGGAACGGCTCAGCCGGTCCTGGTTGCTCGGGACCGTCGCCGCCGTGGTCGGGACCGCGCTGTTGTCGTTGCCCACCGCGGCGGTGCGAGTGGACACGCTCGGCGTACTGCTCGGGGTGCTCGGCGGGGTCTGTTACGGCGCATACACGGTCGCGGCCAAGCGGTTGGTGGACAGTGCGGCCCCGACCTTCGTCGCCGTCGCCACGACCCTCGTTCTGGGTGGCGCGATGATCCTGCCGTTCGCCCACGACGTCTCCCGCGTCGTCGTCGAACCCGATGCGGTGGCGCTGGTCGGCTGGTTGGCCGTGCCCGCCACCGCGGTGGGCTACCTGGTGTTCGTCTCCGGTCTGCGGCACGTCACGGCGGCCACCGCCGGGACCCTGAGCCTGGCCGAACCGCTCGTCGCCGCCGTACTGGGGATCGCCGTGCTGGGGGAGCGGCTGCCCCTTCCGGCCGTGGTGGGCGGCTGCGTGCTGCTGGCGGGCATGGCCGTCGCCACCCTCCGGCCGTTGGACCGACGGGCCACCCCTGTGACGGTCTAGCGGTCGGGAGACCCGGTGCGCACCGTCGCGCGGCGCGGCGGCGTCGGTCGGGCGACGCGGCGACGCGGCGACGGACGCAACCGAGTCCGACCTCAACCGGTTCGTCGGGCGCTGCGCCCGAGCGCGAGCGACGCCCCCAGCAGGGACAGGCAGATCGAACCCACGAGTATGTTGACCTCGACACCCCTGAACGTGTTGGCAGGCGAGTCGCGGAACTCCTCGTCGATCAGCGCGGTGCCCGGGAACGCGGCGGCGCCGTACATTCCCAGCCACGGCGCGGACAACATCGCCGTTGCGGTGAGCAGGTTGTGGTCCGGGTCGCCGTGGGGTGAGGTCACCAGCCGCATGCCGACGACGCCGAGCACCGCGCTCATGACGATGTACTGGGCGTTGTGGAACTTGGCGTGCGCGGGCCATCGCGGGTTGCGCAGGTGCTGGCGGGCTGTCACGGGCAGCAGGGCGTCGACGACCAGCGGTCCGACGGCCGTCCCCGCGGCGATCAGACCGACCAGCGCGCGCGACGCTCTCTTCCTTGCAGTCATGACGATCCTCGATTCGGATAGGCGCTCAGCGAGCGTTCGTGGAGCAGATGATGGGAGGCGCGCTCCACCGCCGCGGCGGCGCACGCATGGACCACCGAGACCCAGGCGGCCGTACTGTCCACGCCGGACCGTCGGCGTCTCCGCAGCGGTCCCGCGCAGGCCCCCGGGGACGGTGCGGTCAATCCACGGTGATGATCACCTTGCCGCCCCGGGGGGTGCGGTGGTGTTCGAGCTCGGTGAGCACGGGGATCGCGTCGTCGAGCGGAACGGTGCGCGCGATGGGAATCTGCAGCTGTCCCTGCGCGGTCATTCGGGCCAGCTCGGCGAGGTCCTCCGGGTTGGGTCGACCCATCATCACGCGGTAGGGCCCCGGCAGCGCGCTCCTGGCGACCTTCGACGGCGTCGGGACGATGTCGAGGATTCGGCCGCCGCGCTTGACCAGGGTCTGCGCCGCAGAGGCGGACAGTGTGCCCGCGGTGTCGAAGACCAGGTCGAATCGTCCTGCCAGGCGCGCCGGGTCGAAGTCGAAATCGACGATCGGGTCGATGCCGAGTGCGCGCGCCTCATCCACGGCGGTGGCTCGGCAGCTCCCTGCCACCGAGGCACCGGAAGTCAAGGCGATCTGGGCTGCGGCCCGGCCCACCCCGCCGAGGCAGCCGTGGACGAAGACGGTCTGCTCGGGTCGTAGCCTTCCCTTGGCGCGGACGGCCTGGAACGCGGTGATCCCGACGACCGGGATCGCCGCGGCCTGCTCGTAGGACAGTTCCGCCGGCTTGCCCGCCACCGCCTTCTCGGCGGCGATGACCATCTCGGCGAACGCTCCCGCCTCCTTGAGTCCCGTTCCGCCGAGCACCTGGTCCCCGACCCTCAGCCTGGTGACCCCCTCACCGACGGCCTCGACGACACCCGCGAAGTCGTTGCCGATTCCCCGTGGGAAGCTGCGGCCGGTCATGAGGCGCATCTCGCCGTTGCGGATCTTCCAGTCCATCGGGTTCGCGGCCGCGGCCTTCACCCGGACCAGGACCTCGCCCCGTCCCGGTTCCGGTGGTGCGAAGTCCTCCAGTCGCAGCACTTCGGGGCCGCCGTACCGATGGTATTGAATGCGTTTCACGGTGGGCATCGTCATCCTCCTGCCGTTGGGCACTCAGTGGTGCTGGTGCTGGTGCTGGTGTTCGGTCCACACGCTCGGTGAGGTGGTCCAGGTCGACCGCGGAGGATCGTTCGCCGGACCTCGACGCGAGGTCCGGATCGACCCGAGATTCGGAGAGTCGTCGCCTGTCCACAGCGATCGTGTATTCCCGCTTGCCCGCTTCAGTGGGTACTTCTGCCGCTCAGAGCGAAATCTGTGGACGGACTCGTTGTCTCGACATGACCTCACCGTAGCAGTGATGTCCCGCCGCGACATCAGTGTCGTCGACATCCCGGCGTGACGTCCGCCATCACGCCGCGGTCGCCCTCGTCGGAAGCAGCGCCCAGATGCGCCGCACCGGGCGCGGCGAACCCGTCGGAGGTGGGTGCGAGTGCCCGGCTTGGAAGCCGGTCTCGGCGACCCGCCGGAGTTCCGGCAGCGCGCGATCGATCTCGCACGCTCCAAGGTCAAACCCGTCGGCGAGATCGCCAAGGACCTCTCGATCTCGGAGTCGTGTCTGCGGAACTGGATGTCCCAGGTCGACGCCGACGAGGGCACCTCGAATTCGACGCGGCTGTCCAGCGACGAGAAACGTGAACTCGCCGAGCTGCGCGAGAAGACCCGCCGACTTGAGGTGGGGAATGAGATCTCAAGCGTGCGGCCGCGTACTTCGCCCGGGAGAACGTTCTCCCAAAGTAGTCTTCCCGCTGGTCCGCGAACTCGCCGACGACGGATTCGACGTCGCGGTGACCTGCCGGGTCCTCGGCGTGCGACGCCAGGGATACTACGAATGGCGCTCCGGGGTGAAATCGCTGCGGGCGCAGGAGAACGAGCTCCTCGTGAAACACATCGAGAAGATCCACCACAAGTCCCGACAGACCTACGGGTGGCCACGCGTGCATGCCGAGCTCACCCTCGGGCTGGGCATGAGGGTCAACCACAAGCGGGTCGCCCGCCTGGCCCTGACGAGATCTGGTGCACCGACAACACCGAACACCCCACTCGAGAGGGGAAGATCTACTGCGCGGCGGTCATCGACGCGTTCTCCCGGAAAGTCGTGGGTTGGTCCATCGATGACAACATGCGCACCGAACTCGTCATCGACGCCCTCGGTATGGCCATCTTCCGGCGACAGCCGGAACGACTATCCACCATTCTGTTCGGGCGAAGACTGGTCGACGCCGGCCTCGTTCCGTCGATGGGCTCTGGGCCAAGCTCAATCCCGGGCGGCCGGACCGACGTGGACGAGTGCGATGTCGAACTGCTGGTCGCGAAAGGCGAGGCAGGCATCTTGAGCGGTGTTCACCGTTCGCCGGGCGCGGACCTCGTACTCGGAAGCCTCGGGCTCGGTCTCGCTGCCGACGCGACGAGTAGTGCCGTGGAGGGTCGTCGCCGCGTCGTGGTCCTCGTACCGGTCGGGGTTTGCGGTTGCCGATCCGGCGATGGGGTCGAGCCGAGCGAGCATCGGCGTCAGAGTGGCAGCTGCGGCGTGCTGCTCTGTGCGCCTCATGAGCGCAACTCCTTCCCTCCACCTGGCCATGAACGGCTTGTAGCGGTTGACCGCCGAGAGCCGGCCCCCCCGAGCGCCCCATCGGGAAGACCGGCTCTGTTGCCTGCCGGATCTGGTGTGGGCGCGTGGTCTCGTCGCCGGCGCTACGCGATGCGGAAGTTCGGGTAGCCGGCGGCGGCCTCTTCGTCGCACCTCTGCCGGTACTGCCCGACGCCGCCGATGTAGGACAGCAGCCGGCGGGGCTTGCCGGGGACGTTGGAGCCCAGGTACCAGGAGTGGGTCTTGGGCACCAGCGTGGCCGAGGCGACCTCCTCGTGGTGGGCTACCCAGGCGTCCTCGCCGGCCTCGGTCGGCTCGATGACGGTCTTGCCCTGCTCGCGCATGCTGCGGATGGTCGCGTTGATCCATTCGGTCTGCTGCTGCAGGCAGGTGGTCATGTTGCACAACGCCGCGGACGGGGCGAGCGGCACGGCGGTGGTGAGCATGTCCGGGTAGCCGTGCACCA
>Ga0268266_10005932_pt1 | contig 11295 bp, 9 predicted proteins | sample KBSS13metaG_FD_190356 | JGI IMG/M metagenome (GOLD analysis project Ga0268266, IMG submission 190356) | Switchgrass rhizosphere microbial communities from Kellogg Biological Station, Michigan, USA - KBS S1-3 metaG (SPAdes) (version 2) | ecosystem: Host-associated > Plants > Roots > Rhizosphere >... | reverse complement strand
CGATTGGCAAAGAGTGACGCGAGACGGCGGTTTCAACCTGCCGGGCGTTTATTCAACGCGTCCGTGAAACGACGATCGCGGTGGTTTCCAAGAGCATCAACATGTTGTGGCGGATTCTTCATAACGCTTATCAGAACCTGCCGGTTCGTCATCGCTGCAAAACGCACAAATCCTTGCGCCAGCTGCATTTTTTTCCCTGTTTTTCCTTGACACATCCCGGCGTGCCGCCTAATGTGGGTTCCAGTGGTTTTTCGTGGTGGGAAGTGGGTCATGTTTCAGGGCGAAACCGCCGTCACGCTGGACGACAAGGGTCGGGTGGCCATCCCCGCGGCTCACCGCGACCTCGTTGCGAAGTCCGGCAATCGTCTCGTCGTGACCTACAACCCGTTCGAGCGGGGTTGCCTGTGGGTATTCCCCGAAAAGGAATGGGAGCGCGTGCGCGACGAAGTGAACGCGTTGCCGAGCGTGAAGGCCGTGCATCGCAACCTGCAGATGAAACTGGTCGGCGCGGCCGCGCACGTCGAGCCGGATGCGAACGGCCGTATCCAGGTGCCGGGAAGCCAACGCATGGCGATCGGCATCGAGAAGCGCGCCGTGCTGCTCGGCATGGGCAACAAGTTCGAGCTGTGGAGTGAGCAGGCGCACCTCGCGAAGATCCACGAAACGATCGGCGAGGAGCAGATCACGGAGGACATGCTCGGGCTGAAGCTGTGATGGGTGCTCTTCGATGAGCGCCGCGCAGCTCCGGCACGTGCCGGTGATGCTGGCGGAGGTCCTGGATGGACTCCGCGTTCGACCCGAAGGGAGTTATCTGGACGGTACGTTCGGGCGCGGTGGACATGCGCGCGAGGTGCTGCGGCGGTTGGGGCCGGGCGGTCGCCTGCTGCTGATGGATCGCGACCCGCAGGCGATAGCGAGTGCGCAGTCGGAGTTCGCGGCCGATGCGCGCGTCGACATCCGGCATGCGAATTTCGATGCGATGGCGGAATGGCCGGAAGCGGCGGCGGGACTGGATGGCGTGTTGCTCGATCTCGGCGTGTCGTCGCCGCAGCTCGATGATCCGGGACGTGGTTTCAGCTTCCAGCACGAGGGTCCGCTCGACATGCGCATGGATCCGACGCGAGGGCTGAGCGCGGCGCAATGGTTGGAGGCGGCGGACGAGAAGGAGATCGCCGAAGTGCTGTGGCGTCATGGCGAGGAAAGGATGAGTCGACGCATCGCACGCGACATCGTCGAGCGCGTGCGCGAGCGCCCGCTGGCGACGACGCGCGAGCTCGCCGAGCTGGTAGCGCAGTCGATCGGCTATCGCGAACGCAACAAGCATCCGGCGACGCGCACGTTCCAGGCCCTGCGCATCCACGTCAACGACGAACTCGGCGCGCTGCAGCGCGGCCTGCAGGGCGCGCTCGCATGCTTGAAGCCGGGCGGACGCCTCGCCGTGATCAGCTTCCATTCGCTCGAGGACCGCGTCGTCAAGCAATTCGTGCGCGGCGAAGTCGGGCGCCCGGTCCGGCGCGGATTGCCCGTGCCCGAAGCCGCGCCATCGCCGCTGGTCGCGATCGGCAAGGCCCAGTTCGCCGGCGATGGCGAAACCGCGCTGAATCCACGCGCGCGCAGTGCGGTGTTGCGCGTTGCGGAGAAGCGCGCATGAGCATGCGCATCCTCGCCCTCGCCGTGTTGCTGGTCGCGACGATCTCGACGGCGATCGGCGTCGTCTATGCGCGCCAACAGAGCCGGCTTGCCTTCATCGAGCTGAGCCGACTCGGCAACGAGCGCGACAACCTCAACTTCGAGTTCGGCCGCCTGCAGCTTGAGCAGGCGACCTGGGCCGAGAACAACCGCATCGAGCAGATCGCGCGCGGTCGGCTCGGCATGGTCTCGCCGAGCACCGCCGAAACGATGGTGATCAAGCGGTGAACGCACGCACGAAACCGGCCAATACGCGCACGCGGCTGTATGCCGTGCTCGGCGTGCTCGGCCTCGCTTCGAGCGCGCTGGTCGTGCGCGCAGTCGACTTGCAGGTCGTGCGCAAGGACTTCTACCAGGAGCAGGGTGACGCGCGTTACCTGCGCGACATCGACATCCCCGTATCGCGCGGCACGATCTTCGATCGCAACGGCGAGCCGCTCGCGGTGTCGACGCCGGTCGAGTCGATCTGGGCAAACCCGATGGAGCTGCTCGAGCATGCCGATCGCATCGGCGAGCTCGCCAAGGCCACCGGACTCGACGAGGATTCCCTGAAAGAGCGTCTCGTGGAGCGCTCGGACAAGGAGTTCTACTACGTCAAGCGCCACCTGAATCCCGACGACGCGCAGGCGGTCCTCGGCCTCGGCATCCCGGGCGTCTCCAGCCAGCGCGAATTCCGCCGCTTCTACCCGAGCGGCGAGGTGATCGCCCACGTACTCGGTTTCACCAATATCGACGATGCCGGCCAGGAAGGTCTCGAGCTCGCGTTCGACCAGTGGCTCGCCGGCGAGAAGGGTATCAAGCGCGTGATTCGCGACCGCCTCGGCCACGAGGTCGAGAACGTCGAGCTGGTGCGTGAAGCGAAGCCGGGCAAGGACCTCACGATCTCGATCGACCGGCGCATCCAGTATCTCGCGTATCGCGAGCTCAAGGCCGCGCTCGTGCAACACCATGCTTCGTCAGGCTCGATGGTGATCCTCGACGTACCGACGGGCGAGATCCTCGCGATGGTCAACCAGCCGTCGTTCAATCCCAATGCGCGCGGCAACGTCGATCCCGCCTACCGGCGCAACCGCGCAGTGACCGACGTGGTCGAGCCGGGCTCGACGATGAAGGCGTTCACGATCTCGGCGGCGCTCGAGACCGGCAAGTGGAAGCCGCACACGCCGATCGACACGTCGCCCGGCACTTACACGTTGTATGGCCACACCATCAGCGACGTGCACAACAAGGGGCTGATCGACGTCACCGGCGTGATCACGTACTCGAGCAACGTCGGCGCGGCGAAGATCGCCGCGACGCTAGGCCGCGACGAGATGTACGACGTGTTCCACCGCTTCGGTTTCGGTGAGGTCACCGGTTGCGGATTTCCGGGCGAATCGCCCGGCAACCTCCCGATCGCGAAGAACTGGGGGCCGGTCGAGCAGGCGACGATCGCCTACGGTTACGGACTCAGCGTGACGCCATTGCAGCTCGCCCAGGGTTACGCCGCGCTCGCCAACGACGGGCGCCTGCGTTCGCCGACTTTCGTCAAGGGCGGGCAGGCGCTGGATCGGGCGGTCATCGACCCGCAGATCGCGGCTACGCTTCGCGGCATGCTGGAGACCGTGGTGCATCCGCCGGGCGGCGGCATCAAGGCTTCGATCACGAACTATCGCGTCGCCGGCAAGACCGGCACCTCGCGCACCGCGATCGGGGGCGGCTACCAGAAGAAATACATTTCACTGTTCGCCGGCCTGGTTCCCGCGAGTGCGCCGCGTCTGGTCGGCGTGGTGGTGATCCACGATCCGCAGGGTGCGTACTACGGCGCCCTGGTCTCCGCGCCGGTGTTCAGCAAGGTCATGGACGGCGCGCTGCGGCTGCTCGACGTGCCGCCCGACGATGTCCAGAACTGGTACACCGCCACGCCCGATTCCGGGCACATCGTACGCACAGGGCGGCAGGCGCCCGACGGCGCGCAAGCCGAGCCGGACTATGCGGAGGGTGTGCCGGAATGAGCAGCACGAACTATCGGATGAGCGTGCGCGAGCTGCTGCAGGGTCGCGGTGATGCCGGCGCGTCCGGTGACATCGTCGTGCACGGACTGGCGCTCGATTCGCGCCGCGTGGAAACGGACGACGCGTTCTTCGCACTCGCTGGCACGCACACGCACGGCATCACGTTTGCCCCGGCGGCGTCGGCGCGTGGCGCAGCGGTGATCCTGGCCGATACGGCAGGCACCGAAGCGCCCGCGTCCGGCGTGCGCCCTCGCGACGGCGCGCCCGTGGTGTGGATCGACGGCTTGCGCGAGCAGCTCGGCGCGCTCGCGGCGCGTTTCTTCGGCGAGCCATCGCGCGCACTGCAGATCGTCGGCGTCACCGGCACCAATGGCAAGACTTCGACCGTGCAACTGCTCGCACAGGCGTTGCATCACGCCGGTCGCGGTGTCGCCACGATCGGCACCCTCGGTGCCGGCATGTTCGGCGCGGTCCGCGAAGGCGAACGCACGACGCCCGACGCGCTCGCGGTGCACGGCCTGCTCGCGGAGTTCCGCGATGCAGGCGCGGGCTATGTCGCGATGGAAGTGTCGTCGCACGCACTCGACCAGGGGCGGGTCAACGCAGTCGGCTTCGAGCTCGCCGTGTTCACCAACCTCACGCGCGATCATCTCGACTACCACAGCACCATGCAGGCTTACGGCGCGGCGAAACAGCGCCTGTTCTCGTGGCCCGGGCTTTCCGCGGCCATCGTGAATGTCGACGACGCGTTCGGTCGCGTACTCGCAAAGGTCGTCGGCAAGGGCGTCGCGCTCGTGCGCTACGGCATCGAGCGCGACGACGCGGACGTGGCGGCGCGCCGGATCGAATCCGGTGCGACCGGTCTGCGCTTCCATCTCGCCACGCCGTGGGGCGAAGGCGAGGTCGCCACACGCCTGCTCGGACGCTTCAACGTCTCGAACCTGCTCGCGGTTGCCGCCTGCCTCGGCCGTCTCGGTTTCACGTTCGCGCAGATCAGCGCGGCGCTCGCCGCGCTCGAACCGGTGGCGGGGCGCATGAACCGCATCGGCGGCGAAGCGGCACAACCACTCATCGTGATCGACTACGCGCATACGCCCGACGCCCTCGAGCAGGCACTGGCGAGCCTGCGCGCGCACTGCGCCGGTCGACTGATCTGCGTGTTCGGTTGCGGCGGTGAGCGTGATGCGGGCAAGCGCCCCCAGATGGGCGCGATCGCCGAGACGCTGGCCGATCGCATCGTCATCACCGACGACAATCCACGCGGCGAGAGCGGTGATCGCATCGTCGGGCAGATCGTCGACGGATTGCAGCACCCGGAGCGGGCGAAGGTCGAACGCAACCGCGCTGCCGCGATCATGTTCGCGGTCGATTCGGCGCAAGCAGGCGACGTGGTGCTAGTCGCCGGCAAGGGACACGAACCCTACCAGGAAGTCGCGGGCGTGAAGGTTCCGTTCGACGACCTCGCCATCGCGCGCGAAGCGCTGGAGGCTCGCGCATGCTGAGCCTGCGCCTCGCTGATGTCGCGCGCTGGACCGGCGGCCGCCTGCACGGTGACGACGTCGCGGTCGACGCGGTATCGACCGATACCCGCTCGCTTGCCACCGGCGCGCTGTTCGTCGCCTTGCGTGGCGAGCGCCACGACGCGCACGACTTTGCCGAGGCGGCGCGTTCGAACGGTGCGGTCGCGCTGCTGGTCGAACGCGCATTGCCGGTCGATCTGCCGCAGGTCGTCGTCGCCGACGCGCAGGAGGCACTCGGCCAACTGGCGCGCGCAGTCCGCGCGCGCAGCAATGCACGCGTGATCGGCATCACCGGATCGAACGGCAAGACCACGGTAAAGACCCTGCTTGCCTCGATCCTCTCCCTGCATGGTCGCACGCATGTCAATGCCGGCAATCTCAACAACGAAGTCGGCCTGCCGCTGACCCTGCTGGCGATGCCGATCGACACCGAATACGCCGTGGTCGAGATGGGTGCAGGCAAGCCGGGCGACATCGCCTATCTCGCACGCATCGCGCAGCCGGACGTGAGCGTGGTCAACAACGTCGCCGCCGCCCATCTCGAACGCATGGGCACGCTGCAGGGTGTCGCCGAGACCAAGGGAGCGATCTATCGCGCGCTGCCGAATGACGGCGTCGCGGTCATCAATGCGGACGACGCGTTCGCCGACTATTTCGCCCTGCTCGCAGGCACGCGGCGCTGCCTGCGCTTCGGCTTGCTGCGGCGCGCCGACGTCAGCGCGAATCTCGAACTCGATGGTGGTGACGACGGGCATTTCCGCCTGCTTGCCCCGGCCGGTGCAGTCGAAGTCGCGCTGCCGCTGCGCGGCCGCCACAACGTCATGAACGCACTCGCCGCGAGCGCGGTCGCACTGGCGCTGGGTGTGCCGCTGGCGACGATCAAGGCGGGCCTCGAAGCCGCATCGGTGGTCGCTGGTCGCCTTGCGCGCCATGCCCATGCGTCCGGTGCGCTCGTTATCGACGATAGCTACAACGCGAATCCGGGTTCGTTTGCGGCAGCGATTGCATCGCTCGCGGCGGAGCCGGGCGAGCGCGTACTGGTGATGGGCGACATGGCCGAACTCGGCACCGACGCCGAACGCCTGCACGCGGAAGTCGGCGCACTCGCCAGGCGCAGCGGGATCGAGCGCCTGCGCGCAACCGGCCGTCTCAGTCGCGCCGCGGTCGACGCATTCGGTGGCGGCGCCACGCACTACGCGGAACAGGCGCCGTTGATCGAGGCGCTGCGTGCGGAACTGCACGCCGGCGTAGTGATACTGGTCAAGGGGTCCCGCTCGTCGGCCATGGATCGCGTCGTCAAGGCGCTGCAGGGCGACGCGAACGGCAACGGAGGCGAACGTCATGCTGCTTGAACTCGCCGAACTGCTGAAGGCCTGGATCAGCGGATTCCATCTGTTCCAGTACCTCACGTTCCGCGCCATCATGGGTACGCTCACCGCGCTCGCGGTTTCGCTGCTCGCCGGCCCGCTGATCATCCGCAAGCTGACCGAGGTCAAGGCGGGCCAGGTGATCCGCAGCGACGGCCCGCAGTCGCACCTCAGCAAGGCGGGCACGCCGACGATGGGCGGCGTCCTGATCATCGCCTCGGTCGCGGTCGCGACGCTGCTGTTGGCCGACCTGCGCAACCGCTATGTCTGGCTGGTCCTCGGCGTGACATTCGCGTTCGGCGCGATCGGCTTCTACGACGACTACAAGAAGCTCGTGTTGAAGGACAGCCGTGGGCTCGCCGCGCGCTGGAAATATTTCTGGCAGTCGGTGTTCGGCCTCGGTGTCGCGCTGTACCTCTATTTCTCCGCGGATGCGCCCGCCGCGACGACGTTCTACCTGCCGCTGATCAAGCAGGCGCAGGTCCCGCTCGGGCACGTTGCCAGCCTCGCCGCCGGGTCGCCGTGGCTGAGTGGCCTCGGTGCTGCCGTGTTCATCGGCCTCGCCTATTTCATCGTGGTCGGTTTCTCCAACGCGGTGAACCTGACCGATGGCCTCGACGGCCTCGCGATCATGCCGAGCGTGCTGGTGTCGACCGCGCTCGGCGTATTCGCCTATCTCGCCGGTAACAAGGTGTTCTCCGAATACCTCGGCATCCCGGCGATCCCGGGCGCGGGCGAACTGGCGATCTTCTGCAGTGCGCTCGGCGGCGCCGGACTCGGTTTCCTGTGGTTCAACACCTACCCGGCACAGGTATTCATGGGCGACATCGGCGCGCTCGCGATCGGTGCCGCGCTCGGTTGCGTCGCGGTGATCGTGCGCCAGGAAATCGTGTTGCTGATCATGGGCGGCGTGTTCGTGATGGAAACCGTGTCGGTCATGCTGCAGGTCGCGAGCTTCAAGCTGACCGGCAAGCGCATCTTCCGGATGGCGCCGATCCACCACCACTTCGAACTCAAGGGCTGGCCGGAGCCGCGCGTGATCGTGCGCTTCTGGATCATCAGCGTGGTGCTGGTACTGATCGGCCTCGCGACGTTGAAGGTGCGCTGATGCTCCTCTTCGACTTCAGCAACGACGAACAGCAAGCGACCCGCTTCGGCGAGACGAAGGGTCGCTACGACCTCGGGCTGGTGGTCGCCGCGATGCTGCTCGCCAGCCTCGGCGTGATCATGGTCGCGTCGAGTTCGATCGCGGTCGCCGACGGCCAGCACATCGGTGCGTTCTATTTCCTCTACCGTCATTTGGCCTTCCTTGCGCTGGGTCTGATCGCGGCGCTGGTGATGGCCCGCATCGAGCTGGCCTGGCTCGAGCGCAATGCGTTGCCGCTGCTGTTGTGCGGCACCGTGCTGCTGCTGCTCGTATTCGTGCCGTTCATCGGCGTGCGCGTGAACGGCGCCAGGCGCTGGATCCGCTTCGGCATCATCGGATTCCAGTCGGTCGAGGCGGTGAAGATCCTGCTCGTCGTGTACATGGCGAGCTACCTCGTGCGCCATCGTGACAGCCTGCAGTCGAAGTTGCTCGGAGTGGTGAAGCCGCTCGGCATCGCCGCGATCTTCGCGGCGCTGCTGCTGGCACAGCCCGATTTCGGTTCGGCCACCCTGCTGATGGCGGTCACGCTCGGCATGGTCTGGCTCGGCGGCGCGCGCGTGCGCAACCTGCTCCTGCTCGGCGCGTGCGCGTTGCCGGTGCTGGCCGGGCTCGCGCTGAGCCAGGACTATCGCGTGAAGCGCCTCACCTCGTTCCTCGATCCGTGGGCCGATCCGTTCAAGGACGGCTTCCAGTTGACCCAGGCGCTGATCGCAATCGGTCGCGGCGAGTGGTTCGGCGTCGGTCTCGGCGCCTCGGTGCAGAAGCTGTTCTACCTGCCCGAAGCGCATACCGACTTCATTCTCGCCGTGCTGGCGGAGGAACTCGGTCTCGCGGGCATCGTGTTCGTGCTCGCGCTGTTCGCGTGGCTGGTCGGGCGCGGCTTCGTGATCGGGCTGCGCGCGGTCGAACAGAACCGCCACTTCGCGGGCTACTGCGCCTTCGGTGTTTCGCTGATGCTGGCGCTGCAGGCGCTGGTTTCGATCGGCGTGAATCTGGGCGTGCTGCCGACCAAGGGCCTGACCTTGCCGCTGATCAGCTCGGGCGGTTCGAGCGTGATGATGACGTGCGCCGCGATCGGCTTGCTCGTGCGCGTGAGCTACGAAGTCACGCGCGCCGAGAACGCGATGATGCAACTGGTCACCGAGCGCCGCGCACGCGAGGTCGGTGCATGAGCGCGCCCATCGCCAATCGCGACGGCCCGGTGCTGATCATGGCCGGCGGAACCGGCGGCCACATCTTTCCGGGACTCGCGGTCGCCGACGAACTCGTCGCGCGCAAGATCCCGGTGGTCTGGTTCGGTTCGGTCGGCGGGCTCGAGACGCAGCTTGTCCCGCGCCATCGGTTGCGCCTCGAGACGCTACCGATCGGTGGCCTGCGCGGCAAGGGCGTCCTGACCAAGCTGGCGATGCCGTTCCGCCTTGCACGCGGCGTCGTCGCGGCACGGGCACTGTTGCGGCAGCATGCGCCGCGTTGCGCGATTTCGTTGGGTGGCTACGCGGCGGCCCCGGGAGGTATCGCTGCGCACCTGGCGAAGGTGCCGCTCTTGGTGCACGAGCAGAACCGCGTTGCAGGCGTGACAAATCGCCTGCTCGCCGGCCGGGCGCAACGCGTGCTGACCGGATTCGCCGACGTGTTCCCGCGCGGCGAATGGGTCGGCAATCCGGTGCGTGCCTCGATTGCTGCCATCGCGCCGCCGGCACAGCGTTATGCCGGGCGCGAGGGTCCGTTGCGCCTGCTCGTGCTCGGCGGCAGCCAGGGCGCCCAAAGTCTCAACGCGGCGTTGCCCGAAGTGTTGCGCCGGCGCGGCTCGCGCTTGCCGGTCGCTGTGCGGCACCAGTGCGGAACCAGGCATTTCGACAAGGCGCGCGCGGCCTACATGAACGCGGGCATCGAAGCCGACGTCGTGCCGTTCGAGGACGACATGGCGGCGGCCTATGCCTGGGCGGATCTGGTGATCTGCCGTTCCGGCGCGTTGACCCTCGCCGAACTTGCTGCGGCGGGCGTGCCGGCGATCCTCGTTCCATACCCGAGTGCCGTCGACGATCACCAGACGAAGAATGCGCAGGCGATGGTGTCCGCCGGCGCCGCACGCCTCGTCGCCGAGGGCGACGACTTCGTCAAACGGCTCGGCGCCGCGTTCGAGGAGATCGGCGAGCGTGCGCGACTGCTGCGCATGGCGAATGCCGCGCGTGCATTGGCCAAGCCGGATGCGGCGCGACGCATCGCCGAGATCTGCCTGGAGGCGGGCGCATGACGCCGAATCGCCTCAAGCAGCACGGCGACATCATGCAGGACTTCCGGCGCGTGCATTTCGTCGGCATCGGCGGCGTCGGCATGAGCGGCATCGCCGAGGTGCTGTGCAACCTCGGCTATTCGGTATCGGGCTCGGACAAGGCGGACAACGTGACCACGCGTCGCCTCGCCGGCCTCGGTGCGCGCATCGATCGCGGGCATGACGCGGCGAACGTCGCGGATGCCGACGTGCTCGTCGTGTCGAGTGCGATCAGGCCCGACAACCCGGAACTGCTCGCGGCGCGCGAGCGCCGCATCCCGGTGGTGCCGCGCGCGGAGATGCTCGGCGAACTGATGCGCTTCCGCCGCGGCATCGCCGTCGCCGGCACGCATGGCAAGACCACCACGACCAGCCTGACCGCGAGCGTGCTCGCCGAGGCCGGGCTCGACCCGACGTTCGTGATCGGCGGACAGCTGATCGCGGCCGGAGCGAACGCGCGCCTCGGCACCGGCGAATACCTCGTCGCGGAAGCGGACGAATCGGATGGTTCATTCCTGCTGTTGTCGCCGGTGATCGCAGTCGTCACGAACATCGATGCCGACCACCTCGAGAATTACGGCGGCGACTTCGAACGCGTGAAGAAGGCGTTCCGCGATTTCCTGCATCGCCTGCCGTTCTACGGCGTCGCCGTATTGTGCATCGACGACCCGGAAGTCGCGTTGCTGGCGGACGAGACGAACCGGCGCGTGCTGACCTACGGAATCGACCGTGCCGGCGCCGACGAACCGGCTGACGTGCGCGCATCGGACTTGCGCCAGCAGGGCGGCATGACCACATTCACGCTGCACCTGCCCGAAGGCGGCCCGGCATTCCCGGTGCAGCTGAACCTGCCCGGTCGCCACAACGTCTTGAACGCACTCGCCGCCTGCGCGATCGGCTGGCAGCTCGGCGTACCGCCGGAAGCGATGCAACGCGCGCTCGCGAACTTCCAGGGCGTCGGGCGGCGCTTCCAGTTGCGCGGCGAGCTGGTTCTCGATCGCGGCAGTGCGCTGCTGGTCGACGACTACGGCCACCACCCGCGCGAACTCGCCGCGGTATTCGCCGCCACGCGTGCCGGCTGGAGCGAGCGTCGCCTCGTCGTCGCTTTCCAGCCGCATCGCTACTCGCGCACGCGCGACCTGCTCGACGATTTCGCCAATGTCCTCGCCGAAGCCGACGTGCTCGTGCTGACCGAGGTGTATCCGGCCGGCGAGACGCCGATCGCGAATGCCGACGGTCGCGCACTCGCGCGCGCCGTGCGTTCGCGCGGCAAGGTCGATCCGGTGCTGGTCGAGCATCCGCGCGA
>Ga0268266_10005931_pt1 | contig 11297 bp, 7 predicted proteins | sample KBSS13metaG_FD_190356 | JGI IMG/M metagenome (GOLD analysis project Ga0268266, IMG submission 190356) | Switchgrass rhizosphere microbial communities from Kellogg Biological Station, Michigan, USA - KBS S1-3 metaG (SPAdes) (version 2) | ecosystem: Host-associated > Plants > Roots > Rhizosphere >... | reverse complement strand
CTTCTTTCCCTCTGGAAGATTGATCTTTGCAGCATCCCATACGAAGACCGGAGAGGCGCTGAAGGCCACGTCGCGGGTGTTGTCCATATGGAAGTGCCACGTAAGATTTCCGTCTTTCTTCGGCCGGCTCGCGGGGTCGTTCACCTCAGCGGGGGTGCGGATCATCACAGTCGCATCGCTGTTGCGAGCCTGCTCCAGCCGCGTGACCTCCTGTGCGGTAAGAACCTCCTTCGGATTGACGAGCTCGCCTGATCCGGCGACGATGAAGCTCGAAGGCACGGTGACGTAGTAATCGAAGTGACCGTATTCAAGGTAGAACTCGCTGCCGAGATAGGGCAAAGTATCCCATCCCCGTAGATCGTCGTAGACGCACATTCGCGGGTACCACTGGGCCATATCGTAGATCTCTCCCTGTTGAGATTTGCCCCATGAGGTACGTCCGCCCCAGACCCCTGGAATCTGATAGTGGTACTTGATGTGAATCTTCAACTGGCCGCCGTGGGGTTTCAATGGCTCTGCAAGTCGAATCTGCATGCGCGTGTCGGAGATCAGGTAGTTGGCCTTTGAGTGCTGCTTGCCTGACTCGATCTCAACCGATTCGAAGACGTATCCTTCGGAAGAAGGCCGAGGACCGCTCTCCTGCGTGTTGCGTCTTCCCCGCGGCGCCGCTCCAAAGGCTTCGCGGGCGCGTGAATCCTTGCGGTAGATATTCTGTTCCACATGGAGCCACAGGCTGGTGAGGGGATCCGGACTATTGTTGGTGTAGGTAATTGTCTCTGTAGCAGTAAGCCGCTTGTTTGCGGGATCAATCGCAGGATGAAGGTCGTAGTCAGCCTCGTTCTGCCAGTAGTTCGGCCCCGGAGCTCCATTGCTGGAACGATAGACGTTGACAGGATCCGGCATCGTGTATGGAGCGAAGGTCTTTACCGGATCATAGGCCGCTGCTGCAGGCGACGAACCTTGCGCGAAGGCGAACGTTTCGGCTGCGGCGAGTAGAAACACGAAGGCATGGCTGCGGTTTATCAAGGAGGCGTTCCTCTTGCAGAATTTTGGGTGAGCGTTACCTGAATATACGTGTCAGCCGGTACGATGGACGCAGGAAAGCCGTAACTCGAAACGGGAGAAAACGCCGCAATGCCGTGGTATCAGCTCGAAAGTCCTCATGACCCCAGGCTCGATGAGCTTGCGCGTCAGTACGACCTTCATCCTCTCCACATAGAAGACGCCCGCAGCGATGATGAGGGAGTCAAGGTGGACTCCGGAGTGAACTACACCTTTGCCGTTCTGAAACCCGTATATCTGCGGCCTGACCCGGATGCTCCTACCGAGGAGATGCCCACCTTCTCCGCCATCGATATCTTTGCCGGAAAAGATTTTCTCATTACCATCGTCGATCCCAAATGTCCGGCGACAAACGAAGCACTGGAGCGTGCACGCCGGGACGGACATGACGATCAGCCCGCCCGCCTCCTCTACCTGATCCTGGACACCATCGTCGATCGCTACTTCTTTGCAATTGATCATTATGACGATCGCATTGATGTGTTGGAGGATGCTGTCTTCGATTCCCCCTCACCCGAGATTCTAGGTCAGGTCTTTGCCATCAAACGCGAGTTGATCGAGCTGCGTCGCGTCCTCGTCAACACACGCGATGCCTGCCTGCATCTGCAGCGTGATCCCAACACCATCATCGATCCTGAGCATCAGCTTTACGTGCGCGATACCTACGATCATGTTGCGCGTTTGCTGGACTCGATAGAGACACAACGCGACCTGCTCAATAACACGCTCGATATCTATCTCTCATCGGTTGCGAATCGCACCAACGATGTGATGAAGGTTCTAACCGTCCTGGGTACCATCGCGCTGCCGTCGATTGCGATCTCCGGAATCTATGGGATGAATCTCAAGGGACTTCCCTTTGAAGACTCTCCTCATGGAGCTCGCTTTGTGGGTTTCCTGGTGCTCGTTTGCACGGCCCTGCTGCTTTATATCCTGCGAAGAATGCGATGGTTCTAGCTACCAGAGAACGTCATCGACAGGAACAACCGCTGGCGGCAGATCCTTTTCGCCCAGCATCTGTCGTAGATTGATGTCGATAGTCCGGCTAATCGAAGTGAGCGGAATATCGTGAACCGTATTGTCGAACGGATCTTCCAGATCGCGGCCGATCTTATCGAGCGCGAGGAAGATAAATCCTACAAGCGTCGATCCCAAAGGCGTAAACCAGCCCAGGCTTGAAACCATGGCCAGCGGAAGCAAAAAGCAGAACATGTGCGCGCAGACCTGTGGAAGATAGTCATACTGCCGTGGCATGGGTGTGTTCTTGATTCTTTCCGCTCCGCCCTGCGCATCGACCAGCTCATCAAGACTCTGGTTCATCGCATGCCACTGTGCCAGATCGAGCCAGCCACGATCCAGCGTGTCCCGCAGCAGTATGCTCTGCCATTGCTGAATCGCGACCGGAACATTCTTCTGATCGCGAAGCGCATCGATCTCCTCTGCTGTGAGCAACGACGAGACATCGCTGAGTGGATCCAGGCGGCGCAGATGCTGCCGCAGAGAATGCACCCATGCAATCTGGTAGTACACCATCTTCCGTCGCGTCTGTTCGATCTCGCCAGAGACAGCCTTGTCGTCGCTGCGGAGCGTCGTCGTCACAAGCCGAGCCCAGCTTCTGCAATTGTTGACGATGCTGCCCCATAAAATTCTCGCCTCCCACCATCGCGCATAGGAAGTGCTGTTACGGAAGGCAAGGATTACGCCGATTGCAGAGCCAAACAGCGAGAGAGGAATCTCTTCCAGGGCGGCCCATTGCAGATAGCCATGCTTGTAGGCGACTACGATCACCACATCATATGCGAGCAGTCCCAGCAGGGGCAGCCCCACATACTGCACGGTCCTCAGCACAAGATGTCTGCCCCGGGGAGCAATCATGCGTTTGTTTCCCCTATGAGACGAAAGGTCCGCGAACCATCTTCAGAGATACGCACCTGACCGGTTCCGATGTCATAGACCCAACCGGAGAGCGTGAGCTCTTCGCGAGCGGCTGCACCGGCAACAGAAGGATGTGTTCTGAGGTGTTGAATCTGCAGAAGAACGTTCTCCTCCGTCAATCGCTTCAGGCGGTCGCCATGTGCCTCATCTTTGTCTCCGAGCGAATCGGTCACACTTAAGGCGGCCTCTGCGTTGCGCATCCAGTTCTTCACGCTGGGCAGACTTTCAAGGCTTGCAGGATTGAGCAATGCCTTCATCGCTCCGCAGTCGCTGTGTCCGCACACGGCGATGTGCCTCACCTTCAGAGCTGCGACGGCATACTCGATGACGGCGCTGACACCGCCCATCATCTCTCCATAAGCCGGCACCAGATTGCCAATGTTGCGAGTGACGAAGATCTCACCGGGACCGGACTGCGTGATCAACTCCGGATCGATACGAGAGTCCGCGCAGGTAACAATTAGGGTGCAGGGCTTCTGGGGCTCACTTCCTGCCTTCCGGTACCGCTCTGCATTCGGAGCATAGACATTCGTCTGAAATTTCGCGATACCTTCTTTCAACGCCTCAAGAACTGGATCCGCAGTGGGCATCATTTACTCCTTCCATTTGATATTGCATCCGATTGAGAACTTTTGGTTGGGGTCGGGACGTTTGCCTGAGAGGACAGCGTCCATGGCGGCGCGCAGGTCCTTGCCTGTAACCGGAATATCGTTGCCGAACTCGCCGCGGCGCGGTCTGCTGTCGTCGATCTGGCCGCGATAGACCAGCTTCATCTCGCCGTCGAACAGAAACAGATCCGGCGTGCAGGCAGCGCTATACTCGCGCGCAACCTCCTGGGTCTCGTCGTAGAGATAAGGAAATCGGAAGTCCAGCCGCTCGGCCTGCTTCTTCATCTCCTCCGGAGCATCCTGGGGGTGAGTGGCAATGTCGTTTGAGGAGATGGCAACGATGCCGATCTTTCCTTCATAGTCTTTCCCGATCCGCGCCAGCTCCTGCTCGACGTGTTTCACATACGGGCAATGCACGCAGATAAACATTACCAGCAGCCCCTTCCTTTCAGCCGCCGCATCGTCGCGTCCCACAGCCTTTCCGGAGACAACATCCATCAGCTCAAAGGGAGGAGCCACCGTTCCCAGCTCCACCATCGTCGATTGCGTCTTCGGCATACCGTTTCTCCATCACCTTCAGGAACCCTGTCGAAGATCATTCTAAGCGGAGCAGGTTAAACTACGCGCATGGTAGTCCATACATTTCTGTTTCGCTGGAAGCCTGACGTGACCGACGAGCAAAAAGATCGCGCGGTGCGGGGGATTCAGGCACTTCAAGGCCAGATACCCGGCCTGACCGAGGTTCTCGTCGGACACAACTTTTCGCCGCGTTCCCAGGGCTATGCTCTTGGCGGTGTAATGAAGTTCACCGATCGTGAGATCTTCGCGGCTTATAACGACCACCCGGTTCACCAGAAGCTGCTGACTTGGCTGATGCCCCTCATCGAACCCGTCGAGGTGGACTTCGAGCCCTGAGCCTATTCTTGTAATCGAGCCATGCTTCTTCCTCGCACACTTGCCGGCGGACACGTTCGTCACGGCGATCTACCTACCGGGCCGAACGGCCGTCCCCTGTGTCGGTGGTGCGAGCTCGAGATCGTGGCAAAGCGTCGCCGCACCTTCTGCAGCGACTACTGCGTGCACCAGTGGCGTCTACGCACCGACCCCGGATATCTCCGCGATCAGGTCTTCGCCCGCGACCGCGGCCGCTGTGCCTCCTGCCAGATCGATACGGTTGCCGCCTATGCAGCGCTTAAGCGAGCTCGAGGCACAGCTCGAGAGGCAGGGCTTCGCCTCTACGGGATGAAGACCATCTCCAGCCGCCGTAGCCTGTGGGATGCGGACCATGTTATTCCCGTAGCCGAGGGCGGCGGACAGTGTGATCTCGACAACATCCGTACCCTGTGCCTCCTCTGCCACCGCGAGGCGACTGCCAGGCTGCGCTCCAGGCTTCGCCGTAAATCTTCTTCTGTGTCTGTCGTCTGCTCTGATATTGTTTCTCCATTCTCAGGCCCCGAAACAACACACCGGTAGCTTCCCGCCGGGTGCATTCCGTTTTGTAGGAGCTTTGATGGCGACGTTCCCCGGGCCCTCGGCCGACCCCAGGCTGCACGAGGCGGACTTACGCGATGCTGCGGCGTTGGACTACTGCAAGCGGCTTGCCGCAAAGATCCTGTACCGCTACGAGACTCTCAATGGAGTCGAGAAAGAAGCTTTCAACGAAAGCTGGAAACATGCCTTCCACTTCAAGGTGGACGGCCTGGAGCGTAAGGATCTAGCCAACATCATCGAATTGATTCACAGTCAGCCTCGCGCCCAGTCCCGTCTCGCAAACCTCTGTGACTACCCACCAGCAAAATGGCTGTTAGAGCAGGAGCTCACAGCAAAAGGGAACTGGCCGCCTCAGCTGCCTCCGGACGTCCATCCCGACAGCGTCGATGTCTATGACCATGCGGCCACCCTCAACCTCACCGGCATCTGCTTCTCCGGCGGCGGCATCCGCAGTGCCACGTTCAACCTTGGCGTCTTGCAGGGACTCGCCGCATCCGATCGGCTCAACTCGTTCGATTACCTCTCCTCCGTCTCCGGAGGCGGATATATCCACCAATTCCTCGCGTCGTGGATCGCCTGCGAAGATATCGATAAGGTCAAAAAGCAGCTGCAGCCGCTTCCTGGACCACCCTCGGAGCGTGGCTTCTGGCCGGAGCCGCTGCGCTGGCTGCGACGTTATTCCAACTACCTCACACCCCGAGCCGGTCTGTTTACGGCCGACACCTGGGTCGCCTTTGCCATCTGGGCACGTAACACCTTCCTCAACCAGATTGTTCTGATCGCGGCCATGCTGATCGTCCTTTTGCTGCCGCACTTTTATCTCAGCTCCAATGGAATCGTAGCCCGCTACCTGTTGAGCCATGGAGCCCTGACCGCCGCGATTATTCTGGCAGGCTTCAGCTTTGCCACGTATGTGGTCTGGGGCAGACAGATCCGTCGTCCACCAGAAGACTACTGTCACCCCTACGAGGAGACCGGCTGGGGACAGTCTGGAATTCTGCTCTCTGTCTTCGTCCCTATCCTGATCGCCGTGCTGGCATTCTGTCCTTATCTCTATCGATCGTCGTTCTGGGCGGGAAATATGCTTCCGCACACCCAGCGCGTCATCGAACACGGCCCCCATCCCGACCACACCCGTTTCGACGAAAAGATTTTGCGCGTCGTCAATACGGTCGACTGGAAGAATCCAAACGGCATCGTCCCTACAAGCACGCGCATCTACATCAGCCATCTGCATAGGCTGGGGGCGGTGCCGCAGCCTGATCCACAGCTCAAAGCCTCCTGCGTCGATAACGGCAGCGCCAGCGCCGTGGCCTGTACCACTCTCTTCACCAACTCGCCTTCTTCGGAGTCGGCCGTGGCTTCTCCAGACCAAAAGGAGGCCTCGAGCCGGGTGACGGCCGCGCAGGTGGAGGCCTTTTCCGGCAAGAGAAAACTTCCCGCTGTCGGCGATCCGGCTGCGCTCGACAACATTCGCGCCTGGCAGAGCGCCTACTCCTTCCGTTGGTGGAAGCCCTTTACAGAGTTCTCTGCCGACAGGTCGACCTCCTGGGTCTTCGCTGCCATGCTGCTCGGCATGTCGCTCCTCAGTGCCTTTGCGTGGCGTGCCATTCCCTCAGGTCCCAATCAGTTGATCGTCCTTCTTGCAGTCCTCGGCACCCTTGGGACTGGATACGTATTGATCAATCTCTCGCGCTTGATCATCTTCATGGCATCGTTTGTGCTCCCGCTCGAACACGTCACGCGCTCGGCGATTCCATTGCTGCCGTGGCTTGGAGTGACCATCGTCTTTGTCTCGATTGAGGTCGCCGGAGGTTTTATCGGCAATCTCGTCGACGAGTCGGTCCGGGAGTGGTTCGCCCGCCTCCGCGCCTGGAGCTTTCTCTTCGGCATCGTGTGGCTGGCCCTGGCAGGATGCTCGCTGATCGGTCCCGGCATCGTTCGCTGGCTCTTTCAGGCGCGCTTCGGGGCACCCATCTGGGCAGGCTGGATCCTGACGACGCTCGGCAGCGTTCTCATCGGCAAAAGCTCCGCAACCAGTGGCATGGCCAAGGACGAATCCTCCAAGAAAGCGATGGTGCTCAACGCCCTTGCGCTGATCGGCCCCCCGGTCTTTATCGCAGGCATGTTTCTGGGGCTCTCCTGGGTCGTTGAAAAAGCCTTGCTGAGCTTCCAGTCGCAGATCGGGACAAACATCATCCCGCATTCGGACTTCGTCGGGCTCCTTCTGCTGCTAACAATAACGCTGCTGCTGTTCGGCTGGCGTATCGACGTCAACGAGTTTTCACTGCACTCCTTCTATCGCGACCGGATCGCGCGTTGCTATGCCGGGGCTTCGAACCCCGATCGCCTCGCGAACCGTTTCACCGGTTTCGCCTCCAGTGACAAACGATTGCGGTTGATCGATCTGCTGCCGAAGAGCTTCGGCAACACTGCGCTGAGCGGCCTATGGCCCAATGCCTGTGGTCCCGATTCCTGTTCTCTTGATCCGCAGCCGCCCAAGTACGAGGGGCCTTTTCCGATCTTCAACACCACGCTCAACCTCTCCTTCGGCCAGGACCTCGCCTATCAGGAGCGCAAGGGTGCCTCGTTCATCTTCACGCCACTCTATTGCGGTTACGATGTCGGCTGGACCGAGACGGATACGCATCGAATTCAGTTCAATGGCTTCGTTCCTACACGCAGCTTTGCCTATAACGATGGCGGCCCGCGCGTTGCCACCGCCGTCGCCACTTCAGGAGCGGCCATGAGCCCGAACTGGGGCTTTCACTCCAGCCCGACGATGGCCTTTTTGTTGACCATCTTCAACGTTCGGTTGGGGCTATGGATTCGCAATCCCAGACACAAACGGTTTCGTCTGCGAGGCCGCCAGAGCAATCCCTCTTCGCCGTGGTTTGGCCTCTTTTATCTACTTGCCGAGCTGTTTGGCATGGTCAACGACAGCGCCGCATTCGTCTACCTGACCGATGGTGGGCACTTCGAAAACCTGGGGCTCTACGAGCTGGTGCGCCGTCACTGTTCCATCATCGTCATCTGCGACAGCGAGCAGGATGACGACCTCTCCTTTCAGGGCCTGGGGATGGCGATCCGCAAATGCCGCATCGACCACGGCGCCGATATCGAGCTTGACCTTGATCTGCTGCAACCTCAAGGCGATCCTCCCGTCAGCCCCTGCTGTGCCGTATCCGGCAAGATCAGATATGCCAACGGAAACATTGGCGACGTCCTCTACATCAAATCGGTCTACACCCCAAAACTTCCGGCGGACCTGGTGAACTTCAGAAAGGAGAACCCGACCTTCCCCAACACCTCCACGCTCGACCAGTGGTTCTCCGAGTCGCAGTTCGAGAGCTACCGCCGTCTCGGACAGGAGCATGCCCAGTCCAACGAAGTGAAAGACTGGATCAAGCAGTACCTACCCGTCCGGCCCGCGCCCCCGCGAACTCCCCCGGCAGCGAAATAGGCCGTCGACGCTCACGGTCGAATCCCTTGCGATGTCGCAAGAGGTTCGCGGCAAGGTTTCACAGAGGGAGTTCGCGCCAAAGATGTTGTGAAAACGCTCGGCCAGAATAATGCTGTGTCATCCTGAGCGAAGGCATTGCGAAGCAATGACGTAGTCGAAGGATCTGCGTTCGCGACTTCAAATGAGTCAAAGAACTTTTGGGCAGTTCTAGGCCGATCCATGGAGTGAGGCGGCCTCAGTCCCACAATTTGTGGCGTTTCTTTTTCGACCGTTTTTTCCACCTCTTCCACCGCCCTCCACAGAAACTGCACCACTCCTGCGCCTTGTCTGCGGCCGCCCCGATGAGTAGCCTCGCAAGGTGCCACAAAAGTTGCAGGCTCTGACCGCCGATTTGCGCGAAGTTTCTGCAGCCCAGGAGCCGCTTCCCGGCTGCCTGTTTTCCGTCTTCCACAGCAGAAACACTGATTTCCACGCATCGAAGTGCGTTAGCCTTGGTGTAACAGAGTACTTCCACAGCCAACACAACATGTTGTGCTTTATACTTGACATACGCTATAGGCGGCGGTACTTTCACCACTGCAAGCAAGACGTGGGATTGTAGACGTCTCACGCAAAAGCCAATTTCGTCCGCACGACTTCAGCCCGTTTGCCCCCGGTCGAAGCCCCCAAAATGGCCGACCGTGCACAGCCAGCGCCCTGAAGCCTTCAACCCGCCCCGCCCTCACCCAGCCCGTGAGCCCGAGGTCAGCAACGACCGGAGACGTCAGTCCCTCCGGAACATCAAATTTAAAGCGAGAAGGAGCTAACTCCCCCATGGCAACAATCTCTAAAAAAGCAGCCTCCGAACAGACCTCTGCAGTCTCTGCCTCTGCCAGATCCACGCCGGGCCTCACCTTCTCGCGCCACTTCACCCGTCCCGGTGTCTCGCCCTTCGACGAGGTCACCTGGGAGCTGCGCGATGCCGTGATTCAGGACTTCAAGGGCAAGATCATCTTCGAGCAGAAGAACGTCGAGGTTCCCTCCGACTGGTCCATGACCGCGACCAACATCGTCGCCTCCAAGTACCTCCACGGCCAGCTTGGAACTCCTGAGCGCGAGACCGGAGTCCGCCAGCTCGTCACCCGTGTCGCTGAGTCCATGCGCGACTGGGGCATCGAAGGCGGCTACTTCGCCTCCACCGATGACGCTGCTATCTTCTTCGACGAGCTCTGCCATCTGCTCATCAACCAGAAGGTCGCCTTCAACTCGCCCGTCTGGTTCAACGTCGGTTGCGATCGTCTGGAGCCAAACTCCGACGCGCAGAACTGGCACTGGAACTCTCGCACCGGCGCCGTCGAGTTCTCCGTCACCGGCTACAAGAAGCCACAGTGCTCCGCCTGCTTCATCAACTCCGTGAACGACTCCCTCGACTCCATCCTCACCCTGGCCAAGACCGAAGGCATGCTCTTCAAGTGGGGATCGGGAACCGGCTCCAACCTCTCCAGCATCCGCGGGTCTATGGAAACCCTCTCCGGCGGTGGCACCGCCAGCGGCCCGCTCTCCTTCATGCGCGGCTTCGACGCCTTCGCCGGCGTCATCAAGTCCGGCGGCAAGACTCGCCGCGCCGCCAAGATGGTCATCCTCAACGTCGACCATCCCGACATCATCGACTTCATCGAGTGCAAGCAGAAGGAAGAGGCCAAGGCCTTCTCGCTGGTTCAGGCGGGCTACGACGGCTCCGGCCCCGACTCCGAGGCCTACAGCTCCATCTTCTTCCAGAACGCCAATAACTCCGTCCGCGTCACCGACGAGTTCATGCAGGCCGTCGAGTCCGACTCGACCTTCTCCACTCGCACCGTCAAGGCTCGCACTCCCGTCAAGGAGTATCGCGCCCGCGACATCATGAACAAAATTGCCGAAGCCACCTGGCAGTGCGGTGACCCCGGCATGCAGTACGACACCACCATCAATCGCTGGCACACCAGCAAAAATACCGGCCGCATCAACGCGTCCAATCCCTGCTCCGAGTACATGTTCCTCGACGACTCGGCCTGCAACCTTGCATCCTTCAATCTCCTGAAGTTCCTTACTCCGGGAGGCCAGTTCGACATCCCCGCATACCGCCACGGCATCGCCATCGTCACCACCGCGATGGAGATCATCGTCGACGCCGCCGGTTATCCCACCGAGTCCATCGCCAAGAACTCGCACGACTACCGCCCGCTCGGCCTCGGCTACGCCAACCTCGGCGCTCTGCTCATGGCCTTCGGCCTGCCCTACGACTCCGACGCCGGACGCGACTTCGCCGCCACCGTCACCTCCATCCTCTGCGGCGACGCCTACTGGCAGTCTTCGCGCATCGCCGAGCTCTGCCCTCCGCTCGGCGCCGCCACGCCTCTCACCCAGCAGGCAGAGATCGCCGGAGGAGCCTGCCCCGGCTTCTACGTCAACCGCGAGCCCTTCCTCGACGTCATCCGCATGCACCGCGCCGAGGTCAACAACATCGGCAAGTCGAAGACCTCCGCCGAGCCCTTCGTCGCTCCGCAGCTCGAGGAACTCATCGCCGCCAGCAAAGACAGCTGGACCGGCGCGCTCGCCCACGGCGAAAAGCACGGCTACCGCAACTCCCAGATGACCGTCCTCGCGCCCACCGGAACCATCGGCTTCATGATGGACTGCGACACCACCGGCATCGAGCCCGACCTCGCCCTCGTCAAGTACAAGAAGCTCGTCGGCGGCGGCATGATCAAGATCGTCAA
>Ga0268266_10005930_pt1 | contig 11297 bp, 10 predicted proteins | sample KBSS13metaG_FD_190356 | JGI IMG/M metagenome (GOLD analysis project Ga0268266, IMG submission 190356) | Switchgrass rhizosphere microbial communities from Kellogg Biological Station, Michigan, USA - KBS S1-3 metaG (SPAdes) (version 2) | ecosystem: Host-associated > Plants > Roots > Rhizosphere... | reverse complement strand
CCGCGCTCGCACGATTGCAACTGCCATCGATCCCACCAAGAGTCATGTCGACCTGGTTTCGCCGGGTCATGTTTTCCCGATCGTCGCGCGTCGCGGCGGCGTACTGACGCGTGCGGGGCATACCGAGGCGGCCGTGGACATTGCCCGTCTCGCCGGGCTCACGCCCGCAGGTGTGATCTGCGAAATCATGAATGACGACGGCACTATGGCACGCGTACCGGACCTCGTTCGGTTCTGCCTGCAACACGGTTTTCGTATGGGAGCGATTGCCGACTTGGTGTCGTATCGCACTGGGCGCAGCGTTCGTGGTTTCAGGCAGAGGAGGTCTCCCTGATGACTCATCCAGCTACGGTGTTGTATCTCGAAGGCAAGCAGGCGTTGGGGGACGGACGCAGCATGACCGACACATCGCAAACGGCACTCGCATTGCGCGAAGGGCTGAGACGGCTAGCCAAAGCTGTCGTAGTGATCACCTGCCAACATGGTGGAGAACGCTTTGCAATGACGGCCACGGCCGTGAGCGAGCTCAGCATGGAACCGCCGTCACTGCTGATCTGCGTGAACCGGTCGGCAAGTCTGTACGCTCCGCTGTCCGCTAAGGCAGGCTTCTGCGTGAACATACTGCACCGCGCCCACACTGACATCTCGGCCCTTTGCAGCGGTAAGGCGAAGGGCGAAGCGCGATTCGCTCTCGGCCGATGGCAGGCGCAGGCCGGCGGCATCCCGTATCTCGCGGACGCCCAAGCCAGTTTCCTCTGCCGTCACGAGCAAAGCCTGAACTACGGCACGCATTGCATTGTGATAGGCCTGGTTGAGAAGGTTCTGATCCACGGCGGTGTGGACCCTCTCGTCTATGTGGACGGCACATATAGCCATGTTTGCTTGCCTTCCGGGTAGCCGAAGTCGACCTTCAGGGCGCCCTCGCCACCGACGCTATAAAGCCGAGGTTACGGGGCGGTGCTCAGGCCCTTACCTTGAGAAAGCGCGGTGACGATAGCGCGCTTCGCCTCGTCCAGAGCTTGCGGCCCCGGTGCAGAGCATTCGAGGCGCGCTCGCGAATCTGGGACATGAGGTCGGGCGCGGCACCATCGCCAACATCCTCCGTGAGCACGGCATCGAGCCTCCTGAGCGGGACCGACACACTCGATGGTCGACTTTTCTGAAAGCCCGCTGGGAATGCCTGACGGCTACGGACTTTCTGAGCGTCGAGGTGCATACACTCAAGGGCCTCATCACGCATTACATTCTGTTCTTCATCCATGTCTCTTCCCGATCGGTCCACATCGCCGGCATCACACCGCATCCCGACAGTCGTTGGATGACGCAGATCGCGCGTAATCTCACCGACATTGAAGACGGTTTCCTTCGCCGCACGCAATACTTGATTCTCGACCGCGATACAAAATACTCAGCGGAATTCCGTGCCGCACTGGTCCGTGATGGCATCCACCTCATCCGCCTACCGCCACGATCCCCAAATTTAAATGCGTTCGCCGAGCGCTTCGTGCGCTCCATAAAATCCGAGTGCTTGAACCGGATGATCTTCTTCGGGAGGGACTCGCTTCAGTACGCGACGTCGCAATTCATGTCGCACTATCACGCTGAGCGAAACCACCAGGGCTTCGAGAATAGACTCTTGCACCCTGCCCCCGCCATCACACCACCTCAGCCGGTGCGCCAACGACAACGACTTGGTGGAATGCTGAACTACTACTATCGCGCCGCCGCCTGAGCAGCGTCGATTCTGTTTCTGGACACAACGCCGCGTGGAAAAGGGAAATTCATGGCGGAGCGGACGGGACTCGAACCCGCGACCCCCGGCGTGACAGGCCGTTGGCCCCTATGGCACTTTCGGATCTGATATCAGTGACTTACAAGCCCGCTTTTGCGCCATTCAATCGCAAGAACGCCGTCATAAGCCTTTGAGCCCCCAGGGAAGCGGACCGGTCGAATGGCGCAACTTCGTGCGGCCAGCAAGCATCCGCAGATAAAGGGGTCTGTCGGCCAGGGTGGGACGGGCGTGGCCGAGACCGGGCGCCCATAAAGCTCCAGGTTCCTACCATGGTAGGAACTACCGCGGTAGGAATCTGCGTGTTAAAATTACGGGATGAAAGTGGACAAGATCAGCATTTCGTTCGATGCCAGTCTTGGCGACCAGGTGCGCGATGCCGCTCGCAGATCCGGCGCCGGTCTCTCGTCATGGCTGGCTGCGGCGGCTGCGGCCAGGCTCCGGGCGGAGGCGTTAGAGAAATTTCTGGACGGCTGGGAAAAGAAGCACGCCACCCTGACGCCGGCGGAGTTGAGCCAGGCAGAACGTGAGCTCGGGCTGAAAGTTCCGAAGAAATCCCGACCGTGAGCGCGCTCGTCCTGGACGCCGGGGCTTTCATTGCGGTGAACCGGAATGACCGAGCAATGATCGCGCGACTGCGCATCGCGCAACTCCACGGGTTGGAGTTGCGCACTAGTGCGATCGTAGTGGCGAAGGTATGGCGTAATTCGAGAGGCAAGCAGGCCGGTCTTGCCAAGCTGTTGCGGGCGGTAGATGTGCGCTCGATCGATGAGCAGATGGGGCGTGATGCTGGCGTACTCCTCGCCAAAGCACGTACGGACGATCCCATCAATGCGACTGTGGTGTTGGTTTCCCGGGCGGGGGACCGTATTCTCACAAGCGATCCAGACGATATAGACCACCTTGCCTCCAGCAGCGGCAAGCGTGTCGCCATCGTTCCCTGCTGAGCCTCACGTCCGCGCGGGGATTCATCTTGTCCGGCTTCCACCGCGATCACCGAATCTGAACGCGTTCCGCCGAACGCTTTGTGCGCTCGATAAAATCAGAGTGCTCGAATCGAATGATCTTCTTCGGACAGGCTTCACTCCAACACGCGATTGGCCACTTCATGGCACTGTGCTCCAAGCCGCTGGAAATGCGGTGGATGCCGCAGCGATGGCTTGGCCGGAAGACCAGGGATCGGATGTGACGAACTTCGCTCACGAAGGCAACTTCTGTAACCACGACTCCCCGAGAGCGGAGGAGTCACGGGACAATACGCACGCCGCCCTTCATAACAAAAGAAACTTCCTCCATCGCGTGAATATCGGTCAATGGATCGCGGTCAACCGCAGTGATGTCAGCTTCTTTTCCAGGTGCAATTGACCCGATTTGATCCTCCATGTGAAGAGCGCGCGACGCATTAACGGTCGCCGCCATCAGGGCTTCACCAGGCGTAAGGCCTGCAGCGACCAATTCGCCAAACTCGGCAGATTCCTGGGAAACAGTCAGCGGCTGCAAGTCCGTACCATAGAGGATGCGAACACCCATCTGTTTGGCGGCCAGTACACTGGCTTGAGTCTCTCCGTAGTAGTCTCGAGTAATGCCGTGCTTTTTTAGTATCGGCTGAGTAAGTCGATAGATGAACAGTGTCGGAGTGAAGCTGATCCCCCTGCGCTTCATGGCGCCCAAGATCGTTGGACTTTGAGGACCATGCTCCAATGTATCCGCCCCCGCAGTTACGGCCATCATAGTCTCTGCCTCTACGCCACTGGTGTGGACGGCGACGGTGCGCCCGAGGCGATGTGCTGTTTCGACCAATGCATCAAGCTCATCTTGATACTCAACTGAGTGAATACGTCGATCGACTGCCGCCAAGTCTGACAGGCGAATCTTGATGACATCGGCACCGCGTTCGACCTCTTCCCGTACTGCTCGACGGCAGTCATCCACACCGGAGCACTCTCCCCTATTCACCAAAAGCGGCGTCACCTCGCGAGACATACGCAGACCCCAGCCTTTCAACCCACCGCCTGCTGTCGTGAACTGCGGCTCCGACACCAACATTCTCGGGCCGTCAATCTTGCCACTTGCAATGGCGTCGCGAAGATCATATGTGACACTCGCCGGATCTCCGAGATTGCGTATCGTTGTGAAGCCGTGCCGAAGGATCATTCTCACAACGGGCACAGCGGCGAGTGCGGCAATTGATTGTCGTTCCAATACCCGATCGGTGGCCCAGCGGGCCGGTGCCATTTCGTCGAGAACCTCCATCCCGGTGACATGAGTATGCATGTCAATGAGACCGGGAAGGACGTAACTGCGGGAAAGATCGATAACCGTATCGCCTGGAACAAAACCGTCCACTATCTTTGTTATTCGCCCGTTGTCGACAAGGATGGATTGCTTTGACTTAGGGGGAGTCCCAGGCTCGGCGATGAGCGTGCCCGCATGAATCACGGTAGTCTGCGCGACTGCAGCCTGCAACGTTATGGTGAACACTGCGCAAGCCAGTACGAAACGAGATAACTTCATTGTTGCAATCTGTTCCAGCAGGAAAATGACCGAGGTCGGTAGGCCCGGGGTGAATGAACACCCCCGTTTTTGTTAGCGTCGCACTCAGAACGACTTGGCGAGACTCATCCCAACAGTGCGTGGTTGGAGGACGCCAACCGTGCTGTATGGGCCGAAGCCGAATACGCCGGTGTAGCCGAGTCTGTCGGTCGCATTCCTCAGGTATATGCTCACTTCAAAACCTTCATGCTCGCAGCCGGCGCGCAGATCTACTGTCGAGTAAGACGGGAGGACGAAGCGGGGTATGGCGGGCGATGCAGTGAGCTCGCCGAGACGGGATCCGACGTAGCGAAAGCTAGCGCCAAAGAATGGCGTCCAACCTGGCTGCACATCGAAACGATACTCGGCACCGATTTGCCCGGTAACCTTGGCAGAGATTGGCAGTCGGTCGCCTGCTCGAGCCAGCGAGGTATCGTTGGTAAAGTGCGCGTCCGTATAGGCCACGTTCGCATTCAACGTCAGACCCTCGCGCGGTCGAACGAGAAAGGCCGCCTCGATACCTTGACTGCGTGCTTGACCAACATTCCCGACGTAATTGATGGGAGTCCCGGCCGGTCCAAGTTGTGTTTGCTGGACCTGAATGTCGTTCCAATTGATGAGAAATCCGCTGAAGTCAACTGTGAGCAGCCGGTCGAGGAACTCTCCCTTGGTTCCGACTTCATAGCTGACAACCGTGTCCGGCTTGTAGGTTGCCGGGTCCGATGTCGCAACGTTGGGTCCACCAGGCCGGTAGCCGGATGCGATACGCCCGTAAATCATCACATCCGGAGTGAACTTATATTCGGGATTGAAGGAGAATGTGAGCTTATTGTCCGAGCTGGAGCCGGATTGAGCCGAGCTGCCGAGCAGGAGACCGGTGAGAGCCTGGTCATTCTTCAACTGAAGGTGGCTGTAGCGCAAGCCGCCGGAGACACTGAGCCGTGGTGTGAAGTTCAGTGTCAGGGTGCCGAAGCCGGCGACCTCCTCATAGCGAGCCCTGATCACACCGTCCCCCAGGTTAGGCAAGCCGAAACTCGCCGGTGCAGGATCTCCAGTCTGAGCGATCACCGGATCGACGAGTGACGAACTCGTAATACGCTCGTGCGTGTAGAATGCGCCGGCTTGCCAGCCGAGAAAGCCTGGCGCCGTAGACTGCGCACGAACTTCTTGGCTGAATTTGTCTGTAGTGAAGGGCTGGAGGACGACAGCGCCAGATGTCCCCGCCGGCTGGCCCGCGAGGGTATCCACCAGGCCACCGATCACCTTCGTGTAATCTACGGCCGCAGTCGTGTCTTGAATCCCATAGCTGGTATCGGCAATGACCTCAAAGGCATCGAGCTCATCGTTGATAGACAAGTCATATAGCGTGAAGCGCGAATCGAGCCTCGAGCTGCCCGGAGGACGTGAGACCTGAAGCCCGCGGTAAAGCGGTGTGCCACTATTGTTCGTGTCGACAGTGGCAACGGCATCCATGTCGATGACTTGTTGCAGAACGGACCCTTGGATCGTCAGATCCTCCGTTGGCTTGATGGCGACAGCCATACGGCCACCGCTACGATATGCGGTATTGATGTCCTTCTGTCCGGTCAACAGATTATCTATAAATCCGGGGTCCCGGCGGTAGAAGCCGCTCGCTGTTAGGGCCACAGCCGCACCCAACGGCACATTGAGTCTGAGCCGGGCACCACCGCCCGTCGCGCCTTGGTCCGCGCTCGCCACATCCAGCTCTGCGCGACCGGAGAACTGGTCAAAGTCGGGCTTGCGCGTGACATACTTCACGAGGCCACCGAGACTGGCCGCACCGTACAACGTTCCCTGCGGGCCTCGAAGAAACTCGACTCGTTGGAGGTCGGCGGGATCGAAATCGGGAAAGCTTCCTCCCCCACCCAACTGGGTGGCAGATGTTATTGGAGTATCGTCGACGTAGACTGCCGTGACTGGATTACCCCCGGAGCCGGTGGCGATACCCCGGAAAACTACTTGAGTTTGTACGCCGCCAGCTGCGTTGTTCGAGATCGAGACGCCGGGTACGGTTGCAGAGTAGTCTTCCAGCCTGACTGCCCCATTCTCAGTCAAGTCACTGGCGTTGACAGCGCTCACTGCCAGCGCGGTATCAATGAGACGCTCAGTCCGCTTGTTCGCGGTGACTACGATTTCCTCGAGCGCCACAGGCTGTCCAAGTGGTGGCGACTCACCAGCTTTCACGGGAACAGCGCGCGAACCTTCCGCAGGAGCCTTCTGAGCCACTCGAAAGTCCTGGGAAGATCTCTTCCCCGCCTCCTTCGTCGCATCCTGGTCGTTCGAGACGCTCGACTGCCCTGTTTGCGGATCTGCGACAGACGCGACCTGCGCCTTATCCCTGATGACTACCGTTTGTTCGTTTACGAAGTGATATTCCAGCCCCGTCCCGGCAAGCAGTCGCGCCAATGCATCGTTGACGGAGAGGTTCGCTTTGAGGGCCGGCGCCTGCTTACCATCCACGAGCGGCGCAGAGACCATAACGTTGACATTCGTTTGGGCCCCCACCGCCCTTAGCGATGCAGCCAAAGGTTGCGCGGGAAGATTGAATGTGGCCGTCTGTGCGAGACCTGTTGCCGGCGCGAGCGCACACAATACAAGTCGTAGAAGGAAGCGAGAGCGGACTGTGTTCGCCATAGACACCCCTTAAGTGAGGGCAGTCCGTTGCGGTTGTTTGGAATAGACACGACGCCCTCACCAGAAGCTAGACACGCCAGCCTTCGAAAAACCTCCAACTATTTGTTGTTCGCCTTGACTGCAGGCATCGATGGGACTCCAGCGAGCACAATCTGGTCTCCCTGGGTTGTTACCTTCAGATGGTAGGTCTCTGCGACGGCTCGAGCGAAGCTCTCCGAATCCCCCACCCGGAAAATTCCAGTCACCTCTGCATGGCCGGCTGCCGGTTCCTCAATCTTCAATTTCACATCGCTGTAGCGATTCATTTCGGCTGCGGCGTCGACCAGAGCAGTGTGGTCCAAAATAACCTGGCCATGCTGCCAGGCCGTTACTCGGTCGAGCTCGGGCCGGTCGACCTTGGGCAGTTGATGCGTGACGAAGGTCAATCGTTGACCCGGAGAGAGCGTAAAGTCGTCACTTGTCCGAGGATGTTCTCTCGACGTCGCGAGCGCCGCAGGCGAGTTGACCGAAGGCGGCGGTACGGCTTCGTCCGCCGGTAAGACAATGACCTTGCCCTCCATCAGCGTAACAGCAATCCTCTGTTTCTCGCTCCGAACAAGGAAGGCAGTACCTCGCGCGACGACCTGCCTTCCCCCTGCTGACACGACAAACGGCCAATCGGGATGTTTGGCCACTTCGAAATAGGCTTCGCCCTCATCGAGGACGACACGCCTCGCCAGCCGGTCATAGCGCACGTGGATGCGACTGGCGGTGTTCAGAGAGACGCGAGTGCCATCCTGCAGTGTGAGGTTCCGTTGTTCGCCAACTCGAGTGGCTAGCCCCGAATCATGGAAGTACAGGCTGATACCGAGTGCCACAACGGCGATTGCAGCTGCGAGCGCGCGAGGGAGCGTGACGACGAGCCCCGCCTTGGGCCCGCGCGCTAACGCAGGGACTACCGACTTCGGCAGGTATTCCGTCCCCACCCAAATCTCATTCGCCATCTCAAACGCCGCGCAGTGCGCCGCGCTTGCTGCAAGCCATCGCTTGAATCCCGCCTCGACATTCGCCGTGCGATCCTCCCCATGAAGGCGAGCAATCCATGCGGCTGCCTCCGCGCAGGTTGCTGCAGATGGGACCTCCGGAGCTGCGTTTTCGACTGAATCGTTCACGGCTTTTGCATCTCGCGCCGCTTCTTCTCGAGCAATACTGTCATCGCCCTCGCAATGTGCTTCTCCACCGTGCTAACGGGCATGTCCATCTGCCTCGCGATCTGCGCGTAGCTGAATCCGTGCAAGCGATGCAGGAAGAACACCTCTCGAGTCCGACTGCTCACGGCATCAAGCGTCTTTCTCAATCCATCTAGACACTGTTCCCCCGACAAAACCTCCTCTGGAGTGGGACTGGGGTCAATCAATACGAGTTTTTCGACGGGCTGATCCGTGTAGAGCTCAGAGTGAGCATCGCGGTCGTGATTCATGGCCAGCCGTTGCACGGTACGCACAAGAACTGCCTCGGGCTCGCGCACCTCCGCGCCCTTCTCGCAGTACTCCAACAGGCGTACTAGCGCATCCTGCATCAAGTCTTCAATGTCCTCGCGTTCGCGGCCGCGCCGGGACAGAACGCCCCGCATCTTCTTCAAATACTTGAGCCAGCCGCTCATGACACTACGATGGCACGCTTCTCGGCCGAAGGCTAGACACACGTGGCGACCTCATGACAGTGGAGGTTTTCGCAGCGCTCGCGTGTCTAAGTAAGTGGAGCTGCGCCTACAATACATCCGCTCCGCGCAATTCAGGACCCAGCATGCCTTCATTCGCGCATCCATTCCCACTTCGGCGAGACGAGTGACGAAGTCCACTTCGACATTCCTCTCCCGCCAGTAAAAGACTTCGCACTCCCCCGCCGCGCTCGCATTCGCCAGGTGCGCTCCAACAGCCGACTCGACCAGGTGCCCCCAGTATTCACGGTCAGCTTTCGCATCCTCCAAGCCATAGCTCGATTGCGCCGTCATCAGCGCCGTATTGAAGACCTGGAGCTTAGGGCTGGAGCCCCGCTGCCGGACTGCTTCACCGGCATACTTCTGTAAACCACAAACCATACCCACACCCGCGAGCAGGTCCAGATAATGTGCCAGGGTCGTAGAGTTGCCAGCGTCCTGCAGCTGCCCCAGCATCTTCGTGTACGACAGAATCTGACCGGAATATCGGCATCCCAGTTCGAACAACCTGCGCAGCATCACTGGCTTGTCCACACGCGTCGGTAACAGAACATCGCGAGCAATCGTCGTTTCGATGAGGGAATCGAGGATGTACCCCCGCCAGCGTTGTTCGTCGCGGACCAATGGGGCGGCACCAGGATAGCCGCCATAGAAGATGTATTGCTCGAGCGACCAGTCGAAGGCGCTGCGCATCTCCGTGTACGACCAGTGCGGTAGATGCAGCAATTCGAAGCGACCTGCCAGGCTCTCCGTCAGACCCTGAGAAATCAACATGGGCGCGGAACCCAACAGCACGACTTTGAGTGGAATGCGCGCGTGGGTGTCCTCATCCCAGAGCCGCTTGACGGTCTCCGACCAGACAGGGATTTTCTGGATGAACCGACGCGCCTCGCGAAGACGTCGGATGAGAGTCGCAGCCTGACAAATGGAAGGAAATGGCCCGTAAGTCATTGACAGCCGAATTTTCGCTCAATTTCGGCCGGCGTAAGCTAATGATCGTGAAAGGAAATTTGGCGGAGCGGATGGGACTCGAACCCGCGACCATGTTGATTGCCATCCTGCCAGTACCGCCGGCAAAGAGTGAGGATGGTTGCGGAGCGGACGGGGAAGCAGCAGCGCCGGCACCGGAAGCGTTGCCCTGGGAGTGCCTCTTTCTTCTGCGCACCCTAATGAACCTTGGCCATTTTTGTGCCATCGGGGAAAGGCTTGCCGTAGCCGGGAGTGCCGGCCTTGTAGGCCGCGATGATCGCGGGATTTGCCACTGATCACCGCCAGCTGATCCCCGTTGCGACTGACCGAAATGTTCTCCCAGGACTCATAGCCCTTGAACTCGGAGAACCCGAGCCCACCGCGCACTTTGAGCATGTTTTTGTCCTGGGCCGAAATCGCGGCACCCGAACCCAGCACGAAAGTATCGGCCGATGGCGATGTCCATGGCTGGGTTAGAATCGCCCGGCAGCGTTTCGCGGGGAATGATCGATATCTCCATGCACACTGACTCAGAAGCACAGCTCTCACAGACTCGAGAGCAGGATCCCACGGAGCTGTTGCAACGTGGCCGAGTCAGTTACGAGCGCAACGAGTGGCGGGACGCGTTTGAGGCCTTTTCCGCCGCGGATCGGATAACGCCGCTGTGCGCCGAAGATCTGCAACGTCTTGCGTGGTCCGCTGGTCTGGCAGCCCGTGATGAGGACATGCTTGCAACACAGGAGCGGCTCTATCAGGGACTGCTCGATTCAGGCAACAGCCTACCCGCCGCACGGGCCGCATTCTGGTTGGGGTTCCGGCTCCTCGCGCGCGGCGAATTCGGTCGTGCCGGAGGCTGGCTGGGCCGTTCCCAGCGGCTCGTCGAGCTGCATTCTCAAGACTGCGTCGAGCAAGGCTACCTGCTTCTTCCCATGGCACAGCGCCGTTTGCAGGCCGGCGAGCTCGAGGAGGCACAGGACTGCGCGACACGCGCCGCGGCAATCGGTGAGCGCTTCGGCGAGGTGGATCTCATCGCGTTCGGAAGAAATCTGCAGGGGCGTGCCCTGATTGCCGCCGAACAGATCGAAACAGGACTCGCGCGGCTCGATGAGGCGCTGCTGCCCGCGAGCGCGGGCGAGCTTTCACCCGTAGTGACCGGCATTGTGTATTGCTCGGCCATTGTGAGCTGCCACCGCATCTTCGCATTCGAGCGTGTGCGCGAATGGACCAATGCCCTTTCCAGCTGGTGTGCTGCGAATCCACAGCTGGGGCTGTTCACCGTACAGTGCCTCGCACACCGGGCCGAAATCATGCAGCTGAGCGGCTCCTGGCCCGAAGCTGTGGAGGAAGCGGGCCGGGCGCTGGAACGTTGTGTCCGTGATATCGACCGCTTGGCTGCCGGACGGGCCTATTATCAACAGGCTGAGATCTACCGTCTGCGCGGCGAGTTCGAAGGAGCGGAGACGGCTTACCGGGACGCCGGACGTTCCGGCTTCGATCCGCAGCCGGGACTGGCGCTGTTGCGTCTGGCACAGAGAGATGGGAACGCGGCGGTGAGCCTCATCCGCCGTGTAGTCGCTGCCAGCGGCGAGCGGTTGGCGCGCATCCGTTTTCTGCCCGCCTGCGTAGAGATCATGTTGGCTGTGGGCTGTCTCG
>Ga0268266_10005925_pt1 | contig 11302 bp, 8 predicted proteins | sample KBSS13metaG_FD_190356 | JGI IMG/M metagenome (GOLD analysis project Ga0268266, IMG submission 190356) | Switchgrass rhizosphere microbial communities from Kellogg Biological Station, Michigan, USA - KBS S1-3 metaG (SPAdes) (version 2) | ecosystem: Host-associated > Plants > Roots > Rhizosphere >... | reverse complement strand
TGCGTCGAATCCTTTTCAACCCTGCGACTGGGGATTGCGCCGTTCAAGAATCCCACCACCCGGATCAATCGCAATGTCTACGTCGTGGGGGTGTCCGGCAGCGCCGATGCGTTTACGAATCCTGAATGGGAGGCGCAGCGCCGCTCGCTCAAAGCGCCGGACGAAGTCCTGTTCGATGCGCGCTCGCGCCCGGAATTCGGCGACCTGGTCGCGCTGTTCCGCGCAGGGGCCGTGCAAACCGAGATTGCAGACCGACGCGTGAGTATCCGCGGCCTGTTTGAAATGGGAGCTTCGTTCAGCGCGGACGGCACGGCCATCACGACGGATGAGGGGTTTGCGCGACTGTTTCCACAGCGCAATTCCCAGTTGGTCGATTTGGGTCTGATCCACTTGCGAGCCAACGCCGACGTGCGGCAGATACTGGCGAAGTTGCAGGCGACACTGCCGCGCGATGTTGTGGTGATGACCCATGATCAATTGAACGAGCGGGAGCAGACCTATTGGCGCGGCACCACTCCCGCGGGCTTTATTTTCAAGACCATCCTGGGGATTTGCCTGGTGGTGGGCTGCGTCAGTGTCTACCAGATCCTGTCCTCGGATGTGGCTGAGAACCTCGCGCAGTATGCGACGCTCAAGGCGCTCGGGTACCGCGACCGCTACTTCCTGGCGCTGACTTTTGAGAAGGCCTGGTTGCTGACATCCATTGCCTATCCGGTCGGATTTGTGTTGTCGGCAATCGTGTATGTGGGTGCTACGCACCTCACTCTCGTACCGCTGGTGATGACATCCGCACGCGTGATCGGGGTGTACGCAATCATCCTCACGGCCGCATGCATTGCCGGCGCGATTGCAGTCAATCCCCTGCGTCGGTCCGATCTATCGGAGTTGTTTTAACATGATGCCGACTATTCTTGCGCGGGATATCGGCTTCTCCTACGAAACGAGCAGCGTGCTGCGCTCGCTGTCTCTGGCGGTCGCGCCGGGCGAAGTTGCCGTCGTCACCGGTGCCTCCGGTGTTGGTAAAACAACGTTACTCACCTTATGTGGAGCGCTCAGGTCGCTGCAGCACGGCGAATTGCGCGTGTTGGGACGCGACTTGAAAGGGCTCGGCATTGCTCAGCAATGCGAGATCCGCAGCCTGATCGGATTCATATTTCAATCCCACAACCTCATTGACGCGCTGACCGCCCGGCAGAATGTGATGATGTCGGTTCTGGGTCATGCGCAGCTGGAGCTCTCCGGCAGGCAGGCTGCGGATCAGTTGGTAACACTGGGACTGGCCGCCAAGGTGGATGCGTTTCCCGAAGATCTCTCAGGTGGCGAGAAACAGCGGGTTGCTGTCGCCCGGGCGCTGATTCGCAAGCCGCGTTTGATCCTGGCGGATGAACCCACGGCATCTCTCGATGATCTGTCGGCGGGATTGGTCAAGGAGGCGATTGCGACCGCCGCGAGGACAACTTCGTGCGCGGCACTGGTGGTGACACACGATCCACGCTTGTTTGAGATCGCGGATCGCGTACTGCGGTTGGAAAACGGAAATCTGAGCGAGGCCTAGAATGAACCTGGGAAGTAGAGTGCTGCGCGCCGTCAGCAAGAGCCGTATCAACTACTGGCTCGCTTACGCGACTGACTTCGCCTGTCCCGTCGTCATGTTGTGGCTGGGACTGCACTACTCGGCGGGCTGGCTGACCATTCTGGTGAGCCTGACGGCCGGCATCTTCGTGTTCGGCTTTGTTGAGTATGCAATGCATCGCTGGCTGTTCCACGCGCCGGTGAGCTTTGCGACGGAGATTCATCGCAGTCATCACGTCGAGCCCCAAGAGCCGACCGCAATGCCGTTTCCCTGCAGCGCGGGTGGGGCATTTCTGTTGTGGTCCTATCTGCCGATGGCAGTAGGTGAGGCGGTGACATGCTATTTCGCTACGGGTTTCATGGGCGCGTTTTTCTACTACACCTTGATTCATCATTTCGAGCACACGATCCGGATCAAGGCAGTTGGTTTCAACTGGTTGCAACGAAAGTGGATTGCACATGCCATTCACCACGGGCGCGCGAACCGGAATTACGGGGTGACCACCGCGCTCTGGGATCGGGTTTTTGGAACATATGCCAAAGCGGCGCGTGATAGCCTATGAGGCATGTCCGCCGATCCCATCTCCGGTGAGGCCGCGTACGAAGCGGGTCGCGATGCCTTTCCGACTATCGATCTGCCGCGCGAGGCCTTTCTGCGGTTTGTCGAGTCGCGGATGCACACCTGGGCGGGCAATCCGGAGCGGGCGCCGGATCTGTATCTGGCGTGCGCCTGTGTTGAACGGATTTCCGCTGCCGTCGCCCAGTTCCTGTCCACCTTCGGTCCCCGGATACCCAACTACCTCGGACGTCTCGGGCGCAACCCGGATGTGGTCAACGAGGTGCGGCAAATCATCGCCACCCGATGCATCGTGGGGGACGGCGTCCGTCCGCCGGCACTGACAACCTACAGTGCCACCGGATCGTTGGAAGGATGGCTGCGGGCAACTGCGGTCCGCGAAGCGCTGGCTCTGAACCGGCAGGGGGAGCGGCTCAGCGGTGAGGTTGAGTCGGCGCTCGAGGCTCGCATCCCGTGGGTCGACCAGGAGATTTCCTTCCTGAAACAAACGTATCGCGAACCGGTCAGTCGGGCGTTTGCCGCCGCTTGCCAGGATCTGGAGCCGCAGGATCGGGCCCTGTTGCGTTTGCATTACGCGGAAGGGGTGACGACGGCCGACCTGGCCCGGATGTTCAACATATCGCGGGCGACGCTGATTCGCCGGCTGGCCGCGGCCCGTGACTCGCTCGTTGAGCGGGTGAAGGCGGCCTTGCAGAGGCAGGCGGGAGTGCAGGGCAAGGACTTTGACAGTGTGCTGCGGCTGGTCAAAAGCCAGATCGATCTGCGGCTGTCGGTGGTGCTGAAGAACCCCGAATAGACTTTCTGTGAGTCACTTCGGTGGCTCGTCTCTCTGTTTCTCTGACGAACACAACCACAAGGAACTCGTCAGATGAAACCCTTAGCCCGTCGCCATTGGATCTCGCATTGCGCATTGTTGGTCAGCCTGCTGCTGTGCGTCGCGGCCACCCCCTCCCGGGCGGGTGGCGCTGCTGCCCGCGACTACCTGGAGTGGCCCATGTTCGGCCAGAACTGGGCGAATACCGCCACCGGCGTGACCCTGTCCATCGGTCCGGCCAATGTCCAGAAACTGAAGCCTAGATGGACCTTTACCACCCAGGGGGATGTCTCTGCACGCGCCGCGGTTGCCGGCGGCGGCGTGTACTTTCCGGACTGGGGTGGTTACCTGCACAAGGTCGATGCCACAACGGGGACCGCCCTCTGGAGCAGGAACCTGGTGACCGATTACGGGCTGGCGCCGGTCAGCGGCAGCACGAAGGTCGTGTCGCGAACGACTCCTGCGATCGATGGCGACACACTCTACATCGGCACCCAGGCGACCGGCTCGGGCGGTTACCTGCTGGCCATCAACACGAAAAACGGCTCGCTCAGATGGAAGACCCAGCTCGACCCACATCCACTGGCCATTGACACTTCGGCGCCTGTTGTTCTCGATGGGGTGGTCTATACGGGAGTGGCCTCGCTCGAGGAGAACAGCGCTGCAAACCCGCAATATCCCTGCTGTTCGTTCCGTGGGAGCGCGTTGGCAGTCAACGCGAAGACCGGTGCGGTGATCTGGCGGCACTACACGGTGCCGACGGGTTATACCGGTGGATCGGTCTGGGGCAGCTCCGTCATTCCGGACCTGATACGCCAGGTTGTGTACATCACTACAGGCAACAACTATGCGACGCCCACCGCGGCGGATTTCAAATCCTGTGTCAATGGAAGAACGCTCACCGAGGAACTGACCACGTCGTGTTTGTCCCCGGATGATGAGGTTGACTGCATAGTGGCGCTCGATATGCGCACGGGTGCGACCCGGTGGGCGCATCGACTCTGGACCCAGGATGACTGGAATGTGGCCTGCCTGGTTGGGTTTGCGTCCGGACAGGGGAACTGTCCCAATCCGCAGGGACCGGATTTCGACTTTGCCTCGGGAGCCAACCTGTTTGTGACCTGGACCGCGCACGGACCGCGCCAGATTCTGGGCGCCGGACAGAAGTCAGGTGTCTATTCGGCACTCGATCCGGATACCGGCAAACTGTTGTGGGCGACCCAGGTGGGGCCGGGCTCGGCTCTGGGTGGCATGGAGTGGGGCGCAGCGACCGATGGCCGGAGGATCTATGTGGCTATCGGCAATCTGTATGGAATTCCCTCCGGTAATGTCGGCTCGGCCGGTTCGTGGAGCGCCTTGGACCCCGAAACCGGCAAGATTGTGTGGCAGGTTGCGGACCCCAATGGAAGCCTGGACCTGGGGCCGGTTGCTGTTGCAAACGGCGTGGTCTACGCGGGATCGATGGGCGGCGCGCCTGGAGCAAAGAACATGTTTGGATTGGACGCCCGGACGGGAGCGGTTCTGTGGGGATACGCTTCCGGTGGTTCGGTCATAGCCGGCGCGTCGATTGTCGGTGATTCAATCTACTGGGGCTCCGGGTACACCAACCTGGGTATTCCCGGCTTCACCGGCAACAACAAGCTCTATGCGTTCAGTGTCAACGGGCGTTGACTCGGTGCTTTTGCAGGGCATCCAGGGCGGAGGTCACCTCCGCCCTGTCCGGCGGCTCGCGGCTGAGAAGGGGGTTGAGCTATCATAGGCCTCCTCGGGGACGCGAGAACGATAAGAAATGAAAGCCGTCGCTTCGGCCTGTCCACCCGCCGACATCATTGCGGCATACGCATTTGGTGAGCTGGCCGCCGCGAATGCGTCCGCCGTGCAGGTTCACGTCTCAGAGTGTGAGTCATGTTTGCGCACTGTCGGGCACCTTGCAGGTTCCTCACGCGCGGAAGCCGCTGATCCAGCGGCGTTTGCCGAAGCGGGGCAGGTGTTCGGCAGCTATCGCCTCGTTCGTGAGTTAGGCCAGGGTGGCATGGGCGAAGTCTGGGAGGCCGAGCAGCGCGCGCCCGTGCGGCGCAGTGTCGCTCTCAAGCTGCTCAAGGTGGGGATGGATACGCGCCAGCTCGTCGCTCGTTTCGAGGCGGAGCGACAAGCACTTGCGATCATGCAGCATCCGGGCATCGCACAGGTTTTCGATGCGGGTGTTACGCCGGGTGGCAGACCGTACTTCGTCATGGAGTACGTGTCCGGCGTACGTATCACCCGATACTGCGACGAGGCGCGGCTCGAATTGCGCGAGCGTCTGGTTCTCTTTCAACAGGTGTGCGAAGCCGTGCAGCACGCGCATCAGAAGGGAATCATCCACCGCGACATCAAGCCCTCCAACGTGTTGGTCACACAGCAGGACGGGCGCGCTCACCCCAAGATCATCGATTTCGGGCTCGCGAAACTCGTGCTGCCTGCGCCTGAGCAGCGCGATGTCACATTGACCGAAATCGGGACCGCACTCGGGACACCGGCTTACGCAAGCCCGGAGCAGATGAGTTTCAATGGACTCGATGTGGATACCCGCAGCGACGTGTACTCGCTGGGGGTGTTGCTTTACGAGCTTCTCGTCGGCGTGTTGCCGTTTGAGCTGCATAGCGAGCAGCCCCGCGACTGGGATCCACCCCGCCCGAGTGTGCGGCTCGCGGCGCTCCCCGCGGCGCGAGCTACGGAGCTGGCTGCACTGCGGCAAGCGGAGCCGAAAGCCCTGCGAAGGCAATTGCGACACGATCTCGATTGGGTCGTTCTGAAAGCGCTCGAGAAGGATCGCGCGCGCCGATACACATCTCCCGGTGATCTTGCGGGTGATGTGCAGCGTTTTCTCGACCACGAGCCGGTGCTCGCAGGGTCACCAACACCGGCGTATCGGTTGCGAAAATTCATCCGCCGACACCAGGTGGCGGCAGCCTTCGCTGCAGTCATTTTTGCGCTCGTTATCGCGTTCGTTGCGGTCAGCGCGGTGCAAGTTGAGAGGATTTCGCAGGAGCGAGATAGGGCGTCAGCGGAGGCCGCGAAGGCAACTTCAGTCAACGCTTTTCTGCAAGACACACTGGGATCCGCGGACCCGTGGCAAACCGGTTCCGAAATCAGTGTTCGCGAAACCCTGAAGCGCGCGGAAGGTCGGATCGACTCCGCTTTCACGGGTCAGCCGCTCTTGGCGGCTTCAGTTCGCCGCACTCTCGGCAAGACCTACATCAGCCTCGGGCGATTCGACGACGCGGAGCGGGATATCCGCTCGGCACTTGCCACGCGCAAACGAATGCTCGGTGAAAACAGTCCCGAGTACGCCGAAAGTGTCGAGGACCTTGCCAACCTTTACCAGGAGCGAGCGAACTATGAAGAAGCGGATAGTCTGTCTGCGCAGGCGCTCGCGATACGGCGACACGTGCTCGGCGACCGCAATCCGGTCGTCGCCGACACCCTGTTGGACCGCGCCGCCATACTGAAGACGAAGGGCGATTTCCCGGCAGCGCTGCGGGCCGCGAACGAGGCTCTGGAGATTCGTCGGGCTGCCTTCGGTCCAGGTAGTGACGAGGTCGCGAATGTTCTCGAAGAGCTTGGTCTCATCACCGCTCAGACCGACTCCGATCAGGCCCGCGGCGAAAAATTGGTGCGCGAGGCGTACGACATCCATGTGAAGCTCTTTGGTCCCAGCGACCTGCGCACGGCTCGCTCGGCCTCAAACCTCGGTTCGATAGCGCTGTATGCCGGTAGGGACGCGGAGGCCGAACGTTACTATCGCGAGGCGCTGGCTGCCGAGGCACGCTATCTGGGAAAGGACCATCCAGAAACCATTGTGGATCTCGAGAACACTGCGAATGCCGTTGCACGTCAGCGGCGTTTTGACGAGGCCGCTGTGCTCGAGGAAGAAGTTCTCGAGCGCAGACGTGCGGTGCTGGGCGAGGACAACCGCCTCGTGGCGCGGACCATGGTGAACATCGGTGTTCTCCTGTCATCAGCCGGCAAGCTCGACGAGGCCCAGGCGGCGTACACAGAGGCGATGCCGAAGTTCGTGAAGGCGTATGGCGCTCAGCATCCCGATGTTCTACATATAACTTACGCGATGGGCGTGCTTCGCTACAAACAGCACGCCTATGCGGATGCCGAGCGAGTGTTGCGGGAGACTTTAGCGGGTCAAGCGAAGCAGTTTCCGGACGACCATCCGGTGCTGGCGGACACGCGGCTCTATCTCGGCAAGACGCTGTTGGAGCTCGGCCGACTCAAAGAAGCGCAAACCGTCCTGGAGCGTGCGCGCGAAGTCATCTTGAAAGCCTACGGCGCGGATTCCCCGGATGCGCGCGATGCGAATGCGGCGCTCGAGACATTAGCACGTCTACAAGCGCACTGATGCAAACCGACAGACGGGGTCAAGTCCGCAGCTCTGCCCGGCGGCAATGCACGTCCTTGCGGTTGAACAGTCCGGGTTGCAGCTCGGTGCCTAGGCCCACGCCCTCCATGGGCCGGATGAATCCGTTGACCACTTCCGGCACGACCGTGACCAGCTCCCGGTAGTACCCGGTGTAGAACGCTCGAACGCTCTCCTGGATGAGCGTGTTGGGTTGGCTGAATGCCATGTGGATGGCTGCGGCGTAACTGACGGGACCGATGCAGTCGTGCGCGGCGAACGGCCGGTGATAGGTGGCCGCCAGGCTGGCGATCTTGCGGCCTTCGGTGAGCCCGCCTGCCCATGACAGGTCCACCATTACGACACTCATGGCATCGCGGTCGAGAAAATCCTTGTACGGCCAGCGGCTGCCGAGTGTCTCGCTCGCGCAGACCCACACGCTGGTGGAGCGCGCGTACTCGGCGAGCGCCTGCGGCGAGTTCATGAGAATGGGATCCTCGAACCACCTGGGTTTGAAGGCTGCCAGCTCGGCTGCGATCTGCCGTGCCGTGGGCAGATTCCACAGGCTGTGGAATTCGACCATGATTTCAATTCGATCGCCCACGGCCTTGCGGATCTTCTCGAATGGCTCGAGGCCGGCTTTCAGCTGCGCGCTCGTGATGTAGCGTCCCCCGGTCTCCCGCGCAGCCACATCGAATGGCCAGATCTTCATGGCTGTGATGCCGCTCTCGAGCAAACTCTCGGCGAGCTCGTCGGGCCGGTGCATGAACGCGTCGAGATCCTCGTACGGACCACCCGTGTTGGTAGCCTCCCAGTTCGCGAGCGCGCGGAAGTCTCCGGCGCGCACATACTTGTAGCCGGCACAGGTGTTGTAGACGGGCAGGCGGTCGAAGCAGGTGCCCCCGAGCATCTGGTGCACGGGTTGTCCGCAATATTTTCCGAACAGGTCCCAGAGGGCGATATCGATTGCGGAAGCCGCTCGATATTCAACACCGGTCGAGGACTGTGCGACCGGCAGCGTTGTCATGAGCGCGTTGAGGTGTTCGATCCGCAGTGGATCGGCCCCGAGCAGGCGGGGCGCCAACGTTTCATGAATATGAGCTGCAACGGCGCGCGCACCGTAGAAAGTCTCGCCCAGTCCCACATGGCCGCTATCGGTGTGAATCCGGACCCACAGCAGATTCGGAAACTCATCGAGCAGGACGGTCTCGAGCGCGGTGATTTTCACCCGGAAGTCCCCTTTTGGAACGCCCATCCCATTATGATAGCATCACAAATAGTGGAACGGCTGTCCCGTATTGTGGGACTGCGCGAAGAGGTCGGTTTCATGAGAACAACAGACTGCGACTACGGGGTCGTCGGCGCAGGGTCCGCCGGCTGCGTGGCCGCGTGGCGGCTGCTGACTGAAACCGATGCCCGGGTGGTCGTGCTGGAGACGGGGAGCGACTACACCAGCCCGTATCTCAAGCTCAGTCCCGGCTACTCGAGGTTGGTTCCCAAGGGAATCCACTGCACCCTGCACCAGACGGTTCCACAGGTTCACGCCGGCAACCGTGTGTTGGAAATTGCAACCGGCCGTGTTGTCGGCGGGGGCAGCAGCGTCAATGCGCAGGTGTACATGCGTGGCTACGTTGCCGACTACGACCAATGGGGACTGTCCGCCGGCAGCACGCTCTGGAACTGGTCAACCCTGCTGCCGCATTTCCGCAGGCTCGAGGGCAACCAGAAATTCGCCGGCCGATTCCATGGCAGCACGGGTCCCCTGATCGTTGCAGATCCCGGGTTCTTCTGCGAGTACAGTCACTTGTTTGTCAAAGCCGCCCAGTCTGCGGGTTTACCCTTCACCGCCGACTTCAACGTAGGCGCTCCTGTCGGGACCGGTTATCTCCAGTTCACTGCTCGCGGCGGTCGCCGCTGTAGTGCCGCTGAGGCATTCCTGGGAAAGGTCCGGTCGAATCCCCGCCTGCGCGTCGTTACGGGCGCGCAGGTCAACCGCGTTGTGTTCGAGAACCAGCGCGCCGTCGGCGTTGAGTACGTTCAGGGTGGACGTCAGCAGCTACTGAGATGCAGTGGGGAGGTGTTGCTGGCAGCGGGAGCACTGGCGTCACCGAAACTCCTGATGCTGTCCGGGATCGGGCCGGCCGCGCAGTTGCGCCGGTTCGGCATCCCGGTGTACGTCGATCTGCCGGGCGTGGGACAAAATCTTCACGATCATGCCGGCTCACCCCTCGTGCTCGCGGGCAATTCGCGTGGCTACGGATACTTCCGCCAGGATCGGGGCTGGCGGCTGGTCTGGAACCTGCTGGAATACGGGCTGTTTCGCAGGGGCCGGTTGACCACAGTGGGAGGCGAGGCGACGTCCTTCCACGCCACCCGCGAGTCTTCGACACCAACAGTCCAGATCTATTGCGTCCCGATGATTGCCTATGCCAACACCGGCGCCGATGCGGTACCCGCGGTGGATGGCATCAAACTTCACGTCACCCTGCTGCGGCCTCATTCGCGTGGATCGTTGTCCCTGCGCTCTGCGGACCCCGCAGATCTGCCGCTGGTGGATCCGAACTACCTTGCCGACGGTCGCGATCTTCAGAACCTGGTCGAAGGTATGAGGATCGCGCGGGAAATCGCAGCAACGGCGCCATTGAGTCAACAGCTTACGGGCGAGTTGCGGCCTGGAAGTGAGGTCTCGGACGACCGTGCCATTGCTGATTACATCCGCTCGACGGTGCGTACCGACTGGCATCCGGTCGGAACCTGCAGGATGGGGCGCGACGACGACCCCATGACGGTCGTGGGCGAAACTCTTTCGGTGCGCGGCGTCGAGGGCCTCAGGGTCATTGATGCATCGGTCATGCCGAACATTGTCAGCGCCAACACGAACGCTCCAACCATGGCCCTCGCCGATCGCGGTTTGTCACTTATGCTCTCGAGTAAGAAGGAAGCGTATGAGCTCGCCAACTGAGCCGCCCGTTTCGAACCAGAGTGGGTGGGCGCCGGATCTGCCCCTGACGGTTCCGGCGCCCCTGAAATGGCCCCCGCAGCCTTTGGCCATCCTGAAATACCTTTTCGGGTTTCCCGGGCTTTTCTTTCCGTGGCTGACCCTGTACGCCGGGATCGCCGTCGGCCTGTGGGCGCTTCTGCGGGCAACCGGGACCGACCTGACTCATCTGTCCGTGGGCTGGATTGTCCTGCTGCTCGCGTGTAACGAAGGGATCGCCATCAGTTTCTACGGGGCATGGCACCATGTGCTCTACGGCGGCCGTCTCCAGGGAAACCAGTTCAAATACAACGCGAGTTGGCCCAAAGAGCAGAGCGAACTGTTCCTGTTCGGCAATCCATTGCGGAGCAATATCTTCTGGAGCCTCATTTCGGGTGTGCCGGTCTGGACGGCCTACCTCGTCCTCACCCTGTGGGCACAAGCCACGGGAATCGTCCGGGTGACGAGTTGGTCCCAGGCGCCCGTTTACTGCTCATTGTTGATGTTTTGCCTGGTCTTCTGGCACGCCGTGCATTTCTACATGACTCACCGGCTTCTACATTGGCAGCGCCTCTACGACGCGGTTCACTACCTGCATCACGCCAACGTGAATCCCAGTCCGTGGACCGGGCTTGCGATGCATCCTGTCGAGCACGTGTTTTATTTCTCGGGTGTACTGCTGCTGTGGCTGGTCCCGGCCACACCCATCCATGTTCTGTACTTCGTTACACTGGTTGGTCTCGCGCCGGCGGAAGGGCACTGCGGATTTGGCAAGGTTGTCGTCGCCGGGCGCCATTTCACTACCGACAATTACTATCACTACCTGCACCACAAGTTCTTCAGGGTGAATTTCGGCGACTCCCTGTTGATTCCCGTGGACAGGCTGTTCGGAACCTTCCACGACGGCATTCGTAGAAACAGGGGGCGACAGTGAGTAAGGCAATCGACAGTGGGGCGCTACGCAACGGACTC
>Ga0268266_10005920_pt1 | contig 11308 bp, 8 predicted proteins | sample KBSS13metaG_FD_190356 | JGI IMG/M metagenome (GOLD analysis project Ga0268266, IMG submission 190356) | Switchgrass rhizosphere microbial communities from Kellogg Biological Station, Michigan, USA - KBS S1-3 metaG (SPAdes) (version 2) | ecosystem: Host-associated > Plants > Roots > Rhizosphere >... | reverse complement strand
CTCCAGGCGGTCGAACAGCGCAGAGGCAGCAGTGGCGAGCGTGCCAAAAAATCCGCTCGGCGAGGAGGGGCGTAAACTCCGCCCGGCAGTTTGCGAGATCGTGGTCATTTTTCTTCTCCGGACTTTGTCCTGCGCGGCGAAGCGGACGCCGTTGGCGCCGACGCGAAAAGCGCCTGCACCTCATTTGCCGTCGGATTGCTCTCGCTCTCCTCGGCTCATCGCGGACCTTGATGGAACTTAAATGCTCCAGTACACTGCTCGGAGCAAGTGAAACATTGCTCTCGGTGCAATAATGTCCAAGTTCGAGTACGTAAAGCTTGCCGATGCCATTGCCTCGGATATCTCTAACGGCACGTTAAGGCCCGGCGACCGGCTGCCGCCGCAGCGCAATTTTGCCTATGACCGTGGCATTGCAGTCTCTACCGCGAGCCGGGTTTATACGGAGTTGCTCCGTCGCGGCCTCGTCGTCGGCGAGGTCGGACGCGGCACCTTCATCTCCGGCGACATCAGGCGCGAGGTCGAGGCGCTGAGCGAGCCGCGCGACGCGCGGATCGATTTCGAGGTCAATTATCCGTTATTGCCGCAACAATGGGCGATGATCGCCAAGAGCCTTGCGGGGCTCGAACGCGTCGACGCGCTGGAATCGGCGCTGCGCGTCTCCACTAGCACCGGCACCAAGAGCGCGCGCAATGCGGCCGTCGCCTATCTCGCGCGCAAGGATTTCGCGCCGCAGGCCGAGCAGATCGTCTTCACCGCCAACGGTAAGCAATCGCTCGCAGCAGCGCTTGCGGCGCTGGTACCCACCGGCGGCCGCTGCGGCGTCGAAGCCCTGACCTACCCTTACGTCAAGAGCATCGCCGCGCGGTTGGGTGTGACGCTGGTGCCGATTCCGATGGACGAATACGGCGCGCGGCCCGATGCGATCCAGAAGGCGCATCGCGAGGCGCATCTGTCGGCACTGTATCTCCAGCCCATCATCCAGAACCCGCTCGGCGTCACCATGAACGCGACGCGGCGCGCCGACATCATGCGCGTCGCCGAAAAGCTCGATCTCACCATCATCGAGGACGCCGTCTACGGCTTCCTCGCCGACGACACGCCGCTGGCCGCGCTCGGACCGGACCGCTGCATCGTGATCGACAGCCTGTCCAAGAAGGTCGCGCCGGGCCTCGCGCTCGGCATCCTGGTCGCGCCGCCGCACTTGCGCGAAAGCGTGATGAGCGCGGTTCGCACCGGCGGCTGGATCGCCTCCGGCCATGCGCTCGCCTCCGGGCAGCGGCTGATGGCCGACGGCACCGTCGCCGAGCTGACGCGGCTGAAACGCATCGACGCCGCGCGCCGCCAGCAGACCGCGGCAAGGCTGCTCGCCGGCTACCAGCTCGCGGCCGACCCGCGCTCCTATCATCTCTGGCTGACGCTGCCGCCGCATTGGCGCTCGCAGACCTTCGTGGCCGCAGCCGCCCGGCGCGGCATCGCGCTGACGCCGTCCTCGACCTTTGCGATCGCGCATGGTCATGCGCCCAATGCGGTGCGGCTCGCGCTCGCCCCGCCCACCTTCGAGCAGCTCGATTCCGGCCTGCGCACGCTCGTCTCGCTGCTCGGCACCAAGGAAGAGGATTTTGACTCGACGGAATAACGTCCCCTCGCCCGTCAGCTCTCCGGCCACTCCGCGATAAAACCCTTCGCCTTGTACGGCTCGATCTTGTCCCATTCGTGCAGGACACGACGGCGAAACTCGACATCGGTGTGCCAGTGCTGGCGCGGCGTCGCAAAGCTGTCGACCGTGAGCAGCATCTTCTCGACCTCCGGCCAGTGCCGGTGCAGCGTCATCGGGTAGCGTCGCGCGGTCCAGGTGTTGCCGAGGCAGATCACGGAGCGGATGTTCTGCAGCCCAAGTGCCGCATCGATGATCGGCAGCGAGAAGATCACGTTCTCGCCGGTGTTCGTCGCGCGATGCTCCTCGAGGATCCGGTCCGCCGCAATGCCCGCTTCGACCATCGCAGCCTTGATGAGGGTGCACTCGGATTGCTCCGAGCCCGGCGTGACACCGCCGCTGACAATCGACCAGCGGAACAGGCCCGAGCGCCACAGCCTCGCGGCGGTGTCGGCGCGCAAGGCCTCGTCCTCGCGGGTCCCGAACAGGAACAGCAGGTCGGCCGGCCGGAGCGGCGTATCGATCAGATGCGTGCGATTGATCTCGGCGATCTCATCTGCCGTCGGCAGACGCGTGCTGCGGTCCATGACTGACATGGCCGCACGATGCGACACCGGCGCGGTCGCGCGAAGTCACGTTTGATTGCGGCCGATTGCAGCTAAGGAAGCAAGGCCTTCGGCACTTGATCAAAGCTGTAACTCTGCGGCTGGTTGCGCCGGACGAAGCCGCCGACCTGCCAGGCGAACAGCGCGGCAAAGCCGATGATGAACAGCGCGCCGGCGAATTCGCCGATCAGAAGCGCGCGGATCAGCAGCCCCGCCATCGCCACCGTCAGCACCGCCAGGAACGCCAGCATGACTGCATAGGTCTTGCCGCCGAGGCCCGCGGTGAGCGTCGCGCGGCTGCCCGCCTTGGCCATCCGCGCATGCAATTCGACGATGAAGCTGCGAAAACCGTTGTCCTGCGGCGCCATCAGCGCCGCGGTCTGCCAGCTCGTCGACAGGATCCTGATGCGGCCGCCGCCGGCGTGGCTGACATCGGCGCGAAAGCGGTGCTGCTGCATCGACACCGGGCGGAACGACAACCTGACAGCGCTGATCTCGTCATAGCGCCACAGGCCGGAGCGGCCGGCGATGTGCCAGGAGAGCCCCTCGTCGGTCAGCTCGAAACGATGCGCCGAGCCGATCAGCGACGCCTTGTAGGCGTAGCTCGTGGCCGACGCGGGCTGCGCCTCGAAAAGCTTCATCTTCACGATCAATCCCGTCTGCGCCCTTGCGCGATTGCCCTCGCCCATCCTACAAGCGAGGCATGGCTGAGACGACCTTTTTTCCGCGCCGCCTGATTCTCGGCGCCGCCGTGATCTCGGGCGTGCTGCTCGCGCTCGCGGTGCATATGCTGGGCGCGCGCTACGGGCTCGACCTCGGCGGCCTCTGGCGCTCCGACACCCATGAGTTCATGCCGGCGGGCGCGGCGATCGCCTGGTGGCTGATCGCAACCGTCGGCTTCTCCGGCGGCTATTTCACCGCGACGTTGATGCAAAGCGCCGCCGACGGCCAGATTCCGCACCGCATGCGGCAGTTCCTGATCGCGGTCGGTGTGCTGCTGCTCGCAGGCGCAGGCCAGGCGGCTTCGGCGCCGAGCGCTGTCCCGACCGCCTCCGGCGTGCTGGCCGCCCTCGCCGCGCTGTGCCTCGGTGCCGTGATGGCGTTCTGCGGCGCGCATTTCGCGCTGCGCCGCGGCTGACCTCAGGCGGTCGCGCGCAGCCGCGGACGGTTCAGCATGATCGCGACATCGGAGGCCGGCCGCGGCTTGCTGAACAGATAGCCCTGCGCCTGGGTGCAGCCCTCGCGCCTGAGCAGCTCGAGCTGCGCGTCGTTCTCGACGCCTTCCGCGGTGGTGACGATGCCGAGGCTGCGGCCAAGGCCGGTCACGGCGCGGATGATCGCCATGGAATCCTCGCGCGTCGCCAGCTCCGACACGAAGGAACGGTCGATCTTGATCTTGTCGAACGGGAAGCTGCGCAGATAGCTCAGCGACGAATAGCCGGTGCCAAAATCGTCGAGCGAGATCCGCACGCCCATGGCACGCAGCTCGTGCAGCGTGGTCAGCGTCGCCTCGCTGTTCTGGAGCAGCACGGATTCGGTGATCTCGAGCTCGAGGCGACGCGCCGAGAGTCCCGAAGCCGCCAGCGCCGCGGTCACGGATGCGATCAGGTTCGGGCTCCTGAACTGCACCGGCGACAAATTGACGGCGACGTCGACGTCATCAGGCCAGGTGGCCGCGTCGGCGCAGGCGCCGTGCAGCACGAACTCGCCGAGCTGGACGATGAGGCCGGTCTCCTCGGCCAGCGGGATGAAGTTGATGGGAGCGATCAGGCCGCGCTGCGGATGGTTCCAGCGCAGCAGCGCCTCGAAGGCGACGACGCGGTCGCTGGCGACGTCGCGGATCGGCTGATAATAGGCCTCGAATTCGTTGCGTTGCAGCGCCGCGCGCAGATCCATTTCCAGCAGGCGCCGCGCCTGTGCGCGCGCATCCATGCCGGTCTCGAAGAAGCGATAGGTGCCGCGGCCGTCCGCCTTGGCGCGGTACAGCGCGAGGTCGGCGTTCTTCAACAGCTCGTCCGGATTGCTGCCGTCCTGCGGCGACAACGAGATGCCGATCGAGACACCGATGATGATCTGATGGTCGTCGATCTCGTAAGGCGCGGAGATCACCTCGACGAGCCGGCCGGCGAGCATTCTCGCCGCAGCTTCCTCGGACCGACCGATCTGGACCACCGCGAACTCGTCGCCGCCGAGTCGCGCCACGGTGTCGTTGTCGCTGACGGTGACCTTCAGCCTGCGGCCGACCTCCTCGAGCAAGGCATCGCCGATGGGATGGCCGAGCGAGTCGTTGATGTCCTTGAAGTGATCGAGATCGAGGCAGAGCACGGCGAGCTGGTCGTTCGAACCCGCACGGCGCAGTCCCTGCTCGAGTTGCTCGTGGAACAGCACGCGGTTCGGCAGACCGGTCAGCGCGTCATGGCTCGCCATGTGCGAGATCTTCGCCTGTGCCTCCAGCCATTCGGTAATGTCTTCGAAGGTCGCGACCCAGCCGCCGCCCTGCATCGGCTGGTTGACGACGCGGATGGAGCGGCCGAACCGGTTGACGACCTGGCTGGTGGTGCGGCCCTCGCGCGCGTCGGCCACGAGCGTCGCGAAGAATTCGTCGGCATCGCCCTGCCACTGGCCCTTGGCCTGCTCTTCCCGCAGGACGTCAACCAGGAAGCGGCCGATGAGCGCGATGTCGGTACGGCGAAGCATCGCCGCGTAGCGCTCGTTGAACAGCATGATCTTGCCATTCGCATCGAACATGCACAGCCCCTGCGACATGTTCTCGAGCGCGCTGTCGAGCACGACTTGCTGGCGTCCCAGTTCGCCCTTGGCGCGGCGGTCGAGCAGAGCGGCCGCGAGCGCGATCGCGATGATCGCGGCGGCGGCGCTGGCGGTGAGGAGGGACAATGATGCCCGCGGAATCGACAGACCGCTGATAACGATCGCCGGATCAGGCGTCAGCTCCAGCGCGCCCATGGCGGTGAAATGATGTGTGACGATGGCGACCGTCATCAAGACCGTCGCTCCAAGCGCGTTGGATATGCTGTCGCGTCGTCCCGCGACCACCATGGCGAACGCCCCAAAGACGATGCCGAGCAGGACCGAGACCGTCACGGTGCCCGTTGCCCAACCGACGTGAGCCGGAATCTCGAACGCCATCATGCCGGTGTAGTGCATGGCTGCAACGCCGGAGCCGACGATGGCGCCACCAAGCGCAATCAGGATCGTCCGCGTCGCCGACACCGAGATGCCGAGACCAATGAAGGTGACCGCAATCGCAAAGATCAGCGACAGCACCGTCACCGGAATGTTGTAGGCGCCACCCGCGCCAGGCCCGTAAGCCTGCATCGCAATGAAATGGGTGGCCCAGATGCCGCAGCCGGCAACGACGGCATCGAGCGCGATCCACGATACGCGAGCACCCCCGCGCGCTGCGCGGGCGCGGTGAAACAGACTGATCGCCGCCGCGCTTGCGAGCAGACACACCGCTCCGCCGAGTGCGACCAGACGCCAATCATGCTGGTCCCTGAGACAGTCAAGAACTTGATACATTGCCGGTCCCTATTCCACCCCGCACTAGACCCGGCAGAGATGGACGGTCGGTAACTGGCTACGCGTTGGTTTCGGGAATGGTGAACAGAGCATGTGTGCGACCGCTCACATTGCAGACTCTGCTGTTCATCTGGGCGCCCGCGTACCCAGCCCGATGGTAGACGAGGCGGCCGACGATCGTGGTCAGGGTAAACAGCCGGTGACCGACAGGGAGAGCGGCAGCATCGGCTGCGCCGCGCGGCTCTCACGCCAGACGAAGAGCACAGAGAGAACGGCGGACGTCACCAATGCTGCAAGCAGGGCCGGATGTTCCCAGCCGAGCGCGCCGCCTTCGATGATCGCGCCGGCAAGCGTCCCCAGCGCACCGATCGCGGCAAGCTGGCCGGGCAGATCGAGCTCGCGCGAGCCCGCCCGCGTGGTCTCGCTGGCGTAGCGAGCTCAGCCACAGGCCGGCCAGCCCGATCGACAGATTGACCAGGAAGGTCGCGCGCCAGCCGACCAGACGTCGCAAGATGCGATGAGGCGCGCGGTGCGCTGCTCGCGCCGTCGAAGGATTGATACTTGATGCTGTCGGCTCGCATGCTGCACCTCGTTTGCAGCCCCATGCGAAACATACGCTCCCCGACCGATCATCATGTTTCGACAATTTGGCCGAATGATAGACAATGGCCGAATGATAGATGTCAAAAGGAAACGCCGCGCGTCGATCGCGCGGCGTTTCGCGGCAAGTTTGGCCTCAGCTCGCGGCGCGCAAATTCACCTTGCTCTCGGCCAGCGTGGTGAGCTTCTTGTCGGTCGCCTTCTCTTCCTCGAGCGTCTTGGCGAGCACGGCGGCGCAGTCGGTGCGGCCGAGCTGCTTGGCCCAGGCGATCAGGCTGCCGTAGCGCACGATCTCATAGTGCTCAGCGGCCTGCGCCGCGTTGATCAGCGCCGCGTCCAGCACCGCCTTGTCCGCGACTTCGCCGGCGGTCTCATCGGCTTCCTCGATGATGCCGTCGATCGCCGGGCAGTCGACAGCCTTTGCTTTCGAGCCGTGCATCTTGAACACTTCCTCGAGCCGCGTGATGTGCTGCCTGGTTTCTTCGAGGTGCGTCAAAAAGCCCTGCTTCAGTTGCGGGTCGGTCGCCTTCTCTGCCATTTTCGGCAGCGCCTTGGTGAGCTGCTGCTCGGCGTAGTAGATGTCCTGCAGCTGGTGCACGAACAAGTCGTCCATGGTCTTGATGTCTTTTGTGAACATTCCCATCGGTCCGATCCTCTCAAGGTTTCGGGAACACGGAGGCACCGGCTTGCATGAAAAGCCGCCTATTCCGCCATGTTCGATTGCTGATGGGGCGCTAACCAACGCACGGCATCGACGTTCCAAAAAAGCCTGTCATCGCTTGCGCTGGAACAATGCCGGCGCCGGGAAGATTTGAGATCATGAGGACAGGCGGCCGCCCGATCTGTGGGCTGCCTCACGACTCATATGCTTAACGCGCGCGCCATGTGAACCACATATGACAAAAGCGGACGGTCCAGTGCAGAACCTATCGTTGTCAAGGGCTGCACAAGTCGGTGTTTTTGCCTTAAATGAGCTAGATCATGCCTAGCGATCGACGCCCAGTTCGGGCAGTGATCGTACCCGACCGGCCAATGTCTGGCCTGGTCGGTCTTGCCCCCCGCCGGGAGGATGAATGCACGGACTGCTGCTCGCGTTGAAGCGCGGCTTCAAGAGATGGATTGGCTGGCGACGCCTCGGTGTTGCCGCAAGCGTGTTCATCATCGCCTTCGCGATCACCACGCTGGTGCGGACCCTCAAGGGCATCGAAACCGGCGTCATCCTGACCGCGTTGAGTGAGATTCCCCGCGCCAATATCGGGCTGGCGGCGATCTGCGTCTTCTTCGCGTTCTGCACGCTGACCTTCTACGACTTTTTTGCGCTGCGAACGATCGGCAAGAAACACGTGCCTTATCGCATCGCAGCACTGTCCAGCTTCACGTCCTACTCGATCGGCCACAACATCGGCGCGACCGTCTTTACCGGCGGCGCGATCCGCTTCCGGATCTATTCGGACTATGGGCTGAACGCGATCGACGTCGCAAAAATCTGCTTCCTGTCGGGCCTGACCTTCTGGCTCGGTAACATCTTCGTGCTCTCGATCGGCATGGCCATCCATCCGGATGCGGCCACCTACATGGATCAGCTGCCGTCGTCGATCAACCGGCTGATCGCGCTCGGCGGCCTCGCTTCGATCGCTGCGTATCTGGTCTGGCTCTGCATGGGCGAGAAGCGCCGCGAGCTCGGCCAGAAGGGCTGGAAGGTGGTGCTGCCCTCGGCGCCGCTGACGCTGGTGCAGATCCTGATCGGCGTAGTCGATCTCGGCTTCTGCGCGCTGGCGATGTACCTGCTGGTGCCGGCCAGTCCGCAGATCGATTTCCTGTCGCTCGCCGTCGTGTTCATCCTGGCGACGCTGCTCGGTTTTGCCAGCCATGCCCCCGGCTCGCTCGGCGTGTTCGACGCCGCCATGCTGGTGGCATTGCCCGAATTCGGCCGCGAGCAGCTGCTGGCGACGCTGCTGGTCTTCCGCATCCTGTATTTCGTGATCCCGTTCGGCCTCGCCATCTCCATCATGGGTGCGCGCGAGCTCTGGATGAACGTGGTCCAGCCCTGGCAGGAGCGGCGGCGGCTGGCCGAGGCCTGCGCCCAGGCCAACCTGCCCAAGCAGGTGGCCGCGATGGAGCGCGAGCGGGCGCTGCGGCAGGCGAAGCGGTAAGACGGGCGGCCCAGACAAAGGTTGCAGCCGGCGGAGCAATCCTCTCTTATTTCCGCCTCAACTTTGCCGTTGAACACGCGGGCCATGATCCCAGTATCCTTTCGTACCCTCCCCACCAGCGCCCTGCTGCTTGTCGGGATTCTGACGGCTTTGCCGCTTCCGCGCGCGGCCGCGCAGGACGCGGGCGCCATGCAGATCAACTGGGAAGTGCGCAATCGCTTCCGCCTGTTCCGCGAGGAGCGCGACTTCCTGCTCCATGTCGAGAACGCGCGTAACCGCAGCATCCTCGCCGCCGAGCAGTCGCTGGAGCTCCAGAGCGAAGGCCGCGGCTGGGCCCGCAACATGGTCAACCGGCTCTGCATCGACCTCCAGGGCCGGGTCAACCAGCCCTGCACCCGCGACAACGTCAAAGAGAACTACATCACCCCGATCGATCACCCCGTCACCGTCCGCCTGACCGGCGCCGTGCCGGTGGGTGCCACCTGCGCCTGGTCGTTCGACGACGGCGACGGGCCGCAGACCTCGACCTTCGACTGCGCCGAGCCGGTCAATCTGCGGGTCCGCTACGGCAAGCAGACGGTGGCGAGCGTCGACGTCTCCTCGGGCTCCGATCCGACCCAGCGCGTCCAGGCAGAGATCCAGGTCCGCGACATCTTCGTCGCCGGACTCGGCGACAGCATCGCCTCCGGCGAGGGCAATCCGGACCGGCCGCTGGCGCTGTCGGACGACGGCTTCTGCTTCCGCTCCTATCTCGGCACCGCCGGTGCGCAATATTACCGGCCGAGCCGCGCCGGTTACAAAGGCGGCCGCGCCTGTGAGGCGCCGGATACGCTTGCCAACTGGCAGCACTACGGCGCGCTCTGGTTCAACTCGCCCTGCCACCGCTCGCTCTACAGCTATCAGGCCCGCACGGCTCTCGCGCTCGCGGTGCGCTACACCCACGTCGCCGTGACCTTCCTGCCGCTCGCCTGCACCGGCGCCAGCATCGGCGACGGGCTGCTCGGCTCGCAGCGCGCCCGCGAATGCCCGCCCGGCAAGACCGGCGTCTGCAACACCAGCGTGAATGCGCAGGTGGCCGAGCTGCGCGAAGCGCTCACCGCTGCGAAGAAACGCCAGCCCGACCGCACGCTCGACCTCGTTCTGCTGTCGGTCGGCGCCAACGACATCTACTTCTCCGGCCTCGTCGCCGACGTCATCGTCGAAACCGCGACCGAGCGCGCAATATTCCGCCGCTCCGGTGTCATGGCGAGCGTGGACGATTCCCGCGATGCGCTGGCGCGGGAGCTGCCGCAGAACTTCGTCAAGCTGCGCGAAGCGCTGAAGCCGCTGGTCGGCGGCGACCTCTCGCACGTGGTCTATGTGTCCTACGCCAATCCCGCACTCGCCAACGGCGGCGCGCCCTGCCGCGGCGGCCGCGGCGGCTTCGACATTCATCCCGCCTTCAACGCCGATCCGCAGCGCATCGCCCGCGTCTCGACCTTCGTCGACACGGAATTCCTGCCGCAGCTGAAGGGCCTTGCCACCTGCACCCGTGGCGCGCTGTGCCGCGATCCCGAAGCCGACCGCATGACCTTCGTGGATTCGCACCAGGCCGCGTTCGCCGATCACGGCTTCTGCGCCCGTTCCGGCAACGATCCCGAATTCGACCGCGGCTGCTTTGCCGAGAACGGCCAGAGCTTCAATCCCGATATCGTCAGCGCGGCAAGCCAGCCGATGCTGTGCGGCCGCGGCGCCTCGGAATATCGCGCCTACCTGCCCCGCGCGCGCTGGATCCGCGACGCCAATGACAGCTATTTTGCTGCGATGACTTATCCGCAAGGATTGCCGGCGGCGAGCCAGCCGACCGACATTCACGATGCGACCTGGGGCGTGCTCTCCGCCGTCTATGGCGGCGCCGTGCATCCGAGCGCAGAAGGACACGCCGCGATGGCGGATGCCGCACTGCCGGCCGCGAGCGCAGTGCTTGGGCTGGATGCCGTGCCGCCGGGCGTGACGCGCGGGCTGCTCGCGCCACTGCTCGGTACGCAGCAGTAGAAGCAAGGCTGCCTCCGCACACTCAGTGTCATCGCCCGCGCAGGCGGGCGATCCAGTACTCCGTGACAGCAGTGATTGAATCGAGATGCCGCGGCGTACTGGATTCCCCGCCTTCGCGGGGAATGACGGCGGAGTAAGTGGCATAAGCTCGCTAGCCCATTCTCCGCCGCTCACGATCGTTCCCGCCACCTGCCGTTCCATCAATCCAAAAACGGCATCGATCGATACCCCCTTCAACTTGGACACTTTGCCGCGCGCACCTCTAGGAGTCGCCTTGAGGAAACGTTTCGAAGCCTAAGGAGGCGCGTGATGAGCGCAGTGGTGTCCGCAGCGGACGTGAGGAGATCTCGCGTCAGGCTGTTCATCGTGACCATGTTGTTCCTGGTCACGACCGTGAACTATGCCGACCGCGCCACGCTGTCGATCGCGGGCCCCGCGCTCTCCCGGGAGCTGCATCTCGATCCCGTCGCCATGGGCTACATCTTCTCGGCGTTCGGCTGGTCCTATGTGATCGCGCAGGTGCCGGGCGGCTGGCTGCTCGACCGCTACGGCTCGCGCCTCGTCTATGCCTTCTCCATCATCGTCTGGTCGCTGTTCACAATGATGCAGGGCTGGGTCGGCTTCTTCAGCGCCGGCACAGCCATCGCCGTGCTGTTCGGCCTGCGCTTCCTGGTGGGCATCGCGGAGGCTCCGTCCTTCCCGGCCAACGCGCGCATCGTCGC
>Ga0268266_10005917_pt1 | contig 11312 bp, 12 predicted proteins | sample KBSS13metaG_FD_190356 | JGI IMG/M metagenome (GOLD analysis project Ga0268266, IMG submission 190356) | Switchgrass rhizosphere microbial communities from Kellogg Biological Station, Michigan, USA - KBS S1-3 metaG (SPAdes) (version 2) | ecosystem: Host-associated > Plants > Roots > Rhizosphere... | reverse complement strand
ATCGATTGCAACAGCGGCACGCTGGCGGCGACAAGCGTTCCCATAGCGCGTGCGAAACGTGCGGTCTCGGCCTTGCGTAGCGCGTCGCCCAATACGGGCACGCGCAAACGGAACGAGTCCCACCACGTTCCGCCGCCAGGGGTACGGATATAGGCGATCAGCCCAAAGATCGCGACGGCCAGCACAATCGCAGCGGGCAGTCCATAGGCTTGCAGGTAGGCGCTGGTGGCTAACAGCATCTGCGTGGGCACCGGGATGGTCATACGCGGATCGGAAAAGATTTGGGCGAAGCGCGGTACTACGAATTCCAGCAGCACAATGATGGATGAAATTCCGACGATGGTCAGCAGGCCGGGATAGATCAATGAGCTGATGATGTAGCTGCGCAGGTCGTCGCGGGTGCGTTCGAACTCGGCGAGACGTTCGAAAATTTGCGCCAGCGAGCCGGAGGCTTCACCAGCGCGCACCATGTTTACGTAGAGGTCCGGGAAGTACGCCGGGTGCGATGCCAGACTGTCGGCAAGCGATTTGCCGCCCTTAATCAAGCGGACAATGTCGAGGACCAGCGTGCGGAAATTCGCGTGCTCGGTGAGCTCGGCGGTGATCGCTAGGCCACGATCGAGCGGGACGCCGGCGTTGAGGAGCGTCGCCAGTTCCTGGGTGAAGAATAGAATGTCTTTGCGCTTGCCGCGTTGGATCACAGGCAGCTTGAGAGCCGACGCGGCCTTCTGTTCCAGGCCCACGTACACCGGAATCAAGCCCTGGCGCTTCAGCTCCGCGGCGACGTGGCGATCGGTTTCGGCGGATAGCGTGCCGGTGCGGAGCTTGCCGTCCGCCGCCACTGCTCTGAAAAAATACGCCGTCGCCATATTGGGCTACAATTCCCGTCTCATAATTCTTGGGTAACGCGCATCACTTCTTCGGCGGAAGTCATGCCGCGGCGGACCTTATTCCAACCATCCTCGCGGAGATTTTGCATGCCGTGGCGGCGGGCAATGTCGGTGATCTTGCCGGAATCTTCATTACGCATGATGGCGGCGCGCAATTCCTCGTTCAATTCCATCAGTTCGAAGATACCGAGGCGCCCACGATATCCGGTATTGAAACACGACTCGCAACCCGCACCGCGAAAAACGGGGATGGTCTCGCCTTCGGGCGTGATGGCGGTGCCCGCGGAAACTTTGCACTCGGAACAGATCACGCGCACCAGGCGCTGCGCCAGTACTGCTACCAGCGACGATGTGATCAGGTAATTCTCCACGCCCATGTCGGTCAAACGCGCGATGGCGCTGGGCGCGTCATTGGTATGCAGCGTGGAGTAGACGAAGTGGCCGGTGAGCGCAGAGCGAATGGCGATGTCGGCTGTCTCGCGGTCGCGAATTTCGCCGACCATGATGACGTCGGGATCCTGGCGAACGATATGGCGCAGGCCTTGCGCGAAGGTCAGCCCGATCTGCGTATTCACGTGGATCTGGTTGATGCCATCCATCTGGTATTCGACGGGGTCCTCGATGGTGATGATTTTCTTGTCGGTCTGGTTGATGCGCTTGAGCGCCGAATAAAGCGTGGTCGATTTGCCGCTGCCGGTGGGGCCGGTGACCAGAAAGATGCCGTGAGGCAGGGAAGTGTAGTGCTCCATGCGCGACAGCATGTGCTGGTCGAATCCCAGGCGTTCGAGATCATAGAAATCGCCGGCGGAACGGTCGAGCAAACGCATGACAACGCTTTCGCCGTAGAGCGTGGGCAGAGTGGATACGCGGAGATCGACTTCGCGGCCCAGCGTCTTGACCTTAATGCGTCCGTCCTGCGGCAAACGGCGTTCTGCGATATTCAAGCGAGCCATCAGCTTGACGCGTGAAATGATCGCGGCCTTCAATTCACGCGGGGGCGGGTCCTGACTCACCAGCACTCCGTCGATGCGGTAGCGGATGCGGAATTCTTTCTCGAACGGCTCGATGTGGATATCGCTCGCGCGCTTTTCGACGGCCTGCGCGACCATTGCGTTCACCAGGCGGATGACCGGCGCTTCGCTGGCCATGTCGCGAAGCTGTTCCAGGTCTTCATTGGACTCGCCCACGGGCGTGGCCATTTCGGTCTCGTTCTTCTCGGTTTGCCCGTAATACCGGTCGATGGCGTCGAGAATTTCCTGCTCGCCCGCGAGCCCGGGCAGCACCGTGAGACCAGTACAGGCAGCAACGGTAGACCGGGTTTCAAAATCGAGGGGATCGGCCATGGCGAGCGTGACCGTGTGGTCATGCAGGGCCAGCGGAAGACAACGGAACTGGCGAAGAAACTTAGGAGAAAGGGTTTCGGTTTCGGGCGAGACGGCGGGCGGGCCTTCGATCACGAGCAAGGGCACTTTCAACTGTTCGGATAGTGCGATCAACACATCGCGCGCCGCGATGAAGCCGAGATCGACCAGAATCTTGCCCAGTTTGTCGCCACGCTCGCGCTGCAATTCGAGCGCCCGATCCAGGTCTTCACCAGTGATCAATCGCTTGTGGATCAGGATTTCGCCAAGCCGCATGGGCGCTTAGTACTGCACGGCTTGAATGGAGGCTTCGAGAGCCGGGCCGCCCTTAGATTGCGCTTCCATCAATTTCTTCTTGGAACTCTGCATCATGATTTGCGAAGGCACTCCAGTGAGGTCCTCCCAGGGGAAGTGCGAGAGAAACGCCACTAACACAATCTGCTCGTCGGGCGGCACCGCTGCCATCTCGGGTGACGCGGCGGTGTCGGCCAGCGCCTTCGCCATGGCCTTCTTAAGGTCTGGAATGCGCGCAAGCTTTTTCTGACGGTGTTCGGCGATGCTCTGTTTGGTGGCCGACTGCATGATGATGCTGATTTGCGGCCCCGCCACCAAATTCACTTCCGCCGTGAATACCGCGCCGTAGCCTTCTAGATAAATGCCGCGCGTGGGACCCAGCATGATGAATGGATTGTCGCTCCATAACCCGGCGAAGCGGTTATCGAGACTCTTTTCCGCGACAGCAAGCGTAGTCCTGGGCACGCGCGGCGCATCACTTGCAATTGCTGAGGCGGCAACCACAAGGAGGAGGAAAGGCACAGCAAGGAGAACAGTCGAGTAATTCTTCAAGGTCTTCATTTAGCGGACTCCCGCCCCGGTATTCAGGGCATAGATTCGAGTTACTTGTTTGTTGAGGAAATCCGCGGCGTCAGAGTAACGTCGGTCACTCGCGGACAAAAGTTGGGCGGTGCGCTGATCGTCGCGCTTTTCGGTATCGGCGACGGCCTTGGTAACAGCGGTGTTGACAGCCGCGGCCATTTCGCTCTGCAGGCGCTCGGTGACTTCAGCGGTGACGCGAGCTTCGATGGCGCTGGTGTCCACTTGCGCGATCGCTTGAGAAGGCGCGCTCGCCGGCGCACCCAGCGGCCGCACGAAAGCGTGCACTAAAATGGCCGCCGCGATCACAGCGGCGGCGGCGAACGATGGGCGCAGGAACAACTTTTCATACCAGCGCGGCTCGAAAACTTTGTCGGAGACGAACGCAATGCGCCGCGGCAATTCTTCCTCGCGCAGAGTCGCCATCGCATCCAGCGTCACGCGCAGCCCGGCCAGTTCATCCTGGCAATCGGCACACACAGCGACGTGGCTCTCGGCTTCCTGCCGCGCACGGGCGTCCAATTCACCCAACGCGTAGGACTTCCAATCCGGCCTGCGATCTTCCAGTTTGCAACCCATAAACTCGAACCTTCCCGGCCGGACTAAGCCAGCCCACCTTTACGAAGTACCGCCGGAGCCAGCGTGGCCTTGAGCAGGTCGAGCGCAGTGTATAAGCGCGATTTAACGGTAGAGACTGGGATTCCCAGGATCTCCGCCATTTCATCGAACTTGAAGCCCTGATACACCTTCAACAAGACCGCTTCACGTTGATCTTCACTCAGCACTTTCAGCGCGCTTTCGACCGCCAGCGACAGTTCGATCGGCAACAGCCTCCCGCCGAAATCGCGCGGACGCGGCTCGGAGAGTTCGCTCTCCGGCTTGCGCCGCCGCAGCAACGAAAACGCTTCGTTGTGCGCGATCCGGAACAGCCACGCCGAGAAGCGCGCCGGATCGTCGAGTTTCCGCAGGTTCTGATACGCTTTCAAGAATGTTTCCTGGCTGATATCGAGGGCGTCCTCGCGATTCGACACCAACCGCAGCAGATAGTTGAAGATGCGCTTCTCCCATCGGGACACGAGAAGGTTATACGCCTCGACGTCTCCCTGCCGCGCTTTGGCGATCAGGTCGCGATCTTCGACCTCGCGAAAGATCAACGTTTGCTCCGTTCGTAAAGACGCCCCCTATAAGGAAAAAGTCGGACGGGGGCGGGAATCGAGTCTCTTTATTATCGACATAGAGGGATAGAAATGGTTTAGGAGAGCAGGCGTGGGCTCGGATACCATTGAAAGTTAAGCAGATGAACTATCCCGACTCCGTTCAGTTCCTCTACGCACTGGGGAACGAGATGAAGACTGCCAAGCTGGGACTGGAGCGCATCCGGGCGATTCTCGACGCTCTTCGCAACCCGGAGAAGGCGTATCGTGTGATCCATGTGGCGGGGACCAATGGAAAAGGGTCCACGTGCGCGATGATCGCGGCGGGGCTGATGGCGGCGGGGGTTCGCACAGGGCTCTTCACGTCGCCGCACTTGATTGAACCCACCGAGCGTATTCAGGTCGACGGCATCCCGGTGAGCCAGGCGCAGTTTTCGCGCGCGTTCGACGTGGTGCATCAGGCGGCTGGTTCGCTGGATCTCGACGCGCATCCTAGCTACTTTGAGACGGTCGCGGCTATGGCGTTTTGGTTGTTTCGGGAGCTTAACGTACAGACGGCGGTGATTGAGGTCGGGCTGGGCGGACGGCTGGACGCGACTAACGTTTTAGATCCGGTGCTCACCGTAATTACGCCCGTTGACATGGACCATCAGATCTTTCTCGGCGACACTATTGAGCAAATCGCTGACGAAAAGGCGGGGATTCTGAAGCGCGGCGTGCCGGCGATATTCGCGCGGCAGCGGCCGGAAGCTGAGGCGGTACTCGATGCCAGGGCTGCGGAACTCGATATCCGCGTGCGGCACGCGGACGACTTCGAGATTCGCGATCTGGAGACTGACGCGCGCAGCAGCCGTTTCTCGGGGATCGAGGTCCCGCTCGCGGGAGAGCATCAGGTGGATAACGCGGTCACGGCGGCGCTGGCGCTCGAGGAGTTGGGGATATCGCCCGAGGGGATCGCGGAAACACGTTGGCCGGGGCGCCTGGAACACATCTCGCCCAACCCCGATATCGTGCTCGACGGGGCGCACAATCCGGCGGGGGCTCGTGCACTGGCGCGTTATCTGGAGACCTACTATTCCGGGCGCAAACGCTGGATGATCTTCGGCGCGATGCGCGATAAGGCGGTGGCGGAGATGGGCGAGATCCTGTTCTCGCTGGCCGATGAGCTGATCCTGACGGCTGCGGATTCCCCGCGATCCATGCCGCCGGAGGAACTCTTGGCGCTAGCCGGGCGCGGGCGTGCGGTCCCGAACATCGGCGCAGCACTGCAAATGGTGGCGGGTGAAGCGGCGGCGGATGACGCTATCATTATTACCGGCTCTTTGTTTCTGGTAGGTGAAGCGCGGGCCGCCTCTTACAATAAAAACTCATGGCCTTTCTCTGGAGCCTGGTCGTAATCGACCCGCTGTTCATCCTGTCCACTTTTCTTTGCGGCTGCATCAGCATCCCGCTCACCATGTTCGATAAAACCGGCGATACGGCGATGCGCATGGGGCGGGTGTGGGCGCGCTCGCTGCTATGGGCCGCGGGCGTGCGGGTCACTGTCGAAGGCCTGGAAAAAATCGACCTCCATCGAAACTACCTTTTTTGCTCGAATCACTTGAGTTACATGGATACGCCGGTGGTGCTCGCCAATATTCCTGTGCAATTCCGCTTTCTGGCGAAGAAGGGTCTGTTTCAGATTCCTCTCATGGGCACGCACTTGAGACAGGCCGGACATATTCCGGTGCCGCTCGAAAATCCACGCGCAGCGGTCAAGACTATGACCACCGCCGCCGCTGTCATCCAAAAGCGCGGTATTTCGATGCTGATTTTCCCCGAAGGCGGCCGATCCGAGGACGGTCTGCTTCAGCCCTTCAAGGAAGGTGGGGCGTTTATCGCCATCAAGGCCGGAGTTCCGCTGCTACCGATCGTTCTCATCGGCACGCGCGAAGTGTTGGCGATGGGCTCGCCCGTGTTCCACCCCTTCCGCCGGGTTACGCTGCGCATCGGCGATCCAATTTCAACCGACGGGCTAGCGCTGGGCGACCGTGGGCGGCTCACGGAAGCGGTCCGCGAGCAGATCGTGGCCATGCTGGCTACGCCGACTGAGACTTCATCGAAGCCGGGGGCTCGGCAAGCGCGGGCTTGACGGGTGGCGTTTCCGTCAGCCCCAGTTTCTGGCGGAGCGTGGCGTCGATCTTGTCGCGAATATCGGTGTGCTCCTTCAGGAAGACCCGTGCGTTCTCGCGGCCTTGGCCCAACCGCTCGCCCGCATAGCTAAACCAGGATCCGGATTTCTCTACAATTTCGTGCGTGGCGCCAAGATCTAGAAGATCGCCTTCGCGCGAGATTCCCTGACCGTACAGAATATCCACTTCGACTTCGCGGAACGGCGCGGCGACTTTGTTTTTAACCACTTTGATCTTCGTGCGATTACCCATGATCTGATCGCCGTCTTTTATCGCGCCGATGCGGCGCACTTCGATACGCACGGACGAATAGAACTTGAGGGCGCGACCGCCAGTGGTGGTCTCCGGATTGCCGAAGACGACACCGATCTTTTCGCGTACCTGGTTAATGAAGATGAGGCACGCGTTGGCCTTCGACACCGCTGCGGTGAGCTTGCGCATGGCCTGCGACATTAATCGCGCATGCAATCCCATGAAGCTGTCGCCCATTTCGCCTTCCAGCTCTGCCTTGGGGACAAGGGCGGCCACCGAATCCACGACTACGACGTCGATCACATTTGAAGCGATCAGCGAGTTGGTAATTTCCAGCGCCTGCTCGCCATAGTCCGGCTGCGAAACCAGCAGATTGTCGACGTCGACTCCCAACGCGCGGGCGTAGGTGGGATCGAGCGCATGCTCGGCGTCGATGAACGCCGCTGTTCCTCCGGCCGCCTGCGCCTGGGCGATCAAATGTAAAGCGAGTGTCGTTTTCCCGGACGATTCAGGCCCGAACACTTCCATAACGCGTCCGCGCGGGAAGCCTCCTACGCCCAGTGCGGCGTCGAGAGAGATGGAGCCGGTGGGAATGACACTCACCTGCTGCACGCTCTTGGAACCAAGTTGCAGCACGGCACCCTTGCCGAACTGCTTTTCCATTTGCAGCAGCGTCTGCATGATCTGACGGGCACGTTCCGTGGTTGGCACGGCGGGAGTTTGCATAGGCGTCCTCGCCTATTGGTGCGTCCCGGCGCCGAAAGTTCTCACGCCCCAGAGTAGAATTGTTGGGAAGGAGATCAAGCATGTCTTTACGTATTAATGATGAAGCGCCGAATTTTACGGCCGAAACCACCCAAGGCACCATCAACTTCCACGAGTGGATCGGCGACGGCTGGGCGGTCCTGTTTTCACATCCCAAAGACTTTACGCCGGTATGCACCACGGAGCTGGGCTACATGGCGGGCCTGGAACCTGAATTCAAGAAGCGGAACACAAAGATTATCGGATTGAGCGTCGACCCCGTTACCAGCCACGGCAAATGGGCCGCCGATATCGAAGAAACGCAAGGGCACAAGGTGAACTATCCGATGATCGGGGATCCGGAGCTGAAAATCGCGAAGCTCTACGACATGCTGCCCGCCGACGCCGGAACCACATCGGATGGACGAACTGCGGCCAATAATGCTACCGTACGCACCGTTTTTGTGGTGGGTCCCGATAAAAAAATCAAGCTGATGCTGATCTACCCGATGAGCACTGGACGAAACTTCGACGAGGTGCTGCGGGTGCTCGATTCAATACAGCTCACCGCCGCGCACAAGGTTGCAACACCGGTGAATTGGAAGAAGGGGGAGGATGTGATCATTGTCCCCGCGGTCTCCGATGAAGAAGCCAAGCAAAAGTATCCAGAAGGCTGGAAGACCGTCAAGCCGTATCTGCGGATCGTGCCACAGCCAAAGTAGTTCTAGAAAATCACAAGAAACTGCGGAGGTTCGATTGGCGGACTGCAGCCGTCAGTCGAACCTCCTTCGTTTTTGCGCGGCTGCGGTGACTCAGCCGCCTTGAGTGGACGCGACCGCCATCACAGAAGCGACCTTCGAGAAGATTGTGCTAATGCTGTCGGCGACTCCCGGCATAACAGCGCCGGCGGCCACGGCAACGAAACCCGCCATCAAAGCGTACTCTATTAGGTCCTGGCCGCTCGTGTCGCGGATAGCCCTTAACTTTAGAATCAGATTTCTCATTTTCTATCTCCCTTTGCTGACTCAGCGCGCTGCCGCGGCCGGCCAAAAACTGTCCTCGATATTTCATTTCGGATGATGATCAGTTCGACATAAGGGATTAGATGAAAATTGAACCTAAGTATCGCCTTAGTTCTAAGAGTGTTGTGACTGGCTGCTTGGCCAGCTAGGAATGCAGATAGAAGAGGCTAAGGCGCGGTAAACGTTTATTTTCCAATAGCTTTCGTTCGAGAAACTGCTTCTCGAGCATGGATAGTTGCATGGCGCTCATTTTTCCGCGATAAGGCTTGAGCTCTTGGTCGAGCGTACGGCGCGCTTCAAACAACGCCTGATCGTCGGCCTCCGAGCGCAGCCGCGCAATCATTTTTTCTTCGATCGCGGCGAGACGTTGTTCCAGTTGCTCCAGATCGCTGTAAAGTGTTTCGAGCGGCAGGGCTTCGAGCGAGACCGCCAATTCCTCCAGACCCGCACTGCGCAACGCCGCCGCGTTGCGGGCGAAATACGCGCCCACTTCATCTAGCGAGAATGGCGGTGCGGCTGTCGACGATTTCGCAGTAGTTTTTCCATCTACCATGGCCTGCACTTCCGCAGCGATGGCCTGGGCGCAATAGGCTAGCGAGTTCACCATATGGATGCGTCCGCGCGGGGGCCGCGAGCGCCACTTCTCGAAGGCTTGATCGATACCGCGGAGAACCGCTTCCAGTGGTATGCCTGCGTTCTTCCAAGCCTCGATCAGAGCCCAATCCAGCGGCGAGAGTAAAAACAGGCCGGTGCCGCGGGCGCGCTGAAAGCGGTCTTCGATTTCGGTGAAATAGTTGAAGTAGTTTTCGGTCAACGTTGATTACGTTCCCAGATGAGCCGCAAACCTTCGAGCGTGAGGTCTTCGTCGTAAATCTTCACCAAGCGCGATCCATCGGCGATCAATTGACCCTGGCCGCCGGTGGCGATGGCCTTCGTGCCGGGTCCGAGTTGGGCCGCGATGCGCTCCACAATGCCGTCGATGAGGCCGATGAATCCGTAATACAAGCCGGATTGAATGCTGCCAACGGTATTGCTTCCCACCAGTTTTTCGGGCGCCCGGAAATCCACCATTGGCAGTCGGGCGGTACGCGCGAAGAGTCCATTTATCGACATCCCGATGCCCGGTGCGATCAGGCCGCCGAGGAATTCCGCGTACTTGGAAACCACGTCGAAGTTTATAGTGGTGCCCAGATCGACGATGACGCACGGTCCGCCATATTTATGGAAGCCTGCGACGGCGTTGACCACTCGGTCCGCTCCCACTTCGCGCGGATTGTCGTAGAGAACTTTGATACCAGTGTCGGTCGATGGCGTGACGAACATGGGTTGGCGCTGAAAGTAGCGCTCGGCCATGGCGGTGAGCGGCTGGTCTACCGCGGGGACAACGCTTGAGATCACCACTCCGTGAACCTGGCTCAAGTCCAATTCGGAAAGCGAAAATAGGTTGCGCATCAGGATGCCCCATTCGTCGGGGGTCTGATCGCGAATAGTGCGCAGGCGCCAGCGGCCGCCGAGCTTGCCGCCGACAAATGCGCCGATGGTGATGTTGGTGTTGCCTGCGTCGAGTGCTAGCAGCATATGGTCAGATGGGCCGCACGCCGCCGGCCAGGATTTTCGTCACCGTTCCATTATCCTGCCGGAGGAGCAGAAAACCGCAAGGGTCGAGTCCGCGGGTGACGCCTTCGAGGATCCGGCCATCTTGGTCAACCTGAACTCGCCGTCCGTGCACGTAGGTGGAAGCGAGCCCGAAAGCTTTACAAATCGCCTCGGGTCCTCGCTGCTTGAGCACGCTGCAGGAGGCGTCGACGGAATCTACTAGGGGACCAAGCAGCTCTTCGCGGGAGACGGACGCACCGGCCATCATCAGCGAAGTCGCGAGGTGCGCGATCTCCGGCGGAAAGCTTGCGTGCCCGACGTTGATGCCGATGCCGGCAATCACAGCGTCGCCTTCCATCTGCGCCAGGATGCCAGCGCACTTTTTCTCGCCGAGCAAAACATCGTTGGGCCACCGCAGATCGGGCGAGAGGCCGGTGACATCGGCGATCGCATCGCGCGTCGCGAGCCCCAATGCCAGCATGACGAGCGGTAGCGATTCGGGACCGAGGGCGAGCCGCAGCACGACCGAGATATACAAGCCCGCTTCCGGCTCGGAGTGCCAGGAGTGGCCGGCGCGCCCAATTCCGGCGGTTTGTTCATCGGCTCCCACGACGGTGCCAGATGCGCAGCCTTCGCGCGCCAGGCGCGCCGCAACCGTCATCGTGGAATCGAGGGAAGGGAACCAATCGACGCGGCGGCCGGGAAGATCGATTTTCATTCGGCCAGCGCAGCCTGGTTCTTGGCGAACTGGGCTTGGTATTCAGCCAGCTTCGACCGCATGCCATCGATCACGTGGGCCGGGGCCTTTGAGACAAAACTCTCGTTGCCGAGTTGGCGCAGCGAATTAGCGATAACCTTCTCCAGTTGCTCGTTGTCCTTCTTCAGGCGATCTTTCTGCTCGTCGGAGGCGCCAGCGGCTTCGGGCAAGTCGAGTTTGAGATCGAAGCCGGAACCTTCGCGTGGGCGGACGTTGAGACCGACATTTGTCAGACGCTCGATGGTCTCTGTCGGCACGGAACCCACTAGCGACAGCGTGCCCGAAAGTTTTACCTTGCGATCGATTTTGTGATCCGCGCGCGATTCGCGGATAGCCGTAACGATATCTTGTAGCAGCTTCATCTCACGTTCGGCGTCCGGATCGTTTAGCGCACCCTCGTATTGCGGGTAGGCTTCCAGCGCAATGGAAGTTTCGTGTCCGCGGCGATGCCACAGTTCCTCGGTGATGAAGGGCATCAACGGATGCAACAGC
>Ga0268266_10005913_pt1 | contig 11316 bp, 11 predicted proteins | sample KBSS13metaG_FD_190356 | JGI IMG/M metagenome (GOLD analysis project Ga0268266, IMG submission 190356) | Switchgrass rhizosphere microbial communities from Kellogg Biological Station, Michigan, USA - KBS S1-3 metaG (SPAdes) (version 2) | ecosystem: Host-associated > Plants > Roots > Rhizosphere... | reverse complement strand
ACCCGGGTCGAGCCTCACGCCGGTTTCGGCCGGTGTCCGTTGAAGCGGCGGTGGCAGATCAGGGCGCTCCGCCCAGATCCCGGCCTGTTGCCACTGCAACACTGAGTGCCGTCATACCAGAATCATCCCGCCGTCGATCGCCATGACCTGGCCCGTGACGTAGTCGGAGTCGGAGGCCGCGAGGAACAATGCGGTGGGGACGATGTCGCTCGGCTCGGCCGGCTTGCCGAGGATGATCGCGTCGGACATCGCATCGAAGCCCGAGTCGCCCTCGCCGATCGCGGCGAGATCCTTGTCCAGCCGCTCCCACAACGGGGTGCGGACGACCCCGGGAGAGAAGGCGTTGACGGTGATCCCGTGCTCGCCGAGTGCCCGGGCGGCGGCCTGGGTCAGTGAGATCACGGCGGCCTTGCTGGCGCTGTAGGCCGCGAAGCTCGGGTAGCCCTGCCTGCCCGCGATCGAGGCAGTGTTCACGATCTTGCCGCCGCCGCCCTGAGCAAGGAAGCGTCGGGCCGCCTCCTGCGTCCCGATCAGCACGCCGAGGGAGTTGACGCGCAGAATCCTGTCCCAGGTCTGCTCGTCGATCTCCAGGAAGCGCTGGGGCACGTTCAGCCCCGCGTTGTTGAAGACGACGTCGACTCGGCCGAACTCAGCTGCTGCGCGGTCGAGCGCCATGCGGACCTCCGCCCGGGCGGTGACGTCGGCGGCGACGCCGACCGCGCGTCCGCCCTTGTCCCGGACGGACTCTGCGACCTGGTCCGCACCGGGCCCGTCCCGGTCGACGACGGTGACCGCGGCGCCTGCCTCGGCGAGGCCGTGGGCGATGGCGGCGCCGATGCCGCGCGCCGCCCCGGTGACGACGGCGGTGCTTCCGGACAGGCGTCCCTGCATGTCTGGCTCCTTCTGTTCGAGTTCCGACTCAGTGGAAGAGGACACCACCGTTGACGTCGATGGACGCCCCGGTGACGTAGGAGCTGGCAGTCGAGCTCAACCAGAGGACCGCGTCCGCGATCGAGGTCGGCGACCCGGCGATCTTCATCGGGATCTTGTCCCACTCGATCGTTCGCATCTCCTCGAAGGAGACTCCTCGTTCGCGCGCCTCGGTCTCGAGGGCCGTGCGGTGCATGGCGGTGTCGATGTTGCCCGGGCAGACGGTGTTCGCCCGCACCGTAGGTGCGAGTTCGGCCGCGAGCGCCTGGGTGAAGACGATGAGAGCGGCCTTGGAGGTGCAGTACGCGGAGAACAGCGGGTGACCGGACCGACCCCACCAGGACGAGACAGCGACGACGGTGCCACCGGGTGCCTTACGGAGAGTCGGGCAGAGTTCCCTGCTGAGCAGGAACGGACCGGTCAGGTTCACTCGGAAGACGCGCTCCCATTCGTCCAGGCTCAGGTTCTCGACGGACGTGGCCTGCTGGAGAGTGCCTGCCACCAGTGCCAGGTGGTCGAGCCTGCCATGCCGGGACCGGACGGCCTCGTGGAGATCCCGGACGGCACGTTCGTCGCCGATGTCGGCCACATGGGCGCTGACCGCTACGTCGGGATACTCCTCGCGGAGGCTGCGCTCCAGGTCGTCGACGCCAGCGTGCACATCGACAAGGGCGACTCCGACACCCGCCGCGGCATAGCGGCGGGCGGTCGCCGAGCCGATGCCGCCGGCTGCTCCGGTCACCAGCGCGACGGCGCCGGGATCGAAGCCGAGGTTCGCGGGTGTGTGGGCTGCGGTCACGTTTCGACCTCCGTTGGTCCGCGCGATGTCAGTTCAGTGACAGTGAACAACTGACCCCGGAGCCTGCGGGCTGCAGTCGCCGATGTCAAGCACGGGCTCGCGATCTGCCTGCGGACTTGACGAGAACGCGGTGTACAACGGTACTGTTCAGTCACAGCGAACCGGTTGTGCTCAATGGCACGGAGGTCGGTGCAAGGGGGCAGCAGACGTGTACGACGACTTGGGTCCTGCGCTGCGACGGGCGCGGCTGGGGCGGAAGCTCAGCCTGCGAAGCGTGGCCTCCGCAGCAGGCATCTCGGCGAGTCTGCTCTCGCAGGTCGAGACCGGTAAGTCGCAGCCGTCGGTGAGCACGCTGTACGCGCTGGTGAACCACATAGGCATCTCCTTGGACGAGTTGCTGGGCATCTCGGCGCGCCGGAGCGAGCAGGCCGTTCCCGTAGCCGCGCCGCCCGGCGCTCTCGCCGAGAAGCCTCGGGTCGAGCCTTCGTCCGACGTCGTGCAGCGCAATGCCGACAACCCCGTCCTCGAGATGGCCAACGGAGTTCGTTGGGAGAAGCTGGCAGTGGGCGGCCGGTCCGAAGTGGACGCTCTCCTGGTTACCTATGAGCCCGGAGCCGCTAGTTCGCTCGATCGAAAACTCATGCGCCACAGCGGTGTCGAGTACGCGTACCTGTTCACGGGCGAGCTGACGCTGCTGCTCGACTTCGACCGCCATCTCGTGACGGCCGGCGACTCGCTGTGCTTCGACTCCACAAGGCCGCACATGTACGTCAACCAGGGCGACGTCCCCGCGAGGGGCGTGTGGTTCGTAGCCGGCCGCCACGACCTCGACGACACGCGCGAGCGTGTTGCCTTCCTGCTCGGCGACCTGCTCGCCTCCCCGCAGGGGCGACCCTCCAACGCGGTTGAGGCGCTCGATCTGCTCAACCCGGCGATGCCGGAATCCCCCTTCCTGGATGCGACGAAGCGGAGAGACGATGACGAACCCGGCCGACAGGACCGCGACGACGAGTGACGCCCGGAGAGCAGCGCCGCGTGTCGCCTTCGTGACCGGAGGTGCGCAGGGCATCGGCTCGGCGATCGCCGGGCGCCTCGCCCGGCAGTGCTCCGCGGTCGTGATCGGCGATCTGAACGAGGCCGGCGCCGAGGAGGTCAGCAAGGGCCTTCGTGACGAGTACGGGGTCGACAGCCACGCAGTCCGCCTCGACGTCACCGACTCGGACTCGGTCCGAACGGCCGCCGAGGAGACCCTTCGTCTCTGCGATCGGATCGACGTACTGGTCAACAACGCAGGTATCTCGAATGATGGCCCCAGCCTCGAGCAGAGCGATGAGCTGTGGGACCGGACCCTGCGGGTCAACCTGACCGGCGCGTTCTACGGCGCCCGTGAGTTCGGCCGCCACATGCAGGCCGGTGGGGCGATCGTCAACATCTCCTCCATCGCAGCGTTGGCCGCGACGCAGCCCGAGCGCCATGTCGGTTACGACGTCAGCAAGGCAGGCATCATCGCGCTCACGCGAACTCTCGGGGTCGAGTGGGCAGATCGAGGCATCCGCGTGAACGCCGTGGCCCCCGGTTACACCGACACCACGATCCTGCGCGAGGTCGGCTCGTCCGATCCGGCGGTGTTGGAGCAGTGGCTCTCTCAGGTGCCTCAGCGAAGGCTGATCGATCCTGCAGACATCGCCGAGGTAGTCGCCTTCCTCGCGTCGGACAAGGCTGCCGCGATCACCGGCCAGCTCGTCATCGCAGACGGCGGCTGGTCCGCGTCAGCGTGATCAGCCGAAACCCCTGTTCGGTAGGGGTTGACAGATCCCCGCAGTCGTTTAACGATACTGAACACTGTAGTGAACGGGCTGGTTGCCGTCGTGCGCAGCCGTTCCCGTCATCGGCGACGAAGGAGCCCCGGTGTCCCCCACTCTGCCCAACCCTGCTCTCTCTCGGCGGGCGCTGCTGCGCTCCGCGATGGCTGTAGGGATCGGCGCCACCATGGCGCCGATCCTCGCGTCGTGCGGTACCGCGAACCGTGAGGCTGCAGCGCCGGCCGGCCCCACCGACCTCGCGCCGAACGACCCGCGCACCGCGCGCTACCCGATCATCGACAGCTTCTACACGTTGGACAACGACTACTTCCAGGGTTGGGCCAAGGGCTCCGCGGCCGCGGCCGCGATGTTCCTCATGCCTCGCGACCAGCAGGTCGACAACTCCAACGTCGACACCCTGAAGAGCGTCTTCGAGAGTGCGCCGACCAAGGGCATCCGTGGCATCAGCACGTTGCCCAACACCGCCGCTGCGACACCGGAGATCATCGGCTCTGCGCAGCGCAACAAGATCTACGTGTCCAGCAACTGGTCGAACGCTCCGTGGAGCACACCGTTCGACATCGGCGACTACTTCTACTCCTACCAGGCCGCCAACGATGTCGCCGGTGCCCGCGCCGTCTGCAACGTCCTGTTCGAAGCGATGGGTGGCAGCGGGAAGTTCATCCACATCGAAGGTATCCGCGGTAACAGTGCCTCGGACAACCGGACCGCCGGCGTGGACCAGGCGCTCGCCGATCACCCGGGCGTCCAGATGGTCGCCCGTCAGGCGGGCGAGTTCAGCCGCGGTGGTACCCAACCGGTCATCGAGAGCCTGCTGACCGCGAATCCCGACGTCACCGGGATCATGTGCCAGAACGACGACTCGGCGATCGCTGCCGTGAACGCCGTCGAGTCCCGGGGCATGACCAACGTGAAGATCGTCGGCATCGATGCGATCGGAGAGTTCCTCGATGCGATGAAGCGCGGGTCGGCGCTGGCGAGCTGGGCGCACCACGGCGCCTGGATCGGCGCCTACTCGACTGTGCGGGTCTTCGACGCGCTTGCCGGCGTGAAGCTCAGCGCCCCGGAGCGGATGATGTACTTCGGCGGCTTCATCGTCGACACACCGGAAGCCGCTCAGGCCTACCAGGACCTCATGTACTCGGACAAGTCGCTGCCGTTCGACTACGAGCGGATGTCGCGGGCACTGCATCCGAACGACTGGGACCCCCAGAACTCGATGCGGCCGATCGACCCGTCGACCTATTGGCCGCGCGATCCCAAGCCCGCCGGCTACACCCTGCAGGCGATCTACACCGACCCCGGGTGGGCTGCACAGGTGGAGCAGGTCACCGAGCAGTACAAGCAGGCCTTCCGCTCCGACCCGTTCGCCCCTGTTCGACAGAAGTGCCAGAGCGGTGGCTCGGATGTCTTCGCCTGATCGCACAGCCCGTGAGTCGGGGATGCCCGAGATCAACGAGGCGCCGGTTCTGCTCGATGTCGATGGGGTCACCCGGACATTCGGCCCCGTCACCGCCCTGTCCGGCGTCTCGCTCTCCGTGCATCGCGGAGAGATCGTCGGCCTGATCGGCGAGAACGGCGCCGGGAAGTCCACGCTGCTGAACATCATCAGCGGCACCGACCGCGCCGACTCCGGAATCGTGACCGTCCGTGGGAGCCGGGCTGCGTTCCACGACTACCACGAGGCGACGCGTCACGGGGTGTTCCGCATCTTCCAGGAACTGGCGCTGGTGCCCACCATGACGGTATGGGAGAACTTCTCGCTCTCCCACGAGAAGCACTTCACCACCGCGGGAGTGATCAGCAGACGAGCCGGCATCCGGCGGACCCGAGAACTGCTCGAGCGCTTCGACCACGGCTGGATCGACCCGACCCGCTCCGTCGAGTCCTACCCGTTCGCGGTGCGACAGATCTTGGAGATCCTCAAGGCCTTCTCCCTCGCCGAACTGCTCGGTCACGACGAGCCGATCATCCTCCTCGACGAGCCGACCGCGGCGCTCGCCGCGGATGAGATCGAATTCCTGCGCACCCTGCTGATGAAGGTCAAGGAGCGCAGCGCGGTCGTCTTCGTCTCGCACCGGCTCTCCGAGCTGCTGGAGTGGAGCGACCGAGTGGTCGTGTTCAAGGACGGCGCCGTGGTGTCCGACGGCCCCGCCGCTGCACTGACCGAGCACGAGCTGCACTACCTGATGGTCGGCCGTGAGCGCGACCAGGAGTTCTACCGCGAGGGAAGGCAGGGCGTCCCCTCCGACCGACCCGTGCTCGAGCTGCGCGGATTCGGCGACGGCACCTCGTTCCGCAACGTCGACCTGAGCATCGCCTCGGGGGAGATCCTCGGTGTCGCCGGCGTACTCGCGTCCGGCAAGAGCGAGCTGGGTCGCACGCTCTTCGGAGCCGGAGATGCTGCAGGCGGTGAGGTCACGTATCGCGGCGCGACCCAGCGCGCCGCCGGCCTTCCTCGCGGGGCCCGGGTCGGTTACGTCCCGCCCGAGCGCAAGGACGACGGGCTGCTCGACACCTTCTCCGTAGCCAAGAACATCTCGTTCGCTCGCATCGTGCACCAGCGCGGCCCACTGCTCGACCTCGGCGACGAGCGAAAGGAGGCCCGCCGCTACATCGACGCGCTGCGTATCCGTACGCACTCGGAACGGACGTCGATCATGCACCTCTCCGGGGGCAACCAGCAGAAGGCCGTGATCGCGCGATGGCTCGCCCGCGGGGTCGACCTGTTGATCCTCGACAATCCCACCCGTGGAGTCGACGCCGGGGCCAAGGAGGAGATCTACGAGATCATCCGCGACCTGACCTCCGACGGCGTCGCGGTCCTGCTGATCAGCGACGACCTGCTCGAGGTCATCGGCCTCGCCCATCGCGTCGTCGTCATGAAGGACGGCGAGATCGTCCGTGAACTCGCCTCGCCCGTCGACGCCAAACCGACCGAGGCCGACCTCGTCGCCATGATGGTCTGACCCGGTACCAGGAGCACAACCATGACCACTTCCCTCGAATCGCGGACCACTGCGACATCAGCCCCGAGCACCCGGCGCTCAGCGCTGTCCCGGGTGCCCTGGTCCTCGCTGACACCGGTCGTCGCCCTCGTCACCCTCGTCGTCGTCTTCTCGCTGGTGGACAGTCGCTTCTTCCAGTTCGAGAACGGCCTCAACATCCTGCGCCAGTCCGCCGTGCTGCTCGTCCTGGCCATGGCCTCCACGATCGTGATCATGATGGGCAGCATCGACCTGTCGGTCGGTTCGGTCCTCACGCTGAGCGCGTTCATCGGCGCGATCCTCGCCGGGACCACCGGGAGCTCGACGGTCCTCCTGCTACTGCCGCTCATCGGTGCCGCGTGCGGCCTGCTCAACGGGCTGCTCGTCGCCTACGGGCGGCTGCCCTCGTTCCTGGTCACACTGGGACTGATGTATGCCTTCGACGGCCTGGCCAGGTACATCTCCGGCGGCCGGCCGCTGTCGGTGCGACCCGACGGGCTGATCGACGTGTTCGGTGGATCCCTCGGCGGCTTCCCGACGGTGGTGCTGTGGGCACTGCTCGCGCTGGCCGCGGCGATCCTGCTGATCCGCTACACCCGTTTCGGCCGCTACATGTACGCCCTCGGAGGCAACGAGAAGGCCGCCACGCTGTCCGGCGTCCCGGCCAAGCGCTACAAGCTCTATGCCTTCATCGTGGCCGGGGTCTTCGCCGGACTGGCCGGGTTGCTGCAGCTCGCCCGCGCCCGAAGCGCCAGCCCGGACATGGGCGAGCCGTTCCTGCTCCCGGCCATCGCCGCGGTCGTCATGGGCGGAACGCCGCTGTCCGGTGGCATCGGTGGTCCCGCGCGGACGGTGATCGGCGTGTTGATCATCGCCATCCTCGGCAACGGCATGGTGATCGCGGCCGTCGATCCCTTCCTGCAGAACGTCGTCCAGGGGCTGGTCGTCATCGCCGCGGTGGCGCTGACCATCGACCGCCGCAAGCTCACCCTCGTCAAGTAGGAGTACCGACCATGCGCGCAGCCGTATTCCACGCTCGGCACGACATCCGAGTCGAGGAGGTTCCCGAGCCCGCTGCCCCTGGGCCCCACGAGATCTTGCTGCGCCCGGCGCTGTGCGGGATCTGCGGGACCGACCTGCACGAGTTCACCCACGGGCCGATCGTCGTGCCCTCGTCAGCGCCGCATCCCCTGACGGGCGCGGTCGCCCCGCAGATCCTCGGCCACGAGTTCTCGGCACGGGTCCTCGCCATCGGTGCCGAGGTCACCAAGGTCTCGGAGGGAGACCGGGTGTCCGTGATGCCCCTGATCTATTGCGGCGCATGCTATTACTGCCGCCGCGGGCTCAACCACCTCTGCGTCCAGATGGCCTGCACAGGCCTGAGCTGGCACGGGGGAGGTATCGCCGAGCAGGTGGTCGTACCCGACTACCAGGTCGAGAAGCTTCCCGACGAGGTCAGCGACGTACAGGGCGCCCTCGTCGAACCGACCGCGGTCGCCGCCTACGGCATCGACCGCGCCGGGCTGCTGCCCGGCGACACCGTGCTCATCACCGGCGCCGGCCCGATCGGAGCGCTGTCGGCCATCTACGCCCACACGGCCGGCGCCGCGCAGGTCATCGTGTCGGAGCCCGACGCAGGCAGGCGGAAGCTCATCGACGAACTGGGGATCGCGCACACCCTCGACCCGACCACCGTCGATGTCCCCGCGGCGGTCCACGAGCTCACGGACGGTATCGGGGCCGACGTGGCGGCCGAATGCTCGGGCTCCGAGCCCGGCCTGGCGGCGGCCCTCGCCGCCGTCCGCGGACGAGGCACCGTCGCCCAGGTCGGACTGCATGTCAGGCCTGCCTCGATCGACCCCATGAAGCTCTCCAACCGCGACATCACTCTGACCGGCACGTGGTGCTACCCCGTCCAGGACTGGCCTCGTGTGATCGCCCTGCTCGCCGGCGGGCGGATGCCGGTGGAGAAGGTCGTCAGCGATGTCATCGACGCCGCGGACGTCGTCGCGCATGGCTTCGAGCGGCTGATCCGCCCCGGCTCGGAAGCCCAGAAGATCCTCGTCCGCGTCTGACAGTCGTCTCACACTCACCCTGCTTCTCAGGAGGACACCGTGCTGATCGGATTCGCCGGCCTCGGGCGGATGGGCCAACCGATGGCCCGCAACCTGGCGCGGGCCGGCCACACCGTGCTCGCCTACGACCCTTTCGCCACCGAGGCACCTGAGGAGGTGACAGTCGTCGGTTCTGCCGCCGACCTAGCCGAGGCGCCGTTGACCATCAGCATGCTGCCGGACGGGGCGACGACGCGCGACCTCGTGGTCGACGAGCTCTACGGGGCAGGCTCGGACCACCTCCACGTCGTCATGGGAACGGTCGGTCCCGGGGTCGTGCGGGACCTGGCCGCAGCCGGGGTGGTGGCCATCGCCGACGCGCCCGTGTCCGGCAGCGTGTCACTCGCCGACACGGCGAAGATCACCACCATGGTCGGAGGGACCCCCGAGCAGTTCGAGTACCTCCGACCGGTGCTCGCGGCAATGACGTCGGCCCAGTTCCACACCGGACCGGTCGGCTCCGGATCGGCGGCGAAGCTCGCCGTCAACGCGGTCCTCGCCGCGTTGAGCCAGGGCGTCGCGGAGGGGTTGCTGGTCGCCGAGGCCGGCGACCTCGACCCCAAGGTCTTCTACGACGTCCTGCGCAACAGCGCCGCGGGCGCGCCCTACGTCGGCTACAAGGAGGAGGCCTTCCTGTCGCCGGAATCGGCCGCAGTGGCCGCCCCGGTGTCGCTGATCCGCAAGGACCTGGGGCTCGCCCTCGAACTGGCCCGAGGGCAGCACCTGAGCCTGCCCGGCTCCGAGGCCGCCTTCGCCGTGCTCGGCGAGGCCACCGAGGCAGGCCTGGCCGAGGAGGACATGGCACAGGTCCTGGCCGCCCTGCGACTGCGCAACACCCAGCAGACCCCGTGATCGACCAGGAGACCCGCGATGACCCACAGCTCCACCGACGTCGACACCGAGACGACGATCCGCGCTCTCGAGGACGAACGCTACGAGGCGGTGCTTCGAGGTGACTTCGACGCCTTCGCCGCGTTGGCTCACCCCGAGCTGACCTACACCCACTCCAACGGCGCGGTCGACTCGCTCGACTCATACCGGGACAAGGTCGAGAACGGCTTCTACCTCTACCACCGCATCGACCACCCGGTGGACAAGGTCGTCGTCTCCGGCGACACCGCCCTGGTCGTCGGCGAGATGCACGCGGACATCACCGCGGGCGGCACACGCAAGACACTGGCCAACCGCGCTCTCGCCGTCTGGGTCCGCGCGGATGACCGATGGCGGCTCCTCGCCTACCAGCCCACTGTGCTTCCGGTGACCGAGCGGTGACGGCCTTCGCCTACGACGCGCTGCCGGGACGTGTGGTCTTCGGGCCGGGCGTCGCACGTAGCGGGCTCGTCGACGAGGTCGACGCGCTCGGGGGCGCGAGGGTCCTGCTGGTCGCGGGGGCCGCGGAGATCGAGCTGGCCCGCGAGCTGTGCGTCCCGTTCGCGGGCCGCATCGCGGCCACGTTCAGCGCCGTCCGACCGCACGTGCCCGTGGAGACGGCCGAGCGGGCGCGGGCGGCCGCCGCGGGCGTCGACCTCGTGCTTTCGATCGGTGGGGGTTCGACGACGGGGACCGCGAAGGCCGTCGCCCTCACGACCGGGCTCCCTGTCCTCGCCGTACCCACCACGTACGCAGGCTCGGAGGTCACCCCGGTCTGGGGCCTCACCGAGGGCAACCGCAAGACAACGGGCACCGATCATCGTGTCCTGCCGAAGACCGTCGTCTACGACCCGGACCTGACGCTGACCCTGCCCGCGGCGCTGTCGGTGGCGAGCGGTCTGAACGCCATGGCCCACTGCGTCGAGGCCTTCTGGGCACCTCGGCGCAACCCGGTCTCGTCGGCCGTCGCCGAGCACGGCATTCGTCGCCTGGTCGCCGGTCTCCCCGCCGTCGCCGCCGACCCGGGTGACCGTGCCGCTCGCGCCGATCTGCTCCTCGGGGCCTACCTCGCGGGCTCGGCCTTCGCCGTCGCAGGCTCCGGGTTGCACCACAAGATCTGCCACGTCCTCGGCGGGGCGTTCGACCTGCCGCACGCTCAGACCCACGCCATCGTCCTGCCGCATGTCGTGGCCTATAACGCGCCCGGCGCTCCCGAGGCGATCACTCGAATCGCGGGCGCCCTCGGAGAGGGCGACGCCGCCGGCGGGATTCACGCGCTCGGCCGTGCTCTCGGGGTGCCGGCAGGCCTGCGCGAGCTGGGTCTCGTCGAGGGCGACCTCGACAGCATCATCGACCCGATCCTCGCCGTGGCGCCCGCGGACAATCCCACCGCGGTGACGCGGGAGGGAGTACGGACGCTGCTGCACGACGCATGGGCCGACGCGGCCCCAGGGAAGGAGACCGCATGACGAGCGAGCACGTGCTGGCCGTCGACCGGGAGCAGGCGGTGACCGACGAGGTCGTCGCCAGCTTCGACGGAACGGCCGATCCACGGCTGCGTGAGGTCATGCAGAGCCTGGTCCGTCACCTGCACGCGTTCGCCCGCGACGTCCGACTATCCGAGCGGGAGTGGGAGGCGGCGGTCGCGTTCATGACCCGGGCGGGGCACATCACGGACGACCGCAGGCAGGAGTTCATCCTGCTCTCCGACGTCCTGGGGCTCTCGATGCTCACCGTCGCGATCAACGAGCCCCCTGTCCCTGGGGCCACAGAGGCAACCGTGTTCGGGCCGT
>Ga0268266_10005911_pt1 | contig 11320 bp, 13 predicted proteins | sample KBSS13metaG_FD_190356 | JGI IMG/M metagenome (GOLD analysis project Ga0268266, IMG submission 190356) | Switchgrass rhizosphere microbial communities from Kellogg Biological Station, Michigan, USA - KBS S1-3 metaG (SPAdes) (version 2) | ecosystem: Host-associated > Plants > Roots > Rhizosphere... | reverse complement strand
GGAGCATCGCGGTGGCGCTCCCTATGGGGATCGCGGAACGGCGGACCGTTTTGGCGGTTCGGCTCGCGGAGACTCGCTTGCCAATCGTCAAGCCGACGCCAGGCAACAGGTTGGCCGTCAGGGAGGCGATCTTGCCAGTAGTAATCGCGACGGACAAGGCCTCGGTGGAAGCAATCGTGCCGGAGGAGCTGGCGTAAGTGATCGTTCAAGCTTCGGTGGAAGCAATCGCACGACAGGAGCTGGTGGAGCTGATCGTGTGGGAAGCCGCGATCTCTCGCGCAGTAGTGGCGGAAATCGCTCTTCCTTCGACGGTGGTTCCAGAGGGTACAGCGGATCGAGTGCGCGCGCCAGCAGCAGCCGTGGCGGATATAGTATGGGATCCCGTGGCGGTGGTGGCGGCCGCTCCGGTGGCGGTCGGCGGAGGTAAGCATGGAAGCCAATGGTAGGCGCGCTGAGATGGAATCAATATTTAAGAATGGAAGTCTCTCCCCACATGGCTGGGTTGTCCGAATCGCCGTCTCGGCATGTCTTTGCATGCCTGTCTCTTTTGCTGCTCCGCAGGACCCTTCCAAGACCGCACTGACCGCTGCCACTGGCATTCCAGCAGGAGTTAAAACCTTTGCCACCTCGCAGCAGGCTGCCGATGCTCTGATCAGCGCTGCAGCGCAGTTCGATGATGCTGCGCTCGCCCAGATCTTTGGCTCTAGTGGAGAAGACGTTGTTTTTACCGGAGAAATCCCGCAGGACCGTCGGCGCGCGACCGATTTCGCTGAGAAAGCCCACGAAAAGATGAGCGTTTCTGTAGAACCGAAGAACGGACAACGGGCGTTCCTGCTTGTGGGCAAAGAGGACTGGCCATTTCCTGTACCGATTGTGAAGAAGGGCAGCAGATGGTTCTTCGATAGCAAGGCGGGCAGGGAGGAGCTTCTGAACCGTCGCATCGGCGACAATGAGCTCGATGCGATTGAGATCTGTCACGGCTACGTGGAGGCGCAGAGCGAATACGCTCTTCAGAAGCGCGAAGGATACGACGTAAACCAGTATGCGCAGCGTATTATCAGCACCCCGGGTAAGCAGGACGGCTTAACATGGCGAAACCCCGATGGTACTCTCGGGGGTCCAATCGGCGACAAGATCGCGGAAGCAATTGCTCAAGGCTACAGCAGCAAAGAGGAGCCTTATCACGGATATTTCTTCAAGGTGCTAAAGGGCCAAGGTCCCGCCGCGCCCTTGGGGGCGTTGGACTACGTGATTGAGGGCGTAATGATCGGGGGCTTCGCCCTGGTAGCTGCCCCAGCCGAATACCGCGTCACCGGGGTGAAAACGTTCATCGTGAGTAACGGCGGAGTTGTGTACGAGAAGGATCTTGGTCCATCTACACTCGACGAATTCAAGAAGATGGAACGCTTTAATCCGGATAAAACCTGGGGCCCAGTGGAAGAAGACTAGGAAAGAGGTCAGAAACGATTTGGGCAGTCGGTGTAACCACACCTTAGAAATTTTCCTGGTGTCGACTCCACATGACTTTTTGTCTATCGCAATCGTTTGATCTTTGGGAGGAGATGATATGGCAACTCAAGCAAGAGAAGCCGAAAATGAAATTGATCCGACCAAACCCCAAGCGATGGCCATTCCCAAAGAGGGATATTTCAAACTCCAAAATGGAAGATATGGACCGCTTTATCCTCGAACGCCAGCCTGTTATGGCTTCACAATCATTGCGAAGATCAAGCCGGGACGAGAGGATGGCATCCGCGAATATGGCCAGATACTCGAGAAGACGATAGCGGGGCTGCCGGAAGCACTTGCAACGCTCAAACTTCATTACTTGCGATGGGTTCTCTTCGACATTGGGAAAGACACTTATTTCATGTATCAAGGAATTTTCGACACTGACTTCGATAAATACACCGAAGACGCAGTAGCATTGTTCTCCCAATATGGCCTAAATACTGTCTTTGAGAACCTCGAAGACTTTCCGGAGGACTGGAAGACAAATGCTCCAGCATTTGTTCGGTTCGTGCGTGAACATCAATGCCCGAGCTTTCTGGAATACGGGGAGTATCCCTATGTCTCCGCAGATGAGATCAAAAAGGCATTGAAACTCAAGGCGGCTTTTTCCGGAATGCTCGATCTGATGCAGTAGCGGTACTCCGGTGCCTGAGAGTTTGATGGTTCCAAGCTCGCAACCTCGAGGTGTTATTTGAGGAGGGCACATGAGGCTTGAGATCGAAGACATTCAGCATTTCCTAGTTTCGCGGCCACGTGCTCTTGCAGCGAGATATGAATTTCTGACGTTTCGACAGAATGCGGGAGCGCGCGAGTGGCTCAACGGGATTTTAGAAAAAGTCGGAACGGCAAAAGCTATTGAATCCAACGACTCGTATACCAGGTGGGTGAGTGTGGCCTTTACCTGGAACGGCTTGCGAGTTCTCGGCGTCGATGAGAACTCTCTCGCAACATTTCCTGAGGAGTTTCGTCAGGGTATGGTTGCCCGCGCGGAGATTGTCGGCGCTACAGGCGACAATCACCCAACGCACTGGGTGGGGGGGCTAGCACGCCCTGATCTTCATGCCATTGTTGTGTTGTTCGCCCGAGATGTCGCGGAGCGCGAACGATGCAGGCAGGAGCATCGGGAATTCCTTCTCCAATGCGATGGAGTGAAGGTTCTATCCTCGCTCGATCTGGAAGCCATTCCTCCGTTTACGTACGCTCATGAGCACTTCGGATATCGCGACGGCCTGTCGGAACCCTGCATCAAGGGAATTGGAGGTGAACCAACTCCGGGCTCTGGTCCAGCGATTAATGCTGGAGAATTTTTTCTCGGCTATCCAGATGAAAACGGACAGTCCGCCGGCCTTCCGCAACCAGAGATTCTTTCGCGCAATGGCAGCTATCTCGCGTATCTTCGGCTCGAGGAACACGTCGGAGCATTTCGAGACTTCCTGCGGCAACATGGCGAGACACCGGAACAGCAGGAATGGATCGCTGCGAAGCTGATGGGTCGATGGCGTAGCGGCGCACCACTGGTGCTGGCGCCTGACAAGGACGACCCGGAACTCGGCGGAGACATGTCGCGCACCAACGATTTCAACTACGCCAAGATGGATCCGTACGGCTATGGCTGTCCACTCGGCTCGCATATTAGGCGCATGAACCCACGAGATACAGCGGTGAACATGCAGCGGAGGAGGATGATTCGGCGAGGGGGAACGTACGGTCCACCGTTACCGGAGGGTAAGCCTGAGGATGGGTTGGAGAGGGGAATCGCGGCCTTCATCGGTTGTGCGAGTCTGGTACGACAGTTTGAGTTTGCGATGAACGTATGGGCGAACGATTCTAACTTTCATGAGCTGGGCAACGAACACGATCCGATTTTTGGCACACAGGATGGAACTTATGACATGACCATCCCAAAACGACCGATTCGGAGGAAGATCACGGGTCTGCCGTCCTTTACAACCTTGCGAGGCGGTGCCTACTTCTTCCTGCCGGGTATCAGAGCACTGCGATACCTTGCGGCACTCTCGGACGGGAGCCAAGCCCGTTCCGCATGAATCCTGGAGAAGAGCATTGAGATGAGTAAGTCAAAATCTGGACCGCGTACATATAACCAAATCCAGCTACCAAGAAAGTATGCTCCGGGTAAGCGGCGATTCAGCATTTATTGGACTTGGAGTTATCCATGGGAAGCGAATCGAGATGTGACAGAACTGGATAATCGCTTCTCGACCATTACCGAAGTTCGCCGTGTGGCGTGGCCGAGTTACGAGACCCTGGAGTTTTCAGAACAGATGTTTCTGCAAGGAATCGCCGGGACACTTGAGTTGTTCCACCTATCGACGTTGGCGTTTCAGCAGGTTGTGGGCGAAGTAACAGAACAACCAGTTGCGGTTTATCAAAGGATCGACCAGGCGGGGCAGAGATGTTCAATAGACGCGGGTGTGCTCGCAGACACGGACACTTTGATGGTGTTTGGTCTTGACCATATGGTCACGGAGCAGGAAGCCACTCTGGAAGAGATAGAAGCGATTCGACAGTTTCTCACACGGGAAGGGACATGCCTGATCCTTGGCCCACACCACGATGTAGGTGTCTCGTCCGACCAAAAGGAACGCGCGATGGAGTATGCCCACCACGGTGATCCTTTGGTGCCGCGTCAGCAACGTTTTGGAAAGTACACGCGCTCCCTGATGAAGGGCCTGGGGGTTCCAGTCGAAAATCGCTATGGTCTTCGTCCCGCAGTTGCTAATGGAGCGAACCAAATTGCCCCGCTTACAGCTTCAAGAGATCTGGATTCACGGGGATGGCTCAAAGGAGTTACCACGTTCAACTTCCATCCGCATCTGCCGCACTACGCTTTGACTACAGGCGATACGACGTCGATTCGCATTTTGGCGACGCAACCGATCGATCTGTCCAGGCCACATCCCTTCACAGAAGCAGGAAATACCGAGTTCAACAATTTCCTTTGGATGCCACCTGCCGGAAGTCGAGCTGGGGACGTTCTATTAGCTGATTCCACGATCTTCACCACGCTTTTTGGTGGCGTCGAGTCCTTGGAGACATTTTGGAAAAACCTTGCGATGACTCCGCTCCACTCGTAATCGCGACACTCCAGTTCTTCAAAAATTGAATTGTGAGATGGTTTCATGGAACTCTTGAACAAAGTGGCCTCACTGACGATGATTGTCTTTGTCGTCTCCTGCATGCTTGCAGTGGGTTTAAGGCTCACCGTAAGCCAAGTCATTGCGCCGTTGCGAAATGCCAGGTTAGTTACTTTTGCACTGCTTGCAAATTTTGTCCTTATGCCGCTAGCAGCAATGGCCATCGCAGAGCTACTGCAACTCGACGGATCCTTGGGGGGCGCGCTGTTGCTGCTAGGAACAGCGCCTGGTGCTCCGTTCCTTCCTCTGCTCGCAGGAATCGCCAAGGTTGATCTTGCATTTTCCGTCGGCTTGACTGTGATGCTGATGGTCTTGTCAGTTGTCTACATGCCATTGGTATTGCCCTTTTTACTCAGTGGAGTTTCGGTTGATCCCTCGAAGATCGCGACTTCTCTGCTCCTCCTCATGTTGTTCCGTTGGGAGTTGGGCTCGCGGTGAAGGCACGCCTCGAAGGCATTGCCGTCCGCATCGAGCCTCTGTTCGGTAAGTTGTCAACGTTCTCCTTGGTGTTGCTAATGCTGCTGATCTTTGTTGTGAACATACGCGATATCCTGAGCTTATATGGGTCTCGTGGGGTAATTGCCAGCATCCTCTTCCTAGTGGCTGGTTCGACTATGGGGTGGTTTCTTGGAGGGCCTCGAGTCGAGACAAGAAGTGTCATGGCACTAGGTGCTGCGCAACGCAATATCGCTGCTGGATTGGTGGTTGCTAAACAAAACTTCGATGACTCGCGGGGTGGTTCTGATGGTCGTTGTGATTGCGATCGTTAGCATTGTTCTCCTCTTCCCCTATGCATATTGGCTAGCAAAGCGTAGCGAGGAGAAAGGAGCCCGTCAGCAAGTGTTTTCGTAATTTTCGAATAGGTCAAACTCTATTGGGATATGCTCGCTGCTGGTCTCGGCACGGTTTCCATCTAAAACAACATCACAAATGATCCCAATTTATTCCTGGTGAGCATGAGTGTTTTCCCACGCCCGCACTTTGGGTCGTGCTTCGTCGAAGAGACGCGCGAAGTTTCCTTTGCGCACCTTTTCGCTGGCCTCTGGGCTCAGCAGATTCCACAAAGGCTCATACTGGTAAAAGACCTTCAAGTAGCTTTGCTGGCTAGTGGGTGCGACTTCGTCAGTCCCGAACAGGAAGCGATCCGGGAAGCGATTGATTAAATCCGCGGTGATCCTTGTCGCTTCAGGGCTCGCAACAACGTACTTGGCTACCTTGTCCCACGAGATATCGAAATAGACATTCTTCAACTTTGGACGCTGAGGATGACTGCAAGATTGGCAGCATGATCTTTTATTGGTCGAACGACACGGCCCAAACCTGTATGCGCCCAGATGATTGTCGTGTTAGAGTGCCGCCCCAAAAGGGCTTTCATCTGTTCCAGATACGCAGGCGGCGCGCCCTGCTTCGAGAATGGAACATCCATATCGTTGTGGATGATAACGACCAGCCCAACTCCGCAGCGAATTCGAGAACCCTGTCCAGGGCACGGTTTTGAAGATTAGCTGTCTCTCCTGAAATCTTTGCGGAAACCAACTCCTTGTGTATCGTGAACTCCCCAATGCCTGAGAACACGCCAGGAAATGTCTGAAGCACACGTCGTATGTGATCCGCGGCGTACATGTCGGCCGGGTTGAAGCCCGTGATCATCGGTTCAAAGCGTGCCGGTTCTTCCCGGGAGAGTGACCGGTACGCCATGGCAATGTATGCGTCGGTGAACGAGTAGTAATAGAGTGGCGAGTCGGTCTGCAAGTAGTAGGTCGGCGCAAGGTCACCTGAATTCTGGTAAGACCATTGCTGCTGTAGCGGAATTCCGAACAGAGCGACACGACGGACCTTCGTACCCATGATCTTCACGAAGTCGTGGAGATCTGCACCTTCCTGAATGTAGTTCGTCAGGTGGAAGTGGACGTCGTTAATTTCAGTCTGTTCGGAAGGACGGGACTGTGCGATCAAGGGACCGCAAGACAGCCCCAAGGACACATTCAGACCCAAAGCGAAAGCGAACTGAACTATTCTGTAACGCCAACAGTCAGAAGCGCTTTTCATGGGGTTCTCCTCATTGAGATGTCAGTAGAGAGCGGTCATGCCAAAGCTGAACACTTGTCCGGTTATCTGTCCGGAATAGAAGCCGAAGGTGCTGCTAACCGGAGAGTGATCGACGTTAATCAACTGCATGTTGAGGCGAACGTTGCGTGTGTTCCAGGGATAGTAGTTGGTGCCAACGATGAACTCTTTGGGGTCGTGTCCGTATTTTGGTGAAGATGTAGGAGGTGGCACCGTAAAGTTCGAACTTCTTTTGAACAATCATATGGGCGAGTTGGACGTAGAAACCTGTATCGCGGATGGCGGACATGGGCAGTGGGCCGGTCGCCTTGAAGTGATCGAGCCAACGACCGTAGCCCTCGCCCTGGAGCCAGAAGCCGTGATATTTCATTCCAGCGGAGTCAGTGAGGAGTTTGTAGTGCACATCGGTCACGGTGACGCCGTTGGCGAAGGTGTTGGGATCGAATACGTTGAGGCTGTCGCCGATTCGCAGGGTGGTGTTGGTGGTTGGGGAGCATAGTGCGGCTTGGCGATCCTCGGGGCTGTAGGTGTAGGCGAGGTTGAAGCGGGTAGCGAGCTTCTCGTGGTTTTCGAAGTTTCCAAAGGCGCCGCGAGGACCGAACTTATGTGTCGTGGGCAGCCATGTAAAGGCGAAACCTCCGGAGAGGTCGCGCTCGAGCTTGACTGCGGGAGTATCGAGGTTGCTGTTGTTATTTCCGACCATCCACCGGTATTGAAGCGCGGAGATGAGGTTGCCCTGGGCGAAGATACCCTGCGAGAAGAAGGGCCGGAAGTATTCGTCGGCCATGACGCGGTCGTAGGAGGTCCAATAGGGGTGAGAGCCCTGAAGCGACATCGTGCCGGGATAGGCATTCCAACCCCCGCCAAGCGTCATGTATTTATTGAAGGTGTAAGTCAAGGCACCACCTACTGCCACTTGATTCGTGTCCTGTACAGTCCATACGAACGTCCCATATTGCAGCTTGGGAGTGAATAGCCATCCCTGAGAAAACAACATGACGCGGTGGAGCTGAAAGTCCTGCCGAGGAGTTACTGTAATGGGTCGCCCAAGATGATCGGTCTCCGATTGATGGGGCGGCAATTGATTCAGGTAACGTGCAACGATATAGCCGCTGAAATTTAGGGTTCCTAACTCACCCGATGCGACCGTGAATCCCCGGCCGGGATTGAATTCCCCGAATACAGCGGGATTTCCGTCGGAGGCTTGCGGGAGCAGAGTTTTATCGTCGCTATTCGCGCTATAGTACCGAGCCGTACTTTGGTTGGTGGATGGGCTTACCGGTTGGTTTGGGGTACTTGCCTCGGAAGAGAGGGTTTCCACGACAGCTTTCTTGGGAGCCTGTGTCTTCTCAGAAGGCCTACTCCTGAAGACTTGCCGCAGAGTCACGATCTCCTGGATCAGTTGACGGTTTTGCTCTTCGAGTTGAATGTTCTGATCAACAAGCTGATCAACCTTCTTCAGCAATTCGGCGGTCGGGTCAGATCTGCTACTGGCTTCATCGGCTTGAATATCTGAGGCCTGATCGCTCGCGAAGACGGGAAAGGTCGCGATCGCAAACAGCAGCCACAGGATCCTGCATGCGGTCCATTTCACGATCAGTCCTCCTGCTCATCGGGACCCACTGATGCTCAGTAATGCGGCGAAAGCTTATTTCAATCCCACCGAACTCGATGAGTAGAGGTTGTAGCTAAGCTTTTCAGCTACATAGCGAATGACTTCCTGGGCTTTTACGCTATTTCCGGCCTCATCCAGTGGTGGTGCGAACACGGCGATCGCTCCTTTGCCAGGGGCAATCGCGACGATCCCACCACCCACTCCACTCTTAGCAGGCAAACCCACGCTCCACGCCCAACCCCCAGAACCGTCATAAAGGCCCGCCATCATCATGGTGCTTAAAATGTGCGGAATGTCCTAGCATTTGATGACGCGATGGCCAGTCGCAGGGTTAATGCCATCGTTTGCCAGGGTTGCCCCCATGCGGGCCAGTTGTGAAGCATTTCACGCCAACCGAACATTGCTTCGTGTAGACATCCACCGATTCGAACGGATCGGCGTAGATGCGGTCATATTTGGGCTAAAAGGTACGAGAGCGCTTTATTCCCGGTATTGGTAGCCGCCTCTGACTTATATACCTCATCTATGAGCGTCAGCTTTTCTCCAGCCGCCTTGCTATAAAAATCAAGTATTTTTTTCCACTTTTCATCCGCCGTACTGCCGGAGATCAGGCTGACTGTTGCGATTGCACCCGCGTTGACGAAAGGATTACCAGAGTGCGTCGGCATATCCACAACCGCCACCGGCGAGTTGAAGGGTCGCCGCGTAGGCTCGGAACCTATCTTTTCAAAGACCTTATCGGGACCCAGTTCCTCCATTGCGAGCGCTAGAGAGTAGACCTTGGAGATCGACTGGATAGAGAACGCGTAATTCACATCTCCCATAGTCAGGGCTTGATTGTCCGTCGTGACGATAGCTATCCCGAATAATTTTGGATCGACCTTTGCAAGATATGGAATGTAGTCGGCGTTCTTCCCCTTGGCTTCATTCTTAAAGTTGACAACGGCTTCAACCTGCTCCCGTCGCGGGGCAACTGGGCTGACCTTCGCGTTTTGAGCTGCCGCAGGAACTGCGCAAAAGTATTCGGGAAATAGCGAGGCTGCCACCAAAACCAAAGTCGAAATTCTATGAGCGTTCACAACGAATCTCCTTTTCACTCGATTTCCCATAATCCTTTTCGAACGAGATTCAGCAGCAGCCACCCTTACTCAGAAAGTAAACGTCTTGCCATACGAATACTTGAAGGAAAACTGCACTCGATAGTCGTTGAAGTTATAGCCGTTTTGGAAATTCACTCGCCGGCCATACTGAAATTCGCCGCCCGCCATCACGTTCTTGACTGGGTAGTACAGCAGGTTCGTAAGTGCGTAATATCCCGGGTGAAAACTGCTCGGTGACTGAGCATTGGAGTTCCAGATGTTCACCATCGATCCTCCAAACGTACTGCTGAACTTTGGGTTCCAGTTGTGGTCGACAAACGCTACCGCGCCAAGAATCGGCAGAGGAACTCCCTTGATCGGTCTTACTGGATTGGAAAAGTTATTCTGGATGCCTATGTCAACCGGTGCGTCGTTCATGTAGTTTTGAATGCCGTGGCCTTAGACCAGTTGGATCTTTCCTGTAGTCTTCTCTCCAAACCTGAGGTTCGAACTTGTATTAATGCCCCAACCAAACGCTGAGCCTCCGAGATTGAGCTGAGGCGTTGCGTTGTTGTCCACCCACGCAATTCTCCGGAACATGCTCGCAATCTGAAAATATCCCCACTTCCGCTCGAAGTGGCCCTGCATCGAAAGATCCGGAAGAATGAATTGGGGTGTAATGTTCGAGAGTTCAATGCGGCCACTGTAAACTCCTTGGTCCGCGCTGGCTCCAGGGCGCTCTGCTGCAATCATGAACGTGTTATGCGCTGTCTTGATCGGTGTCCACCGAAACTGTACATTTCTGAAGAAAACCATTCCGTTGGGACCCCAGTATTCGAGCGAGTTCGGGAAGACATTGGGATCCATAAACGGACTCCACGTCTGCCCCGCGCCGAAGTGGCCCATTTCCCCCCAGGCATGGCGTAAGCGGAACGTGGTCTGTCCAGCATCTACACCTGTGCCGAAAAGTTCAAACTCGAAGATTGTCTTCAGGGCGCCATAAGACGTTGGAGTGGACGTCTTCACCCCAAATCGCGTCTGGCGGACACTGAAATAAGACTGTCCGTTTTGCCCGAACTGATTCGCAAAAGCCGGTAACTTCGTCGGCCGCACCACATCAAACCAACTCGGATCGATCTGTCCGAAGTCGTAGCCGGAATCCATCTGAGCATGCCCATAGATATCTATGGTGTTCTCCGCCCCGGACTTCTTTTGCTCGGCCTGAGCACTAGGTGGCGGAGATGCAGCATGTGTTCCGTTATTGTCAAGAGAGGTAACGGCTGAGCTGGAAAGGGCCTTGCTCGACCCATTCGTGCTTTTTCCGATGCCAGCCGCTGAGTCTTTCACGTTACGCTGATCTTCGAGTGCAGTGATCCGCCCCTTCACCTCTACCATCATTTGTTCCAATTGCTGAAGCTTGTCCTTCAGTTGCTGGATATCTTGCGTATTGGTGCCCTGGGACTGCGCATGAGTGAGCGGGATCCAGATGACGAAAAGGAAGAATAGCGCAATAAGAGGGGCGTTATCCCGCACATTCCTCAGGTTCGATCTCATTGTCTTCTACCTCCTCGGAGCGCCCGCAGGTTGGCATAAGCTTGCAAGCACTTGTATGCCATTGGACCGCTGACAACAACTAGGCAAATCCCTAGTACTCCATTCGCTTCCCGTGTGGCGGATAGAACGAAGTGAAATGAAATTTGTCCACGAACGTCCGATCGGCTAGACCGTAGCGAGCCTTCGAAGGAAAGAGCATTCGGCTAGGCATTTCCCCAGTTGCTGAGGTATATCGCACACCCTATATTGTGTTTTTGCGACTTGTGCCAGATCAAATCAGACTCGCGTATGAAAACCACAGTTTTGTTGGCTGATGATCATCCCCCGTTACTTGAAGC
>Ga0268266_10005910_pt1 | contig 11320 bp, 5 predicted proteins | sample KBSS13metaG_FD_190356 | JGI IMG/M metagenome (GOLD analysis project Ga0268266, IMG submission 190356) | Switchgrass rhizosphere microbial communities from Kellogg Biological Station, Michigan, USA - KBS S1-3 metaG (SPAdes) (version 2) | ecosystem: Host-associated > Plants > Roots > Rhizosphere >... | reverse complement strand
GACTGCGCCGGGATTCTGAGCTGGAATGTGGCGCCGTAGTCGGTATTGGCGGTGACCCACAGCCGTCCGCCGTGACGCTCGACGATCGCTCTGCTGACCGACAGTCCCATGCCTAGGCCACCGGCTTTCGTTGTATAGAACGGCTGGAAGAGTTGTGTGAGATCGGCGTCGCCGAGCCCAACACCGGCATCGCGCACCTTCACTACAACATGAGTATGCAGCGCGCCGCGTTGAACTTCGGTGCTCACTGTGACCGACCGCCTTTCCGCGACGACCTCCCGCGAGGCTTCCGCCGCATTCAGCAGCAGATTCAAGAGCACTTGTTGTAGTTGTATGGCATCCCCTGATACCAAAGGCCGTTCCACGGCGAATGAGACCTCGACATGGATGGCGTGGCGCGCGAATTCGGCGCGGATCAATGGCAAAGTATCCGCAACGATCGCGCCAAGATCGCACGGGTGGAACGGTTGGACCGAGCGGGACAACATGCCGCGAATACGGGTAAATACGCTGGCCGCGCGCTCGCTGTCCTTCACGATCGCCAGCAGCGTTTCGCGCACGATCTCGAGGTCCGGTGTCTCCCGCGCCAGCCAATTGAGAGCGGCATTCGAATCTGCGACGATCGCAGTCAGGGGCTGGTTGACCTCATGGGCTATCGAGGCTGTCAACTCTCCGAGAGTCGTGATCCGCGCGACCCGCGCCAGCTCCAACTGTGCCTGTGAAAGCGCGCTCTCGGCCTGCTTGCGTGCCGTAATGTCATTGTTGGTCTCGAGAGTGGCGACCGGGAGGCCCTGCGCGTCCCGTTGCAAGGACCAGCGACTCGCCACCGTGACCTGGGCGTCATCGCGCCGGGTGTGAGTGAGCTCGCCCTCCCAGCGCCCGCTGCGAGTCAATTCGGCCGTGATGTCCTCGAGGGAGGCAGGAAACTCGGTGCGCAGCAGGTCGTGAGTTCTGCGGCCCATGACTTCCTCGGCGGACCAGCCGTACAGTTCGCGTGCGCCCCGATTCCAGAACGTCACTCGATCATCGGTATCGCGGACGAATACCGTGTCATGGGTGAGATCCAGAAGCGCCGCCTGTTGCCGCGTGGCTTCTTCGGCGCGCCGCAAATCCTCGTGCGATTTTTGGAGGTTCTCCAGCGAGGTTCGCATCCGCGTGACCAGGCGGGTAATGACCAACGCCGTGGTGAGAAAGGCGCCCAGCGCCACGACGTCCAGTCGCTCGTCGAGACTCAGAGAAAACAGCGGCAGCGAAGCCAGGTCCTGGAGAAAGACCACGGCGATCACGGATACGACGCCCGTCGCGACGAAACTGCCATTGAGGGATAGAAATACGACAATGACCAGGTAGACGAGGGCGGCCACCGTCAGTGAGGGCTCACCGGGTTGGAGGCGGGTGCACGCGAGAGCCACTGCGAGCAGGGCGAAGATCGCCAATGCACTTTGCCCGGCTACTCGCCGAGCGTCGGCAGACAACAGCATCAAACTGGCGGACGTGGGCATTAACCTTTCCCGGCAGCGTTTGGCGCGTCGTCGCCTGAGATTACACCAATCTCAGGATCTCTATAGCCACCCGATGGTCTTCTTTGGATTCGTATTTATATACGAATTTCGCGCTCGGAATGCCCGCACGATAATGGGGGTCATGGTTCGAAGAAGCTCTAATACATGACGGTCAGTGCAATCCTCTTGTCAGTCGCGGTGGCCGCGAGTGCGGCCCTGCCACCTTGGTCCGAAGGCTACCTGGACATCCACCACATCAGCACCGGCCGCGGAAACTCTGCCTATATCGTCATGCCGGACGGCACGTCGCTGTTGATCGATGCGGGCGAGACGGATCAGGAGTTCATCCGATCCGTCGCGCCGCTGAAGCCGTTTCCGCCGCGGCCCAATGCCGAGCACGATGCCGGCTATTGGATTGCCGATTACATCCGGGAATTCGCGCCGCGCAACCGGCCGGTCGTGCTCGACTATGCGCTGATTACCCACTTCCACACCGACCACATGGGCACGGTGTTGCCCTCGAGCCCCCTGTCAGCGACCGGTGCCTATCGGCTGACCGGCATCACTGAGGTGGCCGACCTCATTCCAATCGAGACCCTCGTCGATCGCGCGGCCCCAAACTACACAACACCCGTCGATCTTCGCACCTGTCATGAGAGCAACAACGAAAAGACGCTTGCCAACTATCTGCAGATGGTTGACTACCGCGTCCACCACGGTCAGGCGGTCGTGGGCCTTCGGGTGGGCGCGCTCGACCAGATTAGGCTCGCGAAGCCTGCGCGGTTCCGGGACTTCCACATCCGCAATGTGGCCTCCAGCGGCGTGATCTGGACGGGTCGCGGGGAAGAAACTCAACAGTACATTCCGGCCGATGCCGTGCAAGGCTGTCAGTTCGACGAGAACCCGTTCAGCAACGTGATCACGATCTCCTATGGGAAATTCACCTACTACTCGGGTGGCGACATCCCTGGAGTTCCGAACTACACCCAGCCGTGGTGGCGCGACGTTGAGACCCCGGTGGCCGCTGTCGTGGGCCCGGTCAGTGCGATGACGTTGGATCACCACGGCAATCGCGACACAATAAACGCAAACCTGCTGCGCTCACTTCGGCCGCGAGTCATCGTCCAGCAGAATTGGCTTTCGGCCCAGCCGGGCGAGGAGGTCGTGGTCAGGTTGGAGTCGCAGGAGTTTTATCCTGGTCCGCGAGACGTGTTCGCAACCGGGATGGCGCCGGAAACCCGCGCCGCCATCGGGCCGATCATGGACAGGATCTATCGCAGCTACGGCGGTCACATCGTCATCCGGGTCGCCCCGGGCGGCGCCACCTACGACGTGTTCATACTCAATGACCAGGACGATTCCAGAAAGGTCATTGCGAGATTTGGGCCGTATCCGTCCGGTTAGAGTGCGGCAAGGTGCTCTCACGGGCCTGAACGACCGGAGCAACCGCATGCGGGAGTGACCCCGCAGGCGGCGCCCGGCACGATTCATCAGAGAATGGTCGTCGCAACCACAGCCGATCTCTGGCTCTCGGCCCCATCGGCGGCGACGCTCGTCACCGCGAAGTACCACTTGCCGCTGGGCAGGTCGTCGATCACATATCGCGTGAGACCCGCGTTGCCGACCGTTATGACCTGAGTCAGCTCATCGGGGCTGGTGCCGTAATACACCTTATATCCGCTCAAGTTTGTCAGCGTTGACCCGTCGGTGTTGACAAGGGGCGGCGTCCAGCTCAAATCCGCATTGCGGACCGTAGCCTCCTTGACGGCAATCGAGAACGCGGGCAGCGCAACTTTGCTCCTTCCGTCGCTCACGGAAATCTGGACATTGGCGTAGACACCCGCATCCGCGTCGGCCGGAATACCGTACAACTTGCCCGAGCTCGTGTTGAAAGTGGCCCAGCGGGGCTTGTTGACAATGCTGTAGCTCAGAGTGTCTTTATCCGCGTCGGTCGCCGTGGGCACGAAACTGTAGGCGGTTCCGGCATCAACCGCGGTCGGGGCGCGGCCGGAGAGGGTCGGCGCCGTGTTCGGCGGTGGCGGGTTGGCCACTGTGATCGAGAACGCGGGAGTGGTTACGTATCCGTACCAGTCCGTGAGACGAATGGTGATATTTCCGTAGGTACCCACATCGCGGCGCGTCGGCTTGCCGGACAACCGCCCCGTTGTGCCGTCAAACGTCGCCCAGGCGGGCTTGTTATAAATGTCGAACTTGATGCGGCTCTTGACCGTATCGTGCGCCGTCGGCTGGAACGAGTAGGAACTGCCGGCCGTCACGGATGACGACGGCGTGCCGCTGATCGTCAGAGTCTTGCTGGCAGCCGATGCCGGTGCGGGCATCGACAGCAGTGCACTGCCGAATACACAGAAAATTGCAACATGTGTGAACCTATCGGCAAAGCCAATCTTCATTTCTACCACCTTGTGTTGTTGAACCGCACAAGGTGGCGGATGCCAGATGACGACAGCTGCAACTGTGCAGTTCTGCCGGCAACCCCGCTATCTCCGACGGATCAGGTCAGAGACCGGAGGCTTTGCGTCCCCGCCTTGCGACGGGTTTGCCCTTGTGTTGTGTGTACTTTACGCAGAGTGCGCAGCGGATTGCGGTAGTTGCATCTCATCTGTTCTGTGCATCAGTGTGAGACCGGAAGCGCTAATGCGCCGTTGCACCTGCATCGGCAGGCTCGAAGCGGAGGCTCGCGCGCAGCAAAGCGCACGGACCTGAGCCTCGAGTTGAGTTTGCGCGGCGCAAGTCGCATGGGGCTCGCCGCTCACAGTGCATTGTGCAGTGCGGTTGATGGTTGGCTCGGGAGCTGCCGGAGCAACAGTTGATTCCGCCGAACTGCGCTGCCATAGTCCGTGCCGGCCGGCGGGCAACCCGATTTGACAGTTGTCCTCATTAACAAGTGGGTTGTGCGCGTCACGGGCCGGGTCTTGTCGTCAAATGGCGTCAGGTGGGAGCAATCCGCTCGAGGGACAGGAATGATGCGGGCGAAATACCTGATTCACTCAATTTCAGTCGCGCTGACTTCAATTGCCATCGCCTCTGCCGCGCCCCGGCCCGGTGCGACCGTACGCGACAGCGGTTCGCTTTATGTTATCCAGGCACCCACACTGAGCGCTTCCGTTCAGAGCCTGAAGCGGGTCAACGCCAGGCTGGATCGGAAGTTCGAGATCATTCACGCGGTGTCCGCGTATCTCACCGCAAGCCAGGCCGACCAGTTGCGCGCCATTGCCGGCGTGCACGTCATGCGCGACCGGCTGCTGTCCAGCCGCTCTCTGGGCTCACTGCTCGGCTCGGTAGTCAATTCGGTCACCTCTACGGTGGGTACCGTCGCCGCTCCCGTCGTCACTGCAACAACACCGGTCGTTGCTCCTGTCACCCAGGTCGTCGCACCGGTAACCAACCCGGTGCTTACACTGGTTACGCCGGTGCTGTCGCCTGTTGTAACACCGTTGACAAATCCTCTCGTGACCTCCATCAGTAGCAACCAACCGCTTCAGGACGGCACCGGCGTCGGTTCGCCGAGCCTGCTGTACGAAACATCCTATCCCCAGCTCGTGGGCGCTGACACACTCCAGCGCAACGGCATCACCGGTCGCGGTGTGACGATCGCGGTGTTGGATTCCGGGCTGTGGCAGGATCCCAACCAGAATTTCGGATCCCGGGTGCTGGCGGGCATTGATGTCACCAACGGCGGCTCGGGTGCGGTCCAGGGCGATCCATATGGACATGGAACGCACGTGACCTCCATAGCGGCAGGCGGCGCACAAAACGTTTCACTCAGCTATTCCGGGATCGCGCCGCAGGCCAACCTCGTAATCGTTCGCGCCTTCGACGCCACGGGCGGCGGGCGCTACACGGATGTCCTGGCCGGGTTGAATTGGATTGTTGCCAATCGCGACAGATACAACATCCGCGTCCTGAACCTGTCGTTCGGCGCGCAGCCCCAATCCTATTATTGGGACGATCCGGTCAATCAGGCCGTGATGGCTGCCTGGCGGGCGGGAATCGTGGTCGTCGCGGCGGCGGGCAACGAAGGCCCGAATCCGATGACGATCGATGTTCCGGGCAATGTGCCCTACGTCATCACCGCCGGCGCCCTGACGGACAACTACACTCCTTACGACGGGACCGACGACCGGCTCGCCTCGTTCTCCTCGGCGGGACCGACCTTCGAGGGCTTTGTGAAACCCGAGCTCGTGGCTCCGGGCGGCCACATCGCGGCTTCGATGCCCAGCAACAGCTATCTGGCCAACATCGATCCCGGCTCCATGAGCCCGGGCGAGCAGATGTTCACGATGTCGGGGACATCGCAGGCCGCGGCCGTCACCTCGGGCGTTGTTGCGCTGATGCTCCAGAATAACCCGAACCTCACGCCGGATACTGTCAAGTGCCGACTGTTGGCATCGACCCGTCCGGCGGTGACCTCGGGCGGGAATCTGGCCTACAGCGTTTTCCAACAAGGTGCGGGTCTCATCAATGCGCCCGCGGCTGTGAACAGTTCCGCGACCCACTGCGCGAATCAGGGGCTCGATATCAACGCCGACCTGGCCGGCACAACCCATTTCGGCGGGCCCGCCAATCAGGATGCGAACGGCAACTACTACATCATGGACCTCGATGGTGGCTCGACGTACACCACGCCGCTGCCGGGCGACGGGCTCACGTGGTCCCAGGGTTATAGCTGGAATCAAGGCTATACCTGGTCTGAGGGTTACACCTGGGCCCAGGGTTATACCTGGGCGAAAGGTTACACATGGGCTCAGGGCTATACCTGGGCCCAGGGATACACTTGGGCCAAATGCTACACGTGGGCGAAGAATCTGCCGTGGTGGACCGACTCTCAGGGGGCTCCAGGGACTGCACCTGCGTCCATCGTGTCCTGGGTTCCCAACCAGTAGTGACCGCCTTCCGTGTCCACCTGAGAGCCGCGCTTCTGTTGTGGCTGGGATGGGTCACGTCCGCGGCAGCGTCTGAGTCGTTTCCGCTCGTTCTCGAGCACCTCACTACCGCGGAGGGCCTCCCACAGGGCACCGTTTACGCAACCCTGCAGGACTCGCAGGGATTCGTGTGGCTGGCCACTGAAGACGGTCTCGTGCGCTACGACGGTCACGAGTTGGTTCGCTACGCGCGTTTACCGACCGGCCGCGGCGGCCTGTCCGGCAACTACATCTTCCAGATGATCGAAGATGGGCAGCACGATCTGTGGATCGCGGTAAAGGATGGGGGAGTCGCGCACTGGCATCGGGATACCAACAGCTTCAGCGTCATCCGGCACAGGCCGGCCGATCCGCAGTCTCTGGCCAGCGATGCAGTGCGCGCCCTCGTGTTGGATGCGCGCGGGCGGATCTGGATCGGCACCAGCGATGCGGGCATCGACATTCTGGACCCTGCGACCGGCCGGATCGAGCACCTGCGGCACGATGCCGCCAACCCGCAGTCCCTCGGCAGCGACCGGGTCCTGACCCTGACACTCGATCGCACCGGAATCCTGTGGGCGGGCACCGAACAGGGTCTCGACCGCTGGCAGCCGCAACAGCAGCAATTCACGCATATCCGCCATCAACAAGGCGACCCCGGCTCGCTGAGCGGCAACGAAGTGTCACGGGTCATCGAGGATCGTGACGGCTTTCTGTGGGTCGGTACGTTCGATGGCGGCCTCAATCGCCTCGCCCGGGACGGCCGGGTGGTCGAGAGTTTCCGTCACAACCCGCAGGATCCGGACTCGCTGGCCGATGATGACGTGCGCGCCGTGCTCGTGGACCCGTCGGGTCGTCTTTGGATCGGAACCGCGGATGGGCTGGACCTGTTGGACCGCGCTTCGAAGCGGTTCAGTCACTATCGGCACGACACGGCGGATGCGGAAACGCTCCGCGACTCGTTCATCATGTCCCTCTATACGGACTCCACGGGTTTGATGTGGATAGGTACGCGCGCCGGCGGCGTCAGCCGCTGGAATCCCCGCAGTTGGGAGCTCGGCGGCTACCGGCCCGCGTGGTTGCGGAACAGGCTGGTCACCGCATTTGCGGATGGGCCCGGCAACCAGGTCTGGGTTGGAACACTCGGTGGCGGACTGTTGCTGTTTGATCCGGGTTCGGGCGCGGCGGTGTCGTTGGATTCCCTGAAGGGGCATGCCAACTCAACGGGCGATTCGCGGGTGATGTCACTACTGCACGATCGGCGGGGAAATCTGTGGATCGGGACGATGGCGGACGGACTGAAAAAGCTCGGTCCGGATGGCCGGGTGCAGTCGATACCGGTCCGGCCTGGGGATTCCCACAGTCTCAGCGCCGCGGGCATCATGACAATTTTCGAGACGCGTAGCGGTGAGGTGTGGATCGGCACTCATGGCGGCGGAGTCAATGTGCTCGACCCGGCGACGGGCGTGGTGCGGCAGCTGCCCTTCGGTGCCGGGGCGATCAGCGCCGCCAGTGTCAGTGCAATCGCCGAGGATCGAAGCGGTCATCTGTGGATCGGCACCGATGGGGGCGGGCTCAATCTGCTGCACGCCGACGGAACGGTTGTGAAGGTATTCCGGCACGATCCCGACAACCCCGACACACTGTCTGCCAACACCGTCTATTCGCTGGAGATCGACGCTCAGGACCGTGTCTGGGTGGGCACGGATGGTGGCGGCCTCGCCCGTGTGGTTGGTTCGGCGGCGGCTCCGGAGGCGATCCGTTTCAGGACGGTGTCGCGTGAGCAGGGGCTTTCGAGCGATACAATCTACGGTGTGTTGGCTGATGGGGATCACATCTGGCTGAGTGGGACGGCCGGCTTGATGCGGTACGAGCCCAATACCGGTGCCGTCAAGACATTTCACCGCGAGCATGGCCTGCAGGGCGAGGAATTCAACTCCGGGGCCTACATCCGCTTGCGTGATGGTCGCCTGTGCTTTGGAGGGCCAGGCGGATTCAACCTCTTCGATCCGTCGCATCTGACGGAGAGTAGCCGCGCGCCGCGGCTGGCTTTGACGCAAGTCGAGATCATGGGTGTGCCCGCTCGCGATCCGGCGCCGTACTGGATCCTCGACCGGGTGGCCCTCGGCTATCGCGACAACATCGTGTCGCTGGATTTCGGTGTGCTCGACTTCACTTCTCCGCGCCGCAATCGACTTGCGTACCGGATGGTAGGACTGACCGACCGCTGGATCGATGTCGGTACGCAACACAGGATCACCTTGACCAACCTCGAGGCCGGCGATCACCTCCTCGAAGTGCGGGCGGCCAATTCCGACTCGGTCTGGTCGCCTGAGCCGCTGCGCCTGCGAATGCACCGGGATACGGCGCCTTGGAAGTCAGGCTGGGCGTACGCTGCTTACCTGCTTGCGGCTCTCGGCCTCGTTGCCTATCGCGTGCACCTGCAGCGGATCCGGTTCCAACATGTCGTCCAGGAGCAGCAGCGCCTGGAGTCGGAGGTTGTCCTGCGGACCCGCGAGTTGGTTGAGACCAATCGCCGGCTCGAAGAGGCCGCCCGGGCGAAAAGCGCGTTCCTCGACCGGATGAGTCACGAGCTGCGTACACCCATGAATGGTGTCGTGGGCATCACCGAGCTGCTCGCGCGCACCCCGCTTTCATCGGCACAGGCACGCCTCACGGAGACGATTCATACATCGGCGCAGGTCCTGTTGCAGATCGTCAATGATCTTCTCGACCTGTCCAAAATCAACGCCGGCAAGATTGTGCTCGAAGAGCTGCTGGTCGAGCCCGGTCGCATATTGGAGGAGTGCGCGAGCCTGTTCGAAGGCGCCATCGAGTCCAAGGGCGTCGATCTGATCACGTGCCCTCCGGCGCGCGAGCCTTGCAATCTCTATGGCGATCCCTTGCGGGTGCGGCAGATCCTGATGAACCTGATCGGCAACGCGGTCAAGTTCACTTCCCGAGGAACGATTATCGTGCGCGCCGATGTCGAAATGAGTGATGCGCGCTCCGCGGCCGTCCACTTCTGCGTGTCCGATACCGGTATCGGGATGGACTCCGCCACGATCGCCCGGATCTTCCAACCCTTTACCCAGGCGGACGAATCGACGAGCCGGCGTTTCGGCGGCAGCGGGCTGGGGTTGGCCATCTGCCGCGAGCTGGCGGGCCTGATGGGAGGGTCCATCAGTGTCGAAAGCCAACCTCAGGTGGGCTCCGCCTTCCGCTTCACCTTGCCGTTGAAAGTCGGGGTTGAACAGCCAACGCGCGTGCCGGCGCCTCTACCGCCGCGACGTGTCTGGATCATAACTGCGCGGCCGGCGCTGGCCGAATCCCTTCTGCGCCACATGTCAGCTTTTGGACTGGCTCCTGCGTATGTTGAGCTCGGGAAGCCTCCTCCGGTTGGGAGCCAGGACGATGTGATCGTCCTCGACGGCGACGATCCCGTACTACTCCACACGCGCGAGCAGATCGCGCCTGGTGCCGCTCTCGTTGTGTTGGCTTCGTCTGCCGCATTGCAGGCCAAGCATCTCCAACAACGCCTGAGGCCTGCAGCCATCGTGCTCGAGCCCGTCCGCCGCGAGGCGCTGTATGAGGCGATGGCGATTGCCGTCCGGGAAGCGCCTTCCGCGGCGGATGTCGCAGCCATACTGAAGGCAAGCGAACCGAATCTCGGTGGCCATGTACTTCTCGTGGAGGACGAGCCCGTCAACGCGGAGGTTGCGCAGGGTTACCTGTCCGTCCTGGGGTGTACGTCGGTTTGGGTCAATGACGGAGCCGCAGCGATTGCGCGTAATGCCGCGGAGCGGTTCGATCTCATACTGATGGATCTGAGCATGCCGGGAATGGATGGGTTCGCGACGACGGCTATGATCCGCCAGCAGGCCGGAGCGGCTGGCCGCATTCCCATCGTCGCGCTCACGGCACACGATGTCGGCACCTATCGCGAGATCTGCCTGGAGGCCGGCATGGATGACATGCTCACCAAGCCCTGCACCCTGGATGAGTACGAAAAGATCCTGCGCCGCTTGATTGCGCGCGTGGCTCAGGAGCGGGCCAGCTCCGCAAGGAGTGTCGGATGAGCGGCCTGGAGTCCTGCGAGCAGGTCCCGGGCGCCCGCGAGGTCACCCTCCAGGCATAGTCTTTCGATCCGGCCAAGCTCGCGCGCGAACGCCGCGGCGCCGACATTACCGGCCGCCGATTTCAACTTGTGGCACAGGGCAGCAGCCTGCCCGGCATCCGACGCCTGCACGGCGGTTTGCAGCTGCGACAAGGTCGCGGTGGAATTGGTCGCAAAGAGCTCTACGAGCTTTACAAAGAGATTGGCCGCGTCGCGGGCCGGCATGCCGCGCAGCTCTGCCACGACCTTTCGATCGATGCCGGTCAGGGAGTCTTCCATGCCTCCTATTTGAACCCGAGACTCACCCCGATAGGAAGGCGCTCCGCGTTCGAGAGGGCTCGGGGGTCGACAACACCCCCGGCGACGGGATCAGCTCGTCCCTATAAAGACTCCCCGAGCCCTGCAGACATCCCAGCGCCAGGAGAGTCTCGCGCTGCGCCGGCTCGTCGACATTGGCGGCAATCGGCATCAGTGCGAGTGTCTTGGCGACCGCCAGTCCCGCACGGCACAGCGTCAGCGAATTGGGATCAGACTGCATCGCTTTCACCCAGGTGGGATCGAGCTGCAGGCCATGCATCGGTGCCCGGGAAAGCCAGTCGAGCGGCCAGTCCATTCCCCGTCCGAGGTCGTCAATCACGAACTGCACGCCTCGTTCAGCAAGCGAATTGAAGTCGCAGGGTGCGCGCGCAAAGCAGACCTTCACCGGAATCCGCAATTCCAGGCGCTCGGCGGGCAGGGCCGAATCGGTGAGGAAACGCTCGATGTCGCTGATGAAGTCC
>Ga0268266_10005909_pt1 | contig 11323 bp, 6 predicted proteins | sample KBSS13metaG_FD_190356 | JGI IMG/M metagenome (GOLD analysis project Ga0268266, IMG submission 190356) | Switchgrass rhizosphere microbial communities from Kellogg Biological Station, Michigan, USA - KBS S1-3 metaG (SPAdes) (version 2) | ecosystem: Host-associated > Plants > Roots > Rhizosphere >... | reverse complement strand
GCTCGACGACGGCAGCATATGGATGGACGTGCGCTTCATCGCGGCACGCCCGACCCAAGCTTCGGCCCCGCTCATGATGGCTACGCGATCGTCCCCGCTTGCGGCCTGCCCGGCAATGCCCGGCTGGCGGTCGATGGCGATGGCTTCGTGCTCTGGGCCGCCAACTGCCTCGTGCGTGTGCACGCGGACGGATCGCTTGATGCGACGTTCGCCACCGCCACGCCGACATTGCCGGGCTTCGCTGCGGTGGGGCTCGAGCGCGACCACGCCGGACGCTTCGTCCTTGCCGGCAATCTCGGCTTGATGCTCAAGGTATTCCGCTTCAACCCGGATGGCTCGGTCGACAGCAGCTTCGGCGACCGAGGCAGCGTCGACATCGAGGTGCCCTACATGCGCCAACGCGGTTTGCGCGCGCTCGCGCTCGGGACTCAGGGACGCATCCTCGCGGCCGGGTATCGCGGCACCGCCGATGGAAGCGGCGCCGTGGTCGCGGCGCTTGATGCGGACGGAAATCCCGACATCACGTGGAACGGAACCGGACTGGTCGCGATGGATGGCGACGACATGTACCCGACGATGTCCGCGAACGCGATCGCCGTCGAGGCGGACGGCCGTGTCGTGGCTTCGGGAATCGCCGTGAACGGCACAGGGGAGTCGTATCTTCTGACGCTCTTCGAGCCGACCGGGCGCATCGATCCGACGTTCGGCATGCGGATATTCGGTGTCGCTGGTGGGCCGGTGTCCGCGCTCGAGACGATCGAAGGCCTGCTGTTGCTTCCAAACCACCGCTTCATGCTCGGTTCGACCGCCGTCGACGACTCGTTCGATCATCGCACCCAATACACGCTCGTACGCACCCTGTCCGACGGCACGCTCGATCGCACATTCGGAGTCGGTGGCGGCATGCGCTACACGATCGCCGATCCCCTGGGTATGGGCCACACCGGCGACTACAACCAGTTGCATGCGATCGTCCATGACCGCTTCGACGACAGCGTGCTCGTCTACGGTCGCACGTTCTTCGAGGACGATGAGGACGACTACGTGACGCTCGTGCGCGTACGGTTCGATCTCGTCTTCGGCGACGGCTTCGACCGCTGATCCGCTGCGGATTGAATCCGTGCTGCCGTCAGCGGATCGGCTCGCCCAGCAGCTGGTCGATGCCGAATCTGCCGCGCGCGGCCGCGGTGTTGCGCGGATTCGATCGGCCGCGGGTTACATCGCTTCTCCCTACGGCGCCGCCAGAAGCAGCGACAGCTATTGCAATGGCACTCGGGCCGACCGCGTCGAATCCGTCGGTGAAGATTTCGTCGGTGACGGCAGGCACCAACCGGACGATCACGACGTCGTTGTCGAGCGGATGGCCGATGGCGACGATGTCCGCATTCGCGTCGACGACCGTGCTCGCCCCCGCGTTCGCATGCTTGCCGAATGCGGCGTTCCCGGCCGTGATGTCGCCGAGCGCGGGACCGGGGACAACGGCGCCTGCATCGACGATACGGCCGCTCGGGCCGTTCGTGTCGAATGCCGGTGCGAACACCAGATAGCGGTCGCCGGAAAGTACCCGCAGCGTCGCGCCAGCGAGATCGCCCGCCATGACACCCAGCAAGGAGTTCTGCATCGTGACCGCACCAGTCGAAGGAACCGAACCGGACAGGTACGTGATGGCGCCAACGCCGGCGACACCATCGCGCTGCCGCGATGGGCTGCCGACGACGAAGTCGCTGTTGGAGAATGCCAGGAACGGTCCCGAGCCGATCGAGTCGTCGGCGTGTTCGCCGACCAGCGCGTTCTGCGATGAGATCTCGCCGCGAACGCCCTCTCGGCCTCCGGCGAGCATGATTGCGCCGGCGAAGGCGACATCGCCGTTGCGCCACGATGGTGCGAGCACGACATAGTTGCCGTTCGCCAGCGCACGCACACCGCTTGCACCGACCGAGTCGCCCGCATGCGAGCCCACGAGCGAGTTCGCCACACTGACCGCGCCGACGAGACCGACGCGACCCTCGACGAACGTCAAGGCACCCGCACGCGCCACGGCCCCGTTGCTCCAGGCCGGACTGCTCACGACATAGCTGCCGTTGACCAGCGGCGTGATGCTTGCGCCCACTTCGTCGCCCGAGTGCGAGCCGACAAGCGCGTTTCCCGCACCGATCACGCCCGAGCGACCGGTTTCGCCATCGCCCAAAACCACCGCTCCGGCATCCTTGGTGCCGTCGATATCGCATTGGCTGCAGAACACGACGTAGTTCCCATCCGCAAGTGCAGCGGTGAACGCCACGGAGTCGTACTTCGTGGCTCCCACGAGCGAGTTGGCGGAGCTGACGATACCGATCGTGCCCGTCGAACCGTCGCCGAATGTCGCAGCGCCAGCGAAATCGACCGGGCCGTTGTGCCAGAACTGGCTGCTGACGGTGTAGTTGCCGTTGCTGAGCGCGAGCACGCCGTTCGAAGATATCTGGTCGCCGCGCGTCGAGCCGACGAGGGAATTACCGGGGCCGACCGCTCCCTTTGCGCCGACCCTACCGCTTATCCAAGTCGCGGCGCCGAGGAGGTCGATCGTTCCATCGCCCCATGACGGGCTGCGTACGACGTAGTTGCCGTTCTTGAGTGATACCGCACCCAGCGAACCCACGCGGTCGCCCGCATGCGAGCCGACGAGGGAGTTGTCCTGGCCGACGATACCGCAGCATCCCGTGTCCCCACAAAACGTCGCCGCGCCGGCATCCACCAGCGGCCCGGCATCCCAGTGTGGACTCGTGATGACATACGACCCATTGGCGTTGAACGTCAAGCGTTCGCCCACGCGATCATCCTGCTGCGCGCCGACCAGCGAGTTGGCCGGACCGACCGTCCCGACGACAGGACCGCGTGTGACGGCGCCGACGTTCGACGCGACTCCATTGCTCCAATGCGACGAGAGGATGACGACTCCGCCGCCTGCAAGCGCGCTCACTGATTCGCCGACCCGATCGTTCGCGTGCGAGCCTGCGAGCGAACGCGTCCGATCGATGAAACCGCGCGCGCCGATTCGGCCGTCGCATGCCACGACGGCACCGACGTCGGCTAGCGCGCCATCGTCCCAGGCTGGCGCCGCGACGACATAGTCGCCATTCGTGAGCGGAACGACCACGCCGACTGCGTCTAACAGAGAAGACCCGACGAGAGAGTTGCGCTCGCTGACGATTCCTGAGACGCCGGCGTGCATGTCGCCGAAAGTCACCGCACCGGCAAAAGGCGCCGTGACGGTACCCCATCCCGCACTGACTACGACGTAATTGCCATTCGCCAGCACGACCACCGACGTGCCAACACGATCGTTCGCGATGTCGCCAGTGAGCACGCTGACCAGACTTCCGTCCGGACGAAAGAGGTACGCGGCACCGACGTCCTGCACTCCATTTGGGGAATCGAATGACGGATCGACGATCACCACATTGCCATTCGGCAGAAGTGTCACGCCCGTCCCGAATGCGCCGCTGCCCGGCGGACCGGGAATGGTCACGGATGAGGTCGCTGCATAGGCCAGTGCAGAGAGCGCCATGCACGACGCAGCCACGCAGTACCGCATCGCGTTGACGCCATGCGCTCCGTTCATCGGACAGATGGCGATGGTCGCAGCCGTCCATTGATGGGTTGGCATGCTGGAAGGTTCCTCGCTTCGTCTCCCTGACAAACGAGGAAATGCGGCGCATCGCGTCAGAAGACAGGCGGATCGAACGTTATCCGCCGGGATTCGCACGGAGCACCTTGACGTAGACGAAGTCGGAATAGCCCTTCGGTACGTCTTCGACCACATGCCTTCGCTCGTAGCCCTGGGCTTCGTAGAAACCTGGTGCCTGGAAACTGTGGGTCCGCAGGACGAGTTGTCGGCATCCGCGACGTCCCGCCTCGGCCTCCGCGCTCTCCAGTAGCGCTCTACCCAAGCCCTGGCCTCGATGGTTCTCGCGTACCCAAACGCTCGTGAGTTCGCAGCTGCCGCCCCACGTATGTCCGCAGTAGCCCGCTATGACTTCACCTTTGCTGTCGTGAATGCTGCCGCCCACAAGCCGGCCATCGAAATAGCCGGTCGCGTGGGAGTTGAACTCGTATATCCGCTCGACGAGGAACGACTCCAGCACCTCACATTGCGCCTCATCGAGCAGCACGACTGATTTTACTTGCATGATGGCCAACGTCCGTTTGAAAAGGTCGGGCGCACGAACCTTTTTTTCGAAACGCGATCGCACCCGCGTACGAAACAGCATCTTCGCAATTTCCTCGAAGGTCGCGTGCATACATTCGGAAAATGCGTTTTGTATTCCGTCGAAACAGCGATTCCGGCTCGCTCACTCAGTGAACGCGCGCCCACGATGTCACAGGCGACCCGGATAGCGAATCGGCGTGACTCCAAGCCACCACCGCCGCGCTTCCCTCATCATGCAGAAGCACCGGCGGATAGAGATATGAATAGGTGGTGCCCGGCGTGCTTCGAAACAGCGTCTGCGGCGGATCCAGCCCAATCTGTGGATCGAAATGACGCGAGAGGATCGCGCCGTGTTCGTCCGTGGCCCAGGCAACGTCCGCGCTGCCGGTCTCGTATCCCATGCCAACCGAGAAGCCGATGCCGGTTCCGACGATGCCGAGGCTCCGCCACTGGTTCGATGAAGCGCTGTAGTACACCGCCTCCAGCGTGATCGGGAACTGGACTGTATTCGTCGCGATTGGCGTGACGAGTAGCGCATTTCCGCGCGCGTCCACGCAGAACAGGCCGTTCGCACAACTCTCGCTGCCACCGCCGGCGATCGCGCTGGCGAAATCGAGCACATGCGCCGGCTCGTTTTGCTCGGGTGTCCTGCCCGCATGACGAGGGGGCAGCGCGATCGGCGATGACCAGTGACCACTCGCCGGATCATAGAGGCTCGACACGAACTCGCCGCCCCCTGCGCCCAAGGCGAGCATGCGGCCGGCGTGGTCGAGGCCCAGGTAGATCGAGTAGTCACCGGGAAAGCGTTCGATCTCGGCCCACACGCCCATTGTCATATCGAAACGATAGATGATGGATATAGCCGGGCTGGACGACCCGAAAGCGGGTGGAGTGTAGGACCAGACATACAAGTTGCCGGAATCATCGGCGAGCACGACGGGCGGCAGACCGGTCGGCAACGCGCGGGAGCTTCCTACTTGCTCCGGTGCCGACCATTGTTGCTCCGCGGGATCGAACCGCGATACCGCGAGCGCCCACTGATTCGGGGCGACAAGCGTGACCCATACTGCGGCGGCGCGTCCGGAAGCACTCAATGCGACAGCAGGCTTGACGGAAGCGGAGGCGCGCGGCATCGCGGAAATGTCTATGAACGATTCCACTGTCCATGCGCCCAACCCTGGATCATATCGGCGCCATTTCAGCGGTTCCGCGGGACCGAATTGCTGCTGAAGTATCGCCATCGCACCGCTGCTCGCGCCATTGGCTGCCATCGCCGCCATCATGTAGAAACTGCCATCCACTGCTGGACTCAAATTCTCGGGCGCGCTCCAGCCCATCGACGAGAAACTGAATCGCGCGACCGTCGGATCCTGGGGAAAAAGTCCCGAATCGCCGAACGCAAACCCACTGCCGCTGCCCGAAAATCCGCGCTTCAGGGTGGCGGCGCCGAGATCGAGGCCGCTCTGCCCGCCGAACGGGTCCGCACAGACCGATCCGATCAGCGCGGCGCGCAATGTCACGTCGCCGGTGTAGAGCGGCGAGTACGCGTAGTAGCAGAGGATGTCGACGTCGAGCAGCAGGTTCTCGTCGAACCACCGCGTGAGGCCATCGAGCGATTCCGTGACGGTCGAGTAGCGCGTCGCACCGAACTGCGTCGAGCCAATGCGATCCAGATCGAACCGGGCTGCATGGAAATCGCCGGTGTACCCGTCGCCGTTGAGGTCATAGCGAGACCAGTCCTGCGGCCCGCCGCCGCCCTTGAGGAGCAGATGCTCCTGGATGTCGGAAAGGTCGGCATCGTTGAAGGCGCCGTCGCCGTTGATGTCGAGCAGTGCAAGGCGAATCGGCATCGTCTGCGGAGACGGTGTCAGTGTCGTCGCATCCGCGGCATCGAGCGACAGCACGCTGGCGTAGGCATCGAGCAGCGGCGTCCCATCGACCGGGTGGGCATTGGACGTGATCGCGGCCATCGTTCGGGATATCGGTGCCGAACGCAGCTCCTCCGACAATAGCCACAAATATGATGCGAGTCCGGTGACCTGGGGTGCCGAAACGCTCGTGCCCGAACCGTGCGGATCGACGAACGTGGCGACTCCTTCGCCAACTGCCAGCACCGTCGATCCGGTATCGGAGAACGCCGACTCCTGTACCTGTGACGGATCGGGCGCTCGCGTCGCGGATCCGGCAATGATGGTATTCGGCGCCGGCAAAACCCCGAAGCCGAGATTCTGGCGGGCGTACGTGCGCACGCTCTCGACGTCGGCATCACTCGCGACGAGCGAAGGAAACCCAGCGCTCGGCGATTCGAGAAATCCATGGTCCTGCAGGAACGTGAAATCGTCCGAGTCGTCGTTCGCGAACTCGCCGAGGAACTGCGGCGATGACGCCAGATTCATAGGACTAGTGAAATCGGCGTACCCGTAGTACGGGTAGAGACTCGAAATAGGTCGATCGAAATCGTTTCCGGCGGCCGTCACGTACAGCACGCTGGCATCCCGCGCGCGCGTGCCCGCGCGCCAGTCGATTGCCTTGAATGCGTCCGAGAGCACATCGCCGATATCGAAGGCCGTGGGCGTGCACGAAGCGGCGCAGGGGCGGCGGTTTCCCACCGACATGTTCACGACGGCATGGTCGTCGTCGGGGAGATTGACCCAGGCCAACGAAGCGCGCTGCACCCACGACATGCCGCTGCCATCTGCACCGTCGGCTACGAGGCATTCCGGGAAAGGGTTCGCGCCAGTCTGGATATTCGCGTCGAAGCGGGATGCGGCGGTCATCGCGACCTCATAGCCGTGAGCCGTCGACCTAGCTGCGGGGCCGGTAAAGAGGTCGAAGTCCGGAATCTGCTCATGGAAGCGGTTTGCGAGGCTCTGCGGCAGCGTCCCGAAGTTGTCCAGGATGCGCATGCTGACCTTCCTCTTCGCGCAACCGTTCGTCGCCAGCCGACTTACGTTCCATGCAGCCGGGAAACGCGACGCGTGGAGATACCCGATGTTGGCCTCGTCGCCTGCGGGCGATTCCGGTCGGGTCTCGCCGGTCGCCACTTCGGCCAAAGCCGCCATCAGGACGCCGGGATGTGAACGGACTTTGTCGCGTATCGCGCGCAAGGCGGCAGCGTCGGCGGCTCTCGGAACGGAGATCGTCAGAGCGGCGCGGCCCGATGCCATGGTCACGATCAATCCATCGACCGAGATCAGCGCCGCGTTGATCTGGCCGACGCTCGCGGTCCTATCGATGAACACATCGAGCCGTGTCAGGATGAGATCGTCCTGCACATCGGCCTCGGGTGCGCGGACAGGCGGCATGTCGATGATGGCATCGATTGCCAGGCGCTCCGGCGGGCCTTCGAGCAAGACGCCGTATGGATCGAATCCGTCGGCAAATAGGCGGTCGCCCTCGCGTAGGACACCACGAGCGTCGAGCGCCGTCGACGCCAGCACGGCGATGGCGAAGACGCCGGTAAAGAGTGTGCGGAAACCCATGGAAAACCTTCAATGCTTGCGTCGGAGGGTCAGAACGAGCTTTAGCGCCGAATCACGTCGTTGCCAATTCGGAAGGCGCTATAGCGAGCGCCGACTGCGAGTAGGCGGTGATGCAGGTGCTACAGCTCATTCGAATCCGGCAGCGAATATTCCGTCACCCACGAAGGCGACGATGCCCGTGCTCGGAGCGATCCGAATCGGATTTCCGTTGACCGCCCACATGGAGAAATCACCGCCCAGGAACAGTTCGCCTTCGCTCACATCGAGAACCCGCCCGACTTCGAAGTTCGATTGCGACTGTGTGCTCGCCGCCGTGTTCCAATATGATCGACCGGCCTGAGTAACGTACTGCTGGAGATAGGAGGACGTCGCGACGTAGATCGAATCGCCCATCCTGGCGATGCTCGTGGGTGCTCCGTGGTCATCACGATATCCGCTTCCACTCAGGAGCTCCCATCGCTGCGGCGAGATTTTCCACTTCACGACGCCGGGAATCTGCTGCGGGATGCCGCCATAGACGAACGAAGGGAACTTGCCTCCGACGTGCAAGACATCACCATCGCGCAGCAAAGCGAATACTTCGTTCTCGTTGCTGTTGCCCGTGGGCTCAAGTCCTCCGGCTCCGCCCTCACGCAGTGGGAACCAGGCAACGCCGTTCCAGAACGAAATGGCATGTCCGACGTCGGCCGCATTTCCGCATGGGGGTTGCGGAAATTTGCCGCCGATGTATATACCGCGGTCCCCGTCGGCGGTCGCAAGCGCATGAATGATGCCGCAAACGCCAACGGCTCCTCCGGAACCGACCAATGGCGCCCAGGCATTGCCGTTCCACCACGCGATCGCGTTGACCCGCGCGCCGTCGGCCTGGTTGAACGGGCCTGCCGCGTAGACGGAACTGTCCGAGTTCGCCGCGACTGCGGCCACGCGATCGTTCGTGCCCTGCCCCATCGCATGCCAAGCCACACCATCCCAGCGCGCGACGTGTGCGGCGGGAAAGCTGCCCGCATGCGTGAAATCGCCACCGACGTAGACGCTGGTCTGTGTAGCGGCCAAAGCGAATACTTCCGCGTCGACGCCTTCACTGCCGGCACCGCCGAGCGCGCTCCATGCCGATCCGTTCCAGCGCGCGATGTTGTGGACCGGCGTCGCTCCGGCTTGCGTAATGAGGCCGCCGACGAACACGTCCCTGCCGCGAACGGCAATCGCGTTCACATGACCATCGATCTTCCTCGCGTCGCTGGCGTCGATGAAAGGTGCCCATGCCGTACCGTTCCACGACGCCGTGCGATTGGCCGCCGACAGCGTCGGCGTCCGCGTGAAATCGCCGAACGCCGCGACGCCCGAAGCGTCGGCAACGATGGCGCTGACTTTGCTCGTCTCGCTGTTGTCGGCGGTACCGACACCTTGTCCCATCGCATTCCAAGCGCCTTGGGCGAAGCGCGCGACGCGCAACGCCGGCCCGTCGCTCGTGGTCCGGAAATTTCCGCCCGCATAGAGTTGGTTGCCATGGAAGGCAAGCGCATCGACTTCTCCGATGATGCCGCCGCTACCGATCGCGTGCCACGTAGTACCGTCCCATCGGGCTACCGATGAAGCAAACGCCGACCCAGCGACGCCGAAGGAACCACCGACATAGAGCGAACCGGACGCGTAGACCAGCGCATTCACCACGCCATCGACGCCGTCGCCGAGTGCAGACAACTGCGCACCATCCCAACGTGCCAGGCGGTTTGCCGTGCCGCTGGAATCGCATTTGAAGATATGCGTGAAGTCGCCACCCGCGTAAACATTGAAGCCGTCGGTCGTGAGCGTTTTAACGGGGCCATCCGTGCCACTGACGCACAACTGGCCGTCGGATTGCAGCCTGCGCCAGACCGAATCTTGCAGAATGGCCAGATGGCTCGCGTTGAGCGTCTGTCCCGTTCCCAGATCGATGCCGCTGAATTCGCCGCCGACGTAGACCGCGTCGCCAACGACCGCGAGCGCAAGAATGGCGCCGTTGGGTATGCACGTCGCGCAGGTGACGCTGTGCCAGTGCGTGCCATCCCACCGCGCGATGAGGTTCGCGTAGCGGTTCTCTATCGTATTGAATATGCCGGCGCCGGCAACGTACAGATCGCTGCCTTTCAGCGCCATCGCGAACACGCCACGATTGCCGTATTGAATGGCATTCAATCCGTACCAACGGCGTCCATCCCAGCGGATGACATCCTGGGCCTGCACGTCGCCGCAGGTATCGAAGTCTCCGCCCAGGATCAAGTCGCCATTGGGCATGCGCACGGCCGCACGAATGATGCCGTCGGGACCACAGCCGTGGCGGATCCCACCAAAGGGAATTCCGATGGTCACGGTCGGATCGGCTGATGCCGGCACCAACAACGGTGCGCCGTCGCTGGCCGTGGCCAGCGCGTAGCCGGCCATGTCGATGGGACCTGCGTAGTCGACGGGCAATTGCAGACGGCCGTTTGCGTCGACGATCTCGGAGGCGCGCAGGGGTTGCGCCGTCGCTGCGGTACCATGCGCAACGGTCGCCAAGGTCAGAACGAGCATCGCCACGAGCAGACAATGCAAGCGATTTCGACGCGAAGGCAACCGGGAATGGTTGAGTGCAGTCATGGAAGTCCGCCGTGCGGGGGGCGCGCGCTCGCGCTTTCCAATCCAGAACTGGCTTCGGTGCAGGAATGCGACATTTTCCCGGTCGCGGCATCAAAGTATCGGAGAAGAACGAAACGCGGCCTCGATCAGTCGTGCGGCGTTTCGAGGAATACCGTGAGTACTTCGTCGTAGCGTTCGCCGGCCCCGAAGCAGCCTTCGTATACCCCGTCATGCTGCTCGCAGACGACGGTGCATGCGCCGGTCATCACCATTCCGCAGCGGTTCGTCGCCTCGCCGGTCGGCGCCGCTTCCGTGCACACGCGCAACCGCCTCGCCGGAGCTCGGCGCGCACTACCCGTGCCGGAGCATGCGTACAGCACGGGCGGATCCGCAAAGAAGTTGCCGTAGAAGGCGCCTTCCTCGTAGGTGTATTGGTGTCGCTCGGACGCTTCGACGTTGCGCAAGGCATCATGGTCGCCGCGAAGCGACAGCTTCACGGTGACGCCGAACGCGTTCATGCGCGCGAGGATGCAGGCCGTTATCCAGCGTTCGTCGACGGCCGTCATTGCCTCGTGTTTCCACTGCGGTGCCAGCCCCAGCGATCCGTGCAGCAGGACATCGCGCCCATCACGACGCGTCACGACGGAATCGCTTTCAGGAAGCGCGCACTGAACGGTGTACTCAAGCAGCAAGCGGCCAGCCGCGGTTGCACCGAGCCCCGCATCGTCGCCGAGCCGACCGACATCCCCCGCCGCAGCGAGCAGGGTCAGCACCATTGAAAGGAGCGCAATCATGCGTGAAGCGGCCGCGGTCACCCGCGGCCGCCTGCGTCTCAGCCGGCAAGTGGCTTGCGGGCGAGCATGCGCAATGCGTCGCGCAGCGGAAGCGCTTGCTCTCCCCTCGCTCCATTGACGGAGATGCCGTTAAGCCCGACGCGATTCGTCGAAAGCCCGTTCAATCCCACGCGGTTCGTCGAGAGCCCGTTCAATCCGACACGGTTGGTGGACAGGCCGTTCAATCCGACGCGATTGCTGCTCTCCGCCGCATGGCTTGAAGCGGC